>Ga0126378_10003163_pt1 | contig 12401 bp, 9 predicted proteins | sample PanSoiMetPlot_23_FD_92587 | JGI IMG/M metagenome (GOLD analysis project Ga0126378, IMG submission 92587) | Tropical forest soil microbial communities from Panama - MetaG Plot_23 | ecosystem: Environmental > Terrestrial > Soil > Tropical forest > Bulk soil | place: Panama | collected 2016-02-17
CCGGCCGCCGGGTGCCCGCACCACGAGGTAGTCCTCCAGGCCATGGGCGGCCCGTTGCAGGGCGGCGGCGACGCTGCGCAAGTGCGCCGGGTTGCCCGACCAGCCCAGGCCGGCCAGATCGCCGTCGCACAGATCGCCGACGGCCAGCTGCCGGGCGCCATCGGCCAGAATCATCTGGCGTAAGCCCTCGAGCGCGGCCCGTTCAAGCCCCACGGCCGAATCCTGCAAGCCGCCATGCGGCGATGCAACTCGTTAACCGGCCCACGCCCGGCGCCCGTGGATCCACGGTCAGCAAATGCTTGATGGGCGAAAGGAAGAGGATTAGCCTCATTGTCTTAGGAGGTCAGTCCAGTTGACCATTGTACCGATCGATATTCCGAGGCGTCGCTACGTTCAGGTGGCAGAGCGGCTGCTTGATGCCATTGCCCGGGGTGACTACCCGGTCGGCAGCCGGCTTCCCGGTGACCGGGAGATCGCGGTGATGGCGCAAGTCAGTCGGCCGACGGCGCGTGAGGCCATCCTGGCCCTGGAGCTTGTTGGTGCCGTTGAAGTGCGTCACGGAGCCGGGGTGTACGTGATCGACCCGGCGCTGCGGAGCGCCGAGTCGGCGGCGGTTGCCCTGGGCGTGCCGCAGGAGCTGATCGAGGCCCGGGTGAGTGTCGAGCCGACTGTTGCCCGTCTGAGCGCGCAGCGGGCCACCCGGGACGATGTCGTCCGTTTGCGCGCCCTTCTCGACGATGGCGAGGCAGTCATTCGCGACGGCGGGCCGTACTCCCGGCTCAGCCAGCTCGGGCTGCGCTTTCATGCCCAGCTGGGGCAGTGTTGCGGCAACCGGGTTCTCGCTGACATCGTCGGCCACTTCGTGCAGGTCGAGGACCATCCGCTCTGGGTGCTGGCGAATGAACTGGCGCTGCGCAATCCCGACGCGCAACTTGAGCAGGTGAACGAGCACCGCGCCATTCTCGGAGCGATCGAGGCGGGCGAGGCTGACCGGGCGGCCATGGAGATGTCGGTGCACCTGCAGCGGTTGAGCCAGTACCTGTTCGGCCCTTCCCGCAGGGAACTCTCCCCGCAAGTCGAACGTGTCGCTGGGCTGGTCTCCAGAAAAGTACGACAGGCCTAGCGGAGGTGGCGTGAATCCGTCTACTGCCCGTCGCGGGCTAGCCGGGCGGGCACCGTCGTCCGTGATTCCCGCGATCGCGGACAGTCCGGCATGCGCCGCTTCAGGCGGCCCGCTGTCAATGATTTTCCGGATGTCTCATGGAGTTCGTCATGACTGTGGATTCTGCCGCTGAAACTCGGCACCGTCGCGTCCTCGGCGTTGAGCAGCACCATATTGATCCGATTCCCGCGACGGAACGGCACGGCACGTCCCGCAGCCTGTTCTTCGTGTGGTTCGCCGCTAACCTGGTGATCGGGACGATCATCACCGGGGCGCTGGCTGTCCTGGTGGGCAATGACTTGTTCTGGGCCGTCGTCTCGATCGTGATCGGCAACCTGGTCGGCGCTGTTTTCATGGCCTTCCATTCGGCGCAGGGCCCCCGCCTGGGCGTGCCGCAGCTCATCCAGAGCCGGGGCCAGTTCGGTTTCTACGGTGCGATATTGCCCGTCATTCTGGGCATTATCTTGTACGTCGGCTTTTTCGCGGCGGGTGTCATCCCGGCTGCACAGGGCCTGAGCACGGTCTTTCACGGGTTGAGCCTCAATGGCAGCATCCTGATCATCGGGATCCCGTCACTGCTCCTGGCGATTCTCGGCTATGACCTCATCCACCGCTGGCAGTGGGTCGGCACGTTCTTGTTCCTGGCCGGTTTCGTGATACTGACAATTGCGCTGTTTGTGCACGGCGGCCTGGACTGGGCGCCCGGGAGTTTCGCCGGGGGACCGTTCCTGCTGTCGGTCTCGATCATGGCTGTCTTCCAGATCAGCTACGCGCCGTATGTCTCGGATTACTCCCGGTACCTCCGGGAGGATATCGGGATCTCGGCTCCGTTCTGGGCGACCTTCATCGGCACGAACCTGAGCGCTCTGTGGCTTATGGTGGTGGCCTGCATGGTGACCGTCATCTACCCGAAGCTCGGTACCGTGGCGGGAATCAATGCGGTGATCGGCGGGGCAGCCGGCGTGATCGTGTTGCTGACCGTGGCGTTCGGCATCATCGGCGTCAACGCGATGAACCTATATGGCGGGATGCTCTCACTGGTGACCGCGCTCAGCTCGGGGCGGTCGGTCGCCCCGAGCGCCATCCTGCGCGCCGTCCTCGTCACGGTGATCTTCGCCGCGTCGATCCTGCTGTCGATCGTCGGCGCCGGGAACTTCATGACCAATTACGAGAACTATCTGCTGCTGCTGCTGTACCTGTTCATCCCGTGGACGGCCATCAACCTGACGGACTACTACTTCGTCAGGAAGGGCTCGTATGACATCGAGGCCTTCTACGACCGCCGCGGCGTTTACGGGCATGACCCGGCCGCGCGTGTCGCAGGCGGGATTTCGCTGACGGCCATGATCGCGTACGTGATCGGTTTCTGCGTTCAGCTGCCGTTCATGAACACCACGGTCTATCAGGGCTTTATGGTGCGCCATCTGAACGGGGCTGACATCTCCTGGATCATCGGCCTGATCGTGTCCGCGGGTGTCTACTACTACCTGGCACGGGGCACCGTGCGTGTCCCGCGCGCACAGCTGGCTTCTGGTGTGGTCATCGAGTCGCGAGGAGACTGACAGTGGCTGAGACAGCAGTGGCCAAGAAGATGTTCCTGCTCCAGTACGGCCAGGAGCCAGTGCCCAAGTGGATCTCGGTGCGAGGAGCCGGGTCGGAGATCATGTGGGAACCGATCGTCAGCATCGCGGTCGAGACGAAGGACGGGTGGGTGCTGCTGGAAAGCGGGATCGGCCGGCGGTTCCTCTCCGACCGCGAGAACCTGACCGGGATCTACCGGTGGGGGGAAGAGCCGTGGGCGGTCGCCGACGACCCGCTGGTGACGGTGCTCAAGGGCGTAGGGCTGGAGCCCGGGCAGTTCGTCGCCGCCGCGATCAGCCACCTGCACGTCGACCACAGCGGCGGTATCCGGACGCTGGCCGAGGCCGGCGTGCCGGTCTACATCCAGCGCGCCGAGCTTGAGTTCGGCCGCGAGGGAGCCAAGCTGACCGACGGCTACTACAAGCCGGACTACACCGGGTTCCCGGTTCAGTGGCGGGAGCTGAGCGGCGACGCGGAGATCGCAACCGGCGTGTGGGTACTGTCGACCAGGGGTCACACGCCGGGGCACATGTCCTACCGCGTTGATCTTCCGCACACCGGGTCATGGCTGTTCGCGGCGGACGCGGCCGACCTTGCCGAGAACTTCACCGACCGTAAGCCGCCCGGGCGGTGCGTGCTCCGCGAGGACTGGCCGCGCGCCATCATGTCCATCGAGCGGCTGCTCGAGGAGAAGGAGCGGCTGGGGGCGCGGCTCGTTCCGGGCCACGACCAGCTGTTCTGGGACGCGGTCAAGCACCCGCCAGGCGGCTACGCGTAACCGCCTGACGGCCCGGTCACGTGCGGAGCGATGCGCAGTTCGATCTCGCCGTCCGCGGCGGCCTCGTGGTCACCGAGGACCGAGCCGCTGTCTGCGACATCGGGATCAACGATGGCACGATCACGGCCGTCGGGGCCGGCCTGCCGCACGCCGCGCGGCGCGAGATCCGGGCGGACGGGCTGGTCGTCGTCCCGGGCGCTGTCGACGTCCATACTCACTTCGCCAATGTCATCGGGGGCCGCCCGACAGCCGATGACTATGAGAGCGGAAGCCGGGCCGCGGCGTGCGGCGGGATCACCACCTTCGTGAACGTCGCGTTCCAGGAGCACGGCGGGTCGCTTCGGGACACGGCCGATAAGGAGCTGGCCAAGTCGTCAGGGAACAGCCACGTCGACTTCGGCGTGCACCTGACGATCACCGACCCTGAACGCCCTGGCGTCCTCGACGAGATCGGCCCGCTCGCTGACGCAGGGTTCGCCAGCATCAAGACATTCACGGCCGTGCCCGGCCTGCGCCTGACCGACGACCAGATGCTCCGCGTGCTGGAGCGGGCCGGCCGCGAAGGAGTGATGGTCAACGTGCACGCCGAAGACGAGGCGCTGATCAGCTACCTCACCGGCCGGCTGCTGGCGTCCGGCAGGTCCGCGGTCCGCTACCTGCCTGACAGCCGGCCTCCGGCAGCCGAAGCCATCGCGACCGCGCGAACAGCGCGCTACGCGGCAGCTACCGGATGCGCGGTGTACTTCGTCCACCTGTCATCGAGACTTGCCCTGAACGCCGTCCGGGAGGTACGCGCCGAGGGCGCCCAGGTCTATGCCGAGACCCGCCCCGTCTACCTCTACCTCGACAAGGACAGATACGAACTCCCAGACAGGGCCGGGAACAATTACGTCTGCTGGCCGCCGCTGCGGGACCGGGCCGACCAGGAGGCACTGTGGCAAGGCCTCCGCGACGGCGACATCGACACCTATGCCACCGACCACACGACCTACATGTCGGCCGAGAAAATGGCCGGTTCCCTGTCCTTCGCCGATGTACCCGGCGGTGTGGCGAGCGTCCAGACCAGCATCGGCATGCTATACGCCGAGGGAGTCAGGAAAGGCAGGCTCTCGCTCCGCCGGTTCGTCCAGGTAACGGCCACCAACCCGGCGAAGCTGTTCGGCTTGTGGCCGTCGAAAGGAACGCTCGCGCCAGGCTCAGACGCGGATATCGTGCTCATCGATCCTGAGCGGCGGCATCGCATCAAGGAAACCGACAGGCAGTCGCGGTCAGACTTCGAGCCCTACGACGGCTACGAGCTCACCGGCTGGCCCGTCACCGTGATTGCGCGCGGCGACGTCATCGTCGAAGGAGGCCGCGTGGTCAGCAAACCCGGGCGGGGCCGGTTCCTGCGCCGGACCCGTTTCCAGCCTCCCGACCCACCGGCTGCATAGACGGGCGGCTTCGGCCTGGTTCGTCGTCAACTGACGCTCCCCGGCGGTTGCGCGTCGCGGGGTACCGCCATCGGCTGACCGGCCGGGCGGGCGGATTGTGCCATCGCTGCTGCGGCCGACCGGCTAACGAGCCTGGAAGTTGCCACCTCAGGGAGAGTCGACAGGAGACCCGACCTCCGTTTGAGCACCAATCGAGCGCAGGGCGTCGCGGAGGGTGCGTCCGCGGAATCTCCCGGCGTCTCTTGTGACTGTCGCTAGGGCTTCCTGGAGCTCGGGGCTGCCCCGGGCCGACAGGTCACTGGCGAGCTGTTGGGCGCGGCCGACCAGCTCGGCGTCAAAGGCTGCACCCACAGAAGCAGCTGACTCAGCAGCGGCTAGGAGATCGGCCGCGCGGTCTCGCATCGCTGGGTCGGCGGCGAGTAGTCGTGTCAGCTCCCCGCCGTGTTTGGTCAGCAACGCCACGAGGCCAGTGCCAGCCTTGGTGGGGAGCAGTGTGTCATCGCGGATGCGGCGGAGCGCATCCAGCCGGCCCATCAGGTTTGTGCCTCTGGCCATTTCAGTGATGGTGCACAGGCACTCGAGACAGAACTGGGTCAGTCCGGAAGACACCTCAGTGATGATGTTGATGGCTTCTGAATAGGGTGGCTGGAATTCAGTCCCGGTTTCCAGGGTGTACGCGTAGACCCGAGACTTCGTGCCGTCGACGAAATGCCGGCTGTAGGAATAGTCCTGAGAGGTGGCCGATGTCGGGTAAAGGCCGATACTCGGTTTGACGATGTAAGCCGCGCCGCGCACGGCCTGGATCGCCGTCTCGACCGCGTTGCCGGTCGCGGTGAACCAGTCCAGGTCTGCCTGCGGAATATATTCGCCATAGACCGTGCTGCCGGGTACGCCCCGCAGCCCGTCGTAGGCGGGGTTCTGGAAGTTCTTGCTTGGGTCGGTCGTCTGATCATCGGCGTCGCCCCACGGATAGAGCAAGTCGTCCGAGTAGGAATGAATGTCGATCATGGCCGCGATCTGGGGATACGTATCGAGCAGCCAGCGGACGTTGCGGCTTTCGGGTTCCGAAAATGGTCCCGCACCTTTGTAAATCTGGTAATCACAGGGGTCTGCGCTCGTGCCAATGCCGCTCGACCACAGGAAGTCGAAATTCCGGTTGAGATCAACGCCATAGCAGCCGGTTGCTAGATCGAAGTGGCGGTTCTTCCGCCACCACACGTCGCCGCCCGGCGCCTGGACATAGTCTCTGCCGTCCGGGTTGACCAGCGGGAAGACGAAGACATCCATTGCTTCGACGATCAGTTTTACGATGGCCGAGTCGTATGACTTCGCGCCGAACGTGAGGCCGCTGCCGCTGGCGTACGCTTGGCACACGTCCAGCGCAAAGGACACAAGCAGGTCCGGGTTGACGACCTCCCGGGCGTGGACGCCGCCCAGGAACAGGACACCGCGGCGCTGGCCGCCGCCCGATGCGATCTTGAGCGCCCGGCTTGTGCGGCCCTCGACCGATGTCTCCGGCAGGACGATTGCCTCGCAGAATCCCGGATATGCGGCGGCCAGGTACTGGACACACGATTCGATCCCGGCGGCAGTTAGGTAGCCCATGTCAGCGCCTCCGCCGATCCTCAAGCCATTCCTCGAACTCCGACACATCGCGGTGAGCCCGGGCACGCTTTGAGGCCTCCTCGAGCAGCAGCACTCGATGCCCGTCGTCGACGAGTCGGCCTGCCTCCGCGAGCGTCAGCAGGCCGTCCACGGCGACACGTCCTTCCTCTTCTCGGATGGACTCCTCGAACAAGTCCATCCCATAGCGCATCGTCCGGCCGATGCTGCCGCTGCTGGGCACATAGACCGTGACGAAATAACGGCTTCCGCCCTGATCAGCGGTGCGGGGATTGGCGTTGCCGCCGCCCTCTCGGCTCATTCAGCCCCCTCGGCTAGATCGTGACTCGGCCCATCAACTGGGACGGTCCCTGGCCTTCATCCAGCTCTCGTTTAGGACAGAGACGGGCGCCATCCCCGTGATACACCAGCGAAGGTCGCGTCGCTAGTACGACTCGGCCGCATGTGTCAGCTGGTTATCCCACACAGCGCGATTGCGTGCGATCGGAAACGTTAGCCTCGATAATCTTCCCGGTCCCGCCGGCCTGAATCGGTGAGCACTCAATCATCCGGGGAGCGTCAGGTGTCACCCGCAGTCGCCGCACTGCCCCGTTACGTCGCAGTCCGGGAAATCAGGTCACGCGCAAGTATCCGCGACTGGCATCTGCCGCTCGGGCCCATTCGGGTCATCGAGCTGCGAGCGGAAGCCGTCGATCAAGAAGCGGCTGGCTTCCTCCGCGCGCACCTCGGCCGCCCGCTCGGAACTGCGCGTACATGACCTCGGCGAGCGCATCGGCGTCGACGGGATCTTGATCCACGGCATCCATCGCCGGAATCACGCGCCGCACGACCGCCTGATCACATCGGTCGGTAGCCACGGGATCCGGTCGAACGCGACCAGGCGGTATGCCCGCGAGGACTTGCCAATCCGCGTAGCGCCGCCCACAAGGTGACAATGTGGGAAGTCACACGAGCATTCTGCTGCGGATAAACTCCTGGCCCTCAGAATCCCGTGAGCCCCGCGAGGCCGGCCAAGCGGGCCGTGAGGTGCTCCGCTATGTGAAGCGCATGCGGAGATCGGCTAGCGTGGCTGGTCTGGACGGCCGGGGCGTTAGCAATGCACGCTGTCGTCCCGTACGAGCTGTTCGCGCCTCAGCGCTCTGGGCTAGGCCGCGAGGATCGGCCGCGCGTGCCGCCGGAGCGGTGCGCTACTCATGGCGGCCGTAGGCGCGAGACCTTGATGACGTGGGCGCTGGCAGCCTACCACCAGGCCGCGCCGCGCTGCGCCGGGGAGATCGGGCGGCACCGTTTTCCTTCTGAAGCAGACTGACCCGTAACATCATCAGGCGATCTTGAGCGGCTCTTCGCCGAAGTCGGCAATGAGCTTCAGCGTGCCGCCGCGCGCGCTGACATAGCGGTTCAGCACGTAATGGTGGACACATCGCCGCGTTCGATCCGCGACACCCGGGCGACCGAGACGCCCATCCGCGCGGCTACCTGCTTCTAGGTCAGGCCACGCCGCTTGCGCAGCTCGGCAAGCCGCCAGCCGCGGGCATCGTCCAGCATCGCAGCGACCGCCGCGTCAAAGGCGGGCTGGCCACCCGTGGTTGCGATCGCTCCGGGTGACCGGAATCCCGCCAGCGCGACACGATGCTCACGGTTCCTTCTCCTTCTCCCGCTCGGCCAGGTAATCCTCGTACCCTGATCTGACGTTCGGTCGGGAGCAGGACTGATAGCGTTCCCGGCCCGGACTTGTGGCGAGAAGACCGGGACCAATGGCCGTGCTCTGCCGCAGTGCTTGCTGAGTGTAATCGTCATATGTTCGTGGGCGATGAGCTGCGAGCCGAAGTGAGCTTCGCCGCCGCGGCAGCGCGGCTGGCTAACCTGATCGGTGGCGGCTCGCTCGTCCAGGCATCGCACGCGGCCTGGGGTGAGGGGATAGCCAGAGTCGGTCCGATCGGTCCGGTTCCTGGGATGTCGAAGCTGGTGCGAGTCCGTTTCCGCGAGCCTGTCCAGCACGGCGCATCGTTGGTTCTGACGCTGAGGTGGGAGGCAACCGGGCCTAGCGGCGCGCTGTTCCCGGTCTTGGATGCCGATATCGCCTTGGTCCCCGAAGGGGACCAGGCCACGCTGATCAGGCTTAGTGCCGTCTACCGGCCGCCGGGAGGGGCCGTCGGCGCGGGCCTGGACAGGGCGATCCTGCACAGGGTTGCTACCGCTACCATACGATCGCTTCTCGGCCAGATCACCGATGCGATCACTCATCCCGCACCGGCCCGCGAGGGCCCAGGGGAGGCTTCCGGGCCACGCGTGATGCTGGACCGCCCGGCTACGGAGTCGCCGTAACCTTTAACCGGTTCGCGGGTACATATCAGGTGTCCACAGGGATGATGCGCCTTGCGGGATCCGGTGGTGACCGGCAACCGGGACCGGCTGCGGTTCGAGGCGTTCTCCTCGTGCTGGGGGGCGGACTTCGGGCTCGGCCTCCTGTCGGCCGCGCTCGATGGGTCGCCAGCGGCGCCGGGGATAACTAACGTGGATTCAACGACGGAATGCGGGCGGGCCTGGCCGGGGCGGTGGTCCTCGGGTCGCTGCTGCTGAGCGTCGGCGCGCCGGCCAGCCCCGGGCTCGTCCATACTGCCTTCGTCGGGGTCGCCGGGTTCTGCCTTGTTGCCATCTTCGGCGCCATCATCCTGCATACCGACCGCCCGCTGGCTGCCGCAGGCCGCGCCGCCGAGCGCCTGAGAAACCGGATCACTCGCGGTCGCCGCCCGCCGCTGTACGCCGCCGCGAACGTCGTCGCGCTCGTCCCGGTCACCTCGGGCGTACTGGGTCGACGCCACCAGCGCGATGGCCTCGTCGGCCAGCCGCCCAGCGGCGGTGAACTGGCCGCGCCGGGCGGGCAGCTTGGCACGGGTCGCCTTCCACCGGGCGCCGGGGCTTCGAAGTCGTCCGGGTAGGTCATTTCTTCGGCTTCTTCGGTTAGCTGCCATGCCTGCGTGCCCCGCGAGCGGCGCCGAGCTCGATGGCCAGCGCCAACCCGTCCAGCTGGCGGCAGATCCTAGCCACATCAAGCGGCGCGGACCCCGGCGCCGCCCTGAGCCGCCACACCCCGTTAGGTCAGCCTTAAGCGGACGTAATGCGGCGGCGATCACTCCGCCGCCTCGGCTTGGAGTACCAGCGGCGAGCCCAACGCTGATCGACAAAGTCGCGGAAATCGGCGATAGCTTCCTCAAGCTCGTCCTCCACGACCTGGAACTTCCGCTTCTTTTCGCCGGCCAGCTCTGCGACGTTCGTCACTTTTGGCGTGACCTTGCGGACAGCATCGGCGAGATGGTTGTCCTCGCCCAGAGTTAGCAAGGCGATGACGGTGTTGTAGCGGGTCAGCGCTGGGAAGACGACAGTGGCAAACGTCAAGAGCGCCTACCCGAAAGCCCTCGACTCGCTCGCGGTCGAAGTCGAGGCCCGCGCTGAGAAATGCCCTGGCGATCTCGTACTCCACAAGGTCCCGCCACGTCTTCGCCTTGGGAAGGTGCCTGAGAATGGTTCCGCCAAGCCGCACGTAGTACCGGGGCAGGTGCGCTGCGAGTGGGCCTCGCGGATCGCTCGCACTGCGAAAGCACCTCCGTGGCCGCTGACAAGAGCTCGGAGATCGCCAGGTCCTGACCGGCGCGGACGGAGCGGCGGGCCTGGAGGTGCTGTAGGAACGCGGTCCCCAGTTACGTGATGACAACCGCGCCGAGGGTTGCGCTGACGAGGGCCCAGGTCTGGGCTGTCTGACTCATGGCGAAATCATGGCGTAGACGCTGAAGTACACGCGAACATAGAGAAACCCCGCATCCACCTGGGACGCCGGGGGTTCTTTTACGCGCCGTGGCAAGTCTGGGCCGCGCACACGAATTGACGCACGTTGTCCAGCAGGGCGTCCGGCCTGCCCATATCAGGCTATACCCGCAGAGATTGGAGCCCACTCAGCGTAGAACGGAGTCGACAGCACATCTTCTTCGCCCGCAGGCATCCATAAGGCAGTGGCGTGATGTATCAGCGCACGGGGCCTGAACTCTATGCAAGTGAATTCGTCGGCGCGGTGGCGCCATGTCAATGGATTTCTAGGAAGCCCGGTAGTAAGTCTGGAATGGGAGTAGGGAGTTGGGAGAGAAAGGCAATCTGCTCGACATGGGCGAGGAGATCTTCGCGAACCTTGCCGAACAAGGACCACAGTTCTGGCTCAACTATGAGCAGTACAAGCTAACGCGTGCCACGAGCGCTCCGGCGCGAGGAGTAGTAGAGCAGCAGGCGGGAGCGCAAAATCCCGCAACTCAGCGGCCCAACGACCCTGCCCCTGGGTAGCCTGACTATTCAGGCCGGTACAGTGCGAGACAACTGCCGCCTAAGCAAGGCGTTGGGCCGACGCTTTCCTAGCAAGGTTACGCCGGATCCAGGTGGCCTGCTGGGGCTGGAGCTCGAGTACTCGGTGAGATCCGAGCTGAGTGGCCGGGCCCACTTCGGGTCGATGATTCACGGCCTCTCGCTAGATGGAAGCGCGCTCGACCCTGGCGATCCCAACGCCTACCGGTGCTCTTGGGGCGGAGTCGTTACCTCCGATGGCGCCGAAGCCGAGATCGCCACGCCGCCGGTGTCAACGCGGCCTGGCTTCACCGCTGAGCTGCAAGTCCGGGCGCAGACTGGCGAAGCCGCGCTTCGCAGTGCTTTGCCGAGCGGGTTTGAGCTCGAGGGGTACTCGGCCCACGTGAGCGCCGCGATGCCAGCAAGGTTCAACGACCAGGTGTGCCGACTCTACGCAGAGACGTTCGCGGCCGCGTTGATACTGTTGACCGACCGTGCCGACTCTCCAGGCCTGCTCGTGCGCCCTCGCCCTGGGCGCACCGAACTGTGCGGGGAGTTCCTCAGCGGGCAGGCGCTGTCGGCGGCGGCTGCCTTCGTGGCAGGGAGCACGCGGGCATGCGCAGGAGCAATCAGCGGGCGCGGCGTGCGCGACCAGTTCCCGCCGCGGCTCGCTGTCCGGCTAGAGCGGGCAGTGCATCGTTATGGCTGGTACGTAAGCCCGGTCGCGTTTGGCACTGATTTGCACAGCACATCGCGGCGAGCGCTTTTGCCACGCGCGACGGGTGGAACCATCTCCGCACAGTCACATCTTGAGCTCGCATGGGCGACGGCGCGGCGAGCTCTGGCGGGCGACGCCGCGACCTCGGACATGCAGGCAGCTGAGGCCATGGTCACCGGCGCTCTGCCGTTGCCGGCCGAGCACTGGCTGCCATCCCCCGCCTACGGGAATCCCGGGGGATCGCCTCCCTTCGACAGCGCCCTGAGGACATTCCCGCAGCGTCTGGCCGCGCTTGTCCGTCCAGGTTTCACCCTTCGCCCGGTCGTGGCCACATGGGACTTCACAGTATTTGAAGCGACCGGACTGTCACGCCGCGCATACGCCTGCGTCCCCAGGACGAGCCTGCCCGGCTTCTGGCATGAACTCGAGGGCGGTGCGCTGGACGATGCGATCGCGACCTACCTTGCTCTTCCCTCTCGCGACCGGACCCTGTCCGCGCACCAGCAGACCAAGCACGTGGGCCTTTACGACCAGATAGGCCCGCCCGTTGGCCTCCTCGCTCCCGAGCGTGATCCGCAAACCGGCCGCTACCAACCGGCGCGGCCGAGGACGAAACACGCGGCCGCCCGCCTTGGCAAACGACATAGCGAAGAACGCGAGCCGCCGAAACCAGCGCGGTCCCGGTTCGCCCGCAGGGCAATGGCGATTAGCGCTGGAGCCGCCGTTCTCGTCGGAGCCGCGATTGGGACAACACTAGCGGTCGGGGGAACAACAAAAGGA
>Ga0126378_10003164_pt1 | contig 12398 bp, 10 predicted proteins | sample PanSoiMetPlot_23_FD_92587 | JGI IMG/M metagenome (GOLD analysis project Ga0126378, IMG submission 92587) | Tropical forest soil microbial communities from Panama - MetaG Plot_23 | ecosystem: Environmental > Terrestrial > Soil > Tropical forest > Bulk soil | place: Panama | collected 2016-02-17
AACGGCCGGTCACCGCGGGTAGCGAGCGCCGTTGAAGTTGACCAGGACCGAGTACACCGAGCTGGATGCGCATATGAACAGGTGGTTGCGCTTCGCGCCGCCGAAGGTGAAGTTGGCCACGACCTCGGGCACATGAAGTTTCCCGATGAGCGTGCCGTCCGGGTCGAAACAGTGCAGCCCGTCCGCGGCCGCCGCCCAGACCCGGCCGCTTGCGTCGAGACGGATGCCGTCGAAGGTGCCGGCCTCGCAGGTCGCGAAGATCTTCCCGCCGGTGAGCGCGGAGTCGCCGGTCACGCCGAAGACCCTGATGTGCTTGCGCCGGCTGTCGGAGATGTATAGCTGCCGCTCGTCCGCGGAGAACGCCAGCCCGTTGGGGCGCTCGAAGTCGTCCCCGACCACGTGCAGCGCGCCGGTCGCCGGGTCGAGCCGGTACACGTTGCAGGCGCCGATCTCGCTGTCCGCCTGGTGGCCCTCGTAGTCGCTGTCGATGCCGTAGCTCGGGTCGGTGAACCACAGCGAGCCGTCCGCACGCTCGGTGATGTCGTTGGGACTGTTCAGCCGCTTGCCGTCCCAGGCGGACGCGAGCGCCGTGACCGAGCCGTCGTGCTCGGTCCGGGTGACCCTGCGGCCGCCGTGCTCACAGCTGACCAGGCGGCCCTGCCGGTCGATCGTGTGCCCGTTGGCATGGCCGGCCGGCTGGCGGAAGACGCCTACCGCGCCCGTGGTTTCGTCCCAGCGCAGGACGCGGTCGTTCGGGATGTCGCTGAAGACGAGGTAGCGCCCGGCCGGGAAGTAGGCAGGTCCCTCGGTCCAGCGGCACCCCGTGTGGAGGCGCTCCAGCTCCCCGTCCCCGCCGTAGCGGCGGAACCGGTCATCGAATACCTCGAACCGCGCCTTGATGAAATCCCGCATCGCATCCTCGCTGCTGTCTCATCTCGCCGGGCCGTTGCTCAACGCCTGGCAGGTCCCTTCGGCCTGAGCCAGGCGGTGCTCAGACCGTACGCCCACCGGCATCGATCCGGGAGATCGGGTGGGTCACAGGGCCGTTGGCGGGAACCACCGGGCCGGCGCCCCAGCCATCGTTAGGCATCGCCCGTCCACAAGGCACGGACGGCGTCGATGGTGTCCGCCTCCGATGCGGGCTTGTCGGGCCGGTAGCGGAGAACCCGCGCGAAGCGCAGCGCTAGCCCGCCGGGGTAGCGGGGGCTTGACTGGACCCCATCGAAGGCGACCTCCACCACCAGCTCGGGCAGCACGTGCACGACGCCGTACGCGGCGAGGGGGTCACCGGCGGGGCGGGACTGGGGCGGGTCGGCGAGCTCGAGCAGCCGCGCCGTCTGCCAGGTCAGCATCTCGTCGGTGAGCCCCTTGAAGGTCTTGCCGAGCATCACCAGGCCGCCGGTCGCCGGATCCCGGGCACCGAGGTGCAGGTTGGACAGCCAGCCCCGGCGCCGGCCGTGCCCCCACTCGGCCGCGAGCACCACCAGGTCTAGGGTGTGGCGGGGCTTGACCTTGATCCACTCGCTGCCGCGCCGGCCCGCCGCGTACACGCTGGACGGGGACTTCACGACCACCCCCTCGTGCCCGCGTGCCACCGCGTCGGCGAAGAACTTCTGGGCGGCCCGGACGTCCCCCGTGACCAGGCGCGGGATGAGCCACTCGGCGGGCAAGGCGCGGGCAAGCAGCGCGTGCCGCGTGCTTGCCTGCTCGTCGATGAGGTCCTCGCCGTCGAGGTGCAGCAGGTCAAAGAAGAACGGGGTGAGCGGCACCCGTTCCCGGAGCCGGGCGACATCCTCGCGGCTTCCGGCGCGGCTCGCGGTGACCTGGAAGGGCCGGGGACGGCCGGCGGCGTCGAGCGCCACCACCTCCCCATCGAGCACCAGCGCCCGCGCGCTCAGAGCCAGCACCGCCTCGGTGATCTCGGGAAGCCGCGCGGTGATGTCTTCCAGCGTCCTCGTGAAGACGGCCACCTCGCTGCCGTCCCGGTGGACCTGGACGCGGATGCCGTCGATCTTCCACTCGAGGATCGCCGGGCACACGCGGTCGAGCGCGGCCGCGACCGTGCTCGCCGACGAGGCCAGCATGGGCCGGAGCGGCCGGCCCACCTCCAGGCCGAAGGCGCGCAGGGCGGCAATAGCACCCGGTTCGGCGGTGGCACCCGGTTCGGCGGCGGCGTCCCGTTCAGCCTGGCCGGCGGTCCCGCCGGACGCGGTCAGCGCGGCCTGGGCGATCCTGGGCAGCCATCCCGCCAGCAGGTGGGCGCGGCGGACCTCCGCGGCCGGCACCCCGGCGGCGCGGGCGACCGCCTCGATCATCACCCCTTCGAGCGCGCCCTGATGCAGTTCTCCGGCTAGCAGGCGGACAAGGAACTCGCGCTCGCTGGCGTTGGCGCGGCCGAACAGGCCGGTCAGCAGGCGCCTGCGTTCGGCCTGGGCGCCCGCGCCGCTGACCGCTCCGATCGCGGCGAAGACAGCGTCGGTTTCCGCGACCGTCAGCGGCGCGGCAGGCGGCCGCCCGGCGTCCTCCTCCGGGCAGGCCTCCGGCGGCGTCAGGGCGCCGACGGCCGCGTACCCCACGCCTATCTGGCGCTGCCGCAGCTCCCCGGACAGGAACGCGACCACAACCGGAACCTCGGCCGGGCTGGCGTGGCGCAGCAGCGCGGCGATCTCCGCTATTTTGGCCCGGCGGCTCGAGGTGGCGGCGACCGCCTCCGACGTGCGGACCAGATCTTGCAGCAGCACAAGCGCATTCTGCACGACGGCTGCGACGCCCGCGGTCATCGGGCGCGGCGGGGCCGCCCGGTGCCGGTGAGCCAGGTGGCCCGAAAAGCCGGGAAACCCGGTGCCGGAAAGGGCTGACGCCGGCGCGGGGCGCCGGCGTCAGGGGTGGCGGGCGGGGTTCAGGACGTGCGCACGCGCCCGTTGGCGTCGGCACCGCTGGCGGCCTCCGCCGACTCGGGCTCGGTGCCGGGGGCGGGCGCGCTCTCTTGTGTCTTGCCGGTCCGCGCGAACGGGCCCGAGCCGCGGCGGTTCATCGCGGCCGCGGCAGCGGCCAGCGCACTGCCGACGATCGCAAGGCCCGCCGTCAGAAGGGGCCAGCGGCGGCGCCGCCTCGGCCGGGGGGGCTCGATCCGGCGTGCCGCGCGCGACAGCATCGCCGACATTCTTGGCGCCACCCGTTCCTCCAGGGCGTGCCCGGTACGGTCAAGGCGTGGCGCCGTCCATGCCCGTGCGCCGTGCAGCTGCCGGCGCGCGGTCATCCGGGCGGACGTGGCATACGGGGCGACCTGGGTCGCGGCCCTGCGAGCCCCGCCGCGCACCTTGGCCGCCGTGGCCATAACCTGGTCACGGCCTTTCGCGACCTGCGTCTTTGTCTTCAGGGACACTGTGGAACCTCCCCAAATGTATACCCGCCTGACTCACTTCCCCGCCGGCGCGTGGTCAACCCTCGGTAGCCGGTTCGCACGTGATGGCCCCGGAATGCGAGGATGCTGGGACGACGTTCTCCATGAGAGAGGATCACTCGGCCGGCGCTCGGCCGTGCCAGGATGCCAGCCATGACCACAACACTCACCGCCACTCTCCAGACCGGGCCCGGGCGCGTCGTCGTCCGGCTTTTCCCTGATCACGCGCCCAATACCGTGCGCAACTTCGTCGAACTCGCCGAGGGCGCGCGGGAGTGGACCGACCCGCAGACCAACCAGCGGACCACGCGCAGGCTCTACGACGGGACGATCTTCCACCGCGTGATGGCAGATTTCATGATTCAGGGCGGGGACCCGCTTGGCACCGGCACCGGGGGCCCCGGTTACCGGTTCGCTGACGAAATCCACCCGGATCTGGCTTTCACCAGGCCTTACCTGCTGGCCATGGCAAACGCCGGGCCTGGGACAAACGGCTCGCAGTTCTTCATCACCACCGTGCCAACTCCCTGGCTGAACGGCAAGCACACAATCTTCGGCGAGGTCATTGAGGGCAGCGAGGTCGTGGACTCGATCAGCCACGTCCAGACCGACCCAAGCAACAACCGGCCACTCACCAAGGTCGTCCTCGAGTCGGTCCAGATCGAGCGGGGGACCCCGGCGCCGGAGGCTGCGGGTTAGGCATGGATGCCCAGCCAGTCCCCGACGCCGGAAACGCTCCCAGCGTCCCCACCTGCTTCCGGCACCATGACCGGGAGACCTACCTGTCCTGCGTGCGGTGCGGCAGGTCCGCCTGCCCGGAGTGCCTGCGCTCGGCTCCCGTGGGCCACCAGTGCGTCGAGTGCATCAAAGAGGGCAATCAGGGCGCCCGGCGGTCGGCCACCGTATTCGGCGGCCGCGCCGTCTCCGGCGCCGTGGTCACCTATACGCTCATTGGCCTCAACGTCGCCTTCTACCTGGCCGAGTGGGTCTACCCGCGGATCGTTGACTATCTGGTCCTGGTGGGCAACGGCTTCGACCAGACCATCCACCAGCGGATCGGCGTTGCCCAGGGCCAGGAGTACCGCCTTCTCACCTCGGCCTTCCTGCACGAGCCGGGGCTTAGCGGATTCGGCCCCGCGCACATCATCTTCAACATGTGGGCTCTGCTGCTTGTGGGGCCCTCGCTGGAGCGCCTGCTTGGGCGCGTCCGCTTCCTAGCGGTCTACGTTCTCAGCGCGCTCGGCGGGGCGGTCTTCTTCTATCTCATCGTCTCGCCCGGCCAGGAGGCCCTTGGTGCCTCCGGGGCCGTCTTCGGCCTGTTCGGCGCCTGGTTCGTGGTGTCCAAACGGCTGCGCCTGGATGCCAGGGCCATCGTCTTCCTGATCGCGATCAACCTGGTGTTCGGCTTCGTGGTCAGCAACATCGCCTGGCAGGATCACGTGGGCGGGCTGCTCACCGGCGGCCTGCTGACCGCCGCGTACGCCTACGCGCCGCGCAGGCACCGGGCGCTGGTTCAGGTCGCGGCCACGCTCGCGGTGGTGGCCGTGCTTGTCATCGCCGTGGTGGCCCGCAACCACCAGCTGACAACCTCTGTCCTCGGGTAGCGAGCGGCTGGCGTCCCCGGTCCCGGGCGATGCCCGGCGGTGGGGCTACCCCGCGGCCCGGTGACCGCTACCGCCATCTCGTGGACAGCGCCACCCCCGCGATGATGAAGACGAAGCCGACCGCGAGGTTCCATGCGTGGATCGCGGCTATGGGCAGGCTGCCGCCCGTTACGTAGTAGAGCGCGATCCAGGCCAGCCCGATCAGCAGGCATGCGATCATGGTGGGTGCCAGCCAGCGCGGGCTGACCTTGGACTTGGCAGGCCTGGGCGGTGGGGTGTAGACCGCCTTGCTTCTGACTCGGGACTTCGGCACGGTCGTCTCCTGGTCTTACCTTGCGGCGCGGCGGCACGGCCCCCGCGTGTCAGGCCCAGCCTAATTGGTTCCGGCGTGGCGCGGACGGTTGCGCGCTTGCCGTTAATGCCACCCGCGGTCTCCCGGCGGGCACGCCGTGGGCTTATCCCTCCGATCCCGTGCGGCGCCGCTCTGTTCGCCAGCGCCTGGCTACCGCTGCCCTCCGCCGGGCGGCGGGGTGGTCGGCGGCGGGGTGGTCGGGGGAGGGGTGGTCGGGGGAGGCGTCGTGGGTGGCGGGGTGGTCGGGGGAGGCGTCGTCGCCGGTTGTGCGGCGACGTAAATGATCACCGTGGATCCCTTCACCTGGACGGAGCCGGCCGGCGGGCTCTGGTTGAACACGATGCCGGGCAGCGATCCCGGCGGTCCGGCCACGGTAGACGCGTTGACCTGGAAGCCGTCGTTCTCCAGGATCTGGCGGGCTGTGGACGCGGGATCGCCCTTCACGTCGGGAACCGTGACACCACCGCCGGAGACGTAAATGGTGACCTTGCTATGCGGCAGCGCCAGCGTCCCCGCCTTCGGGGACTGCCTGACCACAGTGCCCTGCGGTTTGGTCGAGTGCGGGTCGACCTTCGGGACGACGTCGAACTGGGAGAGCTTGCTCTCCGCCTCGCTTTGCGACAAGCCCTTGACGTCGGGCACCGGGATCTTCTGCGGGCCGGTGGAGACGTAGAGCTTGATCTTCGAGCCGGGTGACGCGATGCTGCCCCCGGGAGGGCTGGTCTTGATCACGTTATCCTTGGCGACCGGAGAAGGCTGCTTCACGACCACCGGGATGAACCCGGCTTGCTTTATCGCCGCCTCGGCCTTGGTCACGGGCTGCCCGGCCACCGAGGGCACCGCCTTGCCGGAGCTGCCGCCGCCGCCGAGGATCAGGTACGCGACCACGGCGACCACCGCGAGCACAAGCAGCACACCCGCGGTCCACAGCAGCACGGTCCGGCGGCGCCTGCTCCGGTCGGGGGGATAGCCATCCTCCTCGGGCCCGTACCGGTAGTCGGGGATCGAGCGGGTGGGGCCGGCCGCCATCGCGGTCGCCGGGCCCATCCGCTGGGTGGGGCCGTAGACACCGGTCCGGGGCGCGGCGACGGGGACGCCGGAGAGCGCGCGCTGGATGTCGGCCCGCATCTCCGCGGCGGACTGATAGCGGTCCCTGGGGTCCTTGGCCATCGCCCGCAGCACGATGGCGTCGGCCCACGGCGGAACCTCCGGATCGAGGTGCGAGGGCGGGACGGGATTCTCCCGGACATGCTGGTACGCGATTGCCACCGGGGAGTCACCCAGGAACGGCGGCCGGCCGGTCAACAGCTCATACAGCAGGCATCCGGCCGAGTACAGGTCGCTGCGGGCGTCGACCCGCTCGCCCCGGGCCTGTTCCGGGGACAGGTACTGCGCCGTCCCGATGACCTGGGCGGTCTGGGTCATTGTGGCCTGTGCGTCGCTGACCGCGCGGGCGATGCCGAAGTCCATCACCTTGACCTGCCCGGCGCGGGTCAGCATCACGTTGCCGGGCTTGATGTCGCGGTGGACGATCCCGTTGCGGTGGCTGTAGTCCAGTGCCCGCAGCACGCCGTCGGTGATCTCAACCGCACGCTCTGGCAGCAGCCGCCGGTCATCCCGCAGCAGGTCGCGCAGGGTCCTGCCGTCTACGTACTCCATCACGATGTAGGGGATGTGGGAGTTGCCGCTCGAGTCCTCGCCGGTGTCATAGACCGCGACGATCGACGGGTGATTGAGGGAGGCGGCGGACTGGGCCTCCCGCCGGAACCTCGCCTGGAACGTATGATCCCTGGCCAGGTCGTCGCGCAGAGTCTTCACCGCGACCACGCGGTCGAGCCGTATGTCGCGCGCCCGGTACACCTCGGCCATGCCGCCCCGCCCGACGATGCCGTCGAGTTCGTAGCGGCCGCCGAGCAGACGGGGCTGGGTCATGTCTCGCACTTGAAGTAACCGTCCTGGTCGTTGTCGGCCCAGGGGCGGGAGAGCATCGTACCCCCCGCGTGCGGTGCCACGCAGGGCGCCGCGCGGCCGGTGCCGCGTCTGGCCGTCGTTCTGGTCCGGGAACTCACTGCTTTCCCTGCGAGCTCAGGTACGCCTCGATGATCTTGACTGCGATCGGTGCCGACGCATCAGCACCGAGACCTCCACCCTTTACCACGACGCCCACGGCTATCTGTGGGTTGCCAACCGGGGCGAAACAGGTGAATACGGCGTCGTCGAGGCCCGTGTTGTTGATGCCGTTCTGCGCCGTCCCGGTCTTGGCCGCGATCTGGATGCTGGTCGCGGGCGGGCCGGCGCTCTGGTAGGCGGTGCCGTAGGGCTTCTGGGTCACATTCACCATCATCGACTCCACCTTGCTGGCGGTGTCGGCGCTCACCGCCTGGCTCAGCACGGACGGCTGCGTGTTCACCAGCGGGGTCAGGTCGGGAGCGGTCACCTTCTGCACCAGGAACGGCCGCATCAGCGTGCCGTTGTTGGCGATCGCGGCCGAGAACATGGCCTCCTGCAACGGGGTGACCGTGTCGTTGTACTGGCCGATCCCCGAGTACGCGGTCAGGGCGGGGTCGGAGACGGGCGGGAAGTTGCTCTGTGAGACCGGCAGCGGGATCTTGAGGTTCGGGTCGTTCATGCCGAACTTGTCCGCCTGCTGCCGCAGCGCGCTGCCGCCGACCTTCATGCCGATGTTGCCGAACGCCGTGTTGCACGACACCGTGAACGCGTAGATCATCGGCACGCGCCCGCCGCCGTTGCCACACGGCAGGTTGTCGAAGTTGATCAGCTGCTTGCTCGTGTTGGGCAGCTTGAGGTTGGTCGGCGCGAAGACCTCGGTGTTCGGCGAGGGGTACTTGCCGGAGGAGAACGCCGCCGAGCTGGTCACCACCTTGAAGGTGGACCCGGGCGGGAAGCTCTGGTTGATCGCCCGGTTCAGCAGCGGCTGCCGCGGGTCGTTGAGCAAGCGCCGGTCGTTGCGGTTCAGCCGGGCGCCCGACAGGACGGCCAGCTTGTTCGGGTCGAAGGATGGATAGGAGGCGAGCGCCAGGATGGCCCCGGTCGACGGCTGGATGGCGACCGCGCCGCTCGCGCGCCCGGACAGTCTGAGCGCCTGGTAGGCGGCTCGCTGTGCGGCCGAGTTGATGGTGAGCTGGACCGTTGCACCCTTCTTGGGCTTGCCGGTGATCAGGTCGATCAGGTTGCGCACCGCCAGCTGGGGATCGGAGCCCGACAGGAACCTGTTCTCCGCCTGCTCGATCCCGGTCGCGCTGTAGAGCGAGTCATACCCGGTCACCGGCGCGTACATGGCCCCGTAGGGGTAGTAGCGCTGATAGCTGTAGACGCCGCTGATGTGCCTTGACGCCGCGGCGGTCTTGCCATCGGAGGTGATGATCGGGCCACGCTGGTACTGGTACTGCTGCGCGAACGTGCGCGAGTTCAGCGGGTCATTGGCGAGGCTGCCCGCCTGGAACGCCTGCACGTAGTTGGCGTTGATCAGCAGCAGCAGGAACAGCACCAGGCAGGCCAGCGACATGCGCCGCAGGGCGTGGTTCATCCGGCCCTCACCACCTGCGTCATCCCCTCGTCCTGGATCGGCTGCGGGGCGGGGCGCCGCGCCGTGTCGCTCACCCGCATCAGCAGCGCGATCATCATCCAGCTTCCGACCAGGGAGGAGCCGCCCTGGGACAGCCACGGGGTGGTGATCCCGGTCAGCGGGATGAGCCGGGTGACACCGCCCACGATGATGAAGACCTGCAGGGCAAGGACGACCGCCAGGCCTCCCGCGAGCAGCTTGGAGAACGGGTCACGGACGGCGATCGCGGCCCGCAGGCCACGCTGCACGATCAGCCCGTAGATGAGGAGAATGGCCATCAGGCCGGTGATGCCGAGTTCCTCCCCGAACGCGGTGATGATGAAGTCGCTCTGGACCAGCGGCGTCCAGTACGGCTGCCCGTGGCCAAGGCCGGTCCCGAGCACCCCGCCGTAGCCGAGCCCGTACAGGCCCTGCACGAGCTGGTAGGACGAGTGAGACGGGTTGTTGCCGGCGAAGGGATGCAGCCAGACCGTGAATCTCTCGGCCACATGCGGGATCAGCCTGCTCGCGGCAAGCGCCCCGGACAGGAACAGGCCCGTCCCTATCAGCAGCCATGATGTGCGCTGCGTCGCCACATAGAGCATGACGAGAAACATGCCGAAGAACAGCGCCGAGGTGCCGATGTCGGTCTCGAACACCAGGATCAGCAGGCTCGCGGCCCAGGCGATGAGCACCGGGCCAAGGTCCCGGCCACGGGGCATGTCGATGCCCAGGAACCTCCGCCCGGCCAGGGAGAGCACGTCGCGCTTTGCGACCAGGTAGCCGGCGAAGAAGACGGCGAGGGCCAGCTTCGCGAACTCCGCCGGCTGGATGCTGAACCCGCCGACGGCGACCTGGATCTTCGCCCCGGTGTTCGCCACCTGGCTGAAACGCGCGGGCAGCAGCGCGGGCAGGGCAAGCAGCACAAGCCCGATGGCGCCGAACGTATACGTGTAGCGCTGGAGCGTGCGCGGCTCGCGGATGATAGCGAGCACGGCGACGAACCCGGCGATCCCGATCGCCGAGTAGACGATCTGGATGAACGTCGCCGACGTGCTCAGCGGGACCGACAGCGTGCCGGGGTTCCCGTTCCGCCCGACCTCCTGGAGCCGGTACATCATCACGATGCCGAGCCCGTTCAGCATCCCGGCGAGCGGCAGCATCAGCGGGTCCGCCCAGGGCGCGAACCTGCGGACGGCCAGGTGGGCGCCGATCATGAGCGCCGCGAACGGCAGGCCGTAGGTGGCGATCCCGGACGGGACCCGCCCGTTCAGGCCGAGGCCCACGCTGGCGTACGCGAACAGGACGACGGCGATCGCGAAAAGCAGCATGGCCAGTTCGGCCCCCCGCCGCCCGCTCCGCATCGGCACCGCCCCCGGCTGCGGCATGGCGGCGGCGCCCACGCCAGGCTGCCCGCCGGACGGACCGGGGCTGGCGATCGCACTCACGGCGCTCCTCCCGCGGCCCGGGGACGGCCCCCGCGCTCACGAAGTGCCGCCGCCGCGGTCACGATGCTTCCCCCGTACTCACGCTGCTCCTCCCGTGCTGGCAGTGCTCCTCCTCCCGTCCTCCCGGTGCCCCTCGCTCACGGAGTTCCTCCCCAGCTCAGCGACTCTCCGGGGCTCACGGGGCTGCTCCGGGGCTCACGGGGCTGCTCCCGGGCTCACGGGCGCGCCTCCGCCGCCCACCTCGGCCGGGCACGCGGTCGGGATGGTGGGCCTGGGCCCCTTCGGCCTGGTCGGCGGCGTGGCTATGGTCTTGCCGCCCTTCCCCTTGACCGGCTTGGCGGTGTGCCACTTCTTCTTGTACGCCGCCAGGTCCGTGTGGTACTTCTTCCACGCGTGCTGGAAGCTGTGGAGTCTCCGGTAGGCGTGCTGGCAGGTCAGGTAGTCGCTGCGGATGTGCGCCACGGTCCGCTGCGCGCCCGCAAGGCTGGTGGGCGAGGTCGTGGCCTGGACCGTCTGCTCGTCCGCGGTGGGCACCTGCGCCAGCGGGATGCCGGTCCGCTGGAAGACGTGGGACAGGCGTATCCCCGCGACCGACTCATTGATGCCGCGGAAGATGACGACCTCTCCCCCGCTGGCCCCCACGTAGTACTGGTTCTGGGTGTACCGCCAGGCGGCGTAGCCCCCGCCGACGATCAGCAGCAGCAGCAGCGCCAGCACCGAGGTGACGATCGGCCACCTGCGCCGCCCGTGTATCTCTTGCTCCCGCTCCCCGTTGGCGGCCCGCGGGGCCGGGTCGTCATGGGCGATCACGATCGCCGCCTGGGGAGTGGTCTGGGTGAGCACGTGGGCCCGCCCGGCCGGGCTGTTGGTGCGGAGCATCGGCCGGGCCGCGCCGTTTGACGCCGCGCCCGCGAGCACCGACTCCTCGCTGGGCAGGCCGGGAGCGGCCGCGCTGTCCACGACGTCCGCGACGATGCAGGTGATGTTGTCAGGCCCGCCGCCCTTGATCGCCAGCTCGACGAGCTGCAAAACGGCGTGGTCCGGATCGGCGACCGTGGCGAGGGTATGGTGCAGGGTCTCCTCGCTCACCACGCTGGACAGGCCGTCCGAACACAGCAGGTACCGGTCGCCAAGCTTGGCGTCGCGCAGGATCAGGTCGGGCTCGGCGTCCGTGGTGCCGTCGAGGGCGCGCAGCAGCAGCGACCGCTGCGGGTGGATCGCGGCTTCGTCCGGGCTGATCCGCCCGTCGTCCACCAGCGACTGCACCAGCGTGTGGTCGTGCGTGATCTGCTGGAACTCACTGCCCGAGAGCACGTACGCGCGGGAGTCGCCGATGTGACACAGGGCCACCCTCGTGCCCGACCAGAGCATCGCCGTGAGAGTGGTGCCCATCCCCCGGATGGCCGGATCGGCCGCGGCCATGTCGTGCAGTATCTGGTTGGCGCGCGCGACGGCGTTCTTCAGCGCATCCTTGAGCTGGTCCTCGGGCAGGTCGCCGTCCAGGTCGGTGAGCGCGGAGATGGCCACTGCGCTGGCGACCTCGCCGGCCGCGTAGCCGCCCATTCCGTCCGCGACGGCGAGCAGCCGCGGGCCGGCATACGCCGAGTCCTCGTTTCCCTCGCGGAGGAGGCCGACGTCGGAACGGACCGCATAGCGGAGTGCGAGTGTCATCTGCGAAGTTCCAGAACGGTTTTGCCGATGCGAATCGGCACGCCTGGGGGCACCGGCATGGGATGGGTCACCTTCTGCCGGTCGAGGTAGGTGCCGTTGGTCGATCCGAGATCCTCAACGATCCATTGACCATCCTGCGGGAACAGGCGGGCGTGTCGGCTCGAAGCGTAGTCGTCGTGCAGCACCAGCGTGGCATCATTCGCCCGGCCGATGGTGATTTGCTGGTCGGCAAGCCCGATCGAGGTGCCGGCCAGGGACCCACCCGTGACAAGCAGCCGCTGGGGCACGCCCCGGCCCGGCTTGACCGGCTTGGGCGGTTTGGGAGCCTTGACACGCTGGGCCTTCCGCTGACGGC
>Ga0126378_10003166_pt1 | contig 12396 bp, 12 predicted proteins | sample PanSoiMetPlot_23_FD_92587 | JGI IMG/M metagenome (GOLD analysis project Ga0126378, IMG submission 92587) | Tropical forest soil microbial communities from Panama - MetaG Plot_23 | ecosystem: Environmental > Terrestrial > Soil > Tropical forest > Bulk soil | place: Panama | collected 2016-02-17
CGAAAAGGTCCTGAGCGGTGCGCCTGTTCGTCGCTCTGGAAATTCCTGCGGCGGTACGCCAAGATTTCGCAGCCTTGCTGCATGCATTCAGAGCGACTACCAAGGAGCCGCGCTGGGTCCGGGCGGAGAATCTTCACGTCACATTGAAATTCCTGGGAGAAGTCGACGAGGTAAGGGTGGGTGCGATTCGCAGCGCGCTCGGGGAGATTCGTTCCGAGAACCCTGTTGCTCTGGAGTTTCGCGGCCTGGGATTCTTTCCAAACGAAAAACATCCCCGCGTCTTGTGGGCCGGCATGGAGGCGTTGCCGAACCTGAAAACGCTGGCCGTGGATATGGAAGGCGCTGTGGAAGAGCTGGGAATTCCACGCGAGAAGCGGGAGTTTTCACCGCATCTCACGCTGGCGCGATTCGAACGCCCACGCCTGCCGGAAGCTCTCCGCAAGCTCATCGCAGACAATCAGCAGCGCGGATTTGGCTCGCTCCGCACGAATGAGTTCCACCTGATTCAAAGTAAGCTCAAACCCGCCGGGGCGGAGTACACTACCGTCGCAACTTTTCGATTCGCTCCAAGTGTGGAATAACATCGCTTGATGGCGTCACACATCTCGATGACTCTTCCTGCGATTCCCATCGCCGCCTACTTGCTGGGCTCCATTCCTTTTGGATTGCTTTTGACAAAAGCGCTCGGGCGCGGCGACATCCGGAAAGTGGGGAGTGGAAACATCGGCGCAACCAATGTCGCGCGCGCTGCGGGACTTCTGGCAGGCGTATTCACTTTGGTGCTTGATGTAGCCAAAGGTGCCGGAGCGGTTTTGCTTGCGGAAAAGCTTTCGAACAACAGCGCGACCTCGATGATGATCGCTGCATGCGCCGCACTGCTTGGACACTGCTTCCCTGTTTGGCTGAAGTTCAAAGGCGGTAAAGGCGTCGCGACGGCTGCGGGTGTATTTCTGCTCCTATCGCCGCTCGCATGCCTTGGCGCAGTCGTTTTGTTTGTCCTGGTCGTAATTTTTTGGAGGTACGTATCGCTGGGCTCGGTTTCCGCCGCCGCCGCGATGCCTCTGCTGGTTTATTTTCTCTGGGCGCCCCGTCATGCTCCCCCGCCGTCTGTTACGATCGGAACTGTAGGCACATCACTCCTTATTATTTTCAAGCACCGGGGAAATTTGCAGCGCTTGCTCGAAGGTGTAGAGCCAAAGTTTTCTTTCTCCAGGAACAAGGACACGGAATGATGAGGATCGCCATCCTCGGAGCAGGAAGCTGGGGAACCGCGTTGTCCGTCGTCCTCTCCCGCGCGCGCAAGCCGCACGAGATCTCGCTCTGGGCGCATAACGCCGAACTCGCGGACGCCCTACAACATCAGCGGGAAAACAAGACCTACCTCGCGGGTGTTCCATTGCCAGTCGGTATTAACGCTACTCACGATATAGCGAAGGCGCTCGCCGGCGCCCACATTGTGGTCGGTGCGATGCCATCGGTGCACGCGCGTGCGGTTTACACGAAAGCTCTTCCCGGCATTCTGCCAGAGATGGTTTTTGTAAGCGCCACAAAGGGACTTGAGCCGGCGACGCATCTGCGTATGAGCCTGGTTCTTGCTCAGATGCTCGCGAAAGCAGCAACGCCTGAGGCACCTCCGCGCATCGCGGTGCTCTCCGGCCCTTCTTTTGCTGCGGAAGCGGCGCGCGGCGAGCCAACTGCAGTCGTCTTGGCAGCGCAAGGTGCGAGCCTTGCAAATCGTTTGCAAGAAGAATTTTCGGGCCCCTCTTTCCGCCTCTACACCAACGACGACGTTCTGGGCGTGGAACTGGCCGGTGCCATGAAAAACGTGATCGCCATCGCCGCAGGCGCCTGCAAGGGTCTGGACCTCGGTTCCAATCCTCTGGCAGCGTTGATCACCCGCGGCCTCGCGGAAATGGTGCGCCTCGCGGCAGCACTCGGAGCACGCCCCGAGACTCTCAGCGGCTTGGCGGGCCTCGGCGATCTTGTCCTAACGTGCACAGGAGCTCTCAGTCGTAACCGGCACGTTGGCATCGAACTCGGCAAGGGTCGCAAGCTCCCCGAAATTCTCGCGGAAATGCGCATGGTCGCCGAAGGCGTGGACACCGCCGCGCCGCTCCTGGCCTTGGCGCGCGAACATGACATCGACATGCCCATTACGGAACAGGTGCATGCCATTCTGCACCGCGGCCAATCGCCCAAGGACGCCATTCGCGAAATCATGGATCGCCCCTTAAAGCACGAATAATCGCGTAAAATGGCCATTTGTCGGCTATTTTTGGCGATTAGTACTAAAGTCCTAGTTGCAGTTGCGAGACGCCCCGCGTCAGTTCTCTCCTTCTGACCGCAGTCTCACCCTAAAATTTAGAGTTAGATGCCGCCCACCGCTCAATCTCTTTGGGCCCTCTGGAAACGTCTGCGCGCAGGACAGGTGCGCATCCTGTGGCTCGTGCTTGGCGCCCTTTTGATGGTCAGCGTCCTCCCTCTGGGCCTATATCACCGCCTCGTCTTGCAGCTCAGCCAGGACAAATTGGTGGACCAGGAACGCGTTCAGCAAACCGATCTTGTGCGCTCTCTGGCGCAGGAAATCCAGCACTTTGAGTCCAACCTGACCGAGCAACTGATGAGCGAGCGGCAAATTCTTGACCTCACCAGCACTTCCGCAGGTCGGAGCCTTATTGAAAACGTAGAAGATACCGCGTCGGAACCTAAAGTGACTCAGCTGCTGCAGAACTTTGTCGAAAGCAACCCAAACACGTTCCTCTACCTGACCGCCGTGGGCAAATCTGGCCGCGGCACGAAAGCGTCGCAGGGAAATTTCCAGGCAGAACAGGATCCGTTTGTCGCTAAAGCCTTGCAGCGCGCGTTTGTCACCTGCCTGCAATCGCAACAGCTTCAGGTCACCAAGTTTCGCAGCGATCCGCTGGCGCTTGTGCCGGATAATCGGCCCGCGTTTGTTGTGGCTATTCCACTCAAGGACATGGACGACAATTTCACCGGCATGCTGGCGGCGGTGGTTTCGCTGGACTCCATCCTTCACCGATTGCAGGATGCCAGCGTGCGCGGCCGTTCCGTTTTTATCGTGGACCACAACGGCCGCATCGTCGCGCACCATGACACGAAGAATTTCGTTCCTGGCGCGGACGCGCGTGGCGACACTCTTGTTGACCAGGTGCGGGCGCTCCCTCAGGACCTCCGTAATACCGAGACCATGCGGTTTTCTGAGACCGTCAAGAAACGCTCGGTCGAGATGATCGGCACCTACAGCACGTTTCCCGAACTCGACTGGGCCGTCATCGCGGAGCGCCGCCTGGATGCCGCAGAAAGCGACACGGGTGTTGATGAGCTGAACCGGCAAGCGCTGGTTTTCGCCGCGATCGTGGTGCTGGCTGCCATCGTCGTCGGGTACTTCTTTGCCGTGGGAATCAGCGGACCGATTCGCGGACTTGCGGCGTCAACGCGCGCCATCAGCCGCGGCGAATTTCATCAACGTTCCGTGGCGCGAGGAGCGCTGGAAATCAGCGAGCTCGCCGAAAATTTCAACAAGATGGCCGGCGACATCGAGGAATTCATCGAGAAGCTGAAAGAAGCCGCCGAAGAAAACCGCGAACTGTTCATTGGTTCGATTCGCATGCTCGCCGCGGCCATCGACGAAAAGGATCCATACACGCGCGGTCACTCCGGCCGCGTGGCGAAGTATTCGACGCTCATTGGCCAGGAACTCGGCCTTTCCGCGGAAGAGTTGGACAAGCTACGCATTTCGGCGCTGCTGCACGACGTGGGAAAAATCGGCGTCGAAGACCGCGTCTTGAAAAAGCCCGGCGCGCTTACGCCCGAAGAGTTTGGCTTGATGAAGCAGCACACCGTCAAAGGCGCGAACATCATGCGCCCGGTTTCGCAACTGAAGGAAGTGCTGCCGGGCATCGAATTGCACCACGAGCACATTGACGGCCGCGGCTACCCGTATGGATTGTCGGGACCGCAAATTCCGATGATGGCGCGGATCATCGGCGTGGCCGATACCCTTGATGCCATGACCACCAACCGCCCCTACCAGACGGCCATGGATTTGGACTTCGCCATGGAGCGCATTCGCGGGCTAGCTGGCACAAAGTTCGATCCCGTCGTTGTAACCGCGCTCGAATCTGCGGTTTCGCACGGCAAGCTGCGGCTCAGCGCCGTTGAAGTCCACGTCTGATCATCGGCCTACGTGAGTTCATGGTGCCATGAACATAGGTTTTAAACTTCGCCCCGCACAGACGCATTTTAGATTATCCGCGCTGCGGCGAAACAGTGAGCTCCTCTGTCGAATAGACATGTGGGGATTTGTAAGCATAATGCTGGTTTTTCTTTTCCTGCTCATGCCATGGACGGTTATAGACGGCGGGGGCCCAGTCGCGGACTTACCACAGGCTCTTCACTCGACTCCGATACCTGGTGCCTTAGCAGAAGATGCGATGCAGATTACGGTGGCACGCGACGGCAGAGTCTCCTTCGGCCGGCACTGGATCAATTGTGAAGATTTACCGAACGCAATCCACGAAAGCATCCGAGCGGGCGCGGAAAGAAGAGTCTATCTTGCCGCCGATGCACGCGCGAAGTATGGCGACGTTAGGGCGGTTTTAGACCAGATACGCGCGTCAGGAATAGAGAACATCAGCCTTCTCACGCACAAGCCCTAGCGCTAGAACCCGCGGCCTGCAGGCCTCTGGCGAGCCCTTCTGCTACAATTTTGGTCTGCGCTTACGGAATAGCGCGAACGTATGATCTCCTTGTTTGGCAAAAACGAGCCGGAACCGACTTTTCTTGACAAGCTGAAGAAGTCCGTCAGCAAGACGAAGGCGGCGCTCTCCGAAACTGTCGACACCATTTTTCTCGGCGAGCGCAAAATCGATCCTTCGATCCTCAAAAAACTCGAAACGGCGCTGCTCTCGACCGACCTCGGCGTCAAGCCCACTCGCGAAATCCTCGACGCCGTCCGCGAAAAAATGGACCGCGACGCTCTCTCGGACGCCGCTCAGCTCAAGCGAGAAATCAAGTCGCACATTCTTCGCATTCTAACCTCGTCCGCCAAACCTGACGCCGCCGGTTCGAGCGGCATTTCCATCTCGCCGAACGGCGCCGGAACGCGTGTCATCTTCATCGTAGGCGTCAACGGCGCAGGCAAAACCACCAGCATCGGCAAGCTCGCAAATCGCCTACGCCAGGAGCGTCGGAGCGTAGTGCTTTGCGCCGCGGATACCTTTCGCGCCGCTGCCATCGAGCAACTGGAAATCTGGGCGCAGCGCAACGGGATCGAAGTGGTCAAGCAAAAATCAGGGGCCGACCCCGCTGCCGTGGTTTACGACGCTATGGCCGCCGCTAAGGCACGCTCGGCCGACGTCGTCATCGTCGATACTGCTGGGCGCCTACACACGAAGTCCAACCTGATGGCCGAACTCGAAAAAATGAAGCGCACCGCCGCCAAAGTGATTCCTGGCGCGCCACACGACGTTCTGCTCGTTCTCGACGCGACCACCGGCCAGAACGGCCTCGCGCAAGCCCGCGAATTCACGTCAACCGTCGGGGTCACAGGGATCATCCTCACCAAGCTCGACGGAACAGCAAAGGGCGGCATCGTCGTCGCCATTTCGCGCGAATTGGGCTTGCCGATTCGCTTTGTGGGCACCGGCGAGCAGATCAACGATTTGGTCCCTTTCGACGCCGAAGCGTACGCGAATTCCCTTTTCGACTAAATCGTGAACGAACACGACATTCGCTTCATGGACCACGCGCTCGACCTCGCGCGCAAAGGCGTCGGCTTGGCCAGCCCGAACCCCACTGTCGGCTGCGTCATGGTCAACGGCGGCCAAATCGTCGGCGAGGGCTTTCATCAATACGACTGGCGCGACCACGCCGAAATCGTGGCGCTGAAATCCGCGAAAGAGCGAGCGCACGGTGCAACTCTTTACGTCACGCTCGAGCCCTGCAGCCACACCGGACGCACTGGCCCTTGCACCGAAGCGATTATCGCTGCCGGTGTGAAGCGCGTCGTCGCCGCCATCGAGGATCCGAACCCACTCAATGCCGGCCGGGGCTTCGAGCGGCTGGGGCTGGCCGGCATGGAAGTCGTCAAAGGCGCTGGCGAAGAAGAAGCGCGCCGCCTGAACGAAGGCTTTGCCTGCTGGATTCGCACCAAGAACCCTTTCGTGACACTGAAGTCGGCACTGACTCTCGATGGCCAACTTGCCTTGCCGCACGCCGGAAAAAGAAACGCAAACCATACCGCCAAACGCGATGGGTCGGAGTGGATTACCTCCGAAGAGTCGCGCGCCGAGGTTCACCGCATGCGCCACGCGTCGGACGCGCTCCTCACGGGGATCGGAACGATTCTCGCTGACGATCCGCTGCTCACAGATCGCAGCGGCTTGCAGCGCCGCAGACGCCTCCTGCGCGTCGTGCTCGATTCCAAACTGCGCTTGCCGCTAAAATCCCGCATCGTCGAAACGGCCGACGATGATCTCCTCGTCTTCACGGCCATTTCCGCGAAATCAGCCAAGGTCAGGAAACTGCAAAACGCCGGAATCGAAATCGTGCAAGTGAAAGCAAAGGGCGGGCGCATTGATTTGCGTGCCGGTCTTGCTGAACTCGGCCGCCGCGAAATCCTTAGCGTTTTGCTCGAAGCCGGTCCCACGCTGAATGGCGCAGCATTGGCCGCAGGAATTGCTCACAAACTTTTTCTTTTTTACGCGCCGAAAATCGCGGGTCAGAATCGCGCGCCCTTCGCCCTCTCCCCAGGTCTTGCTCTTCCCCCGCTGCGCAACATCCGCACGCAAGCAATCGGCCCCGATACTGCCCTGGAAGCCTACTTGCGCGACCCTTTTTGAAATTGACTTGCCAACACGTCACGAACATACTCGGTATCAAGTTCGTTGTTGATCCGTTTCCCTCGGTTTTCGTAGTTCTGTATCTACGAAGGAGTGAATCTCATGCGCCGCATTCCGATTCTTTTGGCCGTTTTGCTTGGTTCTGCCCTCCTTCCCTTGGCCGCTCAGGAACACCACCACAAACTCTCTGCCGAAGAAGTTGGCTCCGTCCAGTTCGCGACTTCCTGCTCGAAGACGGTAGCGACGAGTTTCAATCGCGCAGTAGCGCTCTTGCACTCCTTTCAATACGAACAGGCAAGAGGAGCATTCACAGAAATCTCCCAAAAGGACCCTTCCTGCGCGATGGCCCAATGGGGCGTGGCCATGTCGCACTATCACGGACTGTGGCGGAACGGCGACACCGCAGAAGGCAGACTCGCACTCAAAAATGCGCAACGGATTGCAGATTCTAATCCTGTCACTACGTATCGCGAAAAAGCCTACATCGACGCCCTCTCGACCGTGTATACCGAGGATCGAAAGGACGCCGCTTCCTATGACCGTGCTTTCGAAAAGAGGATGGCCGTATTGCAAGCTGCTTATCCCGACGATGACGAAGCTGCCATTTTTCACGCCCTCACTCTTTCCATCACCGCTCCCAAAACGGACAAGACCTTCGCGAATCAGCGCCGCTGCGGCGAAATCCTCGAACCTATTTTCCAGAAGCGGCCTCATCATCCCGGCGTCGCGCATTACATCATCCATTGCTACGACAATGCGGTTCTCGCCGAAAAGGGCCTTCCTGCGGCGCGCATGTACGCTGAGATTGCGCCCGCTTCCGCTCATGCGAACCACATGCCTTCTCATCTTTTCACGCGCGTCGGTTCCTGGGATGAATCCATCGCCTCGAACATCAAATCAGCCCAGCTGGCGGCTGCCGCTGAGCCCACCTCGCAAAACGGCGAAGCGCGCGACCAGCGCCTTCATGCCATGGACTATCTCGAATACGCATACCTCCAGAGCGGGCGCGTGAAACAAGCCATGGCTGTCCTGAACGAAATGAACGGGCTCCCTCCAGTTTCTGGGCTTACCCTGACAGGCAACTACGCTCTTGCTGCGATCCCTGCGCGCGCCGCTATTGAACTTGGCGATTGGCAGCAAGCTAGCGCGCTAACGCCGAGAAAAGGGATGGTTCCTTGGGCGGAAGCCATCACCTGGGCCGCCATTGGGGAAGGCAGCTCGCGCGAGGGAAACCTCGAACGCGCGGCCAGTGCCGAGCAGACGCTCGCAGCGCTCCGCGACGCCACAGTGAAATTGAACAATACCTACTGGGCCAATCAAATCGAAGTCCAGCGTCGCGAGGTTGCGGCCTGGATGGCGGAAAAATCCGGAAACGAAGCCGATGCGTTCTCCAAAATGCGCTCCGCCGTCGAGCTAGAAGAAAGCATGGACAAAGACGCGGTCACGCCCGGCGCCGTCACTCCCGCCCGGGAAATGTTGGCGGAATTGTATTCTCTCGAAAACAAACCGAAGGAGTCTCTCGCTGAATATGAAGCGGTTCTCAAGGTGGCCCCAAATCGCTTCAATGCTGTCTACGGAGCCGCCCGTGCCGCGGAAGTTTCCGGAAACAATGAGGTGGCCAAGCACTACTACCAGAAATTAAACGAAATCTCGCCCGGCGACGAGCGCCCAAAAGCGCCAGTAAGAGTCGCCTCTACGCCTTCGCCCTCGAACTGATTTATTGGCTGACACGCAGGACCGCCGCTCCGGGAATCGCATCATTCTTCAGCGCATTCAACGCGCAATTCGCGTCCTGCAACGGGAAAATCTGCACGTGCGTCCGAATCGGAATCTCCGCCGCAACGCGCAGAAAATCCTCGCCATCCTGCCGCGCATTGTTGGCCACGCTGCGAATCATCCGCTCCTGATACAGCAAATCGTAAGGGAACGAAGGAATCGGACTCATGTGAATTCCCCCGAGCACCAGCACACCACCTTTTTTCAGCGCCTTGAGCGCCGCGGGAACAATTTCTCCTGCTGGCGCAAATACAATCGCCGCATCCAGCTTCTTCGGTGGTTCATCAAATGTCCCTCCTGCCCAGACTGCCCCTAATTCCAGAGCCAGGTTCTGATGACGCGCATCTCGTGTGGAAGCGTACACCTCCACATTCCAATGCCGCGCCACTTGAATGGCCACATGAGCCGCGGCTCCAAAACCATAGAAACCCAGCCTGCCACCGCGTTGGATCGCTGAAAGTCGCAGCGAGCGAAATCCAATAATCCCGGCACAGAGCAGCGGCGCGGCTTGCTCGTCGGGAAAGCCTTCCAGCATCTCGTAAACGAAATTCTCCGGCGCCACGATGTACTCGGCATAGCCGCCGTTCACCGTGTAGCCGGTAAACTGAGGGGCATCGCACAGATTCTCTCTACCCGAGCGGCAGTATTCGCAGGTTCCATCCGTTTTATGCAACCAGGCAATCCCCACGCGCGCACCCAGCGCACATCGCTGCCCATTTTTTCCAAGCTTTTCAACCACGCCTACAACTTGGTGCCCAGGAATCACCGGCGACTTCCGCGGCGGCAGTTCACCCTCAACCACATGCAAATCTGTTCGGCACACTCCGCAGGCATGCACACGCACGCGAATTTCGCCTTCGCCGGGCTCGGGAACGGTAACGTCGGCAAATTCCAGCGGGTTTGTTTCCACTTTCGCTGGTGCTCGCAAAACACAGGCTTTCATCGCAAGACCTCGTGCCTAAAGCAGGGGGCTGACAGACTCAAGTCTAGTGCTTTTCGGCCTTCGTCGCGAAATGCTGTACACTCAAGCGCAGAGGCCGCACCAGCCGCATGTTCACTGGCATCATCGAACATCTTGGCGCCATCGAATCTCTCGAGCTTCATCGCGATGGCGGGCGCGTCACCATCCATGCTCCAGGGCTCGGTCCCGCCCTCGGTGTTGCCAACAGCATCGCAGTAAACGGCTGCTGCCTGACTATCGTCGCACTACACAACGGACGCTTCTCGGCCGATCTTTCCGGCGAAACCATTGCCAAGACTTCGTTCGGCGCCAGTGGCGGCGCGCTTCGAGTCGGCTCGCGTGTCAATCTCGAGCGTCCTCTCACCGCAGGCAAGGAATTCGGCGGCCATTTCGTTCTGGGACATGTGGACACGGTCGGCTGCGTGACGCACCTGAAGCCGCAAGCCGAAAACTGGTGGTACGGTGTGCGCGTCCCCGCAGATTTTGCTCGCTACATTGTTCCGAAGGGTTCCATCAGCATTGACGGCATCAGCCTAACCGTCGCGCGGTGGCACGACGACATCGCCGAAGCTGCGATCATTCCTTACACCTACGACCACACTAACATCCGCGATCGCAAACCCGGCGACGCCGTCAACCTCGAAGCCGACATCCTGGGCAAGTACATCGAGCGCTACCTGCAAGCACGAACAGAGTCCCCCAAGTCCGCCCTTACGTTTGAAGCTCTGGTTCGAGAAGGTTTCTAGGAATTCTCCAAGAGGTTCTTACGACTTTTTCTTCGGCACATCGCACATAGCGCGGCCCTTCTCCAGAAGTCTGAGGAAACCAATTCGCAAGGTTTTAGCTTGCTCGTTCAAGTCGCCGCTGATTTCAACGTAGTCTCCAACGCGCTCCGTCGCCGCGTCCGGATTCTCGATGGTCAGCAAACGTTTGTGATCCGGGTCAACCAGAACCATCTTCTTCCCCGCTCGAACACATCTCTTCGCACAATCGGGATTTGTTCCCGTATACAGCCCACCTGAGGCACGGCCGCCCGCGCAGCCTTCATCGGAAAGCCAGCCGCGTATTTGAGTCCTTTCGGTATTTCCTTGTGCTTGTAACTCGGGCAAGAAAGCCAGCAAGAGTATAAGAGGAGGGAGAAATCCGATTCGCTTCATAAGAGCCTCAACGCATCGATGTGAGCTTCATACACCATAGACGCTCCGTCCTCGATTTCGTTTGATTGCTTAGGTCACCCCACGGACCTTTGAGCGCGCACCCCGGAAATAAAGGAACAAACCGATCGCCAGCGCAACGAAAGTGCCGCCCACCAGCTTCAGCTCGAACCCGACCCTGTTTGCCGAATCTCCCGGAGGAACCAGGGAGACCATGATCCCGATAAGCACAATCACAAATCCCAGACTGGAAGCCAGCCAGACTCCGGCCTCGCCACCGGGAATCAAGACTGCTTGAGGATTCTCGCGGCGATCCCGAAGTTTCATAAGTTTGATGGCAGCCGCAAACATATAAAGAAACGGAATAAAGTAAAGAATAATCGCTGCATCGACAAGGAATTGATACGCCCCGCGCGTCGTTTCGTTGATCTGGCTGATCAGAAGAATCAGCCCCGAAATGATCGCCTGCACCAAAATGGAAACGTAAGGGGTCTTCCATCTTGGATGAATTTTTCCAAACGCCGCTGGTAGATAGCGATCGATGCCAACCACGAACGGCACGCGCGCAATCCCCGCAACGGTGCTGCCAACGCCGCCGGCATTGCCCACGGTTACGAGCACTGCTGCAAGAATCCCGAAGAAACCAACCTTCAGCGCGATCGAACCGACGGTAATCGCGTGAAAAACGCCGCTCGTCACGGAAACACCGGCGGCAGGAACAAGTACAAGGACGGCGAGCGTTCCCACAATGTACATGGCCGCAATCAGCACGCCCGCTCCATACACAGCGCGGGGCAACGTCCGCTGCGGATCGCGCACCTCCGCGCTCATTGCCGAGACGAGTTCCAATCCTGTAAACGCAAAAGCGATTTGCGACCAGAAATTCACCGTGTCCCAATTCCAGGTAGGCATCATGTTGCCGAGACTGAAATGCGTAACCGACCCGTGCCGTATCCAAAGCAGCCCCCCCACGCCCACGAGCAGCAACAACGGCAAGTAGGTGCACGTGCCGCCTGCATTCTGCAGCCACTTCCCTACATTGAGCCCGATAATATTCAGAACCACTGCAACAAGCAGCAATCCTAACGAAACCAGCAAAAGAAATGTCCGATCGTGCTCCAGCCGCGCGCCGCTTTCGCCAATCACATACGCGCTCATGGAAGCGCTCGCCAGCAACAATCCCGGAAAATAAAAAACCGTGTAAATCCAATAGCACCATCCGGCGACGAATCCGTGAAAATCGCCAAACGCTTCCTTGGACCAAACGTATAGTCCACCTTCGTGGGGAAATCGCGAAGACAGCTCGTTGATCACCAACGCCGAAGGAACAAAGAAAAACACCGCCGCGATGACCCACAGACTAATCGAGGACGTTCCGTTATGCGCCGCAGCCGCAATCCAGCGCGGTCCGAGCACCGTTGCGATGTTGAAAAGCAGCACATCCCAGAACCCCATTTCCTTGCGAAGCTGCCCGATGGGATTGGAAGAGTTGGGATTAAAAGGGGAGTTGGAATCTGAGGAGCCGCTTGCGGCCTGCCTCACAGAGTCACGTCCAGCGCCGGAATGAGTTCGTCTTGTTTGCGGAAATTGACGATAAACGGATCGGTCGAGTTCTCGAATCCGCCCCACGGCCCGAAATACG
>Ga0126378_10003167_pt1 | contig 12395 bp, 11 predicted proteins | sample PanSoiMetPlot_23_FD_92587 | JGI IMG/M metagenome (GOLD analysis project Ga0126378, IMG submission 92587) | Tropical forest soil microbial communities from Panama - MetaG Plot_23 | ecosystem: Environmental > Terrestrial > Soil > Tropical forest > Bulk soil | place: Panama | collected 2016-02-17
TAGCATTCTTGCACTTTCGATGCCCCCCAGACACAAAATCGCCTTGGCGCAGTCGATGCGAAATGAGGTAAGCTTCTGATTCTTGACCTCTAGATGGGTAACCATGTTCAGATCTTCCGAAAGGTGTATCCTGGTCAGGTTTGCGTGATATAGTAGTTTGACGTCGGGGGAAGCTTCGAAGTCGGCGATAAATAAGCTACGGAGATCTGGATGAGGTGAGTACTTGGAAAAATAGAAACGGAACGCGCTTTGATCAAAAGGGTGATCCTCGGTTTCGAGTATTTCATACAAGTCAGTGTCGAAATTGCGTTCGTCCGCACCGAACAAAATAAGGGCTTTTTTGTAGTATCTCTCTAGTTCAAAACCATCGAATGGCCATCCGCTTTTGTTGATCCATGGACGTTTCTCGAAAACGTGAGGCTCGAGGGGTAATAATTGACCGGCCCAGCACCGAGTAGCGCCACCAATTACTCGAGACCTTCCAGCGAGGTGGCCGATGAAATGTAGGTCTGAGATTTCGCACCGGTTGAGGTCGCGGGTTTCCTCCTCGAGCTCGAATCCGCCACTTTCAAGAAACAACACCGACTTTCGAGTTTTGAGCAGCCGTGACGCCAAAGTCAGTCCTGCTGCGCCAGTACCTACCACACATATGTCGCACTGAAATCGTTGGCTAGGTATATCGTTCAGATCGGTGATCACCTTCGGACGCCGGCGTTGCTTTGATTGTCTTGGGCTGCTCAGTGACTAGTTGCTACTGGCTGGATGGGAGCGCTCACCATCTTACGAAAGGAAGTCAACCGATTCGGGATCGCGAACCAAGGGCTTGCTCTAGGCCTTCAGGCTGCTCAGATTTGGCCTGCCGACGCCAGCGAGGCCTGTCGGGCCATCTATTATCGTTGTGCGGGGTCGCGCTGGTGAAAAGTTTTGTCGCCTGAGTTCTTGCCGAGCCGTGACACTCCGCTGCTCAGTTTAGGCAGGCTCCTGCTGTGGATTTCCGTTGGAAGGGTGAGAACGTATCGACCACCGAGGTCGCGGCAACCATTTGTGCTTCTCCCGACGTCCTCGAGGCGGTGGTGTATGGAGTGACGATTCCCGGTACGGAGGAGCCCGCCGGGAATGGCTGCCACCGTTCCCGGCGGGAGTTTCGATCTGGTCAGATTCCGCGACTATCTGGTAGGTCACCTAGCCGAGTATGCGCGCCCGCTCTTTTTGCGAATCCTGGCTACCATCGGCCTAACCGGCACCTTTAAATGGAAGAAGTAGGATCTTTCGCGTGAATCGAACGATCCTGGCGCCGTTACAGATACGATCTAGTTCAATGACGCGGCGCGGCACGCGTTCGTGAGTTGAACCCGCAGTCTACGAGAGTAATCGCTCAGGCAAGCTGCGGATCTAGCGGCTTCTAGTGCGGGCCGCGCAAGACGCTCGGTAGTTGCTTCCCCTCTGCTGGGAAGTCGGCAAGAGAATCCCGGTACCGCCAACTACGCGGTATTCCCCGCGTCGACTGTAAGTACGGTCCCGGTTATGTTTCTTGATTTGTTGCCCAGGAGAAATTCGACCGCGTCGCCAACATCATCTGTTCCGGCCAGGCGTCGAAGGGCGCTGCGGTGCGCGATCTGCTCGCGGTGCCGTTCGCCAAGACTTTCGGTCATGTCGGTTTCAACAAATCCGGGCGCTACCGCGTTCACGTTGATGCCGAGGGGACCCACCTCTCTGGCCAGCGATCGGGTAAAACCGACGATGGCAGCCTTGGTCGCGCTGTACACTGAAAGACCGCTATAGCCGGTCGTGCTGACGATGGAAGCAACGTTCACAATTCGGCCGCCGCCCTGCGCCATCATTGATCGCACGACGCACTTGGTCAGGATGATGGGAGAGACGGTATTAAGGTGGACCAAGCGCTGAATTTCGCTGTCACGCATGGTGGCCAGAACCCCACTGGTCCCGAGGCCGGCATTGTTGACCAGCCCGTATATCGAGCCGAAGCCCTTGCGCAGCCGTTTGACCAGGTCCGAAATATCTTTGGTGTTCTCAAGATCAAACGATTCAAAGACCAGCGAACCCTTCTCGGCTTGCTCAGTTTGTCGTATCGCGCAAGCAAGTTCGTCGCTCTCGCGTCGTGCGACGGCGACAACACGATAGCCCGCATCCACCAGTTTGCGGGCGATTCCCAGACCCAGCCCGCGACTGCCACCGGTCACAATGACATTTTCCATCATGCGCGGGCCAACTTTCCGGAACCGGTGACGTCGAGCGAAGCCACAATCCGAATCGATGCGGGAACCTTGTAGGGAGCAAGCGAGCGCCGGCAGGCGTCGAGAATTTCAGTCTTCAGGTTCTGGGTTGCCGGATCGGTAGTACCACCAGGATTGAAATCGGATTTGACGACCACCTCGGCCACGACTAGCGAGCCCGTAAGCGGGCTTTTGCGGGCTTTGACCACAGACATCTGCACGTGTGGGTGGCAATTTATGACCGCTTCGATTTCCTCGGGATGAACCTTAAGACCGCCGACATTGATCACCCCGTCTCTGCGTCCGATGAAGTAATAGCGGTCGTCGCGCAGCTCGACCATATCGCGTGTGTCGACGAAGCCCTCCGCATCGATGAAATCCGCGGTCGAGCCTCCCAGGTAATGCGCGGCGTTTCCGGTCGAGCGAAGGCGAAGGGAACCGTCCGTGACTCTCGTCTCGACGTTCGCTCCGGATCGGCCGACGAAATCTGCCGGGAACCCCGCCAGACCATCGCGAACGTCGAAGCCCACTCCAGCTTCGGTCGAAGCAAACGCATGGACCACAGTCGCGTTTGCATAGCAAGCTTTCAGGCTGTCCAGGATGGTCTGATCGACGATCTCGCCGGACAGGCGAACGTACCTGGGAGCAATCCGGTGGGCGGAAGGGCTCATTAAGGCGCGCCGCCAGTGCGAGGGAGTCCCCGAAATATGGGTGACTCCGCGAGTCCCGGCCCGTATCAGAAAATCTCCGGTTGACTCCTCAGCGTCGGAAAGCACCAACGACTGACCGCCCATTATGGCGCGCAAGAAGATCTGCATACCCCCGTACCGACGAATGTCGTAGAAAGTGCTCCAAACGACGCCGCCGTCCGGTTCCCCGGGGGTAGGGATAGCTGCGGTCAAACTCGCGAGCGTATGGAGCGCCATTTTTGGCACGCCGGTCGTGCCTGAGGTCAGAAGAATCCACTCGGAGCGCTCACTTTCCCGCCGATCCGGGCTCGCCGCTGCGAGACTGCGAGTGCAGGTAACAAAACAAGCCACCCCGGGAGCCTTGATTTCGGTCGTTTTCGCATCTGAAATCACCGCATCAACCTCGGCATTCGCCGCGATCACTGGGAGTTGCTCCGACGAAAGGCCGGGGGGACAAACTACCAACCGTCGGGCGATGCCATCTAATTCGATAAGCGCCAACGCTGCCGTCAGTTGATCCTGAGTGACGATCAGCACTGAACGCGAGCGCAAGTCCTCGAGTCGACCTCCCAAGCTGGACCCCCAGCCCAGATCTGGAAGGGCGACGCTTCCCCGGCGGTCAAACAGAAAGCAACGCGAAAGGTGTCTGATGGTGTTCAGCACGATGCGATTACGGGGCCGAGGTTTCGTAAATTTTGACAAAGTCATTAAAAGTGACAGGAAACTCTACTTCCTCGGAAGCGGAAAACGGATCGAATCCCAGTTCATCTTCGAGCCGAGCGACGATAACCGCAAAAAACAGGGAATCCAGTCCTGACTCCAACAGTACCAGCTCGTCCGACAGCGGTGGGAGCTTTTGTTTTTGATCTTTGGCCACTAACTCGAACTGATTAATTATTTCGGTACGAATTGACATCGGCATAGTTCCTTTCCACCAGCATTCTGTACGACTAACGATAGTGTGAACCTTAATTTCGTATCAGGCAGCAAGCCGCTCGCGGTGCGAAATTCTACTCCAGACCCGCCAAGCCAGTGAATGCGTCTGCCTGGCGCGCGCTGTGCTGATTTCCATCTTCGACCTGGGCCTGCGCTATACTCGCGACCTCGGTGCCTCTCGGGTGAAACTTCCGGCCAGCGTCTGAGCTGGCTGGTCCTCTAAATAAATCGGTAACAAGTCCATTTGCGCGGCAAGCGTCTGGGCATCGCGGTCTTTCGCAGACAGGATCGGCGTCGAGACGGGCCACTTGACCCCGATTGCAGGATCGTTCCAGATTATGCGTAGCTCGTCGGCAGGATCATAATAATCGGTGCACTTGTACGCAATTTCGGCGACCTCGCTCACAATGCAGATGCCGTGCGCGAAACCCGGTGGAACATATATCTGACGAAAGTTCTCAGCGCTCAGTTCGACGGAAATCCACTTGAGAAAAGTAGGCGAGAACCGCCGGATATCAACTATCACGTCAAGGATCGCTCCTGAGACGGCGCGCACCAGCTTGCCCTGCGGAGCGTTGCGCTGCGCGTGAAGTGCGCGGATGGTACCACGAACTGACCGAGACTGATTGTCCTGAACGAACTTCAAGGAAAGCCCGGCTTCTGAGTATTTGTCAGCACGGTAGGTTTCGACGAAGAAACCGCGCTCATCCCGATAGACGTCCGGCTCGATAACAATCACCCCGTCCAGCCCAGCATCGATGAATTTCAAAGCTCAGTGCTCCTTGTCGATCATATGCATCAAATACTGCCCATAGCCGGTCTTTCCCATCGAGGCGGCCATTCGTCGCACGTCGGAGGTCTCGATGTACCCCATGCGCCATGCGATCTCTTCGAGGCAGGCGACCTGCAGACCCTGCCTTTCCTCAATCGCCTGTATGAAGTTGGACGCTTGAATCAGCGAGTCGTGGGTCCCCGTGTCAAGCCACGCTATGCCACGCCCCAGCTTCTCTACCCGCAGCCTCTGGGACCGCAGATAGGCCAGGTTCACATCCGTGATCTCGAGCTCGCCGCGCGTGGACGGTCGCAGCTGCGAGGCGATATGACAAACGTCATTGTCATAAAAATACAAACCGGTTACTGCGTAGGAAGACTTGGGACGAATCGGCTTCTCTTCGAGACTCAGCGCAGTATTCCGACTATCGAATTCAACGACTCCATAACGCTCGGGATCCTTCACCCAGTATCCAAACACGGTTGCACCACTAAGGTGCTGCACGGCTCGTTGGAGTAAATCCGGTAGGCCGTGACCATAGAAGATATTGTCGCCCAGCGCCAGTGCGACGCAGGCGTTGCCCACGAACTCGCGTCCGATCAGGAACGCTTGCGCAATTCCACCGGGGCAAGGTTGGACCGCGTATTCAAAATGCAAGCCCCATTCTTCGCCTGTCCCGAGTAGCCGCCGGAACGATTCCTGTTCGTGCGGCGTGTTGATGATGAGGATTTCACGAATCCCCGCCATCATCAGCGTCGCCAATGGGTAGTAGATCATCGGCTTGTCGTAGATCGGGATCAATTGTTTGGACACGGCACGCGTTACCGGATAGAGCCGAGTGCCCGAGCCACCAGCCAGAATAATTCCTTTCCAGTTCACTTTGGGAATCTTTTAGAAAAGGTTGATGTCCGTCTTAAAAGAGAACGTGTCTTGGTTTGAAGAAGAAATGACCTACTGCCGCCACGCCTATTCAGTCGGTTCGCTCGTCTCGATCACATTTCTTCTGATCAGCCCCGGTGGATCCTATCTTGCTCACCGAAGCCCAACCGTTATCTGGGTGACAGGCCCACTCGGAGCATACCACCGACGCGCGCGGCCGCATCACGGATGACCGCAACCAGTGGCCGGTTGTCGATGCTGGAAAGCATGAAAGATTCGGTAACCTTTGTGTGCGTTCCAGTATCGACATCAATCAGTAAATCACCGGCGACGATCGCGTTATTGACCTCCAGCAGGGGGCCGACATAAGTTCGCGGCATTACCAGCGCTCGGCGCAGAATGGCGCGGCGATCGATCACGCTGTCACTCGAAACCACCGTCTCGGACATTAGTTCCGCGTTGCCCGCTACTCGGCAACGTGAACCGACAAACAAAGGAACACCCTTTACCGCGCCGGTCGGTAGGCGACTCTTGCGACCCACCCTCAAGCGCGCCTGCAGCTCGCGCCCGGGAAGGATCAGACCTGGGAACCGACCCGCGATCGCGTCGAGGTTCGCGCGATGGAGCGCGGCTGGCGAATTGATCAGTAACAACCGCTCCTCGGCAAAGTCAACACGGCTAGCGCGCTGGCACCATTGATCGCCATCGCCGACCTGCGACCTCGACGTCAGCAGGTGCGCGCCTCGTCGCACCACGCTGATACCCGCCGAAACCCCTCCAACCGTGGCCACAACTTCGTCTCCATTGAACGAAGCCGCCCGGGTTAGGAACTCAGCGACCATCGGAGTGCGTAACATTTCCGTCCGTACCAAAAGGTAATCGTGATTCAGCTGGTCGTGTAGTCGTCTCAGGACATCATGCGGCGAGTTATCGAGCCCGGCCGACAAATACTCCAAGCGCATTCCCCATTGGATGCCGTCTCCGAGAGTGCGCTTGACCTCGTCGGCGAAGCTCGAGACGATAACCAACGCATGTTTGAGACCCGCCATGGCCAACGCTTCAAGCGCATGAACCAACAACGCCTTGTCAGCCACCGGCAGCAACGATGCCGTGGTAAATTCGGTGAGTGGCCGAAGTCCGGGCCCGCCGCCGCAAGCCAGCACTACTGACTTCATGGGGCTCCGTGTTCTACGGCGCGCCCGAGGCGTTCGCCGCCGTAAGCTCCACCGCAGACCGCGTGGCACCATTTAGAATTCCCCAGGTACCATTCGACGGTATTGCGAATTCCTTCGCGGAGGCCCACTTGAGCTGTCCACCGCAGCTCTTTCTCCACCAGCGAGGAATCGATTGCATACCGTCGGTCGTGGCCCGGCCGGTCGGGAACGAAGGTTCTCAGGTCGAAATAGTTGGTGATTCCTGTACGCGTCAGTGCCGGATTGTGCTTTGCCGGCAGCATATGGTCGAGCGCACCGCAGATTTCTGCTACCACCTGGAGGTTGGTCCGCTCGCTTCTTCCGCCAATATTGTATTTCACCCCAACGCGACCGCGCTGTAAGACGGTAAGAAGCGCTGTGCAATGGTCTTCAACATGTAGCCAGTCGCGAATATTGCCGCCATCGCCATAGATTGGCAGGGGTTTTCCTGAAAGAGCTTTGAGAATAGTAAGAGGAATAAGCTTTTCGGGAAACTGAAAGGGCCCGTAGTTGTTTGAGCAGTTGGTCACGACCGTCGGCATGCTATAGGTTTGATGATACGCATGTACGAAATGATCAGAGGCTGCCTTGGAGGCTGCGTAAGGCGAGTTGGGGGAATAGGCGGTCTCCTCGGTAAAGTGGCCAGTCGCGCCGAGCGAGCCGTATACCTCGTCCGTTGATACATGGAGAAAGCGGAAAGCTTCACGCTCGGGATCTTTCAGCCGAAACCAGAAGGATCGCGCTGCATCAAGCAGTTCGAACGTGCCGACTACGTTGGTCTCGAGAAAACTCCTCGGTCCGTCAATCGAGCGATCCACGTGAGATTCGGCTGCGAAGTTGACAATCGCAAAAGGCCGAGAAGATTCGAGCAGAGGTTTTACAACTCGCTGGTCCCCAATATCACCTCGCACGAATGCGTAACGAGGGCGCGATGCGACGTCCGCAAGGTTGAGCAAATTTCCCGCATACGTGAGCTTGTCTAGCACCACGACGTGCCAGTCGGTGCGCGCTAAAACAGCGCGCACGAAGTTGCAACCGATAAAGCCGGCTCCGCCGGCGACAACTACAGTTTTTGTCATTGGAGGATTACGACTAGTAGGCGCCACGGCGCTGGAATACGGCCGAAACCGTCTGGAATAACAATTTGACGTCGAGAGATATCGACTGCGACTCGATGTATTCAACGTCGAGTTCAACCTGTTTCTCGAAAGGAATTTCGCAACGCCCTGAGACCTGCCAAGTGCAGGTGAGCCCGGGAAGCGCCTCGAGCCTGTGACGCTGCGCTAAAGTATATTGCTGCACTTCAGAAGGGAGAGGCGGGCGTGGACCGACGAGCGACATGTCACCGAGCAGGACGTTCCAGAGTTGGGGGAGCTCATCGATTGACCAGGTCCGCATAAACGATCCGACGGGCGTTCGGCGCGGGTCATTCCTGATCTTGAATATGACACCACCAGCTACTTCATTGCCCGCGAGCAGTTCCGCCATGCGCTTCTCAGCGTTCACGTGCATGGAGCGAAATTTGTACATTCTGAATAGTCGCCCACCTTTGCCAACCCGGGTCTGGGTGAAAAAGACCGGACCGGGCGAGGTTGCCTTCACCAGCACGGCGAACAAGACCTGGACCGGCAGAGACAGGATCAGCAAAAAGAGAGCGCCAACGACATCGATCGTGCGCTTGATTGCCTGTCCCCACCCGAGAAACTCGGTCCAGGCGAACTGCTCGAGGCGAGCCCTTGCCCGCTGCCAACTTCGAACGATGCTAGATGAGGAATAGAGGCTCAGAATTCGCTCGCGAGTCTCCTCATCAGTCGTGTGTGTTCCGCGATTGGCGGGGACCACGCGAATCACTCGCGGCGGGATCCGCAGAGAGACTGCGCCCGGGCTGCCGGCTTCCGGTTGAGGCGGGAACCACCGATGCCAGACCGATCGGGCGAGCAATCGCCAGGCGAATGGAGCGTCCTGAATGATGTACCGTTTGAACAGCCTTTGGGGCTCCTGAACCAGTCGGCATATCCATTCAAGACCAGTAATACGCATCCACCGGGGAGCGCGTTTGAATTCGCCCGAGATCATGCTGAGACTGCCTCCGAGGCCGAGAAACCACGATCCGGGCAAATGTTCTCTCAATTGTTGAATTACCCATTCCTGCTTGGGAAACCCAAAGCAGGAACAGACCAAAGCTGGATTGGCCTCCACGATCTGGTCTCTGATCGCCGCGACCTTCTCGGAATCCTGCTCAAACCCCATTGGCGGCGCCAAAACGCCGGCGATCTGCAGTCCGGGATAGGCGCGCGCCAACAACTCGGCCGCTCGTTCTCCGGCACCAGGGTTTCCACCCAGAAAGAAAATTGACGCTCCTGCTTTCGCCGCCGCGGCAGTCAGACTCAGAATCAATTCTGAGCCCGCCACGCGCTCGGGCAGAGGCGTACCTTGCAGTCTGCTGGCCCACACCAGTGGCATCCCGTCCGCGACCAGCAAGGTCGCGGCTTCGGCAATCGTGTGTTTGAGTTCGGGCCGACGGCAAAGGACACGGAGGTGATCAAGGTTAGGTGTCACCACCCAACCTCCGCGGCCGCGCCGCCAATCAGAAATGATACGGTCGACGACTTCCTTCTCGGTCAGAGCGTCAATCGGAATGCCCAGCAAGGAGATCCGCTTCGCATCGACTTTGTTGCTGGTCTTCTGGTTTCGTTTGTCGTTGTCGCCCGCAGGTCGCTGATCCGAAAAGGGCAAGCGAAGCTGTCGCCTTCTTCGAACCGGCATGGCCTCAGATCGTGCGGTTGCCGACGGCAGCAGACCCATCTGCGCCCCTTCGACCAGCTCAACTGCTTCGTTCATCGAAGAACCGTCAGACCAAAATGGCGTTTCCCAGCCAATGACTCGCATCGCTAACCTCAAACTATCCTGCGCTTCGTGCTCGCTTTGCCTGACCAGCTCGACGCCGCGCCAAGATGCGAGCTGGAACGCCGACTGCTATCGAATTGGGTGGCACATCTTCGATTACTACCGCGTTGGCGCCAATCACTACGTGATTACCTATGTTGATGCGGCCTAGAATCTTGGCGCCGGCTCCAATGTCGACTTGATTACCGATGACGGGGGCTCCGCGGACACCGGTACGGCGCAATCCGATCGTTACTCCGTTACGAACAACGACGTCGTCGCCGAAAACTGCGTCACCGCTGACAATGATGTTGCCGAAGTGCTCAATTTTGAACCTTTTGCCGACCGACGCTTCGCACGGCAACTCGATTCCGGTCAAAATCTCACAGACCGTTTTGAGGAGCTTGTAAAGAAACGAAAACGGCTTGCGAATTAATGGGTGCCGAATGCGGTAACGCCAACGTCCAAAGCGATAAACCGCCATTACCCAGAGACCGCGCCGCAGAATATCGCGTTCGTGAGTAATCCAGTCTTCATGGAGGTTTTCGAACATCTATTGCTTACCACGGCTTGGGCGGACAGACCTGACCACCATCGGTCTCGCGCCACGCCTGCTTGATGATGGCAATCAGGTTGCGCGCCTCTTGAGCTTTTCCCAACTGCGCCCGACCTTTCGGGCGGCGTGAGTTAGACAAAGCACGCAACCGGTTCCACGAGGTTTCCAACATCATCGTTAGCCAAGCCCCGAATGCACCGTGGTATTTGCGGTGGTAAAGCAGCTGGCTGCGCATTCGCCAAAGAACTAACTGAACTCCGGAAGACGACAGCGCGAGGTGGGAAACCGCTCTCGCTGATTCTCCACCTACATGGGTCACTACCACGTCGGGGAAGTACCAGACGGAATAGCCGTGCGCCTTGACGCGTTGGCACAGATCGACATCGTCGAAATATAAGAAGAAACGCTCGTCGAGATGTCCTATCTGCTCAAGGACTTCCCGCCGGATGAGCGTAAACGCGCCCGGAACCCAATCTGCAGGTCCGGGTTCGAGAGGATCGGCCCACGTCCTATCTGCGCGACCGAAGAAACGCGACCTGCTATATTTGGCGGCAAGCCCGGTCAGCGAGAGGGCCTCGTTCAGCGGCGAGGGAAACTTTCTCACCGAAGCTTGCCACGAGCCGTCGCGCCCCACCAAGCGCCCGCCGCTGAGCCCCACTTCTGGCTTTGCGTCCATATGTTGTACGGCTAGGTCCAGGGCACCCGGCTGCACGAAGGCATCCGAGTTAAGCTGGGAGACATAGCGACCCCGGGCCAGCGAAAAGCCTCGGTTATTCGCCGCGGCGAAACCCAGGTTCACAGCGCTGCGAACCAGCCGCACCCCGGGAAATTCTTTTTCAACCATGTCCGCGGAGCCATCGGCCGACGCGTTGTCGACGACGATCGTTTCGTAGGTGACCTTGGACGTCTTGCGTTCCAACGTCTGGAGGCACTCGCGCAAAACTTCTCGGGTGTTGAACGAGACGATCACCACGGAGACGTCTACGGTTGGGGCGGAGTTAGACACGAGTTTTGACATTTAACGATTGAAATAAAGGACACAGCCCCGCAGTTTTATGAGGAAAGGGCTGGCAAATTTCCGAATCTAACGTGCACAATCGCAACTCTTCAGTTTCTGGGCCCAAGCCGCCTAACAATTCATCCACGCAGGTCTCGAACCCGATGTCTTCGCTACCATTTGGCAAGATATGTTAAAGATTGGGAGGCATGCGGGAAGAATAGGGCTGACACGTAACCCGAAACCGATAAAATTGACTAAGGGCAGGGATTTTGTAGCAAACTTGCACCCTTCGCTCCTGGGAAGTGCCCGGTGCAAGTCCGACTGGGGAGGGACGAAGAACTAACTTACTGCCGCTCGGTCCTTCTCCACTCGCTGCTTGAGCGGGTTGAACGAAGGGTGGGAGCTATTAGAGAAACCTTCCAGGCGAGATAAGCGGGCACTGCCACCAGACCGCTCAGGTCTGCCCAGCTGCGGCCGCCCAGCTTTACTGCCAAAGCTACGTGAAGTCCGACCAGGGCGAGCGCGAAGGCGGAATAGATTTGCCCTAGGAAAAAGGGAATCGCCAAACCGCCCACGAGCAGCGAGACGTGGAGCGCGAGCGGGAGAAGCAGAAGCTCGAGTAGCGGTTCCAGTAGTCGTGAATTGTGAACGACTTCTGATGCCAGGGCAGGTGCGTATTTTCCGATTATCCGCGCGCGCCCACCCTCCCACCTGGCTCTCTGAGTACGCGCAGCCACTCCGCTTACCGGAACCGGGGCCCGCACCGAGGTGGCGCTGGCGAACCTAATTCTGAGCCCCGCGCGAACGATTGAAACGTGATACTCCAGGTCCTCCACGATGGAATCGGCTTTGTAGGGTACTGCCTCCAAGGTTTCACGACGAAGCGCGAAGCCATTGCCTGTGATTCCGCATGACATGCCGAGACGGTCACGAGCAAATGGACGCAAAAAGTTGAACGCCATCAAAGCTACGTTTCGCAGTCTTGCCCTGGGCGAATCAGCGACGTCCAGTGGCAAATACCGTGCCTGGACACCGTCGGCGCCCTGGTCGAAAAGTCGGACGACTTCCGTCAGTAGACTCCGCTCGACCACCGTGTCGGCATCAACCACCAATACTGCGTCGAATCGTTCCCCAAGCAGCTTCGCGAACGCAAATTGCAGGGCGAATCCCTTTCCGCGCCGCTGGCTATCGCGTCGTTCGATGACCTTGGCACCCGCTCGCGAAGCCAACTTAGCCGTTTGGTCGGTGCA
>Ga0126378_10003168_pt1 | contig 12395 bp, 12 predicted proteins | sample PanSoiMetPlot_23_FD_92587 | JGI IMG/M metagenome (GOLD analysis project Ga0126378, IMG submission 92587) | Tropical forest soil microbial communities from Panama - MetaG Plot_23 | ecosystem: Environmental > Terrestrial > Soil > Tropical forest > Bulk soil | place: Panama | collected 2016-02-17
ACCTGGTGCGGCGAGTTGAACAGCGTCGCATTGTTGGCGCGGATGTTGGCGCGTTGCTGCTGGGCTTCGGTGTCCTTCTGATGCTTGTCGACGGCCGCCAGCACCTCCTGCACCACTTCGGGATGAGCGATCAGGTATTCCTTGATGATGCTTTCGACCTGCTGGCGCTGATCCGGCGAAAATGTTTGCGCGGGTGCTGCCACCGGCGCCGCCAGAAGCATTGCGGCCGCCAGCGGAACGGCGATGCGCGAAGGAAAGCTCATACGGATGATCCTTTTCATCATAGGGATTCCATTTATGGACCGATTTGCAGCGGATTCTTCTTCACGTTCTTGTTAAACGCGACGATGTCGTCGGCCCGCACCCAGCCGGGCGAGCCGATCGGAAACCGCTGTTTGGCCCGCTCGGCCAGCTCACGCGCGGTCTTGTTGTCGCCGCGGGCGAACGCCGCCTGGGCCGAGGCGAGATCGGCATCGGCGAGATCGTTCTTGCGGCCATAGGCCATCGCCAGCTGCGTGTAGGCGTCGGCCGTTTCCGGCTCCTTGATCAGGGCCGAGCGCAACAGCGAGATCGCTTCGTCGGCCATCTTGGCGTTGTTGGTGGCGACCAGGGCCTGACCGAGTTCGATCTGAATGAGCGCCGGATCGGGCGCGAGCTGCACGGCGCGGCGCAGCTGCGGGACCGCCTCCGCAGGATGGCCGCCTTCGAGCAGCGCCTGCCCCTTCAGCTCATAGAAATACGGATTGTTCGGCTCCGAGCGGATCAGGTCGTCGATCTTGGTAAGAGCGTCGCGTAGATCGCCGAAACGATACGCGGAAATCGCGCGCGCATAGCGCGCCGGAAGGCTGACGTCGGACAACGGATAGCGGCGCAGCAGTTCGTCCGGCCGGTCCATAAAACCGTGCAGCTTCCCCCGCATCATGTCGTGCCGGAACTGCAGTTCGGGCGGGTCCTTCTTGTCCCAATATTGCGTGTGGACGAGGTTGGCCAAGGCGGCCATGCGCTCCTGCGGCATCGGATGGTTTTGCGCGTACGGATCGACGTATTTCGCTTCGAACATCGTCTCGTCGGCAAAACGCTTGAACGTGTCGTACATGCCCTTGGCGGACTGCCCGGTCATGGTCAGGAACTTTACCCCGGCGCGATCGGCGTAATCTTCCTGGGCGCGCTGATAGGACAGCAGCGAGTGCAATATGTAGGATTGCGGCGCGCTGAACACCGCCATGCCGGCATCGCCCAAATTGGCGTTGCCGGCGCGCGCGCCGGCCGCGATGGCGCCGGCGCCGAGCAGCATGGCGATGATCGCCGCGGTCTGCGCGTTGGCGAGTTCCTGGCGCATCTTGGACAGATGGCCGCCGACGATGTGTCCGGTTTCGTGAGCGAAAACGCCGATGATCTCGTTGGGGGTCTTGGCCTCCATCAGCGCGCCGGCGTTGACGAAGATGCGGTGCGCATCCATCACGAACGCATTGAAGGCGCGGTTGTTGATGATCACCACATGAATGTTCTGATTGCTTAAGCCGGCGACGCGCAGGATGGGCTTGGTATAGTCGCGCAGGAGCTGCTCGATCTCGGCATCGCGAATGAGCGGAATGCCGGCACTGGCGCCGGTCTGGGCGCGCGCGGGCAGGCTGCCGGCCGCGACCGCAACGGCGGCTGCCAGCGCCACGGCGCGGCAGGCTGGCCCCGCTCGGCGCACCTTGCTAGGAGTTCGGCAGACGCTCATTTGCGGCAAAATGCGATCCCTCGGCTCGGGACCCAAGCTATGGATGGGGCTGGTCGCGGTCAACACAACGCCGTGCGTTCGCGCCCCCTTAAAGCGGCGGCAACAAACCCGGCGAATACGGCAGGACGGGGGCGAGGCGCGATCATCGCGCTGTCCGTGGAGCGATGGCGGAATTGATGCTGGATCAAGCCAAGACGCTTCTGCAACCATCAGCCCGCAGCGCCGTGCCGCCCTTCATGGTGATGGATGTCATGGCGGCTGCGGCGCGCCTCGAGGCGCAGGGCCGCCGAATCATTCACATGGAGGTTGGCCAGCCTGCTGCCGGCGCACCATCGCCGGCCATTGCCGCCGCGCGCGCGGCGCTATCGAACGGCTCGCTGGGCTATACCGAGACGCTCGGTATTCCGTCGCTGCGCCTGCGTATTGCCCGCGCTTATCGCGAATGGCACGGCCTCGATATCGATCCGGAACGCATCGTGGTCACCACCGGCTCGTCGGCCGGCTTTATCCTAGCGTTTCTCGGCCTGTTCGAACCGGGCGATCGCGTGGCGGTGACGCTGCCCGGCTATCCGCCGTACCGTCACATTCTGACGGCGCTCGGCTGCGAGCCCGTAGGTATCGAGACCGACGCGCGCACGCGCTGGTCGATCGACAGCGAGGCGCTGCTCGCTGCCAACCGTGCCCGCCGCCTCAAAGGCGTCATCGTCGGTTCGCCGGCCAATCCGACCGGCACCATGCTGAGCGCTGCGGCGCTTGCCGACTTGATCCGCTGCGCCGAACACGCCGGCATCGTCGTCATCTCCGACGAGATCTATCACGGCCTCGATTATGCCTTCCCGGCGGAGTGCGCGGCGCGGCTGTCGTCGGACTGCGTCGTCATCAACTCGTTCTCCAAATATTTCTGCATGACCGGCTGGCGGGTCGGCTGGATGGTGGTGCCGCCGGCGCTGGTACGCAGCATCGAGCGGCTGCAGCAAAACCTCGCCATCTCGGTGCCGACGCTGTCGCAAATCGCAGCCGAAGCGGCGTTCGACGGCCGCGACGAGCTGGAGCGGATCCGCAAAGGTTACGAGGAGAACCGCCGCATCCTGCTCGCAGGCTTGCCGCGCGCCGGCTTGACGTCGTTTCTTCCGGTCGACGGCGCGTTCTATCTCTATGCCGACGTGTCGCGCTTTTCGTCCGACAGCCTGGCGTTTGCCAAAAGCATGCTGGAAGACGCTGGCGTCGCCGTCACGCCCGGCATCGATTTCGATCCACGACGCGGCCAGCACTTCGTGCGGCTGTGCTACGCAGGCTCGCGGCAGGACATGCATGAAGCAGTCGAGCGGATCGGCGGCTGGCTGAAGGGATGAACCCGCTTTGAATGTCTCCGACGCAGCCCTGGTGCTGTTCTCGGGCGGCCAGGATTCCACCGTATGTCTCGCCTGGGCGCTCGAGCGCTTCAGTCGCGTGGAGACAATCGGCTTCGACTATCGCCAGCGCCATGCCGTCGAGCTCGAGGTGCGGCCGCGCATCCGCGAGCTTTTGCCGGCGATTGCCGAGCCATGGCGAGCGCGGCTTGGCGACGACCATGTCGTCCGCATCGATGCGCTCGCCGATATGTCCGAGACCGCGCTCACGCGCGACATGGCGATCGAAATGTCGACATCGGGCCTGCCCACCACCTTCGTGCCGGGCCGCAATCTGATCTTCTTGTCATTTGCCGCTGCGCTCGCGTACCGGCGCGGCATTCGCCACCTCGTCGCCGGGATGTGCGAGACCGACTTTTCCGGCTACCCCGATTGCCGCGATGACACCCTCAAAGCCATGCAGGTCGCGCTTACGCTTGGCCTGGACCGGCGCGTCACCATTCACACGCCACTGATGTGGATCGACAAGGCCGCCACCTTCGCGCTGGCGCAAACGATCGGCGGCGCGGCGCTGATTGATCTCCTTCTCGCCGAGACCCACACCTGCTATCTCGGCGACCGTGCGCACCGGCACGATTGGGGTTTTGGCTGCGGCAAATGCCCGGCCTGCCTGTTGCGCGCGGAAGGTTTTGCCAAATGGAAGGCGGCATCGTAAGTGCGTCGGTGGAGCGGCAGCGTGTCCGCGAAGGCGTGGTTTTCCTGACGCTGTTCGCGCTCACCATCCCGGCAGCCAATTGGTTGATCGGCCACGCCGGCACGGCCTGCGTCGCGCCGCAGGGGCCGTGTGTCATTCCGGTCGCGCCCGGAATAATGGCGCCTTCCGGGGTGACCATGGTGGGCGTCGCGCTCGTGTTGCGCGATCTGGTGCAGCGGCGGCTTGGGATGGTGTTCTCGGCCCTGGCGATCCTGTGTGGCGCGGCCCTTTCGGCACTGGTCGCGCCGCCCGCGCTTATTTTCGCCTCGGCGGTCGCCTTTCTGCTCTCCGAGTTCGCCGATCTCGCGGTCTACACGCCGCTCGCTCGGCGCCGGTTGGTTGCCGCCGTGATCGCTTCGAGCTGCGCCGGGCTCATCGTCGACTCCATCGTCTTTCTCTGGCTCGCCTTCGGGTCGCTCGAGTTCCTGCTCGGTCAGATCATCGGCAAGGCCTGGATGGTGCTGTTGTCGATCCCGTTCGTGACTTGGCTGCGCCGCCGCGACGCGCGCCTCGGTATCAGGCCGGCCTGAGCATGATCATTCGTCCGCAATTGAGGTCCGCACCATGAGCACCGCCACCTTCGACATTCTCAAAAAGGTGACGACCGCGACCATCACCACCATGCTCCTGAAAAAGGGCATCCGGCGCTGCTGGATGAACGGTCCAAAGCCGCTGGTGCCCGGCGGCGAGCGCATTGTCGGGCCGGCTTTCACGTTGCGCTTCGTGCCGGCGCGCGAAGATTTGGCGACGCCGGAAAGCTGGGCGCATCCGATCTCAACCCGCGCCGCGATCGAGGACATGCCGGAGGGCGTGATCGCGGTAGCGGACGCCATGGGCGTGCCGAGTGCTGGCATTTTTGGCGACATCCTTTGCGCGCGCATGAAGAAGCGCAATGTGGCGGCGCTCGTCACCGACGGCGTGCTGCGCGACCGCGCCGGAGTTCTGATGAGTGCGTTGCCGGTCTGGTGCGCCGGCGTGGCGGCGCCGGCCTCGGTCAACGGCCTGACCTTCGTCGGCTGGCAGCAGCCGATCGGTTGCGGCGGCTGCGCCGTCTTTCCGGGCGATGTGATCGTCGTCGATGACGACGGCGCCGTGGTCATCCCGCAGAACCTGGTCGACTTCGCCGCCCACGAGGGTGCCGAGCACGAGCTTTACGAGAGTTGGGTGTTCAGCGAGGTGGAGAAGGGCGTCAAACTGCCCGGGCTCTATCCGCCGAACGACGAGGCCAAGGCGCGCTACGCGGCTTGGCGTAAGACGCGCACGTAGTTTCAACTTTCGGCCGCGGGCGAAGCATGTTCTTTGCGGTTTCAAAAATTCTCGGCTTCTTCGCGCTGCCGTCGAATTTGTTGATCGCAATTGGAATTGTAGGCCTCATTCTTCTATGTACGCGGTTGACGCGGCTCGGCAGCTGGCTCGTGGTGACGAGCCTCGTGCTGATCGCCGTCGTCGGCTTGTCGCCGCTCGGCAATGTTTTGATGATCCCGCTGGAGCAGCGCTTTCCCGCCTGGAACCCTTCGCGCGGCGCGCCGGACGGCATCGTCGTGCTCGGCGGGGCAATCACGCCGGAAATATCGGCGTTTCGCGACGCGGTCGCGCTCAATGAGGAGGCCGAGCGCATCACGGCGGCTGCCGAGTTGGCGCGCCGCTATCCGAACATGCGCATCGTGTATTCCGGCGGCAGCAATGCGCTGTTGTTCTATGGCGCGATCGAGGCGCCGTTCGCGGTGCGCGAACTCGAAGCGCTCGGCGTCTTCCATGACCGCATCACCGCCGAGGAGCAGTCGCGCAATACCATCGAGAATGCGGTGTATTCGCGTCTCGTGGCGCAGCCGAAGCCGGGCGAGCGCTGGTTGTTGGTCACGTCAGCCTTTCACATGCCGCGCGCCATCGCGGCGTTTCGTGCAGCGGGTTTTGCCGTGGAAGCCTGTCCGGTCGATTGGCGCACGCGCGGCTCGCTCGACGCGGCGCGGTTTTTCGGTTCGCTCAGCGAGGGTCTGGCGCGCACCGACGCCGCCGTGCACGAATGGGTCGGCCTGGTCGCTTACCGGCTGACCGGCAAGACCAAGGAGTTGTTTCCGGCGCCATGATGCGGCGCGCAGAAGCTTTAAGGATGCGGCAAAGGATGCAAACGCAATGGCGCTGCGGCTGATCATCGGTAACAAGAATTATTCGTCCTGGTCGCTGCGGCCGTGGATCGCAATGAAAGCCGCCGGCATCGCGTTCGAGGAGACCGTCATCTCGCTCGAAGCGTCGGATTTCAAAGCACAGATCATCGCGCTGAGCGGCGCCGGCAAGGTGCCGGTACTGCTCGATGGCGATATTCGTGTCTGGGAATCGCTGGCGATCCTCGAATATTTGGCGGAGAAATTTCCGAACGCCGGTTTATGGCCCGCACAGGAGCCTGCGCGCGCTCACGCCCGCGCGGTGGCGGCAGAAATGCACGCCGGTTTTCTGCCGCTGCGCCGGCATTTGCCGATGAACGTCAGGCGTCCGGTAAAATCGCGCCCGCTCGACGACGGCGCCAAAGGCGACGTGGCGCGCATCGAGACGATCTGGAACGAATGTCGCGCGCAATTCGGCGCCAGCGGGCCGTTTCTCTATGGCAGGTTCAGCGCCGCCGATGCGATGTACGCACCAGTGGTGTGGCGCTTCCATACTTACGCGGTGGGGGTGAGCGCGGCGACGCGGACTTACATGGACGCCGTCTTGGCATTGCCGGCGTCGCGTGAATGGCACGAAGCTGGGCGCGGCGAGCCCTGGGTCCTGGAACATGACGAGGTCGATTGGCCCGAGGTCTTGCGCGAGTGAGTAATCAGCCGATCCGCCGCCCAAGCTCGATGAGCAGCGGGCGTTGATAAGCCAGAATTTTGTTCGTGGCCTCCGATCCGCTGAAATAGGCGATGCGGTCGACCTCGGGAAAAGCCTGCCGGCGCTTGGACTTCGGCGGCCACTCAATCGCGAACGTGTTGCTGGCGAACTGCGCAAGATCGAGATCGGCTTCGACCGCGAAGGCGTGGACGACCTTGCCGCTCTTTTGCGTAACCGGTGCGAGCGCGATGAATTCACCGTCCGGCAGCACAAGGTTCGTCTCTTCAGCGAACTCGCGGCGCGCCGTCTCGATCAGATCGGCACCGGGCTCGACGAGGCCCTTCGGGATGGTCCATACCCCGGCATCCTTCCTGGCCCAGAACGGCCCGCCGGGATGCGCCAGCAGGACTTCGAGCCCGTCGCGGCGGCGAAATACCAAAACCCCGGCGCTGATCGGACGGGTGCGGGTCATCGGCCCAAAATCCGGACCGACTGAGCAAATGAAATCGCGGTTAATTTCGCCCCGCCCCGCGTAGGAAGCGCGTAACGACAGCGGTGCGGCGCATCCGCGCAGCAGCCGCTAAAGCTGCGGCTCTCTAACGCAGGTCTTGCTAAAGCCGTGTTTGTCTGCATGATTTTGTCACTATTGACCAACAAAGCCCTTCCGTCCGCTCGTGCCCGCTTGCGCGTGAGCCGAGAGGAGGGCACACCGATCAATTCTCTGCACGGGAGCTAACGTCAATGCGATATGGAATTATCGCCGCTCTTGCCGCTTTTGCGGCGCTGTTCGCGCCGGCGGCCAACGCCGAGGACGCCCCGAAGGACGTCAAAGGCCTGTTTCTGATGACCGATTACCCGGCGGTCACGGTACGGCCCGGTGAAACCACGACCATCGGCTTGCGGCTGCAAAATTATGCCATGCCGCCCGAGCGCATGGACCTTTCGGTATCCGGCGCGCCGGCCGGCTGGAACGCCAAACTCCTTGGCGGCGGCCAGCCCGTCGACGCGGCGATGGCCGCGACCAATTCCAGCGTGGCGCTGTCGCTCCGCCTCGACGTGCCGAAGGATGCGCCGATCGGCACCCAAAAACTCACAATCAGCGCCGCCGGCGGTTCGACGAAATTGGAGCTGCCAATCGCGGTGACGCTCGCCAAGGATCTGCCGGCCAAGCTGACGCTCACCCCGCAGCTTCCCGAGCTGCGCGGCACCTCGAAGTCGCCCTTCGAGTATCAGCTCAACATCAAGAACGACAGCGGCAAGAAGCTGACGGTCAGTCTGTCGGCGCAGGCGCCGCGCAACTTCGACGTTTCGTTCACCGAGCAATACGGCAGCCAGGAACTCAACGCGGTGCCGATCGACGCCGGCCAGAGCAAGGACGTCAAGCTCAAAGTGACGCCGCCGAACACCGCCAGCGCCGGCAAGTACAAAGTGGTGGCGCGCGTTGCCGCCGAGGAGACATCAGCGACCGCCGAGCTTGGCCTCGACATCACCGGCCAGCCCAAGCTCTTGCTGAGCGGCCGTGAAGGGCTGATCTCGACGCGCGCGTCGGCCGGCAAGGAACAGACGGTGCCGATCGTCATCACCAACGTCGGCACGGCGGCGGCAGAGGACATCGAACTGTCGGGCTCCGGCCCGAGCGGCTGGAAGGTGACGTTCAATCCGAAGAACATCGAGCGGATCGCGCCGAACGCCAATCAAGAGGTCCAGGCGCTGATCACGCCGATCGACAAGGCGATCGCCGGCGATTACATCACCTCGATCCGCGCGGCCGCTCGCGGCGAGTCGGCTTCGACCGACTTCCGCGTCACGGTGACGACGTCCACCATGTGGGGCATCGCCGGCGTCGGCATCATCGGCGTGGCGCTGCTGGTCATGGTCGGCGCCGTCGCAAGGTTCGGCCGCCGATGAGCATGGATGCCGTCATCGAGGCCAAAGGCCTCACCAAGACTTACGGACGAAAGGTCGCCGTCGACCAGATCTCGTTCACGGTCGGACGCGGTGAGATTTTCGGTCTGCTCGGCCCCAACGGCGCCGGCAAGACGACGACTATCCTGATGCTGCTCGGGCTTACCGAGATTTCGGGCGGCGAGGTCAGCGTGCTCGGCTTCGATCCGGCCCGCGAGCCACTGTCCGTAAAACGCCGCGTCGGCTACCTGCCCGACGCGGTCGGCTTCTACGACCAGCTCACCGCCGCCGATAATCTGCGCTATACCGCGCGGCTGATCGGCTTTCGTGCGTTGGAGCGCGAGAAGCGCATCGCCGAAGCGCTCGACCGGGTCGGCCTCGGCGAATTCGCCAACCATCACGTCGCCACCTTCTCGCGCGGCATGCGTCAGCGGCTCGGCCTCGCCGAGATCCTGATGAAGGGCGCGCAGATCGCCATCCTGGACGAGCCGACATCCGGCCTCGATCCGCATGCGACCGCCGAACTCCTCGGCATCATCCGCCGCTTCAAGGCGGAGGGGGTTTCGGTGCTGCTGTCGTCGCATCTGCTCGAGCGGGTGCAGAGCGTCTGCGATCGCGTCGCCCTGTTCAGCGCCGGCCGCATTGCCCTGATGGGCTCGGTGTCCGACCTCGGCCGCGAGGTGCTGGGCGCCGGCTACGTCGTCGACATCGAAGCCGACGGCGCCGGCCTTGCCGACCGGCTGGCGCTCATCCCGGGCGTGAGCCGCATCGAGCAAACCGGTATCGGCAAGCTGCGCCTGCATGCCGAGCGCGACGTGCGCCCGGAAGCAGCCGCCGAGGTCGTCGCCATGCACGGCCGCCTCAAATATCTCGGCGTCCAGGAGGCTAGCCTCGAGGCGATCTACACCCATTACTTCGAGGCCAAGCCCGACGAGAGCCTGAAGGAAGGAGCCCGGCATGCGGCGTGAAGGCTCCGCCTTTAACGGGCTCGGCGTGGTGATGCTCAAGGAGCTGGCCGACCACCTGACCAGCATCCGTTTCATCATCCTGGAGCTGATCGTGATGCTGATCGCGGTCGGCACCGTCTATGTGGCGACCCAGCAGATCAAGGATACGGTCGCCGAGGACCCGTTCCTGTTCCTCAAATTCTTCACCACATCGCGCGAGCCGCTGCCGTCGTTTATCTTCTGGCTGTCGCTCCTGGTGCCGGTGCTGGCAATCGGGCTCACCTTCGACTCGGTCAACGGCGAGCATAACCGGCGCACCCTGTCGCGCATCCTGTCGCAGCCGATCTACCGCGACGCGCTGCTGTTCGGGAAATTCTTGGGCGCGCTGCTCACGCTCACCATCGCGCTGCTTGTGCTGTGGCTGCTGGTGGTCGGGCTGGGCTTGCTGTTCATCGGCATCCCGCCCGGCGGCGAGGAGATCGCCCGCGCTTTTGTGTTCCTGCTGGTGACGATCGTCTATGCGGGCGTCTGGCTGGCGCTGGCGCTGGTGTTCTCGATCATCTTCCGCTCGGCGGCGACGGCAGCCTTGGCGACGCTCGGCCTGTGGCTGTTCTTCTACGTCATCTGGCCGGTGCTGGCCGGTGAGATCGCGCAAATCGTCGTGCCGCCCGATCCGCGCTACACGGCGCTCGGGCTGCAGACCCCGGGCACCGTGGTTCTGGAGCAGATCCTGGCGCGGCTGTCGCCGTCCACCCTGTTTGGCGAGATCGTGGTCGCGTTGTTGGATCCGACCACCCGCGCGCTGGGGCCGATCTATCTCAGTCAGCTGCAGGGCGCCGTGCTCGGCGCGCCGCTGCCGCTCGGCGCGAGCGTGCTGATCGCCTGGCCGCAGATCGTCGGATTGCTTGCCACCGCGATCCTGCTGTTCGTGATCGGCTACGTCGTCTTCCAACGTCAGGAAGTGCGCGCGTAACATGCACCCACGTGAAACAAGAAACGCGGGCGGCATCGAGCCGCCCGCGCTTGTTTTACCGAGATGTCGCGGTTAGACCGGAAGCACTGCTATGATCTTGTAGTCGTGCGGATCGACAACCACGACCTCGTCCTCATAGACGAAGTACAGGAACCCGCGCCACCGCGGCTCTATTTTTACCAGCGTCTCGGGCACCGGCACCACGTGGATCTTGCCGCGCGGGATCGCCGTGCCGACCCGGACGTCGAAGTCGACGTGGCCGACGCGCGGCGCATTGCGCCCTTCGATCACAGTCGTCTTGATCTCCGAGCGCTGCTGCTCGTTCAGCTGCACATTGACGCCCTGGGCCGTGCGGGCGCCACCGCGGCCGTTGATTTGCGCGCTGCCCTGATTGCTCTCGGTGCCGCGCTGCATGGTATTGCCGCCGCTCTCAGTGCCGCGCTGCGTATTCTGGGTGCCGCGCTGCATGTTGTTTTGCGGCGACTGCTGCGCCTGGTTCGACGTATTGCCCTTGGTCTTCGACTTCGAGCCCTGCTGGTTCTCGTTCTCGCTCTGCATGGGCTTCGTGGTGTCGCCGCGCAGGCCCTTCAGGGTGTTCTGCCGCTCGGCCTGCCGGTTGGTCTTCGAGCCGCGATTCATCTGCTGCTCGTTCCGGGCGCCGCGCTTGCCCATCCTCTGCGATTCTTGACCGCTCGGGTTTTTGCTCTCTTTGCCGGTCTGCGCGGTCCGATTGGCGTTGGCTTTACCCTTTTCCTGAGCCTGGGTTTGCGTAGCCGTGCCCTTCTCCTGCGCCTGGGTCTCGGTGCCCTTGCCCTTTTCCTGGGCCTGGGTTTGCGTGGCCTTACCCTTCTCCTGCGCCTGGGTCTGCGAGCCCTTGTTCATGGACTGGCCGCCCTGCGGACTAGCCGCGTGCGATCCACCCATGTGCTCATTGGATTGCTGTGCCGAGGCGAGGCCCGTTCCTGCGACAAGCGCAAGCGCGGCGACGCCGGCCAGCAAGGTTTGTTGGTATCTCTTCATTCCGATCACTCCTCTGGGTCCGTTCCCCGTGCATGCTCCGTATCCCGTCCCTGCACGGTTCCGCTCCAGTCCCGCGGCCGCGCATAGTCGGGATGCTCACTTATGCGAACGCGAGGTCATCGCGAAAGTTTCGGTTCCCTGGCATATTTGTTCGGAATAGATTCACAAAGCATGGTGCAGTGCGGCGAGTCGCGCACTTTCTGACTTTTTGTTCATCCTGCCGACGAGGGACAATTCGTGCCGGTCATCACATCGCATGTCGATCGCGCGTCGCCCGAGTATCGCGCCAACGAGAGCGCAATGCGCGCGTTGATCGCGGAATTGGAGCGGCAGCGCGCGGCAGCAGCCTCCGGCGGTCCGCTGCGCGCGCGAGAGCGTCATCTTGCGCGCGGCAAGCTCTTGCCGCGCGATCGGGTGATGACCTTGCTTGATCCGGGAGCGCCGTTTCTCGAACTGTCGCCGCTCGCCGCCAACGGCATGTACGACGATGCGATCCACGCCGCCGGCATCATCACGGGTATCGGACGCGTCGCAGGGCGCGAATGCGCGATCGTCTGCAACGATTCGACGATCAAAGGCGGCACTTATTACCCGATGACGGTGAAGAAGCACCTGCGCGCCCAGGAGATCGCGCGCGACAACCGGCTGCCCTGCATCTATCTGGTCGATTCCGGTGGCGCCAATCTGCCGCACCAGACCGAGGTGTTTCCCGATCGCGAGCATTTCGGCCGCATCTTCTACAACCAGGCGACCCTGTCGGCCGCCGGCGTCGCGCAGATCGCGGTGGTGATGGGCTCGTGCACCGCGGGCGGCGCTTACGTGCCGGCGATGTCGGACGAGACCATCATCGTCAAAAACCAGGGCACGATCTTTCTCGGCGGCCCGCCGCTGGTGAAGGCCGCCACCGGCGAAG
>Ga0126378_10003170_pt1 | contig 12388 bp, 14 predicted proteins | sample PanSoiMetPlot_23_FD_92587 | JGI IMG/M metagenome (GOLD analysis project Ga0126378, IMG submission 92587) | Tropical forest soil microbial communities from Panama - MetaG Plot_23 | ecosystem: Environmental > Terrestrial > Soil > Tropical forest > Bulk soil | place: Panama | collected 2016-02-17
AAAAAAAGGGCGGCAATCATCAGAACTAGACCAGGTTTAATGCTTGCATGAGCTGATATAGGAGGACTTCCATGGCGACCTATGTTCTACTCTGCAACTTTACCGACCAGGGCATCCGAGCCGTTAAGGATTCGCCGAAGCGCCGGGCTGCCGCGCGGGAGCTGGGTAAGAAGTTCGGTGTCGAACTGAAGACCGGCTATCTCGCGATGGGAACCTGCGACCTGATCCTTACGGTCGAGGCCGCGACGGACGAAGCGGTGGCGAAATGGGTTCTCTCGCTTGCATCCCGAGGGAACGTAAGGACGACCACCATCAAGGTCTTCCCCGAAGCGGACATGGATCAGATCCTGGCGGCGGTCGCCTGACGGAGCACGCGCAGCTCGCGTCCCTTAGTCAGGCCAGCACCGGATAGCCGCGAACGATCGCAGCCTGCTCCATCTCGTCGATGCGCTCATAGGCGGAGTCGGGCAACAGCATGACGTCCTTCAACAGCAGCGCCCCGCGCGCCGCGGCAAGGGCGGGATCGGCCATGGCGGCGCGCAAGCCGTTGCGCAGCCGCGTCACGCGATCGGTGTCGCTTGTCCCCGCAGTGACATAGGGCAGGCTCGGTGCCGCGGGAGAGAGGCAAAGCTCCCGCACCTCGTTCGCGCTTTCGCGCCCGAAGCGCCGGAAGAGCGCGAGGCAGACACAGTCGATGGCGGCGAGGTCCGCCTTGCCGGCGGCTACGGCCGCCAGGCTCGCGGCATGGCCGCCGGTCTCGATCACCTCGCCGAAGAAGCGGCCGCCGCTGGCCAGCGGCGCCACCATGAAGCGCAGGGCATTATAGCCGGACTGTGAATCTGTGCTGTTGAACGCCGCGCGCGTGCCTTGAAGGTCGGCCAGCGAGCGGACGCGTGAGGGGGCCGGGACCACGAGGATGCTGCGATAGCTCGGTCCATTGCAGCCCTCGGCGTCATAGCAGGGTGTGGCGACGAGCTTCACCCTGCCCTTGACCGTATGGCGCAGGGGATAGCCGCAGGTCTGGCTGAACAGGAGATCGGGCGAGATCCAGTGCGCGGGCAGCTTCGGATTGCGGGTCAAGTCATCCGGCACATCCTCGATGCCCGCTTGCCGGAAATGCCACGCCAGCCCGCGCCAGAGCTCGGCCGTGGCCTCGGCCGCCTCCGGCAGGTCGTACATCGGCAGGGTGGCGAAGCTCATCGCGCGTTATCGGCTCGGCGGATCGTAGTAGTCCCCGGCATCTTCAAGGTGGATATGCTTCACGATCTTGAGGCCCGAGGGCGGATCGATGCTGCCCATCGTCACGTCGAGCTGGCCGCTGCCGATGCGCTCCCAGAACAGTTTCGAGCCGCAGACGCGGCAGAAGCCGCGCCTTATGCCAGGCGATGACTCGAACCAGGCGAGATTGCGGTCGCCCTTGATCTTGTAGCGCTCCGAAGGGGCCAGCGTATAGAGGCCGAGCGCACCGTGATAGCGGCGGCACTGGCCGCAATGGCAGGCCGAGGGCGGGGCCAGCGGGCCATCGATCTCGTAGCGCACCCCGCCGCAGAGGCAGCCGCCCGTGGTCTTGCGCCCGCTCATGCCGTCACCGCCGCCATGGAATGGGGAAGCTGCTCGAGCCCGTCGGTGATCTCGTCGAAATCCGCCTTCTCGGCAACGAAGATATGCCGGACGGTCCTGAGCCCCGTCGGCTTTTCGAGGCAGCCGGCGGCGATAGCGACGCGCCCCTCCCCCACCGGCTCCCAGAACAGGCTCGATCCGCAGAGCCGGCAGAAGCCGCGCCGTGCCTGCGCCGAGGACTGATACCATTTCAGGTTCTTCTCGCCGCGGACGGTCACATTGGACCAGGGTGCGGAGGTGTAGCTTGGCGGGGCACCGTGCTGACGGCGGCACTGGCCGCAATGGCACACCACCACGTCGCGGAGCTTCCCGCGGATCTCGATCTCGATGGCGCCGCACAGGCAATGTCCTGTTGCCCGCACAGCCCCTTTGCCGCCTTCAGAAATGCCACTCTGAGCCATGCATCATCCCGTTCTTGGCCTCGCGCGCCGCCTCGACGAGGCGAGCTCACGCGACAATCCCCCGAGCCATTTAACCACATCGGGCGGCTGCACCACAGCGGCGCGGATTAGATCGTCGAATCGCGCCGCAAGCGCGCGGATATGCTCGGTGCTGTTCAGCACGAGATAGAGGTCGCCGAGATAGACCGCGGCGCGCTTCGGCCCGAAGATCGTCATCGGCGCCGCATAGCGCAGGAGCCCGTCGTAGAGAAACCAGCGGAAGGTCGGGTAGAGCTCCGTCACCAGCCGGATCATGTGATCGAGCTGGTTGCGCCGAGCATCGAGAGGCAGCTCCCTCCAGATCCCTTCCCCGCGGGCGAAGCTCTCGATGGATTGCCGCGGGCTGCAGACCTCCAGATCGCTCTCCGGCCTGCGCTGGGTGGCGAGCTTCTCGCTGGCGACGGCGATGCGCGAGCGGGGCACCGCCGGGGCCGCATCGCGGAACTCGTGGCGGATCACCTCGTCGGTCTTCAGAAGGTCGGGCAGCGAGGTGGGGACGTAGCGCACCTTGTAGCCCACCGCCTCGGCGAACCAGCGCTCGAGCCGTTCGTCCGCCGGCACATGGCCGCCTTTCTCGATCTCGATGGGCTGCGGGAGAAGGGCGGCACCCAGGGCGCCCTCCTGGGCCAGGCCCAGGAGCCAGTCGATGCTGACCTGCTGATCGAGGGCCAGCGCTGCCAGGGTATCGGCCCGGGGCAGGCGCTTGTTGCCCGCCGCCAGGAACTGGGCCAGGGTCGAGCGGTCGAGCCCCACCCGGCGGGCCAGCGCGGCCTGGGTCAGGCCGCCCCGGGCCATCGCCTCCGTCAGCCGGCCGCGGAAAATCTCCAGCAGATCGCGTCGGTCCATGGCGCTCTTTTCCTGCGGCATTTTGTCACTGGCGCTGAGGATATACAACATAAGGCAGTGTTTGGTGAGCATATGCCTCTTGCCGTCCACCTCACATGTTCGTTACTGAATTGTTTATGAGCGTTCGGTCCGAAGCGGCCTTCGTCGACATTCCTACTCTGGCCCTGGCCTTCGGCATCTACATTTCCTTCGGATTGCTGACCTGGTTCCACCATGCCCTGCCTTGGTGGGTCGTCGCGCCCCTGGGCGGCTATATCGTGGCGCTGCACGGCTCGCTGCTGCATGAGGCGACCCATGGCTACCCCTCCCGCGACCCGCTGATCACCGGGGCAGTGATCTTTCCCTCTCTCTGGTTGTGGCTGCCGTTCAGCATCTATCGCCAGGCGCATCTCGCCCATCATCGCGATGAATATCTCACCTGCCCGCTGACGGATCCGGAATCGAACTATGTGACGCCCGGTATGTGGCGGGCGATGGGGCCGGGTCACCGGCTGGTCCGGCGTGCTCTCACCACCCTCGCCGGGCGCCTGATCCTGGGGCCGCCCTATGTCATCGGGCGTGCCGTCCGGCTTCTTGTGCGGGCCTTCCAGGTGGGCGACCACGGCTATCTCGCCCGCTGGCTCCACCATCTGCCATCGGTCGCTCTGGTGCTGTTCTGGGTCATGGCCGTGTGCCATATCCCGCTCTGGCAGTATCTCCTGCTCTATGTCTATCCGGGCCTCTCCCTGACGCTGCTGCGTTCCTATGCCGAGCATCAGGCGGCGCTTCCGGTCAGCGAGCGCATCGCCACGGTGCGCGCCGATCCGGTGATGGCCTTCCTCTTCACTTACAACAACCTGCATGCCCTTCATCATGCCGAGCCGGCGACGGCCTGGTACCTGCGCCCATCGCGTTATCGCCTGCGCCAGGCGGAGCTGGATGCCGCCAATGGCAACTACATCATCCAGGGCTATGGCGAGCTTTTCCGCCGCTACCTCCTCGCCGGCAAGGAGCAGCCGGTACATCCCTTCGCTGGCCAAGGGTTTCCGTTATAGGCTGTCCGCGCCCCGTCACCTGGCCGAACGGACCGCCCATGCTTTCCCTCCTCAGATCCACCTGGGCCCTGATGCTGGGGATCGTCCTGCTCATGGCCGGAAACGGGCTGCTGGCAAGTCTGATGGGCCTGCGCGGGAGCCTCGAAGGCTTCTCGAGCACCGTCATGGGCGGGCTCATGTCCGGCTATTTCATTGGCTTCCTGGTGAGCTCGCGGCTGACTCCGATGGTCGTGCGCAGCGTCGGCCATATCCGCGTCTTCGCCGCCCTCGCGGGGCTGGTGACAGCGGCGGCCATCCTGGCCTCGCTGTTCGTCCTGCCCACCGTCTGGCTGGTTTCGCGGATCATGACAGGCTTCGCCTTCGCCGGGCTCTATGTGGTGGCCGAGAGCTGGATCAACGACCGCACCGGCAACGAGACCCGGGGCCGGCTCTTCTCGGTCTACATGCTGATGCAATACACCGGGCTGATCGCCGGACAGCTCATGCTCAATCTGGCGCCGGCGACGGGCTTCGAGCTCTTCAGCCTAGTGGCGCTGCTGTTCTCCATCGCCGTCATTCCCGTCCTCCTGACCGCCAAGCATGCGCCGGCCATCGCGGCCCCTCAGCATGTCAGCCTGCGCGAGGTCTATCGCATCTCGCCGCTGGGCACCGTCGGCGTGCTCGGCCTGGGCATGGCGCAGAGCGCCTTCTTTTCGCTCGGCGCCGTCTTCGCCCATCGCATCGGCCTCACGACGGAGCAGATGTCGATCTTCCTCAGCGCCGGAATCCTCGGCGGGGCCGTGTTGCAGTGGCATGTCGGGCACTTCTCCGATAAGTTCGGCCGGCGGCGCCTGCTGACGACGGCCGCCCTCGCCTCCGCGGCGCTGGCGGCCGCGGCGATTTTTGCCTCCAGCGCGCCGCTCGCGGTGCTCGTCGCGACGGTGTTCCTCTTCTCCGCCACCTCGATGCCGATCTATTCCCTCTGCATCGCCCACACGAACGACTCCCTTTCGTCCCAGCAGATGGTGGCGGCGAGCGGCACGCTCATGCTGATCTATGGGACCGGCGCCATCGGCGGCCCCTTCGTCGATGGCGCGCTGATGAGCTGGCTTGGGCCCGGCGCCTATTTCGGCTACCTGGCCGCCGCCTATCTTCTCATCGGCTTCTTCGGCATCTACCGGATGATTCGCCGGCCCGACCGAGCGCCGGCACTCGAAGCACGGCTGCCTGAGGCGGCACGGGACTAACTCAGTCCGGTGTTCGAAAGCGCTCGCGGGGGATCTCGGCGATGGCGGCGATCTCGATCATGAGCGCGGGGTCGTAGAGGCGCTGGACCTCGACCGTCGTCGTCACCGGAAACGGGGCGGCGAAGAAGGCCCGCCTGACATCACCGGCCTTCATGAAGGCTTCGATGTCGGTCGTGTAGTGCACCAGGGACAGGATATCGCCCATGGTGCCGCCCATGCTGGCCAGCACGGCGCGGATGTTCTCCAGAACCTGGCGAAGCTGGGCGCACATGTCCTGCGCGCCGACGATCCGGCCCTCGCGATCGAGCGCCACCTGACCCTTCAGATGGACGATCCGCCCATCGCCCTGGACCATGGCCATGGAGAAAGGCCCGAAGGGCTGCCAGACATTCGGCGGATTGACAGCCTCCGGCATGATGACGATTGCTAAGCCTTGATCCCGCCCTCGTGCTTGCGGCGCTCGACGAAATCCTTGAGCGCCTCCTCCTTCGCCGGATCGAGCGGCGGCGGCTGGAATTCGGCGAGGAGCTGCTTCCAGATGCCGTTGGCGCGCTTGTCGGCGGTCAGCGCACCGGCTTCGCGCCACGTCTCGAAATTGCGCCAGTCGGAGAGGATGGGCGCGTAGAAGGCCGTCTCGTAGCGGGCAAGGGTATGACCGACGCCGAAGAAATGCCCGCCGGGGCCGACCTCGGTGATGGCATCGAGCGCCAGCGTCTCCTCATCGACCACGATGGGCTGCATGAACTCGCCCATGCCCTGGAGGATCTCGGCGTCGAGGATCATCTTCTCGAAGGAGGCGACGAGGCCACCCTCCATCCAGCCCGCGCCATGCATGACCATGTTCGCATGGCCCATCACCGCGCCCCAGACCGACATCTCGGATTCATAGGCCGCCTGGGCGTCCACCGCATTGGCGGCGCAGGTGTTGGAGGAGCGGTAGGGAAGCTTGTAGCGCCGGGCGAGCTGCCCGCCGGCCAGCGCCGCACGGGTATATTCCGGCGTGCCGAAGGCGGGTGCGCCGGTCTTCATGTCGACATTCGAGGTGAAGCCGCCATACATCACCGGACAGCCCGGTACCACGACCTGCATATAGGTGATGCCGGCGAGCGCCTCGGCATTCTGCTCGGCAAGCGCGCCGGCGATGGTGGCCGGCGCCATGGCGCCGCTCAAGGTGAAGGGCGTCATCACGATCGGCTGGCCGTGAAGCGCCATCTCCGTCATGCCCTGGAGCATGGGTCCGTCAAGGCGCAACGGCGAGTTCGAGTTGATGATCGAGAACAGGCTTGGCTCCCGGGCGAGTTGGTCGCGGTCGATGCCACGGGCGATCAGGATCATCTCGATGGCATCGGCGATGCGCTCGCGCCCGAGGCTGTAGGGATGCCAGATCCGGTCCGTCAGCGTGATGGCGGCCAAATGGGCGTCGAGATGGCGCGTGGGGACTGGCAGATCGGCGGGCTCGACGGGATAGCCCGAGATGAAGTGGACAATGTTGAGGCTCTGGCAGAGGCGCAGGAGATCGCAGTAATCGACGAAATTCCCGGGCCTGCGGCCGCGATCCATGTCCGAGGTGTTGGGAGCGCTGGCGACCCAGCCGAAATTGATGTGATTGCCGCCGAAGGTAAGATTGCGCGCGGGATTGCGCGCATGGAGCGTCACTTCCGCAGGCACCTTGGCGATGTGCTCCATCACCATGTCGCGGTCGAAGCGGACCCTGAGGCCCCCCTCCTCGACCCTGGCTCCGGCGGCCTTCAGCCGGTTGCGCGCACCCTCGTCCAGGAACTCGATCCCATCCTCCTCGAGGATGCGCATCGAGGCGTCATGGATCTTCTCGATCTGCTCGGGGCGCAGCACCTCGATGGGGCTGTAGGGATTGCGGTAGTTGCGCCAGGGTAGTTGCTTCAGACTTCCGCCGCGGGTCCGCCGCTCGCGGTTGCGCTGGCCGTCGCGCGCCATCAAAGCCTCCTCATCAGGGTGGCGGAGCATAGGCGTGCCGGCCGAAGGCTGTTAAGCCCCTTTTCGGCGGAATGTATCGCTATTGCGACCCGCTCTAGGCCAGCAGGCTCGACATCGCCCCGCGGAATCGGGCGAGGACGGCATGCTCGGCGATGTGATGGCCCTCCTCCACCACCTGGCGCCCGCCCACAAAGACATCGCGCACGGGGTTCTGATTGCCGGCGAAGACCAGGGCGTCGAGCAGGAAGTCGCGCTCCCGGCCGAAGAGCCCCGGCGCCTCGCCATCCAGCACCACGAGATCGGCCCGTAGGCCCGGCGCGATCGCCCCAAGGGGCCGGCCTGCCGCCAGCGCCCCGCCCGCTAGCGCCGCACGCCAGAGTGAAGCGCCGATATGCCCCTCAGAGCCCTGGCCGGGCCGCAGCACGTTGCGCCTTCGGGTGACGAGACGCTGGCCGTATTCGAGCCAGCGCAGCTCCTCCAGCGGGCTGACGGAGATATGGCTGTCGGAGCCGATCCCGAAGCGCCCATGGGCGCCGAAGAAGGTCTCGGCCGGGAAGAAGCCGTCGCCGAGATTGGCCTCGGTTGTCGGGCAGAGCCCGGCCACGGCACCCGAGGCGGCGAGGCCCTTCGTCTCGTCCTCGGTCATATGGGTCGCATGGACCAGGCACCAATGCGCGTCAACCGGCTGGTGGGCCAGCAGCCACGCCACCGGGCGCTGCCCCGACCAGGCGAGGCAATCCTCGACCTCCTTCGTCTGCTCGGCGATATGGATATGGATCGGCGCCGTGGCATCCATGCCCCGCAAGCCCGCGACCGCGGCGCTCAGCATCTCCGGCGTCACCGCGCGCAGCGAATGGGGCGCGATGCCGATCCGAAGCTGCGGGCTCTTTCCGTGGCGCTGGCGCAGAAGTCCAATCAGCGCCAGGAAGCGATCCGGGTCGTTGAGGAATCGGCGCTGGCCGGCGGCCGCCGGCCTGCCGCCGAAGCCGCCGGCGCCGTAGAGGACGGGCAGCAGCGTCATGCCGATGCCCGTGTTCCGGGCTGCGGCGATGACGCACTCCGACATCTCCGCGAGATCGCCATAGGGCCGGCCCTCGGGATCGTGATGGAGATAGTGGAATTCGGCGACCGCCGTGTAGCCGGATTTCAGCATCTCGACATAGAGCTGGGCGGCGATCGCCTCCACCTCCGCCGGCGTCAGCTTGCCGACGAAGCCGTACATCAACTTGCGCCAGGTCCAGAAGCTATCCTCGCCCGCGCCCTCGGCAGCACCGGTCTGCTCCGTCAGCCCGGCCATGGCACGCTGGAAGGCGTGGCTGTGGAGATTGGGCATGCCGGCAATGACGGGACCCGCCGCACGCCAGGCATCGCCTGCGGCCGCATCGGTCTCGACCGCCGTGATGTCACCCTCCGGGCCGATCTCGATGCGCACATCGTCGGCCCAGCCTTCCGACAGAAGCGCCTGCTCGGCGAATATCACTCCCAAGGTCATCGAACCTCGCCCGCCGCGGTCGTCTTGTGGCAGGGCACCATAGGGTCTAAGAGACGCCCGGACAATTCCTGAAGGCGCCGAAGGACAGCCATATGTGGGACGATCTCTGGGTGAACGGCCTGCTCGCCACCATGACCACGGGCGGGGCCGGCTATGGTGCGATCGAGGACGGCGCCATCGCCGCGGAAGGTGGGAAGATCGCCTGGGTCGGCGCCGGGCGCGACCTGCCGGGCCGGCCGGTCGAGCTCGCCTCCCATGTCCATGACCTTGCCGGCCACTGGCTGACGCCGGGGCTGATCGATTGCCACACCCATCTCGTTTATGCCGGCGACCGGGCGCGGGAGTTCGAGTTGCGGCTGCAGGGTGCCAGCTATGAGGAGATCGCGCGGGCGGGCGGCGGCATCCGCTCGACGGTGACCCTCACCCGCGCCGCCACCGAGGACGAGCTGGTGGCCAGCGCCCAGAAGCGCCTCGACGGATTCATCGGCGAGGGCGTGACCACCATCGAGGTCAAATCGGGCTATGGCCTCGACAGCGCGGCGGAGGCCAAGATGCTGCGCGCCGCGCGGCGCCTCCAGGGGGTCACCGTCAAGACGAGCTTTCTCGGCGCTCATGCTTTGCCGCCGGAGTTCGAGGGCCGCAGCGGCGCCTATATCGATCTCGTGGTGGAGGAGATGCTGCCGGCGGTCACGGGCCTCGCCGATGCGGTGGACGCCTTCTGCGAGAAGATCGCTTTCTCGCCCGAGGAAACACGCAAGGTCTTCGCCGCCGCCCGCGCCCGCGGCCTGCCGGTGAAGCTCCATGCCGATCAGCTCTCCGATCTCGGCGGCGCAGCGCTGGCCGCGGAGTTCGCCGCGCTTTCCGCCGACCATCTGGAATACACCTCCGAGGCCGGGGTCGCGGCGATGGCAAAGAGCGGCACGGTGGCCGTGCTCTCCCCGGGCGCCTTCTATTTCCTGCGCGAGAAGCAGCTCCCCCCGATCGAGGCGATGCGCCGCGCCGGCGTCCCCATCGCGATTGCCAGCGACAGCAATCCCGGCAGCTCGCCGGCGGCTTCCCTGCTGCTGATGCTGAACATGGCCGCGACCTTCTTCCGCCTCACGCCGGAAGAAGCGCTCGCCGGGGTCACTCGCGCTGCCGCCTCGGCCCTTGGCCTCTCGGCGAGCCATGGGACGCTGGAAGCGGGCAAGCTTGCCGACTTCGCGATCTTTGACATCGGCCAGCCCGCCGAGCTCGCCTATCGCATCGGCGCCAATCCCTGCGTCGGGCGTGTGCGGGGCGGGCGCGCGGATGGTGAGGGCCGCGAGGCCTAGCTGGCCTTGTGACAGGTCAGCTGGTAGACGAGCGCCTGCGGCAGGTCCGGGCTCGTCACCTGGACCGTTTCCGTCAGGGCCGTCCCGGAGAGGCTGTAGCTGTTCGTGCGGACGCCGTCGGGCGTGGTGAAGGTGCGAACCAGGGTGGCGCCCTGCCAGACGGTGCTGACCTGCACTGTGCCGCCGTCTGGCCCGGTCACGCTGGTGGGCGCCCCGTTCATGGGCGTGGTGATGGTGAGCGCGCCATCGGCCTGGATCGTGATTTCATTGGCCGTCTGGGAGATAACGAGCCGCTGTGCCGGAATGTTCGTGGCGGTCAGACGCTTTTTGGCGATGTCGCGCTTGAAGAAGCCCATCTGGCTGGTGACGTTCTGGATCGCCTGGGCGGGATTGCCGGCGCTCGCCGGGTCCAGATTGTAGGTGCCCTGCAGGTTCGCCTGGGCGGCGGCGGGATGAATGGGCTGGAGCAGACCACAGGCGAGCAAGGCTGCAAAAACCACCGCCACGAGACGCATCATCGTCGCCATCGGATCCCCCAGATAGGTTTGCTCTTCGCGGGAAAGTGTCCCTCTAAACCTGTTTAGTTGAGATTACCCGGCGAGGGAAGTTTCGAGAATTCGCGGGCCGCCGGGCGCGAGCCTCTCAGCCATTGCGCCGGTAGGTGAGCGGGTAGGCGACGGGAAGCGGCAGGCGGCTGCTCACGATCTGGATCTGGACGGTGAGGATGTTGCCGCTGCCATCGAGGGTGAAGGTGACCGTGCGCGTGGCCTGCTTGCCGGCAACGGCGCGCTGCAGCGTGGCGCCCTGCCAGACCGGGGTCACCCTCACCTTCTCCCCATCATCGCGCGTCCAGTCGATGGTCGAGCCATCCGCGGGGCCGGTTATTGGCTGGTCCTAGTCGAACTGCACGGTGACCGCATTCCCCGCCATGGAGATGACGATCTGCTGCGCCGGCTGGTTCGCGTCCATGAGTCGGTCATGAGCGATGGGTCCGACGATAAACCCCATCCGGTCGGCGACCTTGTCGACCGCCTTGCGGATATTCTGCATGGCCATGGGATCGTCCAGATGATAGCTGCCCGCGAGGTTCGCCACTTGGCACCAGGCGGAGCCCGGCGACAGGATCGCGCCGAGGAGGACCACCAGCAGCCCCGCGACGCCGAGACGCAAGATGCTCTTCATCGCTCAGACGGTCGCGGCTGCGCCGCGATGCTGCCTCGCCCCCGCTGCCAGCAGCGCCACGAGGATGCGCCGGAGGCTCGGCCGGATCTGGGCGGCAAGGTCGTCGCGGAAATGGAAGGGCGGCTCCTCCTCCATATAGACGATCTGGGAGAGTTCCAGCTGCAGTGCCTCGATCCGCTCCGCCGGCCTGCCGTAATGGCGGGTGATGTAGCCGCCCTTGAAGCGGCCATTGAGAATGCTGCTGTAGCCCGCCGCCCCGCGCGCTTCAGTCGATACGGCCTCGGCAATGGCGGGAGAGGCCGCGATGCCGTCGCCCGTACCGAGATTGATGTCCCAGAGCCGGCCCTCGAAGAAGCGCGGCACATGGGAGCGGATGGAATGCGCATCGAAGAGGAGCGCATAGCCGTGACGCGCCTTGATCGCCGCCAGCTCCGCCGCCAGGCGGTCATGATAGGGCTGCCAATAGAGAGCGCGCCGTTCGGCGATGGCGGCGGCGTCCGGCGCCTGGTCCGGCTGGCGATAGATCGGGCGGTCGTCGAACAGGCTGGTCGGGCAGAGTTCGGTGTTGCGGGCGCCAGCATAGAGGGCTTCGCCGTCGGGCGACCGGTTGAGGTCGATGACATAGCGCGAATATGTGGCCCTCAGCACGCTGGCACCCAGCGCGGGCAGGAAGTCGTAGAGCCGGTCCACATGCCAGTCGGTATCGGGCAGCTCCAGCGCCGCGGCGGTCATGTTTTCGGCGAGGCGCAGCGGGATATGGGTCCCTATATGGGGCATGCTGACGAGCAGCGGCGAGGTTCCGGCGTGGAAGAGAAAGGGTTCCATGAGGTTCCGATAGTCCGTTGATCCGGCTCTCCAAACAATGGACTATCGGCCCATGCAAGGCCAGCCCCCCTCCCGCCCCGCGCGCGGTTTCCTCCCTTCCGCGGGTGGCTTCGATCAGCGCCGCCGCGCGATCCTCGTGGGCGGGCTCATCGCCGTCATCGGGCTCGCCATCCTGTTGCGGCCGCGGTCCTATCCGGCGGGACCGGTGAGCGGCAGCGATCCGGCGACGCTCGCCGGCCTGATCAACCTGCCTGCGACGCCGAGCGCCGTGCACTGGACACTGACGCCTGCGAGCGGCGATGCCGATCCACGGGATCTCTCCAAGGGCCGCTGGACCCTCATAGCCGATCTGACCTTCGCGCCGGCGGATGCGGCGAAGATCGCGGGGCCGGAGGCCTTCTTCAAGCCGCCCTTCAAGGCCGGCAAGCTCGAGCGCATCGATGCGGGCCATCTGCGC
>Ga0126378_10003171_pt1 | contig 12387 bp, 8 predicted proteins | sample PanSoiMetPlot_23_FD_92587 | JGI IMG/M metagenome (GOLD analysis project Ga0126378, IMG submission 92587) | Tropical forest soil microbial communities from Panama - MetaG Plot_23 | ecosystem: Environmental > Terrestrial > Soil > Tropical forest > Bulk soil | place: Panama | collected 2016-02-17
CGGGATTCCCACTTTCCCACAGCTCCAACAACAGCAAGAACTTCCGCCTTCTCGAAGGCGAAGAAAAAGCAAGCGGACACATCACGTGCTAACAAAAGCGGACATCTCGATTTGCTAACAACAAGGAAAACTTCCAGAAACTTGCAAGTGTTTTTCTTTTCAAGGGCTTGCAATTGAGCACTTGCAAGCGATTTGCGATTCGCGGGCGGCTAGAAAACCACGCCGTTTTAGGGGCCGGAGCTTCAGGCCCAGCGTTAACCGCAAGAAAATGCAGGCTTTAGTCTCTGAAGAGTTTTTTTAGTACTACCTCGGACGGCTCATGGGCCAAGTTCTAGAAGCTGATCTTCATTCCCAACTGAACCTGCCGCGCGCCCGTGGTGAAATCCGGGCGCACGTATTCCGAAGTGGAATGTCCGAAAATGGTGCTGTCTGCCAGAAGATTGTCCGGCTGATTGAACTGTACGCGGTTGAAAAGATTATAGAATTCGAAGCGCACGTCGAGTTTTACGCGGTCGCGAATCCCCAACTGTTTGTTCAATACCGCATCGGAATTCTTGATGCCGGGTCCACGAAAGTGATTGCGGCCGAGATTTCCGCCAGATCCAAAAGCAGGAGTAGAGAACAAGGCGATCGAAGGGCCGGTTTGTGTTCGAGGGTCCGTGCTTGCGGGAACGGTTACGCCAGTATTCAGGTCCGGGCGCGCAAACAATCCGGTGTGCTGCGTATCGAAACTGGTGAAGATCTCGTAAGGCAGGCCGCTTGAGAACGTCGAGATCCCTGAAACCGTCCATCCGCCAACGATGCCGCTTGCGGCCCCTTTTTGTAAATGCTTGTGGCCGTGACCGACGGGAATCTGCCAGGAGTAGTTCGCGACCAAACGGTGCGTGACATCGAATTCCGAATTTCCGCGCTCGGCGCGCAAGTTGAACGAGTTTCGCGGCCAGGGAGGGAAAGCAATATTGTTGTTGAGAGGAATCAAAGGATCAGCACCGTCGTCAATAGCGTGTGAATACGTGTAAGCGCCTTGAACGGAAAACCCGCGCGAAAAGCGCCTGGTGATGTTCAACTCGAGCGCGTGGTATGTGGAATTGGCGATTCCCTTATAGAAAGTGGCCTGAAGAAAGGCGCTGTTGTTGGCGGCAATGAACGGCAAAGAGCCGTTGTTGGCGCCCAGCCAGAGGTTGCTGAATTGTAACGTAGCCTGGCTGCACTGGCCGTTGGGCGGATCGTTCAAACCCATATTTACTGGATTCCCGGGGACGCAGAAAGCTTCCAACTGCGAGACCAATGCAGGCTGCGGCGGGTTGCCATCTACGAGGCGCAGCAGATGCGTTCCTTTGTTCCCCACGTAGTTGGCTTCCAGCAGCAGGCTGGGATAAGGCTCGATCTGAATGCCGGCGCTCCAACTCTGCGAATAGGGCGTGCGCAGGCGCGGATCGACCAGAAACGGAAGAATCGGAGAACAGGGTTGTCCTGGCGGCGGGCAATTGTTGGCGATCGCGGAGTCTGTGAACGTTGGCTGGGGCGACTGCGCGGAAAGCGTGCAAGCTTGGAAGTTCCCCACGAAAAATCCCGGGCACACTTGCGTTTCCAGCATTTGAAAAGGCGGGTCGCCGCGCAACAGACTGACAAGCTGGCCGAAGACACGATCATGGTAAAGGCCGTAGCCTGCGCGAATCGACGTCTTGCCGGTCCGGAAAGGATCCCACGCCACGGAGGCGCGCGGCTCGACATCCTTCCAGTCGTCTTGATAAAGCGGCGCGCTTCCCGCACCTTCGCCGACTTGCGTAAAAGTGAAGGGGCCGGGCCCGTCGGGTGACACCAAAAGCGTCGACATGCGGTTTTGGACTTCCACCGGCACGCCAAAAAATTCGTAGCGCACGCCATAGGTGAACGTCAGATTGGGGATGATTTTGTAGGAGTCCTGCGCAAATCCGGCGAATTCGCGCTGGCGGAAGCCGCGCTGGTCGGTTGGGGTGCGAGTCGCGGCGGTATTGAAAAACTGCGCCTGCGTCTGCAAATCGACTCCGCCAAAATACCCCCAGACCAGATTCTGGAGTGTCACGCAAGCCTCAAACAATGCTGCCTGAGAAGGCGTGGAAGTAGCCGTCGGCGGCGGGCAAGTGGCCGAATTTGGTTCGAAGCCCGTTCCCGTAGTGGCCGGGATTCCGAAGTTCGAGAAGACTGCGGAGTCGGTAATCGTGCGCGAGGCGAAGTTGTTCGAACTGTTGGAGTACACGCCCCGATATTCGCCACCGGTCTTCACCGTGTGGCGGCCCAGCACCCAGGAAATATTGTCGCCCGCCGTGTAGGTTCCGGCGTTTCGAGTGGAACCGCTCGTATCGCCAAGAAAAATGCAGCCAAACCCGGCAAGATTGCCAGTTAGAGGCACATCGAGGCCCCGGCCGACGGCATCCACGAACCCACGATTGTTCAGGCCGTCGAAGAGACTCGTCCCGGTGCAGGTCAGCGGAAATTCGAGGCGGTTGAACGCCAAGTGGAGTTCATTAATGAGACCGCGTGCGGCAGTGGAGGTCAAGCGTGCGGTGAGGTTGTGATTGTGCTGCAGCGTGGAAACCCCGCCGATTCCTGATAAAAAATCCTCGTGCTGGTAATCGGAATCTGAATAGTGGTTGAAAGTGTAGCGCAGGGAAAGCATGGCCTGTTCGGAAAAGTCATGGTCGATGCGGCCAGTAACGTTGTTGGCGTTGGCGCGGGAGTGGCTTGGAAAATGAAGAATGCCGCGGGCGCCGTCGAGAATGGGGCCGTTTGGATCTGGATAGTTAGCGAAAATTGCTGACATCGTGGCATCCGGCGGCAGTCCTGGTGGTCCCCCAAAGGCCGAGAAGTTCGTGCCGTTGTTTGGGGCAGTCGGAGAACTGACGTCCACCACGGAGCTCATGCCCTGGCTCGTGTACGTAAAAACGCCTTTTTTGAAACCAGCAGTCGGCACCGTGCTCGATTTCAGGAGGGTGGTGCTGAAGCGAGAGAACTCCTGGTTGGCAAAAAAGAAAGTCTTGGTCTTCTGAATCGGCCCACCTACCGAATAACCGAATTGGTTGCGAACAAAGGGATCCTGAGCGCGATCCTGGGCGAAAAAATCCTTTGCGGAAAGGGCGGTGTAGCGTCCGAACCAATACACATCGGCGTGAAGATCATTCGTGCCATGCTTGGTGACGATGTCGATGATGGCGCCCGTGTTGCGGCCGAACTCCGGCAAGTAGCTGTTGGTGAGCACGCGAAATTCCTGCGTAATTTCCGGATTGAGGGAGCTGAGCCCTTTTGGAAAGCCGCCCATGTCAGGGTCATTGTTGTCCGCGCCGTCGAGCATGAAATTGTTGCTGCGCTCGCGCGAGCCGTTCACCGAGAACCCGCCGAAGAGCGTGTTGGATTGCGTGACGCCCGGCGAGAGCAAAACCAATTGGTAGGGATCGCGCAGGATCAAGGGCAAGCTGTCAATTTGCCGGCTGTCGACGAGGTTGCCGACCTGGGCGTCGTTCAGGTCGACGGGCGCGACGGATTCGCTTGCGACGCGGACAGTTTCGCGGACCGCGCCGACGGCCAGCTTGGCATCCAGTGTCAGGACCTGGTCCACGCTGATGGGGATTTGCGAATATAAGACGGGGTTGAAGTTGGCGTGCTCGATGCTGATGTCGTAGACGCCGGGATTCACGTTGGTCATCCTGTAAACGCCGGACTCGTCGGTCTCGGCGGAGCGCGACGCGCCGGTGGCGACATTTGTGGCCGTGATTTTGGCTTTCGGAACTGCGGCTGCGGAAGCATCCGTGACTGTGCCGGTGATGGAACCTGTTTGCGCGCGAAGACAAGATGGAAGACTGAGGAGTACGAGCAAACCCACGAATACGGTCTTGCAGTTCATAACCGTAAGCCCCCTCTCGCGGTTTGACCCTAAATGGGATGTACGTGCTTAGGAAATGGTTTGCCTTAGCTAGACCTCTCGCGGGCCGCGCCCCCGCACGACCCCTCTCGAAATTTAAACCGTACAAAGGAAAGTCGCAAGAGAGGTGGGGAGGTCAGGAGATTCGGACGTTGTATGATTTCGTGAGCAGAGCCAGGGGGCAGATCAAAATCGAGGCAGGACCCAGGTTTAAAAACCAAACCTGGGGCACCCGGCCCCGCACGACCCTTTCGAAATCTAAACTATGCAAAGCAAACTGGCAAGATGGAGGAGAGATCAAAGAGATTTGGGTGTCGTATGAGTCCGTGCGCGAACCCAGGGGGCAGATCAGTTTCATCTTTGCGGCACACGAGCAGTACCTAGTGCGCTCGAAAGACTGATGATGGTCTTATCGCTGGGCTCTTTGTTGCCGATTGAATTCCCATTCCGCTTGTTTTACGGCAGTGCGGAGGGTCTTGTTTTGGGCAGATAGCTTCATCTTGAATTCGGCGTATTGGCTTTCGGAGAATGCGTGATTCAACATGTCCAGGCGGGGACGCAACAAATTCCCGACGGCGGAGAGTGATTGTGGCGATGTCTGCTGTGTCACGTCTGTTGAATCTAGGGTGGCAATGACAACGGGGAGCTCGTAGATATCGCTTGGTGCCCGCCGAGGAGACAGGGTTACGTGTAATTCACCTCGTCCTCGACTGAAGTAGAAGCGTATGTTCCCAAAATCGAGACCTGCAGAAGCGTAATCAAAGGGCAGGACGCGTGTGCGCCCTGCCCTAATCGGTTGGCCGCCATTATAGAGGAAGTGAACGCTAACTTGAATGTCTTCCCAAAGGGCTTTGTTAGCCTTCCTTTGGAGCCAAGGATCAAGCCACCACGCGAAGACACCACGGTAAATGACTTTACCAACAAAGCCGATCCCCGCAAAAAGAGGCCATACCACCTCCATGATTTGTATTCGCGTCTGCCTCTTCATAGACTTAGAATACATCCCCGCTACCAGTTTCAGTGCGGGCCACCGGTCCATGCCGAAAACCCGCAAACGACAAGAGACAATCCCCACACGCAACCCCGGCGTGATGGGGCACCCAGCCACCCTAGGAATCTTGAAGGTCGACCGAGTGCGAAGTCGGAACAAAACACAAGAGTCAAAACCCGCACCTTTAAAAACCGAAGGGTGCGGCACCCCCACAAAACACTTATCATAGAGAGGATTCGAAGGCGCGGAAGCGGCGCTCGAGTTCCCACTGCTGCGAAGCTTTCTCGCTGGACTTCAGGAAAGTGGTGCAGGCAGCGGAAGGGTTGTCGCTTCCCAGAGAATTCTTGGAGCAAGCAGACGCGGGAGCTGTGAAATCGTCGGGCGCACGCCACAAGCTCGCGCCGGGCAGGAAACTGTGTTCGAGGCCGGTGCGAACCATGCGCTTGAGGTCCGCGTAAGTGAGTCCGTAAGTTTGGATCGCTCGTACGTACTCGTGAGTCAGGTCGATGCGAGACACGCCTTCGTCGTCGGTGGCCAGCGCGACGGGCACGCCGAATTGACGGTAGAGCGGGAAAGGGTGATCTTTTCCGCTTACACCGAGGATTACGTCATTGCTGGTGAGGCTGATCTCCACCATCACGTGATTCCGCGCCATTTCTCTGAGCAGTTCGTGGGGATTGTTTTCGTACATCACATCGACGCCGTGGCCGATGCGCTCGGCTTTTGCTTCCTCGACCGCGAGACGGATGTGACAGCAGAGCCCTTCGTAAGGAACCAAGCCTGGCGCGATTTCGCCAGCGTGCAGGGTCAGGTGAATTTTCGGATAGACCTTGCGCAAGTAAGCGAGCATGCGCATGTGCAGCGTGTAGTCGGTCATGGAAGTGTAACCGTCCTCAGGCATGACCAGGTTGATTCCCACAAAGCGCAGATCAGCCATCGCTGTTTCGAAACACAGGGTAGTTTGCGCAAAGACTTGCTGCTTCGGATAGCCGCGCAGAACCTGGCAGAGGAAGCGAATCTCAACGCGGCAGGCGGAAGCTGCGTCGGCTTGTCCACAATGTTCGCGCTGCCGCCGGAGCGCTTCGGCTTCGTCGATGGAAGCTTTCGCGGTAGCAACTTCGTCGCGCAAGCCGCGGGCCAGCAACGCATCGCGCAACGCGGCGAAATCATCGCGCCAGCCGATTTCGTTGGCGATGGCTGCTGCGTGGCCGAATTCCGGCGTGTGCATTAATTCGAGATATTGTTCGTTCTGTGCGTCGGCGCGGGTGGCTGCTTCGTCGAGCCATTCGCCGAGATGGCGGTGATCGGTGCCGCTGAACTTGGCGAAGGCGTCGAAAAAGTGATCGTGGCCAGTCACTCCTGGAGAAGGAACGAAACCGCGCATGGAGAACGTGTCGACTAATGCGTCGAAAAGATGCTGATCCTTGAAAGCGTTTGCCGCGGGAGCTTGGCCGTTTCCGCAACTTGTCTGCTGCGTGGTGCGATCGGAACCGGTTTGAGGCTTGGCGAAAGAAAGCGTGGTGAGGTTTACGCAAAGATGGTCTTCCGCGCCGGCGCGGATCCACGATTCTGCGTACACGGCGCCGCTCAGATGATTGTGCAGGTCCGCACCCTTGGGCATTTTCTTGAGCAGACTGCGTAGCTGAAGCGGATTCTGCCGCGCGGCGTCGAGGTTGAGTTGCGCGCGCCGCTCGAGGGTGGGCTGGGCATTGGCTGGAGCGGTGGTTTTCGTTTGCGCCGGGCTCCCCTTGGTACAAAGCAGGAGAAAACAAGCCGCGCACATCCTGTGAAGGGGCAGAGAAATTCTTCTTTGGGCCATGCGGAATCCTAGCATGGATGGCACCAGCGGCTGGTAACAGGGTATTGGCATAAAAGGCGAAGATGGCGACATAAAGTCGCAGCTACAAGGGCGAAGAGAATGCCGCCCTAAAAGGCGGCGCTACGAAGTCCGTCGAGAGAAAGCAGATCCCTCGCCCCGCCAAAACCGCGGGGTTCGGGATGACAGGTTTATTTCTGTTGCAGCCGTTCGGACTCGCGGAACAGGATGTCAAGGAAGCGGAGAATTCCTGATGCTTCCTGAACAAATGACGCGCGCCTATTGGGAGTCGATGGCGGCGCGCAAGCGGGCGACAGCTTTGGGGATTTCGGCGGGCGTGGTGTTGCCAAATCCTAAGATGAGCCCTTGACGAAGGGGTTTTTCCAGATAGCAGCCGGAAAGCGGCCAAAGCCAAAGGTCTCGCCGAGCCGCTTGTTGGGACACGGACCGGTCGCGAAGCCCCCTCGGAAGCGTCGCGACCAGATGCATCCCCGCCTCTGCTCCCAGGATTTCGACGCTATTTCCTAACTCTTCTCGGATGGCCGCAACCAGCACATTTCTGCGTTCGCTGTAGAGGGGACGCGTTCTCCGAATGTGGCGCGCAAAATGCCCTTCGCTAAGGAAGTCGTTCAGGACTGCCTGATAGAGGTGTGGCGGATAGACGTCCAGAGCGCGGCGGACGGCGATAAATCTGTCGACCAGGTCGGGGGGAATCACGATGTAGCCCATGCGGAGGGAAGGGAACAAGGTTTTGCTGAAAGTGCCGATGTAGATTACGCGTGAGTGGTGGTCTAATCCCTGGAGAGAGGCAATGGGCATGCTCTCATAGCGATACTCGCTGTCATAGTCGTCTTCAATGATCCAAGCCTTTGAACTGTGCGCCCACTCGAGCAACTGCAAGCGGCGGGATGCGCTCATGGTGACGCCCAAAGGAAACTGATGCGAAGGTGTAATGAAGGCGGCGCGCGCTTTTCGACAACGGGCTATGCCTGCCGAAACATCCAGTCCTTCTTCATCTACAGGAACAGGAACGAGGTCACTGCCTGCAAGAGTGAAGACGTGTCGAGCCAGCCAGTAACCCGGTTCTTCGATCCAAATGCGATCATCTGGATCGAGGAGTACGCGGGCGCAAAGGTCCAGAGCTTGTTGAGAACCGCTCACGATCATGACCTGGCTCGCATCGCAGTTCACGGCGCGCGTAGTTCTCAGGTAGCCGGCGATGGTATCGCGAAAGCTCTCGGAACCCATCGGACCGCCATAGTAAAGGGAGCTGACCTGGATGTTGCGAACGTGGCGGTTCACCAAGCTGGACCAAACTTGAAATGGAAAATGCTCATAGGCAAGCTGGCCGACAATGAAGGGTCCCCATTTATTGAGCCACGGCGCTGGTTTGTAGCCGGGAAGAAGCGCTGAGCGCGCGGAGACGTCCCGGGATCCTGCCGGGACTCTTGCCGAGGCTCGGCGGCGCTCGAGGGACATCCATTGGTCGGGGAGGGACCTGGATATGAAGGTTCCCGATCCAGAACGAGTTTCGAAATAACCCTCGGCAAGAAGTTGCGAATAGGCGTTGAGCACGGGAATGCGGGAGATTCGCAGCTCCAGGGCCAGCGCGCGGCTGGAGGGAACTCTCTGGCCGGCGCGCAGATTGCGGCGCACAATGGCGGCGCAAAAAGCTTCGTAGACCTGCCGGTGCAGAGGCTTGCCGTTTCTGCGATCAAGCGCAATAACGGGGGAGAACCCGCTCGCTGCTTTTCTCATGGCCCTAGTATAGTGGCTATCCCAACGTAGCCATAAGTGGTCATTGAATCCAACCACTACTTGCGTCCAAATCGTGCGAAGCAGTTAAAACAAGGGTGCTGTCCTCCGCAGCTTTGAGTTCTATCCCCGGGAAACCGCAAAACTCTCGGGCCGCGAAGGAGGGGGTCCCCAACTTAGGCAAAGACGCTGCCCGTTTACGGGGGGTGGGGCTGACCCATCCCCCGGGAGGTTGCAAAAAGTAGTTGGAGGGATCCTCTGTTTTTGGACGCGCAACTTCTAGATCTAGCTCAAGCAAAGATGAAGGTTCTCTTTCTCGGTCTGGTTCAATCTGCTGCGACGCCCCCGGTTCCGGGGAAACTATGGTGGCTGTACATTGCCGGAGCCGTCGTTCTAGTCATTGGGCTGGCCAAAATCAGCAGAGGGGAGATACAGCAGGCGCGGGGAACCGACAGAGTTCTGGTTTTAGGCCGCTTATTTTTTGCGCTTCCGCTGGCCGTGTTCGGGGCCGAGCACCTTATTCTTCCCCGGAGTATCGCGCCAGGCGTCCCATCGTGGATTCCATGGCACATGTTCTGGGTCCTCCTGGTGGGCGTTGCGCATATTTCGGCTTCGCTCAGCATCACTGTCAAAAAGTTTTCGGTACTGGCAGCGACGCTTTTGAGCGGGATGCTTTTCTCGTTCGTCTTGCTCATACAGCTGCCCAATTGGGCGGCGAACCCCGGCAATAGGTTCTATTTCGCAATTCTCCTGAGGGACTTGTCCTTCAGCGCGGGCGCGCTGGCGTGTGCCGCTGCGCAAGCGGAGAAATGGAAGCAATCCACACGCAGCAGGATTGGAGTCCTTACGCGTTGTGTGTTCGCGGTTGTTGCCGCAGCGTATGGGGTTGAGCACTTTCTGCATCCCGATTTTGTGCCGGTGGTTCCTCTTAATCAGCTTTTGCCGTCGTGGATTCCAGCCCACTTGGTCATTTCCTACGTAACCGGGGCGGCGCTCCTCGTTTCAGGAGTGAGTCTAGCTCTCAACTGGAAAGGGCGGCTGGCGGCAACCTGGTTGGGAATCGTGATTTTAGCAGTCGTGTTACTTGTTTATTTGCCAATGGCCGTGATCAAGGTGCCTGACGTGCGGAGCTTGAACTTCATCACGGATACGCTTATGTTTTGCGGCGCTGTTTTGCTTTTAGCGGACCTGCTGCCGAGCGAAGAGAACGCGGAAGCGCCGGCTGTGAATAGAGCAGAGCCCATAAGGCTCCTTGGAGTTTCCGATGGTGAGGACGTGACGTGAGTGGCCTAATAACGCGTTTGTTCTAGGAGATTTTCAATGGCAGATGCCGTAACTGGCGCGCTCGCGGCTTCTTTGGGTGCAAACCCGCGGCCTATTCCAGCGGTCCTTGTCGGCGGGCTCATCGTTGGAGTGCTGGACCTGACTTACGCGATCGTGGTGTACAGCCCGAGAAAACCGATTCTCATTCCACAAACCATCGCGAGCGGGATTCTCGGTCCAAGGTCGTACAGTGGTGGTGCGCAAAGCGCGGCCCTGGGGGTGGTCTTGCATTTTCTCATCGCGCTCGGGGCCGCGACGGTTTACTACGTTGCGAGTCGCAAACTGGGGTTCCTGGTGCAGCGCGCGATCCTAATGGGCCTCATTTATGGCGCCCTGGTCTATCTCTTCATGCATCTTGTCGTATTACCGGTCTCAGCCGCACAAAACCGCCACGCGCCATTGATTTACCAGGCTTGCGAATTCGTGTGGCACTGGGTGGGAGTAGGATTGCCAATCGCGCTTTCGGTACGCCACTATTCGCGCTGAAGCGAGCTAACGGGCGCCAACCGCATGCCCAATGCCGTGACCAGCTTACCGGTCATTTTTCCGCGAGTGCGGGTTTCTCAGAAACAATTTGCGGATCGGCAAATTGTAGCCAGAAGCCCATCATTTCCTCGTCGCTTGGTTCACCCCAGCGAAGAGCCTTGGAAGGATCGGGGTTCAGGGGATTGTTCTTCGAATTATCGAAATAAGCGACGGTCATGAGCTTGGTGCCTTTGGGCAGCAAGAATTGTTTTTTCAAGAAGTACGTTTCCTGCCAACGAAAATCATAGTGCGGAACGTTGAGCAGCACTTCTTCGCGGCCGTCGGGGTATATAGCCTTCGTTGTCATGCTCTTGCCGCGAAAGTGCATGTGCGCGGTGTAAGCCACAGCCATGACATCTTTGGGAAGCGTAAAGCAAGAAGTCACGCGGTGATTATCGTCATTGGCAGGAATGAGAAACATGTTGTTCCAGATTTCGTACTGGCCAATTTCGTGCTGGACTGGTTCGCGGGCGAAGACCAAGCCAACGCTGGTGTGGTCTGTTACGTCGAGTCCGTGGTGATTGCTGTAGTGAATCTGAAATTGCAGATAGTCTCCCGCGTGGATTCGCAAGGCGTAGCCTGGAGGCCGCGTCTCCGCCAAATGGCCGGGAAGATAGATGCCCGGAACAATGTTCAAATAGCCAGAAGATTCGCCCGGAATGCCGCCACCGTCGGGCGCTGCGCATCCGTCGTCAATGACGGGCGCATCGGGCCGGAGGTGCAAAACTTTTCCGGTGCGAAAGTGAAATTGGTCTTCGCCTTCGGTTCCCGTGACCTGGTGTTCCAGATGCTTCGCCGCTTCGGACTGACTGATCACCGAGACGGTGGCGTGATGCACCACACGGCGGTCGCCAGGAAGCACTTCGGCGGCCTGGATCCATTTGTCCTCAGTGAAGTTTGTGGGGAGATAAACGTATTCGTAGTCGTCTTGCATGGTCTTGGGGACGAAAAAGTCCGGAACGGTGAAAACAACGTCCGGCTTGATATGCCAGCCTGGAGCAAGCGTGGACGCAGCTTCGGATGTTGCATCTTTGGGCGCGCCCTTTTTCGTTCCACCTTTCACCCAGGCGTCGATGGCAGCGATGTCCACGTCGGTCAAGCGCGCGTCGTTGGTAAACTCGCCAACGGCGGGATCGGCATGCCACGGAGGCATTTTGCGGTGCGCGACGCTTTCGCGAATCATCCGAGCGAATGGAAGGACTTCGTCGTAGGTCATGAGCGACATGGGAGCAATGTCATTCGGGCGGTGGCAGACGATGCAGTGCGCTTGCAGGATGGGAGCTACGTCTTTGGTGTAGGTGATTCCAGCTTTTGCTGGCTTGGTCGTCCGAGGACCCGCCACAGCAATTCCGCACATTCCGACGCAAAGCACGCTTAGAAACATTCGCCGCAGATGCATAGGAGCCGACCTCCGCGACCAAGGGATTAGAAAGCAGGGCACAGCCATCGACTGGTGAATTCTACACCTGCTCCACATTGCTTTGGAGCAGACATCCTGGCGCAGCGAATGTGGGGTTAGCAATGGTGGCGGGGGCAGGTAGCACATTCATTTTCATCAGACGGAGGTAAAATTGACTTTCCGGGACTGCTTTCTCCCGGAACAAGAGTGGAGTCGTCATGGCTACGGGCAAGAAGATAGTCCTTCGTCTGATTGTAATTGTCGTGATTGTTTTTGCTGCGTTGCTTTTTCTGGCACCTGTTTTTCTCAACATTGACCGCTACCGGCCCCGTATTGCCTCCTATTTTGAAGAGGCCACTGGGAAAAAAGTGGAAATCGGGCGTTTGGCGCTGACGCTGGTTCCTCAGCCAACCATTCACATCAGCGGCTTCGGCGTGAAAAGTCCTCCCTTATTTCCGTCAAGTTACGTCGTGAGAGTCCCCCAAGCAGACGCCACATTGGATTTACGGGCGCTTCTTCACGGCAAAGTAGTGATCACGTCGCTCGTTATGGAGGGACCGGAAATCAACTTAATTTCGGACCCTGACGGCCCCTGGAACTTCGAGAATCCCGAATCGAAAACTTCGAAGAACCTCTTTCCCCTGGGCATCATCAACAAGGTGGTGATTCATCGCGGTCAA
>Ga0126378_10003172_pt1 | contig 12386 bp, 9 predicted proteins | sample PanSoiMetPlot_23_FD_92587 | JGI IMG/M metagenome (GOLD analysis project Ga0126378, IMG submission 92587) | Tropical forest soil microbial communities from Panama - MetaG Plot_23 | ecosystem: Environmental > Terrestrial > Soil > Tropical forest > Bulk soil | place: Panama | collected 2016-02-17
ACGAAACCGAGCGCACCGACCGCTCGGGCCGCCCGTTTGCAGTTCTGCTTCTGGACCTCGACGGCCTGAAAACGATCAACGACAGCTACGGGCATTTGGTCGGCAGCCGCGCCATCTGCCGCGTTGCCGATATTCTCCGTATTCATTGCCGCGCCATTGATACCGCCGCGCGCTACGGCGGAGACGAATTTGCCCTGGTTCTCCCGGAATCGCAGGAAGAGGAAGCGCGCCGCGTCACCGACCGCATCCGCCAGGTGATGGCGAATGACGATGAGCCGCCTCGACTTTCCGCGAGTATCGGCATGGCCGTCTACCGGGGCGACGGCGAACGCATCGAAAAACTGCTCTCCGAAGCAGACCAGCAACTCTACGCGGAAAAAGCCAAGCGCAACCGGCGCACTCCGGCGCTGCTGAATCCTCGCCGCCGCGCGCCCAAGCTGTAGCGGCCTCGGCCGCCATCGAACTGTCGGTCAGGCTGCACCGTCAGACGCCGCGAGGCATATCAACGTAAATGCGGTGGCTCGATGTCTGTCCGTTTTGAATGCTTTTCGTGGGTACCCCGCGCTAATAAACCGCGCGTCTCTGCACGGTTTCCTTCGTCGCCAGCGAAAATCGGGGTTCGGCTGGTGCGCTGTCGAGGAGTTGACTCGCGACGTATTCTCCAACGGCGGGACCGTGCTTGAATCCGTGCCCCGAGCCGCCGCCTGCGAACCACACGTTTTTCATTTCCGGGTGCCGGTCGATCAGAAAATCTCCACTCGAAGTATTTTCGTATTGGCAGACGCGGGTCTCCACGATCGGTGCGTCGCGCAGGGCAGGGAATCGCCGCGCGACATATTCGCGCATGGCCTTGGTCATCTCCGGCGAAACGATACGCGATTGCGTGTCGGGATCGACTTGCTCGCCGTGCTCATCAAACGCAATTTTTAGGCCGCGGCTCTCGATGTCCGGCATCCCGTAAACCAAATCTTCCTGGAACAGCCACGTCGGCAACGCCGGCGGAGCAAATCGCATTTCTCCCGCGGGAATCCCGAAAAAGAAAACTTCCTGCCGCGAAGGAAAAATCCACGCGCCCAGCACGTCCGGAAAAATCTTTCCGAGCCACGCCCCACACGCGAAGACAAATTGCCCCGCGTCGATGCGTTCTCCCTGCTTCGTCGTGATCTGCTTTACGGCTGCCGCTTCTTGCGGGTCTACAACTTGTGCGCAGCGATATTCGACGCCAGCCCGCAACGCGTCCTCCACCACCGCGCTCACGGCCCGCCGCGCCATCAATACGCCGCTGTGGGGCTCGAGAATTCCTTTTCGAATGTCCTCGAAAGCGATTTGCGGATATCGTTTTTCCAGCGCCGGGCGGTCAAATTCCAAAAATTTCACGCTGCATCGGTTGAGCGTCGCGGCCGTTTCCTTCAGTCGCGCATCCTGCTTCCCAGCCATCCAAAGAACGCCTGTCTCGAGGAACAACGGCTGCTTCGTCGCGGCGAAAAACTCCTTCCATTGCACCAGAGACCGCTGCGACCATCGCGTGTACAACTCATCCGCGCCATAGCCCATCCGAAGGATGCGCGTCTCACCGCCGCTGCTCGCCCGCGAATGCCCCGGCCCAAACGCCTCAATCAGCACGACGCGTTTCCCGCGTTTTGCCAAGTGCCAGGCCGTCCAGGCCCCAAACACCCCGGCCCCAATCACGGCCACGTCGTATGTCTTCTGCCCGCTCATCTTAGAAATGTTCATCCCGACTGCATCCTATCTCATTTGAGTTCTTGCTCGAAAATCCTTTCCATAAACCGCGTCATCGCGTTAGCATCTTGAGTTTCCCATTTCCGCTTCGGAGGTTCGTGTGAATCGTCATTGTCGCGTTGCAGTCCGCCTGCTGACAGCTTTCCTAATCGCTTTTGTTGCTGCACTCTCCGCCCACGCGCAGCAGGTCGATCCCAAAACTTATGGCGGGATGAAGTGGCGACTTGTCGGGCCCTTCCGCGGCGGGCGCGCGCTGGCGGTGACCGGCGTGCCGAGCCAGCCAAACACCTATTATTTTGGCGCGACCGGCGGAGGCGTCTGGAAAACCACCGATGGCGGTAACAGTTGGGATCCGCTCTTCGATAAGCAGCCCGTGTCTTCGGTCGGCGCCATTGATGTCGCCGATTCCGATCCCAATATCGTTTACGTGGGCACGGGCGAAGCCTGCATCCGCGGCAATATTTCCTTTGGCGATGGCGTTTACAAATCCACCGACGCCGGCAAAACCTGGACGAATGTTGGGTTGAAAGACACGCGGCACATCGGCGCGCTGGTTGTTCATCCCACGAATCCTGATGTCGTCTTTGTTGCGGCACTGGGGCACGCTTACGGTCCGAACACCGAGCGCGGAGTTTTCCGCACGCGTGACGGCGGCAAGACCTGGGAAAGAGTTCTCTATCTTGACGACCGCACCGGTGCCATTGATGTCGTTTTCGATCCGCAGAATCCGCACATTCTTTTTGCTGCAATGTGGGAAGGCTGGCGCACGCCCTGGACGCTGAATAGCGGCGGCGCAAAAGACGGCCTGTATCGCTCCACCGACGACGGCACAACCTGGAAGCGCCTCGAAGGCGAGGGCCTCCCTGAGGGTCCGCTCGGCCGCATGGGCGTGTCCGTTTCCGGCGCCGATTCCAACGTTGTCTATGCGCTCATCGAAGCCAAGAAAGGCGGACTGTATCGCAGCGACGATGGCGGCGCCAAATGGTCGCTCATCAACGACGACCACCGCTTCCGCCAGCGCGCGTGGTATTTCACACACGTTTGGGCCGACCCGAAAGACTCCAATCGCGTCTACATCGCTAACACCGGCCTTTATCGCTCCATCGACGCCGGCAAGACTTTCGAGCGCATCAACGCGCCTCATGGCGACCATCACGCCCTCTGGATCGATCCCGAAAATCCCAATCGCCTCATCAATGGCAATGACGGCGGCGCCACCATCTCCATCGACGGCGGCAAAAACTGGTCCACGCAAAACAATCAGCCCACCGCGCAGTTCTATCACGTCGCGGCCGACAACGATTTTCTTTATCGCGTTTACGGCTCGCAACAAGACAACTCTTCGGTCGGCATCGAGACGCGAAGCGACCGCGGGTTTATCGATCGCGGTGACTGGGACGCGGTTGGCGGCGGTGAAAGCGGCTACGTTGTTCCCGATCCGCGCGATTCGAACATCGTTTACGCCGACGACGAAGGCCCTATTTTCACGCGCTTCGACCGCCGTACCAATCAGGCGCAGAGCATTCAGGAATGGCCAGAAGATCCCAACGGTTATCCCGCTGCCGCGCAAAAATACCGCTACACCTGGACCATGCCGATTGTGATTTCCTCCCACAATCCCGATGTGATTTATCACAGCTCGCAATATGTGTTTCGTTCGAACGACGCCGGCCGCACCTGGGCCACCATCAGTCCCGACCTCACGCGCAACGACAAATCCAAACAGCAGGATTCCGGTGGCCCGCTGACGAAAGATCAGTACACGGTCGAGTATTACGATACGGTCTTCACGCTGGCGGAATCGCCAAAGCAGGCAAGCGTGCTCTGGGCGGGCACGGATGACGGCTTGATTCAAGTGACGCGTGATGGCGGCAAGAACTGGGCCAACGTCACGCCAAAAGAAGTTCCTGAATGGTCGATGGTCAGCCTGATCGAGGCCTCGCCTTTCGACGCCGGAACCGCCTACGCCGCCGTCGACGCGCACAAGCTCGATAATTTTAAGCCGTACATTTTCAAGACCACGGACTTCGGCAAGACGTGGGCGAAAATCATCGGAGGCTTACCCGACAATTCTTACGTGCACGCAGTCCGCGAGGATCCCAAGCGCAAGGGTCTGCTCTTCGCGGGAACCGAAACGGCGATTTGGGTTTCCTTCAACGACGGCGCGAACTGGCAGCTGCTCCAGCTCAACCTCCCAAACACGCCGATCCACGACATGATTGTGCACGATGACGATCTCGTCGCCGCCACCCATGGACGTTCCTTCTGGGTGCTCGACGATATCAGCCCGCTGCGCCAGGCCGCAGCTTCGATCGCTTCAGAAGATGCGCATCTCTTCACGCCGCGCACCGCTTGGCGCACGCGGATGGGTCATTTCAATCCACGCCGCTATCCGATCGGGGAGAATCCGCCGAGCGGTGCGATTCTGTACTACTGGTTGAAAGCTGAGCCGAAGGAGCCGGCAAAGCTCGAAATTCTGGACGCGCAAGGCAAGGTCATTCGCCTGTTCACTAGCGAAGAGAAGAAAGGCGAAGAAGCTGCTCCCGCTGAATGGGAGCGCGACGCACCCGCCGAGCACATTCCTGCCAAGCCTGGGCTGAATCTGTTCACATGGGATTTGCGCTACGAAGTTCCAACAAAAATTCCGCAAGCAGTGTATGACGCAGGCGATCCAATCGCACCGCTCGCGGTGCCCGGCACGTACCAGGCGCGCTTCACGGTCGGCGGAAAAACCCAGACCGCTTCATTCGAAGTGAAAATGGATCCGCGCGTGAAGACCTCCGCCGAAGATTTGCGCAAGCAATTCGAGTTGATTCTTAAGATGCGCGACCGCACGGACGAAATGAACAAGACCATCATCGCGATTCGCGACCTGCGCGGACAGCTTCAGGCACTCGAAAAGCGTCTCGGCCCAACACAAGCCGCGAAGAACGATCCAAGCGATCCGCCGAATCCCGTCGTGACCACTTCAGCCGATCTGCGCAAGAAAATCTCCACCATCGAGGAAGAACTCATTCAAGTAAATGGCAAGTCCACCGAGGATTTCGCCAACTATCCCACCAAACTCGAAAGCAAATTTGCCTATTTGCAGGCCGTGACTGACAGCGCCGACACCGCGCCAACGGCCGCCGAAGAGGCGGTTTTTGCAGAGCTCGACCAACGTCTCGAAACCCAGCTAGCCAGGTGGCGCGACGTCCTTTCGAAAGACGTCCTCGCCCTCAACGACGCCATGCGCAAAAACAATATCGCGCTCATCGCACCTTCAGTCACGCCGGCAAAGTGACACCATTGTTTTTCTTCGAAGGGGCGCAGCACGGCTGCGCCCTTCTCGCGGCAACGTCAAATCCCTCTTCCTCACTTTTGCAAGGCGCTGGCGATGGCCTTCGCCCAATGGGAAAGATGGTTGAGTGACCGTGTGTGCGTGGCGTCGAGATGCAGCGGCGTGATGGAAACGGCGCCGGAAAAAATCGCGGCGTAGTCCGTGTCCGGGTCCACGTCCTTGTCGATCTTCTGCTCGAACAGCCAGAAATAGCTGCGGCCGCGCGGGTCTTTTCCTTCGCTCAACTGGTTGCGTGTGATTTTCCGCGATTGCCTCGTGAATTTCACTTCGCCCTTCCATGGCTCCGGCACATTGACGTTGAGGAGCACCTGGTCGGGCAGGCCTTCCTTCAGGACGATTTCGGCGGCAGCTCGAGCTAGCCGCGCCGAATTGGCAAATTTCGCGTTTTCTTTCTTCGCGCACAGCGAAACGGCGATCGATGGAATGTGGTGCAGCGCGCCTTCCCGCGCCGCGCCAACGGTGCCGGAATAATAGGCGTTTTCTCCCAGGTTCCCGCCGTGGTTGATGCCGGAAATCAGCAGGTCCGGCTTTTCCGGCAAGAGTTTGTGCAGCGCCACAATCACACAGTCCGCCGGCGTACCGTCAATCGCCCACTCGCGCTCCCCAATGCGGTTGCACACGATGGGCTGCCGCAGCGTTAGCGATTGTGCCGTGCCACTCTGTTCCCGGCTCGGGGCCACAATATACACCCTGGCGAATTCCCCGAGCGCTTCCGCCACCGCCCGCAGCCCCTCCGCCTGGTACCCATCGTCGTTCGTCAATAAAATGTTCTTCATCATTTGAGGTTTCTTGCTACTTCACTTCCTCAAGACAACCAGCTTACGCGGCCCTCCGTCGGCGTGAGTGCGAAGCGGCTGCAGCGGTCCAAAAAAGAAATGGCCCACCCAGAACGCGATTTTAGAACTTCAATCCCCTTGCAAGAGGGAAGTCGAGAAACGTAATGAGCGCGCATCGCTCGCACATCGTCGTTTTCCCAAGTAGCGCAATGACAGATGGACCATGTCCACGAGGATTACATCATACCTGACAGCTTCGGGAAGCCGAGTTCGAAGTGGATTCGACGGGGGTGGCTGTATCCACTGGCGGGCAAGGGATGAAAATTGGTCGGGACGGCGAGATTTGAACTCGCGACCTCACGCACCCCAAGCGTGCGCGCTACCAGGCTGCGCTACGTCCCGACCGGTGACCTGACAACGACGCGGCAACTTCGAGAGGGCCGAATCGCGGTAGCTGCTGCACCAACAAGGCTATCACCGGCGTTCGAGAAGCGTCAAGAAAGCGTGCAGAGCATCGCGCAGATCGAGCAGCATCCGGCGGCTAAGCAGCTGCGACGCACCCTCTCCAGAATGATTCGAGCCGCGGTACGCAGCGTCATCGGCGCCTTTTTCGCGCAGATGGCGACGCGCACCCGCAATCGTAAATCCCTCATCGTAAAGCAGCCGCTTGATGCGGAAGACCATGTCCACGTCTTGCTGACGATAGACGCGTCGACCCGCATCATCTTTGGTCGGCTGGAGCTGCGGAATCTCCGACTCCCAGTAGCGCAGCACAAACGGCTTCAGGTCAGCAAGGCGGCTGACCTCGCCAATGGTGTAGAGGCGCTCTTCGGTGGCGGTTTTTGTGGCGGTGACGTTGCCTGCCATGCTCCTCCCCTGCCGGAATCCTTCGTGAATCCTCCGGGGATCCACCAGGGATCATCCCTCGCGCTCCTCGCGGATCCGCTCAGGATGAAGGGGACGCCGCTATCGTAGCAGTTTGCGCGCCATTCCTGTAGAGGGTTGGTCTTGCAGTTGCCGCGTCATTCGTCGCGCCGCTTTGCGGCGCGGGCACGCTTTTCACGTTTGCGCAAACGCTGGACGAAGCGCACCGGCGTTCCGGTGAAATCAAATTTGGCCCGAAGCTGATTTTCAAGGAAGCGTTCGTAACTGAAATGCAGAGGCATTTTCTGGTTGGTGAAGAGAAGAAACGTAGGCGGCGCTGTCTTTGCCTGCGTGACGTAGTAAATGCGCACCGGGCGTGATTTAGGGGTGCTGCCGCGCTGCAGATCCACTTCCTGCTTCAACCAGTCGTTCAACGCGGGCGTTGGAATGCGCCGCCGGCGCGCCTCGGAGCACTGATTGATCAGCGGAAATAGTTTCTCCGCGCGTTCGCCGGTCTTCGCCGAAAGAAAAACGATAGGTGCGTAGCTGAGGAATTTTAGTTTGGCGCGAATCATTTTTTCATAGTCGAACAGCAGCTTCCCAGGATCCACGCTCACGGAATTGCGATTGTCGTTCGTAGGTTGTCGGGATTTTCCCCTGACGGTGGCAGCATCAGGTGAGGCCGCTTCGCGCGCCGCAACGAGCGCGAGGTCCCACTTGTTGACCACGAGAATCACCGAGCGGCCGGATTCCTCGGCATACCCCGCAATCGTCGCATCGCCCTGCGTGACGCCTTGCTCCCCATCGATGACCAGCAGGGCCACGTCACAGCGTTCAAGGCCGCGCCGCGCCATGACCACGCTGAGCTTCTCCGCGACGAGGTTGGTCTTGCCTTTACGGCGGATTCCCGCGGTGTCCACAAAACGATAATCGCAGCCGTTGCGGGTGATTTCGGTATCCACATTGTCCATCGTGGTACCGGGAATTGGCGAAACGATGGAGCGCTCTTCGCCCACCAAGCGGTTCAGCAGCGTGGACTTGCCGACGTTGGGACGGCCAATGATAGCGACCTCGACCGGGGCGGATTCCGTCGGCAGTTCGATCGGCGGAAGAGGCTCGGCGGCCTCAGCTGGAAGTGCTTTCGACGGGAAAAATTGCGCGAGAGCGTGGTCCAGAAGGTCGTCCACTCCGGTCCCATGTTCCGCGGTAATAGGAAAAACACGAACTCCAAGCGAATGAAACGGCGCCGCGTGAGCTTCTTGCGATGGCGAATCCACTTTGTTCACTGCTAGGACGAACGGCTTCCCGGTGGCACGCAAGAGGCGCGCCAGTTCTTCATCGAGTGGAGTGAGACCAGCCTGGCTGTCAACGACGAGAACGAGCAGCGCCGCCTTTTTGATGGCCACCTGCGCCTGCCGGAAAATCTCTTGCGGAATAAGGGCCTTTTCGTCGGGAATGATTCCGCCCGTGTCCACCACCTCCAAGGTCTTCCCGCGCCACTCGGCTTTGCCATAAATGCGGTCGCGCGTAATGCCCGGCTCATTCGTGACGATGGAGCGCCGCGTCCCCGTCAAGCGATTAAACAGCGTGGACTTGCCCACGTTGGGCCGTCCGACAATCACCAAGGATGGCATTCGCGCAGTCATGAATTCTGAATATGGCTAAGCCTCAGTCGCGCTCGGGTTTAGGAGCAGGCGTGTCGCTCTCCGGCACAGGAAGAATGTAGGAGTTTGGGGCAAAAATCACCTCCGAGAGAGTACCGAATACCTTGAAACCCCGTAGGCCCGAATCGGCTTGAAGGAACAAATCCGGTCCTTGATGGATCTCAAATTCGACGTAGTTCGACCCGCACCAATCGATTGTGAGACGCAGGCTGTGGCGGCCCGGAATGAGGGTGAACCTCTTCGTTTCTCCGTTTCCAATCCTTCCCAATGCATTGCCATCGAGCATAACTTGGTAACTTCTCGCTCTGTCTGCATATCCTGAATCTCCCTTAATTGCCAGCAGGGCCATCGGTTCCATCCTTTTTTTCAGAGGGCTCTCGGCAGTAACAGAGCGCCTATGTCAAATCCCCGAATAGGTCTGTCGGCGCAGGAATTGGCCGGAGCCGGCGCGGCCCACGAATTTTCCTGAATCAACCACCGCGCGGCCGCGCGAGAAAACCGTTTTGGGCGCTCCTTGGATTTTGATCCCCTCGAACATCGAATAATCCACGCGCATGTGATGCGTTTTGGCGCTGATGACCTCTTCATGATTAGGGTCGAACAGGACGAGGTCGGCGTCCGAGCCAACCGCGATGGTGCCTTTTCGCGGGTAAAGGCCAAAAAGCTTCGCGGGCGCGGTCGAAACAAGCTGCACAAAACGATTTGGCGAAAAGTGCCTGCCATGGACGCCACCGGTGTAAACCAGGCTCAACCGGTGCTCGATGCCGGGTCCGCCGTTGGGAATCTTGGTGAAGTCGTCTTTGCCAAGCTCCTTCTGCTCCTTGAAACAGAATGGGCAATGGTCGGTCGAGACGACTTGCAGGGTGTCTTTCCTAAGGCCCTGCCAAAGCTTTTCCTGATTCCATTTTTCGCGGAGGGGCGGCGTGAAGACGTACTTCGCGCCCTCGAAGCCGGGAACCTCCATGTTTTCAAGCGAAAGATACAAATATTGCGGGCAAGTCTCTGCGTAAGCGGCCAGCCCCCGGTCGCGCGCCTCGCGAACTTTTTCGAGCGCGTCGTTACAGGAGAGATGCACGATGCAGACGGGCGCGCCGGCCATTTCCGCAAGCGCGATGGCGCGGGCGGTGGCCTCGGCTTCGGCGGTCGTGGGCCGAGTGAGCGCATGATATTTGGGTGCGCGTTTGCCTTCCGCGAGCGCCTGCTGAACGATCACGTCAATGGCGCCGCCGTTTTCCGCGTGCATGCAAATGAGCCCGCCGTGCGCGGCGGCTTGCCTCATGGCCTTGAAAATGGTGGCGTCATCCAGCATAAACACGCCCGGATAAGCCATGAACAGCTTGAAGCTGGTCACGCCCTCGCGAATGAGCTGGCCCATCTCCTCGAGCTGCGCTGAGCCAAGGTCGGTGATGATGCAATGGAAGGCGTAGTCGGTGACGGCCTTGTCGTGCGCCTTTTTCATCCAGGTGTCGAAGGCCTGCCGCAGGGATTGCCCTTTATACTGGATCGCGAAATCAATGAGCGTGGTCGTGCCGCCAAAAGCCGCGGCGACGGTGCCGGTCTCGAAATCGTCCGCGCTGGTCGTGCCGCCAAAGGGCATGTCGAGATGCGTGTGCACGTCTATCCCGCCTGGGATCAGCAGCAACCCGGTCGCATCAATGATGCGGCCAGCGTTGTCAGCAGGAAGCTGCGCGGCAATAGCGCTAATCCGGTCGCCCGAGATGCCAACGTCGGCGCGATAAGTGTCCATCGCGGTGACCACCGTGGCATTGCGAATGATCGTGTCAAATCGCATGGCGAGTCCTCAGGAACAGCACTATATCGCCCTTAGTTCTCAGTTGTAAGCCGTAAATGAGGTAAGGTATTTGCGCCTGCCCGGCCACAATCTTTCAAAGGGCCAAAAATGAAAACTAGACGAGTATGGCTTGGGCACGCCCACGTTCTTTTGACCCTCATTTTAATTGTCGTCGCTGCTCCCTCTTTCAAAGCCCAAGTCCGCCCCGGCGATTTCGATGTGTCCGACGGAAACATCCAGACCGCAAAGGGTCACCGTCTGTCGGTTTCCTCCAAAGAAATGCGCGCCACTCTCAAGTTCACCACCGAGCAAACCGCCACCGTAAAGTTCACCTACCTCGGCCCCACCAAGGAAGTCGCCCATCTGGGCAGCGGCGAGATCCGCAGCCAGTTCGGCATCAAGCTCCGCGCACAAGACGACTGCAACGTCATCTACGTCATGTGGCACTTTGCGCCCGATCAAAAGATCGCCGTCTCCATCAAGCGCAATCCCGGCAAACGCACCCACGCCGAGTGCCTCGACCGCGGCTACGTCAATAACCTCAAGCCACGCCTCTCGGACGCTCCCCCGGCTGTCGAGCCCAACCAGCCCCATGTCCTCACCGCCACCGTGAGCGGTTCAGACCTCAGCGTAACCGCCGACAACAAACTTGTCTGGTGGGGCGACCTCGGTCCCGTGGCCCTCACCCTTCGGGGTCCCGTAGGCCTCCGCAGCGACAACGCCCGCCTGCTTTTCGACCTCCTCATCTCCCGCTGAAGTTCCAGGTTTCATCTTGAGAATGCGCAGTTCCAGGATCTGGCGCGCTAGTCCTTTAGAATGCGCAGGAGGCGTGCTCACCGTTGGTACTGGGGAAGGATTTTGTGTTTGTAGAAGTCGAGTGTGGCTTCTTCCTCGCCGGACATTAAATAAATGTTGAACTGGGTGACCCCGGCCTGGCGGAGGCGGTCCAGCTTTTTGAGGTGCTCATCAGGGGACCCAAGCACGCAGAAGCGATCCACGACTTCATCACTGACAAAATCGGCGTTGTCGCTGCCGACTTCACAGTGGTGGTGATAGTCGTACTTGCCACGCGCCTTCACGTAGGAAGTCAGCGCGGGAGGCAGTTCTTCCGGCTTGTATTTGGAGATGAGGTCCATCACGTGGTTCGAGACGAGCGCAGGGAACCAGCGGACGTGCTCGCGCGCGGTTTTCGGGTCGTCGGGGGGCCACACCGGAGCGGCCGCCATGACTTCCATCCTGCCGAAGTCGCGGCCGGTTTCCTTGGCCCCTTCGCGGACGAAACCGAGGCACCATTCAATTAAATCGGGGTCGGCGAATTGGAGAATGACGCCATCGCCGATGCGCCCCGCAGTGCGCAGCGCTTTCGGGCCATAGCCCGCGACCCACACGCGGACTTCGCCATTGGCCCAGGGAAATCTTGTGGGGATGCCATCAAGGTCGACGGTTTTGCCCGCGTTGAGATTGCGGAACACGCGCACGAATTCTTCGAGCGTCTCGAGCGTGGTGGGCTTTTTCCCGAGGACGCGTCGCGAACTGTCGCCGCGCCCGATGCCAAGTTCCATGCGGCCGTGCGAAGCCAGGTTGAGCGTGGCAAAGAGGCTGGCGGAGACGGTGACGTCCCGTACGGCAGGATTCGTGACGCAGGTGCCGAGATGCATGCGCTTTGTTTTGGCGGCCATCAAGGTAAGCAGGGGAAACGGGTCCTTCCAGAGAACGTGCGAATCGAAGATCCAACCGTAAGAGAAGCCAGAGGCTTCGGCCTGTTCGGTGAGGCTCAGGATGCGGTCAATGGAAATGTCCGGCTTAATCGTGATGCCAAAGTCCATGAAGATGGATCCTCCTCAATCCGCAGGCTGCGTGGCAACTTGCACGCGAGGGGTCAAAAGCAAGTAAACGACAAAACTGACCAGGAAGCCGACAAACCAGGCGTAATCGTAGAGCGGGCGCAGCGCAGGAACCACCAGACCTACAAATGCCACGGCAGCACCGGCAGCTAACGCCACAATGGCCGTCCAATGGAAGCCGCGCGAGTATTCATACTGGCCGTTCAGGCGGTAGAGATCCTCGGCGGAGAGTCTGGTCTTGCGCACCACGAAATAGTCGCAGATGAGGACGCCGGCAATGGGGCCGAGAAAGCCGGAATAGCCAACGAGCCAGGTAAAAATGTAACTGCCATAGCTCGCCAGGAGCTTCCAAGGCTGCATCAGGAG
>Ga0126378_10003174_pt1 | contig 12385 bp, 6 predicted proteins | sample PanSoiMetPlot_23_FD_92587 | JGI IMG/M metagenome (GOLD analysis project Ga0126378, IMG submission 92587) | Tropical forest soil microbial communities from Panama - MetaG Plot_23 | ecosystem: Environmental > Terrestrial > Soil > Tropical forest > Bulk soil | place: Panama | collected 2016-02-17
AGGCTCTTGGCCAGCATGTTGCCCGCTTCGAGGTCCGGCACTATCAGCACGTTCGCACGCCCGGCCACCGGCGAGACGATGTGCTTGATCGCCGCGGCCTCCGCGTTGATCGTGTTGTCGAGCGCCAGCGGGCCGTCGAGGACGCCGCCGGTGATCTGCCCGCGCTCCGCCATCTTGCACAGCGCGGCGGCCTCGATCGTCGACGGCACAGCGGGGCTGACCGTCTCCATCGCCGACATGATCGCCACCCGCACCTCCTGAAATCCCAGCGCCTGGCCGAGATCGATCGCGTTCTGCACGATATCGACCTTGTCGGCGAGGCTGGGCGCGATGTTGACCGCGGCATCGGTGATAATCAGCGGGTCTTTGTGCCCTGGAACATCCATCACAAAGCAATGGCTGATCCGCCGCGCCGTGCGGATCCCGGTCTCGCGCGCGACCACGGCGCTCATCAGCTCATCCGTGTGCAGGCTGCCCTTCATCAGAGCCTCGGCCTTTCCCTGCCGGACGATCTCGACTGCCTTCGCGGCCGAGTCGTGGCTGTGGGCCGACTCTTCGAGGGGGAAGCCCGATATGTCGGCTTTCGTCTGCCGAGCCGCCTCGCTGATGCGGGCAGGCGGGCCAACCAGGATCGGCGCAATCAGTCCGAGTTGGGCGGCCTCGACCACCCCCTCCATCGAGATCTTGTCGCAGGGATGTGCCACTGCCGTCGTGACCGGCGGCAACTGCTTTGCCGCCCGGAGCAGCCGCTCGTATCGCTCGCGCGGCGCGCCGCCGCTCGTTTCCATCGGATCCCCTTATAACTCTGGCCGGTTACGCTGCCTTGTCGCGGCCCACTTCGGGTGGCGGACCGGCGAAGATCGCCTCGATGCGTTGGAGCCGCCTGCGGCCCTCTTCGGGCAGGGCGCCGCGAGCCGCGAGAACCCGCCGCACCAGCGCCAACGCCTCGTCGCACTGCCGACGATTGTCGGGTAGCAGCTTTGGCAGCGCGGCAATAGCGCGCTCTGGGTCCATCAGCAGGATCAGATATTGCTCCCTCACGATCTCCTTGAATTGGGCTGGCCCAACGCGCTTGGCAGCCGTCAGCTCAGCGCTGATCTGCTTCAGGGCGGCTAAATCCACGCTCGTCGACCTTGCCCTCCGGCAGGCGCACATAAATCAAGGCCCGCACGGCCGCTTCGAGCAGACCTCCCTGATCGATACGCCGCTCAAGATCTACGGCGGTTTGTTTAGCTGCTGCTTCCCGCGCCACATCACGGCCAATGCGGCGACTGGCTGAGTTTTGATCGGCGCGCAGGCCCACCATCGCCTGCAGGAGCGGCGACCCATAGGTGGCGAAGAAGAATGCCTCGGTCGCGGCGTCTCGTGCTTTGCCCCAGGCTTCGAGCCCGCCGGTGATCGTCTCCGACATCATGCGTTCGAAAGCGACGAACGGATTGTCCTGGCTGACCGGACGGCGGTTGCCGCGCACAGCCTCGGCCCAATCCGCTACCGGCCGCATGAACGGGTTCTCGTCGGCAAACATACCGAAACGCAAGCGGTTGGGATGACTGCGCCGTACCAGTTGTGCGCTGGTTTCCGTCACTGCGGCGCGCACCGCCGGCCGCATCACCGTGCTGTAGAGGCCCTGGGTGATTTCGGAAACCCGCGCGACCGTCGCGAAGGCAAGGTCGTCCTCCGGGCTGTTGCCGCCAAGCTTGCGGATGTCTTCGAGCGTACGGGTCTCAAGGCTGAACAGGTAGCTGCCCAGCACCAGCTCGCGGTGTTCGACAGTCTCGCCCATCCCCGTAATCACCGCCTCGTACAGTCCGGGCGGCATCAGATCGATCATGTCCATCGACTGGGCAAACTCGCCATGTTCCTTTGTCGCCACCTTGCCGGAGACGAAAATACCGAGATGCCCAATGCTCTGATGCAGGCAATAGACGATCGTCTGGCCAGCTTTGACGATCTCGTCCTCGTGGTCGTAGAGATCGAGGATCCAGTCCAACGCCTGCTGCGGCGGAGTGATGTCGTCACCCCACGAGCAGAAGACGATGATCGGCGATTTGATATTGCGCAGGTCGACACGCGTTCCATTGTAGCTGCGCAACTCGCCGCAGATGAGCTTGTTGCCGACGAATAGCTGGTCGGCGATCGTCTGCATTTCCTCGGCATTGAGTAATACCGGACTGCCCCACCACTTCTCGAATTCGAGAAACCGCGGCGGCTCGGTATCGACCTTGGAATAGACGTTGTAGATTTTCTTCCAGTAAGTGTTGTCCGGGTGCAATGACTCGAAATTGGCGACCAGATTGGCGCCGTCAAAGATCCCGTTGCCGAGGTCGCCCGCCAGCGAGGTCAGCCAGGTCCCAGCCAGCAATCCGCCGAGGTAGCGCATCGGGTTCTTGCCGTGGACACCGGCCCAATAGGAGAGCGGGGACCCGGCGAGCATGACCGGACCGACCTTCTCCGGGTGGATCGCGGCCATCATCATGATCTGCCAGCCGGCCTGGCAGTTGCCGATCAGGCAAGGCTTGCCCTCGGCGTTCGGATGGCGCTTGGCCACCTCCTCGACAAAACGGGCTTCCGCCTCGCACACATCCTCCATCGTCTGACCGGGCACCGGATCGGGCAGAAACCCGACAAAATAGCAGGGATGGCCGGCGGCGAGCGCGACGCCGATCTCGCTGTCGTGCTTCATGCCGCCGATCCCCGGCCCGCGGCCGGCGCGCGGGTCGAACACGATGAACGGCCGCTTGCTCGGATCAATGGCGGTGCCCGCCGGCGGGATGATCCGCACCAGCCCGTAATTGACCGGCCGCGGCAGCGAGCGGCCATCGAGCACCAGCTCGGCATCGAAGCTCAGCACGTGCGGCACTTTGCGGGCATTGTGCTCGGCACAATCGTTGCCGCGCTGGCGCAACACATCCAGCAGTAGAATAGAGCGCTGCCAAGCGTCGACCCAATAATCGAGCAGATCGTTCGCTCCGGGCAACGGCCAGGGCCATGACGGGGTAGCGGATCGTTCCGATCCCCCTTTCGGAGATTGCTCTGGCATAGTTGTCTCCTAGTTCATGGGTAATTTAAGACGCCGCTTCGCACCTGGGACACTGATCTGCATCAACGGCCGGAACGACACCTTCGAGCAGGGCGGTGGGACCCATCGCGTCGAGGGGCCCCGTTCCTTGCGCCGAAGATCTCATAAAAGCACTGTTCCCACGCCGGCCTGTCTATGCGTTTTTTGAGGAGTTGCGTTTGCGGTTAAAGCGCATCCAATCCGAAGCGGCTTCTATTGAGCGAGGAAGTGTTGATAATGGCATTCTTGAAAGAATGCCGAGCGTCGCACTAATATGCCGAACTGCGGCGCGGCAGACATGAATTTTTTATGGCGGTTGATGCTGGTCAATCTTTCCGTCGTCCGACGGACGTTCTTTCCGCATGAGGTGAAAATGCCCTCGAGCGCCGTCCGTACATTCACAGACCCTGACGCGTATTTTGCAGGCATACGAAACCTGCAGGTGAACGGCCTTATTACCCGGCGTGGCAAATTCCGGGCCGAATCCACGCGTATCGACCTGCACCGTCTATGGATGCACCGCTTCGACGAGAACCTGCCCCGGATCATGAGGGTTACGCCAAGCGGGTCGCGGGCACTGATACTTTTCGCGACAGTGCCCGGCCAGCCACCGACGCTGGCCAATGGCGTCGAGACATTACAAATTCAAATTGCGAGGTTTGGGCTGAATTGGCCGTACTATCTCCGATCGTTGACAGCCAGCGGATGGGGCACAATGTCTCTGACTCCTGAGGATCTGGCCGTCGCGGGGAGAACGATCATCGGGCACGAACTAAAGCCGCCGGCCTTCATGGATACCGTCCGGCCTCCCGCGGGCTCTTTCCAGCGATTGCTGAAGCTGCACGAGGCGACGGGCTTTCTCGCGAAAGCTGCCCCGAAAATCCTCGCCAAACCGCAGGTAGCGAGGGCGATCGAGCAGGCTTTGGTCGAAGCAATGGTTTTTTGTGTGGTAGGGGGTCGTTCTCACCATGTGCGCGATGTCCACCGGCGTCGCGCACGCCTCATGCAGCGTCTGGAACAGGCGTTAGAAGCTAGTGCCGGGGAACCTCTATATATGGCGGAACTATGCGCAGGTGTCGGAGCCTCCTACTGGACGCTTCGTGACTGTTGCCTTGAATACCTAGGCTTGAGCCCGAAGCGGTACTTGTTGTTGCGGCGCATGCACCTCGCGCGGCAGGCGTTGCGGAATGCGGACGCGGAAACGACGACCGTAACCGAGGTCGCCACCAATTACGGGTTCTGGGAGTTGGGTAGGTTCTCGGTCGCATATCGCTCTTTATTCGGTGAGTCGCCTTCGACCGCGCTGCGCCGTTCGCCCGACTACCGAGGAACTACCGGAGGCGGGGGACGGATTTTGGAATATACAAAATCTGCATAGTCCTCCTCGATCGGCCGATCTACGGTCCCTCCCGCCGAATTCCCGGACTGCATTGCATAGTCCGCCTCACCTGGGACGAGTTGGACTGTTCCGAGACTTGGAGTGGGTGGTATCCATGCTTAGAGCCCCAGCTATACCGAGGGCTATGCCGATGATGAGCAAAAAAAAGTTGGTAGCGGTACACTCGACCCGATGGCTGCGCCTTGCTATAGGGCAGCTTATCGCTGTGGCTCTGATTTCAGTTTTGGCGGCCTGCCACAAGGAGGAAAAGGCCGCGGCGGCAGTCGTTCGACCTGTACGCACAGTCACGGTAGAAATGCTGGAGGGGGCGGAGACGATATCGCTGACCGGAGAGATACAGCCGCGCTATCAGGCCGATATCGGCTTTCGGGTTCACGGCAAAATTCTCCAAAGGCCTGTCGACGTCGGAACCGAGGTCAAGAACGGCGATCTGCTCGCTCGGCTCGACCCGCAGCAATACAAACAGGACCTCGAAGTCGCGAAATCCGAGGTTGCGGCGGCGGAGGCCGAGGTGACACGGAGCCAGGCGCAAGAATACCGCCAGCGCGAGCTTCTAAAGAACGGCTTCACGACCCAGGTAGCATATGATCAGGCGCTCAAGACCCTCAAGACCGCGCAAGCCCAACTCGATGCGGCGCGCGCCAAGCAGATCCAAGCCAGCGAAAATCTCGGCTATACCGATCTTAAAGCAGATAATAACGGCGTCATTACGGCTGTCGGCGCCGATGCGGGGCAGGTTGTCAGCGCGGGGCAAATGGTCGTGCGGCTGGCTCGCCCTGAGGAACGCGAGGCGGTGTTCAATGTCGCCGAGGGAGCGTTCAAGAACCGACCGAAGGACCCGATCGTAACAGTGCAGCTTGTCAGCAATCGCGAAATAGAAGCGGCGGGCAAGGTTCGCTACGTTTCGCCGCAGGCCGACCCCGCAACCCGCACATATACCGTTCGCGTCTCGCTGCCGGACGCGCCGGCGCAGATGCGGCTTGGCGCCAATGTCGTCGGCACCGTGACGTTGGATCAGAGCCCGGGCGCGACTATCCCGGGAAGCGCGCTCTTTCAAAAGGACGGAAAGCCGGCGGTTTGGCTCGTCGACAAAAACGACACTGTGCTGCTGAAGCCAATCACCGTGCAGCGCTATGAGGGCGACTCTATTATTGTCAGCGACGGGCTCGCCCAAGGCGACGTCGTGGTCACGGCCGGAGTACAGAAGTTGCTCCCGGGCCAGAAGGTTCGCGCCATGCAGGCGAGCGCCGAGCGATGAAGGGCTTCAATCTCTCCGAGTGGGCGATCAACCATCGCTCTTTCGTGTGGTTTCTGATGATCCTGTTTGTCGTCGCCGGCGTCCTTTCGTACCGCGAGCTCGGGCGCGAGGAAGACCCGACCTTTTCGATCAAAACGATGATCGTGAGGACCTATTGGCCGGGCGCGACGATCGACGACACGATGCTTCAGATCACCGACCGCATCGAAAAGAAGCTGCAGGAAACGCCGTCGCTCTATTATCTAAAGAGCGAAACCAAGCCTGGCGTCTCGACAATATATGTCAATGTCCTCGACAATACGCCGAAAGAGGCGATACCAGACATCTGGTATCAGGTGCGCAAGAAAGTCGCCGACATAAAGTCGACATTGCCGCAAGGCATCCTGGGTCCGAGCTTCAATGATGAGTTTGGTGATGTCTTCGGCATTATTTACGCTTTTACGGCCGATGGTTTCAGCCAACGCGAGCTGCGCGACTATGTCGAAAGAATCCGGACCGAGGTGTTGACGATAAAAAATGCAGCGAAGGCACAGCTGCTCGGCGCTCAGGATCAGAAATTTTATCTCGAATTCGACACTCGTCAACTTGCCGGGCTCGGCGTTAGCCGCGACCAGGTAATCTCGAGTTTGCAAGAGCAAAACGCGGTCACCCCCTCCGGTGTCGTGCAAACCGGTCTCGAAAAGTATGCGATCCGGGTTTCCGGAGCATTCAGCTCTGTCGACGATCTGAAACGCGTGAATTTTTTCGCCAACGGCAAATTCTTTCGTCTCGCCGACGTGGCGACGATCAGGAAAGGGTATGCCGATCCACCGCAGCCGATGTTCCGCGTCAATGGCGAACCGGCGATTGGGCTTGCCATCTCGATGGCACAGGGCGGCAACAACCTCGTCTTTGGCGAGGCCGTGGCGCACAAGATGGAGCAGATCACCGCGAATTTGCCGATTGGGATCGAGCCGCATCTCGTTGCCGACCAGTCGGTAGTGGTCGAGGAGGCTGTCGGCGGCTTCACCAAGGCGCTGTGGGAAGCGATCGCGATCGTCCTTGCCGTCAGCTTCCTGAGCCTTGGTCTCCGCGCCGGAGTCGTCGTCGCCTGTTCGATCCCGCTCGTGCTCGGCATGGTTTTCGTCTACATGGAGTATTCCGGCATCAGCTTGCAGCGCATCTCGCTCGGTGCGCTAATTATTGCGCTCGGCCTCCTCGTCGACGACGCGATGATCACGATCGAGATGATGGTCAGTCAGCTCGAGGCGGGTGTCGATCGCGAGCATTCGGCGACGCATGCCTGGGTCACGACAGCGTTTCCGATGTTGACCGGAACCCTGGTCACGGTCGCCGGCTTTGTGCCGATAGGTTTCGCCAAGAGCGGCGCCGGCGAGTATTGCTATTCTCTATTTGCCGTGATTGCGGTCGCACTGCTCTCGTCGTGGATCGTCGCAGTCCTTTTCGCTCCAGTCATCGGTGTGACCATTCTGCCAAAGACAATGAAGCGCCACGACGGGAGCCATGCTGGCCCCGGCCGTTTCATGCGGCTGTTTCGCGCCGCGCTTCTCTTCTGCATGCGGGCACGCTGGCTCGTAATCGTCGTGACCGTCGGACTTTTTGCCGCCTCACTGTACGGATATGGGTTTATCCAGCAGCAGTTCTTTCCAGCTTCGGACCGGCCGGAGTTGGTGGTCGATCTCAACCTTCCTCAGGATGCGTCGATTTACGCTACCGAGCGTGAGGTCGAGCGGTTCGAAGCGCTGTTGAAGGACGACCCGAACATCGATCGCTACAGTCTTTATGTCGGGCAGGGCGCTGTCCGTTTCTATCTACCGTTGAACGTGCAGCTGTCGAATGACTATTTCGCGCAGGCTGTCATCGTGACCAAGGGCATCAAGGAGCGTGAAATCGTCATGGCGCGCCTCGAGAAGGCCCTCGACACGGAGTTCGCCAGCCTCAACACCAGGATTTACCCGCTGGAGTTGGGGCCGCCAGTTGGCTGGCCATTACAGTACCGCGTCAGCGGCCAGACCACGGAAGGTACGCGCGACGCGGCGTTCCTTGTTGCGCAGACTATCGGGGAGAACCCCAATACGCGGCTCATCAATTTTGATTGGAACGAGCCGATGAAAAGCCTTCGCGTGCAGGTCGACCAGGATAGAGTCCGTCAACTCGGCGTCAGCTCCAAATCCCTCGCCGAGGCCCTCAACGCTGTCACGACCGGCATGGTGGTCAGCGAGGTCCGGGACTCGATTTATTTGACCGACCTTACCGCCAGGGCGACCGAGGAACAACGAGCCTCGCTGCAGACATTGAGGAATCTGCAGGTCGCACTGGACAATGGGCAGACAGTACCGCTGAGCCAAGTCGCAACCGTCCAATATGAACTGGAACCGCCGGTAATCTGGCGACGCGATCTTCTGCCTACAGTCACCGTTCAGGCGGATGTTGTCCGTGGTATCGAAGCGAAAACGGTCAATAAGGAACTGGCGCCAGCGATCGCCCATTTGGCGAAGAAATTGCCGGAGGGTTACACGATCGAAGCCGGGGGCACGATCGAGGAGAGCGCAAAGGGGCTCAACTCGATCGTTGCCGTCTTTCCGCTCATGATTATGCTGATGCTGATTATCTTGATGGTGCAGCTGCAAAGCTTCCAGAAGATGTTCCTTGTGATCAGCGTCGCGCCGCTGGGCCTCATCGGCGTTGTCCTCGCACTTTTGCCAACCGGCACGCCGATGGGCTTTGTCGCCATTCTCGGGATCATCGCTCTGAGCGGGATGATCATCAGGAATTCCGTGATCCTGATCGACCAGATCGATATGGATCTCGCCAGAGGGCTGCATCCCTGGGATGCCGTGATCGACGCAACAACCCACCGCATGCGGCCGATTCTGCTGACAGCAGCCGCAGCCTCGCTCGGCATGATCCCGATCGCGTCAGAAGTATTCTGGGGCCCGATGGCCTACGCGATCATCGGCGGGCTGTTCGTTGCGACCTTGCTGACCCTGTTGTTTCTGCCGGCTCTCTATGTGGCTTGGTTCCGCATCAAGGAGCCGGCTAAAGAGCGGGAAATGCAAGTGGAGGAGCCAACACCCGCGGTTGCCCTTTAATTTTATGGCCGTAGAGACCGGGTCTTTCGTATGACGCCGAGAAATACAAGCTCGTTAACAATTACGCTCGGCCGATCTCGACTTGCGTGTCGTTGAAGCACGCTCCTTCCGCCAGATCTGCCTTGAGATCTGACGATACGAGGGCCGAGATCGTCTGCCGGGTGCGGCTCGTCGCCAGCCACGCCCCCTTCTCGCTGGCAACCACACCCGGCGGCACCGCTTCGGTGACGATGACCCGCAGCAAAACCTCGCCGCGATCGTTCCATATGCGCGCCTCGGCGCCATGACGAAGGTCCCGCTGCCTCGCGTCTTGAGGGTTGATGAGGAGGGGCGGCGGCCGATGAGAAGCTCGCAGGCCACCGAGCGTAGAGGAGATGCGCCGATCCGAAGCCGGCGAAATCAGCATCAGCGGATAGGAAGACTTCGGTTCCTGCCAATTCGGTAACAAGGCCGCCGTACCCCAGCGGTGAGCCAATGTCTCGGACTTCAGTTCGATTTTTCCGGACGGTGTTGCCGGAAAGATATTCTCCAAGAGGACTAGCGGCTGACCGTCCGGTCCCGTCATCTGCACGGCCCGGTCTGTCGGTATCTGGCTCGGTCGCATTCCGTTGAGCCGGAGCTCTTCGATGTCAACGGCATCGTCCATAAGCTCCTCATCGGTTGCCTTGAACCACGGCTCCTCGAAACCGAAGCGCGCGGCGAGGCGGCGGAAAATCTCCGTGTTCGGTAGTGTCTCGCCTGGCGGCGGGATTACCGGCTCGGCACGCTGCAGCCAGTGATGGCCATAGGAGGGATAGAGATCGGCGTATTCGAAATGAGTGGCCGCCGGCAGCACCACATCGCAGTACTGCATGCTCTCGGTCATCGCCAGCTCGACGCCGACGGCAAAGACATCCACACGGGCAAGCCCGCGGCGCATCCGGTTCTGATCGGGGTGCACCACGATCGGATTGTGATTGTATATGAACAGCGCGCGCAGCGGCGGGTCGATATCGTCCTCCGAAAGGTGGCGGCCAACATCGTTGATGTTCAGCGTGCGAGTGCCTGCCGGGATTAGATCCGATCGCTGCAGCCTCGCCGGCGTCTTAGGGAACGCATTGCTCGCACCGAGTACGACGCCACTTCCCTTGCCCAGCCTTCCGAGCAGCGCCGGCAAGGCGATTATTGCGCGGATTGCGCTGCCGCCGTTGCGACCGCGTTCGAGCCCGTTGCCCGGCGCCAGCACCAGAGGCTGGGACTCGGCCAGCCAGCGGGCGAGAGTTAGGATATCATCCTCCTTCAGTCCACACACCGCAGCCGCTCGTGCCGCTGGCCATTGGCGGGCGCGGGCCATGAACTCTTCGTCTCCCAGTACGTGAGCAGCAATGAATGCGGCATCGAGAGAACCGGACAGCTCGAGCTCTGCGGCCAAAGACCAGGCGAGCAATACATCAGTGCCCGGCAGCGGTTGCAGATGCAGATCGGCTTGCTCTGCGATCTTGGTACGCAGCGGGTCGACCACCACCAGCCTTCCACCAGCTCGTTTTGCCTTACGGATGCAGCGCACGAGATGCAGGTTGGTCACCGTCGCGTTGTTGCCCCATACGATGTTGAGCTTGGCGGCCTCGGCGAGCCCGGGCGGGCACCCCGGTACGGCGCCAAAGGTTCCCGACCAGGCTTCGCTGCGAACCCCGCCGCACAAAGCACGCCGGTAGAGCTGAGTGGCGCCCAGGCGATTGAAAAAACGGGACGACATGCTGTCTCCGGCCAGCAAGCCGTGCGGCCCGGCATAGTTCAACGGCATCACTGCCTGAGGACCCCAGCGACCGATTACCGCGCTCACCTGTTCGTGAATGGTGGCGAGGGCCATATCCCACGAGATCCGCTCGAAATCGTCAGAACCCTTGGCCCCGACGCGACGAAGCGGGTACAGCAGCCGCCCCGGTCCGTGCACGAACTCGGTCATGTCCCGAGCCACCTTGTTGCAGATAACTCCGGCTGTGTAGGGGGCGGCGTTGGAGCCGTGCACCTTGGCAATACGATTGTCTACAACACTGACCCGAAGACTGCAGGTGTCAGGGCAGTCGAAGGTGCACACGCTCGCGCGCTCTTCAATGGCCATGGGAATTCCTCTGCTGCAGTGGCGGTTGTTCCGGTTGGGCTGTTCGTCCCTTATCACAATTTAGATACGAATTCTCCTGCAATACGCATTTGCTAGCGCGATAACTTCAAAGCACAACCAATTAAAATTGGAACCGAAAAGCATCGACGAAACCCGCAAAGCGTGTTCTGTTGCGCACCCAGTTCATCCATTGGTCGTACGCAGCCATGCGGCGACAACTTCGAGGGAACCGGTATATGGCATCAGTTCCGGGCGGACAGTATACGCTATTTGCGAACGGCAGTAACGCGAATGTAGTCGCGACGCCCGACGGCAGCGGCCTGCCGCCACCGGTCGCTGGACAATTCAACCTGGAGCTGCTGACGGGAAATGGCCCATCCTCCATCCCACCAGGATATCAGGGCGTGGCGATGCTATCGCCCGACGGCAAGACCCTGACGATGGTAGCGGGCGATTACGGCGTTCAGGTGACCGGCACCGGGCTCCATACAGTCATCGCCGGAACCGGGAATGACACGATCTATGGCGGCGACGGCCCGACCATGATCATTGGTGGTTCGGGTGATGACCAGATTTTCGGTGGCGGCGGCCCCGACACAATTCAGGGCGGCAGCGGTCGCGAGACGATCTACGGTGGTAACGGACGTGACCTGATCGTCGGAGGGAGCGGTGCCGAGGTGATCGCCGGCGGGAACGGCAAGGATACGATCATCGGCGGCAGCGGCCCTGATACGATCTATGCCGGTCACGGCGGTGATTTGATCATGGGCGGCAGCGGGGCAACTTCCATCTTCGCGGGAGACGGCCCGGACACGATCATCGGCGGCAGCGGCCCGACAGCCATATACGGCGGTAAGGGCCATGCCACTATTACCGGCGGCGGCGGCCCGACGACGATTTACGGCGGCGACGGCAGGGACCTCATCACGGCCGGCAGCGGTCCGACTATGATCGTCGGCGGGAACGGCAAGGATACGATCATTGGCGGCAGCGGCCAGGACACTATCTTTGCCGGTCACGGCGGTGATTTGATCATGGGCGGGAGCGGCCCCGATCTTATTCTTGGTGGCGACGGTCGCGACACGATCTTTGGCGGAAGCGGCCCCGATACAATCTATGCCGGGTTGGGTCCCGCATTGGTATATGGCGGCTCCGGGCGGGACCTCATCGTCGGCGGTGGGGCGAACGATACGATTGTGGGCGGAAGCGGGCCCGATACGATCGACGGGGGGTCCGGACACAATCTGATCACCGCGGGAAGCGGCGGCACACTGATCCAAGACAGCCGGGTGAGAGGTCAGGACACTGTCGTCGGGTTCTCCCAGGCCCACGGCGACGCGATCACTTTCACGGGCCAGGATGCCGCCACTGTCGACCATGTCGTGGCGACAGCCACCGTCAGCGGCGGCAGCACGACGATCACTCTGCCCGACGGATCGACAATGACGCTGGTTGGGATTACCCATATCGACAACAC
>Ga0126378_10003175_pt1 | contig 12384 bp, 12 predicted proteins | sample PanSoiMetPlot_23_FD_92587 | JGI IMG/M metagenome (GOLD analysis project Ga0126378, IMG submission 92587) | Tropical forest soil microbial communities from Panama - MetaG Plot_23 | ecosystem: Environmental > Terrestrial > Soil > Tropical forest > Bulk soil | place: Panama | collected 2016-02-17
AATAATCCAGCTCTGAAACTATCCCCCGAACCAAACGCCTCGCGGAGAACACCAGAAGCGTCATCGCCATGCAACGGCGGTGGCATCCGCTTCGAGCAGCTACGGCAATAAAAAGGCATCCGAGGAAACCTCCTTTTTTGTCGAACACGCCGCTAACGTCTTGGTGACCCTGACCGAATCGAATTGAAGCTGGATTGGGTTCCAGCATTCGCCATGTTCAAACCGAAGAAAGATGGACCCCACCGCTAGAATTGCGTTCTGCATAATGGTTGCATTTTTCCGGCCGCCCACGCCCGAATGATGCCATTTACGGGCCTTCAACGGCTCGCAACCCGTTGATTCCACGTGGCTCCGCCCGCACTAGACCGCTTTGAAGACCGGGACGATCACCGGACCGCATGCGCTTCCATTTAGCGTCAACAAGAAAACGCCACGGATGTCTCGAGCTTCACGTCCTTCATCAAGGTGAACCGGTGAAGCGCCGTTCCAATCCGTGGCCAATTCTACCCTGTAGCGAAGTTACTGCGGCTGTTTCGCGACTCGCAGATACGGCTTGATCGTCTTGAAGCCGGGGAACTTCTGCTGTGCCTCTTCGTTCGACACTGCCGCGGTAAGGATCACATCTTCTCCTGGCTTCCAGTTCACCGGCGTTGCAACTTTGTGCTTCGCCGTCAGCTGCATCGAATCGATGACGCGCAGGATCTCATCGAAATTACGGCCAGTAGTCATCGGATAGCTGATCTGCAGCTTGATCTTCTTGTCAGGCCCGATCACAAACACGGTGCGAACGGTGGCATTGTCGGCGGGAGTCCGGCCTTCGCAGCTTTCTCCGACATCGCCCGGCAGCATTCCGTATAGTTTTGCCACTTTGAGTTGCGGGTCGCCGATCATCGGGTAGTTCACACGCGAACCCTGCGTTTCCTCGATGTCACCCTGCCATTTCTCATGGCTCGAAACGGGATCGACGCTCAGGCCGATGATCTTTACATTCCGCTTGGCAAACTCGGGTTGAAGCTTCGCCATGTAGCCCAGTTCGGTGGTGCATACCGGCGTAAAGTCTTTCGGATGCGAAAATAACACTGCCCAGCCATCTCCGATCCACTCATGAAAGCGGATCGTTCCCCTGGTTGTCTCGGCCGTGAAGTCTGGAGCTGTGTCGTTGATTCTAGGAACGCTATGGGTCTCATTTGCGGTCGCAGTGCTCATTAGGTGTGTCCTCCGTAGATTCTTATTCGTGAAGATTTCGAAAATCCGGCCCGCCCCGGCGCCCAGCTTAGAAAGCGGATGAAAATAAAACCCACCCGCTTCGGAGGGTGGGTGGGAAGAATTTCGCTAATCCTACCCACACACCGGCATCGGACAGCAACAACAACACATAGCTCCGATGGCGTATGGGTAAAACATACCAAAAGGATAGGCGGGACCGGACTGCCTGTCAACGCGGTACCCCGCGCCAAAAGGCCAATCCTGCGACTTTTCTGCATCGCGGCGCTCGCAATTTTCATCCACTTAAGTCCATTTCCATTCCAGGGTCGAGGACGATTATGAGCACTCCATCGCGCCGCCTATCCATGTCACAGTGGGATGTTTTTTCCTCCGTGCCACTCGAAGGCAACTCTCTGGCCGTTTTCTCCGACGCGCGTGGACTCTCCGACGCGGAGATGCAGGCTATCGCGAAGGAGATGAACCTTTCCGAAACGACGTTCATTTTTCCGCGCGATGCCAACACCGAGCGGGAACGCGGCGTGCGCGTCCGAATCTTCACCGTCCAGGAGGAACTGCCCTTCGCCGGGCATCCGACTCTGGGTACAGCCTTCTCTATCCGCAACGGCAGGGGTGCGAGCGAAGTTGGGCTCGAATTGAATGTGGGAAAAGTTCCGGTACGTTTTGAACAAACATCCGGCCAGACGGTTTTTGGAGAAATGACTCAGGTCGATCCCGTGTTCGGAATGGTCCACGAGCGGGAAGCGGTTGCTAGCGCTACCGGATTGAATCCGGATGACTTCGACCCTGTTCTTCCGATCCAGACCGTTTCAACGGGGCTTCCTTTCACCGTGACACCTCTGAAATCGCTAGCAATGATTCAGAAACTCCGCATTGACCTTCATCGAGCAGGCGAATACCTGGACCGAACCGGAGGCAGGTTTCTCTACTTTGTAACCCGCGAGACTGTGGATCCGACAGCCGGATTGCATGCGCGCATGCTCTTCTATAACGGCGAAGATCCCGCTACCGGATCAGCTGCAGGCTGCACCGCGGCGTGGATGGTCGCGCACGGTGCTGCCGCTCCCGATCAGCACGTGCTGATTGAACAAGGCATCGAGATACAACGTCCGAGCCGAATTTTTGTGCGTGCGTCGAAGCACGATAACCGGATAGTTAACGTGCGCGTCGGAGGAAATGCTGTCGAAGTGATCCGGGGCGAAGTGTTTCTCTAGCTCACAACACGCAAGATGCGGAAAACACTGACGCGCAATCGCATCGAAAAATATCAATGGCCTGAAGGTTCCATTAGCATCGGCGACACTTTACAGCAGACCTGATTCCAGTTAGCATCCATCTCGCTCTGTACATTCTTCATATCTAAGAAAAGCCTCCATTGACCTCACGCCAGTGCGGCCAATGGGTTGCGGAAGGCTTGATGAAACCAAAGCGCACTATACTGTGTGTCGATGACAACGAGCAATCGTTGTCGCACCGCAAAATCGTTCTGGAGACGCGTGGCTACCGTGTCGCTAGCTTTAAGCGCGGTGAAGACGCTCTCGAGCGATTTCTCCAGGGCGGAGTCGATCTGGTTATCGCCGATATGGCGATGCCCGGCCTCGATGGCCCTCAACTGATCGCCCGGATCAAGGACACATCGCCGAATACTCCTGCCATCCTGATTTCCAGTAAGGTTCGACTCTACGACCACGATTCGCGTGCCGATGTCTTTCTTACGAAGGGCATGTATTCCCCCGCCGATCTTTTGGAACGCGTGCGCCAGTTGTTAGTTCGCAAGCGCGGCCCCAAACGCCTGCACCACAAATTGCAACCCGCGATTGCGGAGCAGGTCGTCGTTGCCTGATTCTGGATTGACGATATTCCAGTGGTTGAGCGGTTTCCCACATCAACCCTGATACTTCCGTTCGTGTAAGATTCTTCTGAACATGGCCGGAGCATTCATCGAAGCGCGCGACCTGCGCAAGACCTACCACGTGGGCAAGATCGAGGTTCAGGCGCTGCGCGGAATTTCCTTCAGCGTGGAGAGAGGTGAGTTCGTCAGTGTCGTGGGGCCCTCCGGTAGCGGCAAATCCACGCTGTTCTACCTCCTGGGCGGGTTGACGCACGCCGATGGCGGCAGCGTGATCCTCGATGGCGATGATCTGGCCAAACTTTCCGACGGCGAGCGCACCCGGATGCGCAAGCGCAAAATCGGATTCGTGTTTCAGAAGTTCAACCTGCTGCCGACGCTCGATGCCAACTCAAACATCCTGATGGCGAAAGAAATTTCGGGCAACGGAGACCTGGATTCCGCCCACTTCAACCGCATCACCGACCTGCTCGGGCTGACCAAGCGCCTGAATCATCGCCCGTCGGAGCTTTCCGGAGGCGAGCAGCAACGCGTTGCTCTTGCCCGCGCATTGATCAACAAGCCAACCGTCGTCCTGGCCGACGAGCCCACCGGAAACCTCGACTCCAAGAATTCCGAAATCGTCCTCGATATGCTGCGCCTCTCCAACAAAGAGCTGGGGCAGACCGTCATGATGATCACCCACAATCCCCAGGCCGCCGAGTATGGGGATCGCATCATCCATATGCGAGACGGGCAGATCGTAAATGCCGAAGACGATCCGCAATGGGCCCACCACTAGTGCTATTCTAGATACTTCAATTTTCAACGAGCGAAATCCCTCTTCATGCCTGATCCTGAACTCTCGAATTCCCGGAATTCTGAACGCCAAACACACGAATCGGCTGAGTCCTTCGGAGACATTCTCTCGCAGTTCCAGAAGACTCACTCGCATCGCGCGCAGGGCAGCCAACAACTTGAGGGCACCGTAATTGCCGTCACCGACGAAGCCGTATTTTTCGACATCGGCTATAAGTCTGAGGGAATTCTCCCGCTCAGTGCGCTGCAGGGAGAAACCCTGAAGGCTGGAGACAAAGCGCTGGTGACCGTCAAAGGCCGCGATCTGGACGGTTACTACGAACTCTCACGCTTCAAGGTCGAACGCCCCACGGACTGGTCTGCGTTCGAGAAGGCTTTCACGGACAAATCGGCAATTCTCGGCACCGTGACTGCGGTGGTCAAGGGCGGATTTAGCGTTGACGTCGGCATCCGCGCCTTTATGCCAGCTTCGCGCAGCGGAGTTCGCGAAGCCTCCGAGATGGCGAACCTCGTCGGCCAGGAGATCCGCTGCCGCATCATCAAGCTCGATGTTGCCGACGAAGACGTGGTGGTGGACCGCCGCGTGGTTGCGGAAGAGGAAGAGCGCGCCGCCCGCGAAAGAATGTACGGCCAGATCAAAGAAGGAGACACCCTGACTGGCACCGTCCGCAGCGTGATGGAATATGGTGCTTTCGTCGACCTGGGCGGTGTCGACGCCTTATTGCACGTTGGCGATATCTCGTGGGCTCGCATCAACAAGCCTGCTGATGTTCTCTCGGTTGGGCAGCAACTGGAAGTCAAGGTTCTCAAACTTGCCAATGACGGGGACAAGCACCGCGTCTCCGTCGGGCTGAAGCAGCTTCAGCCGCAACCTTGGGAAGCAGTTCCGCAGAAATACACAATCGGAGACCGAGTGCACGGCACCGTCTCGAAGCTGATGGATTTCGGCGCGTTCGTGGAACTCGAGCCCGGCATCGAAGGCTTGATCCACATCTCGGAGATGTCCTGGGCCAAGAGCAAAGTGCGCAAGCCCAGCGACGTCGTCAAACCCGGAGAGGTCGTCGAAGCCATCATTTTGGGAATCAATCCAGCGGAACGGCGTATCTCATTGGGTCTCAAGCAGGCCCTTGGCGATCCCTGGGTCGATGTGGCGAAGCGTTATTCCCTCGGCTCCGAAGTCGAGGGGCTGATCACGAGCCTCATGAAGTTCGGCGCATTCATGCAGCTTGCCGAAGGAATCGAAGGCCTGATTCACGTCAGTGAGATCAGCGCCGACAAGCGTATTGGACAACCAGCAGAAGTACTGCGCGTCGGACAACGTGTGAAGGCTCTCGTGATCGGTGTCGATCCCGAGAAGCGCCAGATGAAGCTCAGCATGAAACAGTTGGTGCCGACCGGCCTGGATGAATATTTGGCGGAACACAAAGAGGGGGATGTTGTCACGGGGCGCCTCACCGATGAATCCGGTGTGCGCGCGGAACTGGGCGAAGGAATCTACGCGACGTGCAAGGCTGGATCAGCAGCGCCGAAAAAGGCCGAAGCCGCCACTTCCGCGAAAGCCGATCTTTCCTCACTGAGTTCGATGCTGCAAGCGCGCTGGAAAACAGGCGCCGGAGCCCCCGTTAAATCCGAACCTGCTCGCGCCGGACAAGTCCGCAGTTTCCGCATTGTGAAACTAGATCGCGGCACAAAGAAGATCGAAGTCGAGCTCGCCGAGTCGCCGGGTTGATTCCGCCAACCCCGTCATTACAGTGGTAATTAGCACACCTGAAGGGTGGCAACTACCATAACCGGAGCAAACCGTGGCTTCGGTTCGGGAACCGGCCACATCGGGGAGTGCTTATGGCTACTGCAGCGATGGCATATGGGGAGCGACGATTCGGAGCGGCGTACACAATAAGAATCTTTGTGGTCCTGGTGGTCTTTGGGTTTGTGGCCGGGATGTGGGGATCCGAGCATGATCCACGTGTAACATCCCATCCAACTTTGCTGAGGATTTCTGTTGCGCTAGGGCTTGCGGCTGTCACCTTCTGGATTGCGATGGGCAAGAGCGCTGTGGTCATCAGTGATTCTGGTGTGCGACGGGAGTCACTATTCGGCCAGCAAGAAATTGCCTGGAGCCAGGTGGCAGAGACCCGCTACCAGGTGGTTCCCATTAACGTGTATGCGCATTTCGGGCTCATCGGCGCTCTGATTGCCATGACGAGGAAGAAATCAGCGCGGGCACACCTTACTTTGGAACTCATCGATCGCGATCGGAAAAAGCTGAAGGTGACATCCAACTACCAGCATGCCGACGAGGCCATTGGCATGATTCTCAGCCGGCTTCTGCCCCCGATGGTGCAGAATGTAAAAAGCAGAGTGCAGCGCGGCGAGACAGTCCAGTTCGGTGATCTGGGACTTTCAGCGACCGCCGTCATCTGGAAGGGAAATTCCATCCCCGTAACGGAGATCAGCAAGGCAGAACTGGCGGGCAGCAATCTGCAAATCAAGAGACAGGGAAAGTGGCTAAGCGCAGTCAGTGTCAGGTCGAACAAGGTCCCCGACGTGCTGGTGTTCCTTGAGGTTCTGGAGTCCCTGGCTCCTCAGATCAAGTCGCTGGGAGTCGACCCGCTGGCGCGTGTACGCATGTAGGCTGCCGATTGATGTGGACTCGTTACAGGAGATTGCTATTCGGCGTCCTCGCTGGACTGTCCCGCAACAATCAGCAGCCAGCCGCTACCCCCGCGGATGTTGATGTTGCGATCGGAACTCAGACCAATTTCACCAATGGGCTTGGTTACACCGGAACTCGCGATTTTTACATCTGACAGACCATAGGTGCCGCATGCCGCGCTGGAAAATATCCACACGGCTTGTTCGTGGTCGTAGCCCGGGCCACCACTGCATCCTGCCTGGGCATTTGGTGTCAGCTTTATGGCGACCGAAGAGCCCCCCATCCATCTCCCTTCGATGCCACCGGATGCGAACACCTTCCCCCATCCGCGCTTGACGATATCCCCGCCCACCTGCCGGGTAACCCACTGAGTGTCGGGACCCAAATCGGAATTCACGCTCACAGGACGTTGCGCATCGCTCACAAAGGCCATGGAAGCGACAGCCAGCAGACCGGTCGTAACCGGAATCCTGTTGCCCTCGTCTTGAATGGCATTGAATTTCACCACGATGCTGGAGCCTGGCGCTCCCTTGCTCACGCTTACCGTGTGGCCGAGAATTCGGGCCCCTTCGCGAATTTTGACGCCAGAAGGCAGCGTGATCTCTTGCATGACTCTGGCTTCGAGTTTGCTGTCGGGTTTGTCTTTCGCGGCATTCAAGCTGGAGCTGAGCATGACGGGAATGACGGTCCCAACCGGAATCTTATGGCTGGGAGCGACGGGTAAAAGGAGCAGCGCGATTGTGAAAGTGATCCGATTCATCGCCAGCCTGCCTCCTCTGCAATGGTAAGCCCTCACGACGTCCGTGGTCACCTGTGAGTTGCTACAGGTGACGAGGCTTGAATGGTAGGCCTAAGCTATGAGCCGCGGAGGACACTGCGACGGAACGGCAAGAGAAGAGTGCTGTGCAATCAGCGCTAATACCGCTACGGTCCCTGGGGCAGAATTACCTAAACCGACGCTACACAATTTTGTTTTACGCTCTCGTTTTCACGCTAGTGGCATCCCCCGTGACAGCCGCTTTCGGACTGAACGGGGATCTGATTGAGTCATTCCTGGCAGCCACGCTCCTTGTAGCCGTGATGCCTGTCAGCCGAGGCAAGATTCGCACCCTGCTGCTGGCCGTATTGATAACGTTGTGGCTGGCTCGCCCTGTAACAGCATGGTTGGGACAGCCGACACTGTCGCAGGTGACACTTGCTGCATGGACGTTGATTGGGCTTCTTGCTGCGGTGGCTGCGTTGCGCTTTGCTATGGGCGGTACGAGGGTTGATGCGGAACATTTATTTGCTGCGCTAAGTGCCTACCTGTTGGCAGGACTTTATTTTGGCCTGCTCTTCTGGGCTATCGAGCAAATTCACCCGGGAAGCCTCGTTGCCACCAATTTCTCCCGAACGGGAGCGATTTACTACAGCTTCGTTACGCTGGCTACGATTGGCTACGGCGATATCGTACCCCGTACCGATGTTGCGCGTGGCATCGCAATTATAGAAGGCGTTGGAGGGCAATTGTTCCTGGCTGTCCTCGTGGCGCGCCTATTGAGCTTGTATACGGGATCATCGCGAGAGTGAGCCCCTGGCCAATGTCTGTCAACGAACGATTGAAAACACTTCGCTGCTCGAAAGGGCAGGGTCCAGTTCGCGAGAACTCGTTGGTGAGCGGCACGTCCACTCAAAATCTTACGGCTCAGGAAAACCCACCGACAACGAATCCTAAGGCGCATATAACTCCGCATCGCTGCCACCCACGGATAATACTTTGCCATCGGGAAGCAGAGTCGCCGTGCGTCTCGCCGCCTGTAACAATGATCCCGTGGATGTCCATGTATTTGCAGACGGATCGTAGCGAGCGCAGCGAGAGGTTGGAGAGGTATGACCGCTGTACGTGATCTCGTCTCCAGCTAGAAGGACCTGGCCGTTCCCCAGTTAGACCAGCGGGCCGTAGCTGGTGTCGTTGCCACACTGGCCGATGGTGAGCGCCCATGTGTTGGTCGAGGGGCTGTAAAATTGCGCCGCGTAACAGGAGAACTTGTTTCCGTAGGCCACTACGCCATTGGCCAGCAGCGAAGCATTCCCACCCCTAATGCCGTAATACAGAGGCTGTCGCCGCCCATTGTGCTGTGGACGGATCATACAACACTCCACCACCGCCTATCAGCAGCACCTTGCCACTGGGCAGCAGCGTCGCTGGCGATCCATGAGTGCCTGGCATATTGGTGGTGGCAGTCCATTTGCCCGTGGCTGGGTTGTAGAGTTCCGCTGTCACGTTTGCGGTCCATTCCGGTTGCTCCCGCCCGCTATGAGCACTTGGCCGTTATGCAACAGGGCCGCAGCAGCAAACGGGCGCGGCACCGTCATGCTGCCCGTGGCAGTCCATTGGCCGGTCAACGGATTGTATAGCTCGGCGGTTGCGGTGTAGGTGCTACTCACGCCTCCCGCGACACGAACTTCGCCATTTGCCCGCAGGGTTGCCGTGTGATCGATACGAGGGGTCGCAGACTGCCGGTAGCGGTCCACGCTCCGGTGGACGGGTTGTAGAGTTCGGGCGGTCGCGATGGGTTTGCTTTGGGCGTCCTCGCCACCAGCAACTAAGACCTGTCCATTCCCGAGCAGAATGGCCGTGTGGCCAATGCGTGGGAAATTCAGAGTCCCGGTATGAATCCATGTTCCCGAATTCTGAGCCGTGATCGATGTCAGGAATCTGATGGATGGGCGTGATTTCGAACCGGGCATAGAAGTCTTCTCCGTTTCTGCGCGAACGCGCTCTCAGCAACGTCCAGGCGTTCAGGCTCGGCGAAGAAGCACGTTCTTTCGATTGCGCGCCTCGAACAAAATGACTTCCGCACAGGGCTCGGGGCATATGTCATCTCGCGGTCAAAAAGTTGCAAAGCTTTCGCGAGTACGCGGGACTGCAGGCGCTTACTCGGTCCTTCCACTCGGGCTGCTCTGAAAATTTCATCTGGTCTGGCAACTCCGCCAGTAAGAACTGTCAGAATCCTGCAGCCTCTTCGGGCCATGCGCTTGCACCATCAGGCAATTTGCGGACTCTGCCATTGCTGCTAGAGTCGGCTTCCGTACTGCTGCGATCGATGGAGCGGGGCTGACACTGGGGAGGGCCAGTCGGTCCCTCTCGCAGAAGATCGCCACGTTCCGTCCAAGGAAAAGATCGATTTACAGGCTGTCCACTTCGTTTTGACAACGGCCCCTGGCACTCCCGTAGTAAGTCAAAAGGCAAATCTTAAAGGAGCAAAAAATGAAAACTGTGTATGTTCGTCGCTTACTAACGATCATGGTCGTATTCTGTGCGCTTCACTCGGCCTGGGCCGCGTGGACAGGCGCTGTTTCGATGGGAACGACAATCGTGATCTCTGATCCGTCCTGCGCATCTCCGTCAATTGGGTTGGCCGTCTGCGCGGCGCGCGGAGTGGGCCAAACGCTGATCGTGAATCAATGGAACGGAACCGCTTGGGCTGTTTGGAAAACAATCACCGGCACCGTCACTTCCAATCCCAGTTGTGCCGCAGACGGCGCAGGCGATGTCATCTGTGGGGTGCGGAATGCTACGGGAGGTCTTTCCGCAGCAATCTACAACGGAACAACATGGGGCGCGCTCACCAGCGTTGGCAGTACCCTTACTTCGGAACCGAGCTGCGCCCTGCTCACGGTCGGGAATGTTCTATGCGTGGGCCGCAGTACCGCCGGTGGGTATACTTCGAGCATCTTCAACGGCACGGTCTGGAGCCCGTTCAAAACTCTCGCCGGAACAACCGTTTCGGCGCCCGGTTGCGGCAGCGACGGTACGGGGGGCGTGGTCTGTATTTCCACATCGACAACCAATCCATGGACTGTCGGTGCTGCACGCTTTGCCGGTACTGCCTGGAGCAAGTTCATCAATATCGGAGGCAGCTCTGGCGCCGATCGTTACTCCTGCACGCCACTGGGAGGGACCTTTGGCGTTCTGACCTGTTTTTCCCGCGCCAGCTCCCCCGGGCTGTATGGGAACGACTTCAAAGGCGGCACCTGGGCCACCACGAGTTGGAGTGGGTGGAGCGGAATTGGCGGAAACGTCAATCCGGGCTCGTCGTGTGCTCAATCTGCAACAGGGCAACTCGCCTGTGGCGCAGTGGCCAGCGATGCGGGGCTTTGGGTGAACTCCTTCAACGGCACCGGTTGGATCGGATGGTCAAAGATCGGCACCGCTACCTATATCGGCAATCCCGGCTGTGCCAGCATAGGAGGAGGCCGCGTTCTATGCGCCGCGGTCGGGGTGAACGGCAAAGCCTTCAGCATCGTCGGTCCGTAACCTGATCTGGGAGGTTGACGGTTTCGGATTCTCGATTCTCGAGAATCAGCCTGGCTTATTAAACATAACCCGCCCGGCATCGGGATTTTAAGAGCCGGGCGGACGTTATCTGCGCAGTTGCGAACCCGGCCACTGTCTGGCGCGTGCCGCACTTGCAACGCTTGCAGGGTGCGCTGCCGCAATAGCGTACAGATCGCACGTCAGATTGGACCGCTGAAGCCGTCGAATTTCACTTAACCAAAGGACCCATCCTTGCACGGCGGGCAACTAACCCGTTGCAGAGCTACTGGCTAACTTGCCAATTTCTTCCTGGGCTATGTGAAAGGCGGTGTTTGCCGCGGGGACACCGGCATAGATCGCGGTTTGGAGAAGCGATTCTTTGATATCGCAGATCTCCAAACCGTGCAGCAGTCCCGCACTGACATGAAGACGAAATTCTTCCCAACGCCCAAGGGCTGCCATCATGACAAGCGTGAGCAGGCGACGTGTTCTGTGGTCGAGTCCCGGCCTGGCCCAGACTGTTCCCCATGCATATTTCGTAATAAATTCCTGAAAATCTTCGGTGAAATCTGTTTTGTTGGCGATCGCGCCATCCACGTACGCGTCCCCCAGGGCCCTACGCCGTACCTCAAAACCGGCGTGCAGAGCTTCTTGGGGCGAGTTTGCCAATGGTCGAAGAAACGCAAGGAGTCCACTGGCAAACGATCTTGGAGCCTCAAGATTCGACAGATGTGCAGCCGGCAGACGGATGAGTTTTGCGACATGGATGCCTCGCACCAAAATGTCTCCGTTTCCGGACAGTGGGGTCGAAACGTCTTTGTCGCCCACGATTACGAGAGTTGGTGTTATGACCCTTCCCAGTTCACCGGTTGAGTCGAAATCGCGAAGGGCGGCACAGCAACCCGCATACCCCTCGGGCACGGTCCCCAGCAACACCGAGCGGATATTTGATACTTCCGGATCTGAGCGGTCGCGGGACTCTTGGGAAAAGAAGCGTCCGAGTGCCATGTCTAAGATGGCAAGCATGCCACCTTGGCGCACCGATTGAATTCGGTTGTTCCAGTGTTCTGGCGTTCCAAACCGCGGAGCGGTGTTGGCAAGGACCAAGTGGGTAAGACGCTGCGGCGCGTTTAGTGCTAGCCACTGGCCAACAGCGCCACCCATCGATAAGCCACAGAAAGCGAACTGCGAAATCTTGAGTGCATCCACCAGGGCCAGCGCATCGCGGCCAAGTTGTTCCACGGAATAATCGCCTCCAGGACAGTCTGATGCGCCGTGGCCGCGACTGTCGTATCGCAGAACCTGAAAGTACTGCGTCAGATCCGGGACTTGGGGCGCCCACATCGCGTGGTCGGTGCCAATTGAATGGGACAACACGATTACCGGAAGGCCATCATTGCCTTCCAGACGATAGAAGATGCGAGTTTGGTTCGCAGTAACGAATGGCATGAAGGTTAGCTTTTAGTTGAGATCGGAGTTGTTCCTCGCAGCATTTCGCGCCGGAAAGTCTCAGCCGAGCCGAGATAGTCTTCAGGCACGGTGAGTTGTTGGAGGGAG
>Ga0126378_10003176_pt1 | contig 12384 bp, 8 predicted proteins | sample PanSoiMetPlot_23_FD_92587 | JGI IMG/M metagenome (GOLD analysis project Ga0126378, IMG submission 92587) | Tropical forest soil microbial communities from Panama - MetaG Plot_23 | ecosystem: Environmental > Terrestrial > Soil > Tropical forest > Bulk soil | place: Panama | collected 2016-02-17
GATCATCCGCGATTTCGCCGCCGCGTTCGAGCAGGCGGACGTGCTGGTGTCGCCTACCACGCCGACGACCGCGTTCCCGATCGGCGAGCGCGTGGACGACCCCATGGCCATGTACCTGGCGGACCTGTGCACCATCCCTAGCGACCTGGCGGGCAACGCGGCATTGTCGGTGCCCTGCGGGCTCGCGCCCGAGGACGGGCTGCCGGTCGGGCTGCAGATCATGGCTCCCGTCCTGGCCGACGACCGGATGTACCGGGTCGGCGCCGCGGTTGAGGCGGCGCTGGACGCGCGGCGCGGTCACCCGCTGCTCGCCGAGGCGAAGGGCCTCTGCGGCGCAGGGCGCGGGGCGGAGGCGGGGCGATGACCGCCGGGACGGCGCTGCCCACGCCCTTCGCCGAGGCGGTGGCCAGGTACGAGCCGGTCATCGGGCTCGAGACGCACGTCGAGCTCGGGACCACGACCAAGATGTTCTGCGGCTGCCCGACTACCTTCGGCGCCGCGCCCAACGACGCGGTGTGCCCGGTCTGCCTGGGCCTGCCGGGCTCGCTTCCGGTGATCAACAAGGCCGCGATCGAGTACACGATCAGGATCGGCCTGGCCCTGAAGTGCACGATCGCTACCTGGTGCAGGTTCGCGCGGAAGAACTATTTCTACCCGGACATGCCCAAGAACTTCCAGATCTCACAGTACGACGAGCCCCTGTGCACGGACGGCTGGCTCGACGTGGCCGTGGACGGGCAGACGTTCAGGGTGGGCATCGAGCGGGTGCACCTGGAGGAGGACACCGGCAAGTCGCTGCACGTCGGCGGGGCCACCGGGCGCATCCACGGCGCCGACTACTCGCTGGTCGACTACAACAGGGCCGGCATTCCCCTGGTCGAGGTGGTGACCAAGCCGATCGCCGGAACCGGCGCGCTCGCGCCCACCGTCGCCCGCGCATACGTAACCGAACTGCGCGAGCTGATGCGATCGCTCGGGGTATCGGACGTGCGCATGGAGGAGGGCTCGCTGCGATGCGACGTCAATACGTCGCTCGCGCTGCCTGGCGCGGCGTGGGGGAAGCGGAGCGAAACCAAGAACGTCAACTCGCTGCGGTCGGTGGAGCGCGCCGTGCGCTCGGAGATCGAGCGCCAGGCCGGGATCCTGGACTCCGGTGGCCGGGTCACCCAGGAGACCAGGCACTTCCACGAGGACACCGGTTCCACGACGCCGGGCCGCAGCAAGGAAGAGGCACAGGACTACAGGTACTTCCCCGAGCCCGATCTCATCCCGGTCGCGCCCGCCCGCGAGTGGGTGGCCGAGATCTCGGCGGAACTGCCTGAGCTGCCTGCGGCCCGCCGGGCCCGGCTGCGCGAGCGGTGGGGGCTGTCCGAGCGCGACATGGCCTCCGTGCTGCACGCGGGCGCGCTCGACCTGGTCGCCGCGACGATCGAGGCCGGCGCACCCCCCGACCAGGCGCGCAACTGGTGGCTCGGCGAGATATCCAGGCGGGCGAACGACGCGGGGGTCGAGTTGAGCGCGCTGCCGATCGCCCCAGCCGAGGTGGCCGAGATCATCGGGCTGGTCTCCTCGGGCGCGCTGAACAACAAGCTGGCCAGGCACGTGCTCGACGGCGTGCTGGCAGGCGAGGGCTCGCCGGAGGAGATCGTGGCTGCCCGCGGCCTTTCGGTGGTCAGCGATTCGGCCGCGCTCGCGGCTGCGGTGGAGGCGGCCATCGACGATAACGGGGACGCCGCGGCGAAGGTGCTTGCGGGGAAGACGCAGGCGGTCGGCGTGCTCCTGGGTGCCGTCATGCGGGCCACGGGCGGCCGGGCCGACGCCGCCGCCGCCAGGGAACTGATCCTGCGGCGGCTGGACGAGCGCAGGCGCGAGTTCCCGCCGCAGCCGGCCTGAGCCTGGCGGGCGCAGATGCTCATCTGGGTTCCGCTCGAGGCCGTGGCGGGCGCGCTGGTCGGCCTGGACGGCGTCTGCGCGGAGGTGGTGGACCCCGACGCGGCGAGCTCGCTGCCGGAGTCGGCGGGCGAGGTGGAGTGGTACGTGCCACCGGTGTTCCCGCGCGCCGGGGCGGTCGCCGCGCTCGCGCGGATGCCCAAGCTGCGCGTCGTGCAGTCGCTGACGGCCGGCATCGACCGGCTGCAGCCGCACGTGCCGGCCGGGGCGCTGCTCTGTAACGCGCGCGGTGTGCACGACGCGAGCACCGCCGAATGGGTGGTCGCCGCCACGCTCGCGGCCATCCGCCAGTTCCCGTTTTTTCACGCGGAACAGGTCGCGGGGCGCTGGTCCACCAGGTTCACGGGAACGCTGGCCGGGCGCACCGTCCTGATCGTGGGGCACGGCTCGATCGGCGGCGCGGTCGAACGCAGGCTGGCCGGGTTCGATGTCACCATCCTCCGGGTGGCCAAGACAGCGCGCGAGGGCGTTCATCCGGTGGCGGACCTGTCCGCGCTGCTGCCGGAGGCCGACGTGGTGATCCTGCTCGCCCCGGTCACGGCCGAGACGATCGGCATGGCCGACGCGCGCTTTCTAGCCGCGATGAAAGACGGCGCGCTGCTCGTCAATGCCGCCCGCGGCACCCTGGTGGATACGGGTGCACTCGTCGCGGAGCTAGCGGCCGGCCGGCTGAATGCCGCGCTCGACGTGACCGACCCCGAGCCGCTGCCGCCCGGGCACCCGCTCTGGTCGCTGCCAAACGCCCTGGTCACGCCCCACGAGGCCGGCTCCACGGGCTTGTCCGCGTTTGCCGCGCTCGACTTCCTGCGCGCCCAGGTGCAGCGCTACCTGGACGGACAGCCCCTCGCCAACGTGATCACCGGCGAGTACTAAGCGAGGGGCGGGGCAATCCTGAATGTGCTCTCAGCTGTTTGTCGTCTGCTGTATGTCGTTCCTCAATCGAAGCGTGATCTGGCGAACGTAAAGTCACACCAGTCGCTCTGCGCGCATCACTCAGGGCGGGAGCAGTGCCGCTCCCCGTCGATCCACGCCGCATGCCTGGGTGTCGCGTTCACTGAAGCGACCTGACCGGCGGGGGACGACTGGGAGGCTCGGCATGCGTACCGGGGCGCGAGCGCGCAGGGTGCCGTCATGAGCGCGGCGGCGCTGGCGTGGTCTGTCGCCCTGCTCGTGGTCGGCTGCCTGGCGGGCTTGCTGCTCTGGCGGGCCCAGGGCCAGCCCCGCGACGCCAGTCGGGCCGGTGCCGGGAGTCAGCACCGCGGGAGCGTTCGAAACGGCTGCCGGTGGCTGGCCGCCGCGGCCGTGGCGCTCGGTGCAGGGGCTGCCGCGCAGGAGGCATTCGGCGGGCTCATGGGGGGCGCGCAGCCGCTGCGGGTAGCGGACCTGATCGGCCTGGCCGGGCTGGGCGCACTGGTCATCGGGCTGGCGTCGCTCACGGCGGACTCATCCCCGAGGCCCGGGATGCTGGCCAGGATGACGACGTCCGGCTCGCCTGCGGCGCCGCGCCGCACGGCCACCAGGGCCATGCCCGGGATCGCTGTCGACAGCGGCCTCCTTGTCGCGGCGCTCTTCGTGATCTGCTGGGTGACCGTCTTCGGCCCGGACTACGCCGCCGTCACCGGGGGCCCGGCTACGTTCGCGCTTCAGCTGATCCGCCCGCTCGCCGACCTCGCCGCGCTGGGCCTGGTGCTGCGCTTCGTAGTGCGGGACCCGCGGCAAGCCCTGCTACCTGTGCTGGCCCTGGCCGTTCTCGCGGTCGGCGACGCGCTTGCCGTCCGAGCAAGGCTCGGTGGCATGCCGCCCGGCATCGGCTGGTACCTGCCCGTGCTCATCGCGCTCGGCCTGCTTGCCGTGACGCCCGTGCGCTGGCGGGCCATTCGCGATGAGGCTGCGCGCCCCGCCGCACCCGCGCCGACCCCCGCCACGTCCTGGTCGAACCCAGCGACCATGCCGGTGCTGGCCGTCGCCGGCGCCGCCGCCATCATCGTGACCGGATTCGCGCTCGGCGGAGGATCTGTCGCCTCACCAGCTCTTGCGGTGGCCGCGGCGATCATGGTCCTGCTGCTCGCCAGCAGGCTGGCAAGCCTGGCCAGGCGAGCCGCAGTGGTGGCGAACTCGGCGCAGTTGTCCGAGCGGGACTTCCTGGCGCTCGCGGACCGGACGATCGACGCCGTTCTCGTCTGCGATCTAGCTGGAACCATCGACTACGCGAGCCCTGCGGTCGCCGACTACGGTTATTCGCCCGCCGACCTGGTCGGGACCCGGCTGATCGATTTGGTCCACCCCGAGGATCAGCCAAGCGCCATCAGAGCGGCGATCGGCGGGTTGCGCGCGGCCAGCGCCGGGCGCGTCGCGGCTAACGCCCTGCGGGTCGCGGCTGACGCCGGGCGCGTAGCGGCTAATGCCGGGCGCGTTGCGGCCAGCCCCAATGCGGAAGCAGGGGTGATCACCTTCGCCGGCCGGGTCAGGGGCAGCGACGGTTCCTGGCGGCACGTCGAGGCCAGCCTGTCCGCACATATTCGCCCGGGCGAGCCAGCCAGGCTGCTCATCAGCGCCAGGGATGTTAGCGACCGCGTGGAGTTGCGCCGTCAGATCGAGCATCTGACTTACCACGACGGCCTGACCGGCCTGCCCAACCGGGCCTACATCACCGAGCGGCTCAGCGGCCTGCGGATGATGCCCGGAGATGGCCCTGGTCGCATCGTGGGCGCGATCGTCGTGGACATCGACGGGTTCGCCGCGGTCAACGAGCTTGTCGGGCGCTCAGGAGGGGACCTGCTGCTCGCGCAAGTGGGTCGGCGGATCAAGGCCGTCGCGCCCGGCGAGGCGACGGTTGCCCGGTGGGGCGGCGACGAGTTCGCCGTCCTGGTCGTCGACGCTTCCGCCGCACCCGAAGTGACGGAGCTCGCGCGACGGCTCGCCCGGGCGCTGGCCGAGCCGTTCACCGCCGCGGATACTCAGGTCGCGCTGACGGCGAGCGTCGGCGTCGCCGCGGCCGAGGTCGGGCAGCGCACTGGACCGGTGCCCGGGCAGGCGGGCGGGCAGCCGGACCTGACCCGGCCGGAAGGCGCTGAGCGAGCAGAACGCGACCAGGCGGCCAGCGTGCTCGGCGAGGCGCACGTGGCCATGTGCAAGGCGCAGGCTGCGGGAGGGAACCGGGTCGAGGTCAATGCCTGCGGCCTCGCTGACCCGGTCGGAGACCATGCGGGCGACCCTGCCTGCGCCCCGACGTCCTGACCAGTAAAATCCGCGCATGGGCCACAGCATCCGAATCGCGGCGATCGGCGGCGACGGCATCGGTCCTGAGGTCATCACCGAGGCGGTCAAGGTGCTCAGGGCGGCGGCGGGCGACACCGCGGTGCAGATCACCAGCTACGACCTCGGCGCGCACCGCTACGCCAGGACCGGGGAGGTCCTGCCCACGTCGGTGCTCGCCGAGATCGCCGATCACGACGCGATCCTGCTCGGCGCGGTCGGCGACCCCAGCGTGCCGAGCGGCATCCTGGAGCGGGGGCTCGTGCTCAGGCTTCGCTTCGAGTTCGACCAGTACGTCAACCTGCGGCCAGTCAGGCACTTCCCGGGCGTCGACTCGCCGCTCGAAGGGCTCCCGCTCGGCGCCCTCGACGTGCTCGTGGTCCGGGAGGGCACGGAAGGGCCGTACATCGACGCGGGCGGCGTCGTGCGCAAGGGCACGCCAGGAGAGATCGCCCTGGAACAGAGCGTGAACACCGCATTCGGGGTTGACCGGGTCGTCAAATACGCGTTCGGCCGGGCCGCGGGTCGGCCGCGCCGGAAGGTGACCCTGGTCCACAAGACCAACGTGCTCGCCCATTCAGGCGACCTATGGCGGCGCATCTTCGAGGCCACGGCGGTGGATTTCGCCGGGGTGAGCGCGGACTACTGCCATGTGGACGCCGCCCTGATGTACCTGGTGACCCAGCCGGATCGATTCGACGTGATCGTGACTGACAACATGTTCGGCGACGTGCTCACCGCTGTCGGCGCCGCCATCGCCGGCGGCATCGGCCTGGCGGCGAGCGCGAGCATCAACCCGGAGCGGACCGCTCCGTCCACGTTCGAGCCCATGCACGGCAGCGCGCCGGACATCGCAGGCAGGCAACGGGCGGATCCGACTGCTGCGATCATGTCGACCGCGATGTTGTGCGACCATCTAGGCATGGCCGCCGAGGCAACGAAGATCGAGCAGGCGGTCGCGGAGGACCTGCTCGAGCGTCAGGGTGAGTGGGCCGCCCGTAGCACCGCCGAGGTCGGCGACGACATAGCCGAGCGAGTATCCGGCTAGGCGCAGTCCGGCACGCGACGTCGCGGTCGGTCAGCGCCATGCGGCTGGCCGACGGATCACCTGCCGGCCCTGGCCAGCCGCACCAGCAAGTGGCCATGATGGAATCGCGGGGCCGTCGGGCAGGGGACGGCGCCGTTGCGGGCTGAGCAACGGAGCTCGGGCCGCGCGAGGAGGAAGCTGCGATGAACGCCATCCCGACGATCACCTTCGACTTGCGCCCCTCTGACCACCAGGCGTCAGCGGAGATGCGAGCCAGCCTGCTCACCTCGCCCGGGTTCGGCCAGGTATTTACCGATCACATGGTCACGCTCAGCTGGACCGAGGGCCGCGGCTGGCACGATGGTGCGCTCGAGCCGTACGGGCCGCTGCAGCTTGTTCCGGCGACCGCAGTGTTTCATTACAGCCAAGAGATATTTGAAGGGCTCAAGGCGTACCGGCAGGACGCCGGGCCCATTGTGGCCTTCCGCCCGTACGCGAACGCGGCCAGATTCCGGCGGTCTGCGGCCAGGATGGCGATGCCCGAGTTGCCGGACGAGGCGTTCGTTCAGGCGATCGAGTTGCTGGTGGCGCAGGATAAGGAGTGGGTGCCGACCAAGCCGGAGGAGAGCCTGTACCTGCGGCCGTTCATGATCGCGACCACGCCCGCGCTCGGCGTGGGTCGGCCCGCCGACAGGTATCTGTTCATCCTGATCGCCTCGCCGGTTGGCGGGATCTTCTCCGGAGCCCTGCGCCCGGTCCGGGTCTGGCTTGGCGAGGAGTCCACCAGGGCTGCTCCAGGCGGCACCGGAGAGGCGAAGACGGGCGGCAATTACGCCGCCGCCTTCCTCGCCCAGCAGGAGGCTGTCGACAACGGCTGCGACCAGGTGGTCTGGCTCGACAGCAGGGAGCACCATTGGGTCGAGGAGATGGGTGGGATGAACCTGTTCTTCGTCTTCGGCTCCGGATCGTCGGCCAGGCTGGTCACTCCGCCGCTGACCGGGACGCTACTGCCCGGCATCACCAGGGACTCGCTGCTGACGCTGGCGCCTGACCTGGGAATCCCGACCACGGAGGGCGCGATCTCGGTGCAACAGTGGCACGACGGCTGCGCGTCGGGCGAGATCACCGAAGTGTTCGCCTGCGGCACCGCCGCCGTCATCACGCCTGTGGGCGAGGTCAGGAGCCGGATGTCGGGCGGCTGGACGATTGCCGATGGCCAGCCCGGACCTGTGACGATGCGCCTGCGCGAGGAACTGCTCGGCATCCAGTACGGGCGGCTGCCCGACCCGCATGGCTGGGTCCACAAGATCCTCTGACGAGACCTGCACCGTGGGACCCTTGGTGGGCTTATGGCTTATGGCACCACCAAGGGTCCCACGGTGCGTTCAGGCGGCGTCGCCCGCCGTGGCGAGTTCCGGCTCGGGTCCCGCGGGCGCGTTGGACCTGCCGAGCAGGTACACGAACACGGCAAGGGCGACCGACGCCAGTGCGATTCCGCCAACCCACCAGAACCAGGTGCCGTAGTAGATCACCGCGCCGCCGAGGTGAATGCTCCCGGCGTTGTTCGTGATCAACGTCGGATTCCAGGAACCTGACAAGGTCGCGACGATTCCGATCACCGAACCGACGCCGCCGATCACCGAGCAGACCCAGAACACCACGGGATGCGCCAGCCGCCTGGCCTGGAACTGGGCACTGTAGCGGCGCAGGATGATCAGGATGTCCACGAACAGCACCGCGATCGAAATGCACCAGATCACTGTGATCGCCGCCTGCAGGATGTCGTAGACCCTGGTCTCGGAGTTGAGCGCGGTGCCGCTCGTAATGGCGGGCACCAGCACGAACGCGACGAGGGTGAACAGCGCGGCGATCACCGTCTGCACCCAGACAGCGACATCGGGCACCCGCGCCCGGTTGACGTGCGACATCACCGCGGGCAGGCGCCGGTCCAGGCCGGATACGAAGATCAGCCGGGCGAACGAGTAGTTGTACACCACCGTGATGAACAGGAAGAACAATGCCAGGATCATCGCCGTCACCTTGCCGGCGGCGCTGCCGAGGCCGATACTCACGACCTCGGCGACGTTGGTGATCACGCCGTTGGTCGCGCCATGCACGGTGACCATCACGCCCCAGGTGGCCAGCACGTAGGCGACCATAACCACGAGCGAGCCCCAGATCAGGTAGCGGGTCACCGCCTTCTGGTCGCGGATTTCCACGCCCATGTTGAGCGGCACTTCGACGCCCAGCAGCGCGAGCACGACCAGGCCGAAGAACGTCCAGTTGGTGAAGTTGAGGCCGTGCGCGTTGCCAGCCGCGTATTGCTTGAAGTCCCACGGGTTGACCGCCGAGTGGTGGCCCTTGGCCAGGTACACGATGCCGGCCGCGAACATGGCCAGGATCGCCAGGCCGTAAAGCCCGAACACGACGTTCACCATGTTCTGGGTGACCCGGAACCGCAGCACGGCGAGGACCGCGGAAAGCAGGATCACGCCGACGATGATGATGCCCTGCACTTGCACTGACCAGGTGCCGACCGAGGTGGGGAACGCAAAGGCGAGGAACGAGAACACCAGCGTTCCCGTCGCCACCATCACCAGCACGCCAGGCCACCAGGCGCAGAAGCCGGCGAAGAATCCCCAGAACCGGCCGAACGCCTTGTGCGTCCACAGGTAGATCGATCCTTCGCCGGGGAACATCACCCCGAGCTGCCCGGTCGCGATCGCGCACGGGATCAGGAACACAACGAAGCCGATCAGCCACCAGCCGTAGGCCGCGGGTCCGGCCGGCTGAATGGCCGCCGAGTTGGTGATGAACAAGACGATGGCCACGAAGATCGCGACCATGTCGAATGTGGTGAGGACCCGCGGCAGGATGCCCCCGGCCACCCGTTCTGACCGCAGTTCCCTGGATTCGGTTTGCACGGCCATAGCTGCTCCCATTGGCTCGCAGCCGCGTGAACGATGTCACGCGCTATCGCTCATGCACCAGAGGTATCACGACCAGGCGCCGGGAGCCAGACCCCGCGGCCCCCGTGCGGCGGCACCGTGGCCAGCGCGCGACGCTGAGCTGTCTTCCCCGCAATGGGAGCGTGCAGTAGAGTACGACGCCAACAGTGCTGATCTGCCTCCCCTCAGCTGCGGTGTCGCACTGATTCCGAATCGCCTGAGGAGGGCCGATCGCGGTGACATTTGTGCCCTACGACCGCCCGGTGCGCGCGGCCTTTGTCGGCCTCGGCCGGATCTACGACCTCAATGTGCGCGGCTATCAGGGCAACCCGGACGTGGAAGTCGTCGCGCTGGTTGACCCCTCCGAGGAACGCCGCGCGCAGCGCCAGGCGGACTGGCCCGGCGCGAAGGTCTTCGCCTCGGTGGACGAGCTTGCCTCGAGCGGCCTCGAGGTGGACGCGGTCGAGGCGCTCGTGCCAGTTGGCCTGCACGTCGACGTCGTCGCCGAGCTGCTGGGCCACGGCTGGCACGTGAACGTGCAGAAGCCGATATGCACCAACCTCGACGGCGCTACGCGGATGCTCGACGCGGCCGCGGCGTGCGGACGGGTGCTGCGGGTGATGGAGAACTACTTGTTCTACGAGCCGCTTCGCAAGCTCAAGGCGGTCGTCGAGTCCGGCGAGATCGGCGTGGTGGTCGGCTACCACATCAAGATGGTCGGCACCGGGCTCGGCGGCTGGGAGGTTCCGCTATCCAGCCTGCACTGGCAGCTTGAGGAGATGAAGCGGGGCCGGGGCATCATGGTCTTCGATGATGGCTGGCACAAGCTCGCCACCGCGATCTGGCTGTTCGGCCCGGTCCGGGAGGTCAGGGCGTGGATCGGGTCGACGGAGATCGTGCCCGGCGTGGACGTGGACGCCCCCGCCACGATCATCTGGGAGCACGACAGCGGCATCCGCGGCGTGTGGGACATTACCCTGGCCGACCAGATGTACCTGAGGTCGGATTACTACACCAACGACGAGCGCTGGGAAGTGACCGGCCGTAACGGCTACGCCCGGGTGAACCGGTGCACAGGCCGCGGCATTCAGCAGCCGAGCCTCGAGGTCTATAGGGACGGCGAGATGCGCGGCTACCACGCTCTGGACGACGACTGGGCGAGCAGCTTCCGCGACTCCGGCCGCCACTGGCTGCGCTGGCTGCGCACCGGGGAGGGCCCGCTACTGTGGAGCGGCCAGGAGGCGGTCGACGTGCTGCGATTCGCCCTGGCTAGCTACGCGAGCAGTGCGGCCGGCGGCATCGGCGTGGATCCAAGGCAGGTCGGTTAGCACGCCATGTGAAACTCTCCGGCAAAGTTTGCTAAATCTGTCATTACTGGGGCTTTACCTCCGAGTAACTACCATTCAGGCACCGCGAGCATGTAATCTGCCGGAAACCGGAACGCCGTTGGGGGGACCAGGCGCAGTGATATACATGCGACCAAGTCGGCGCGGTTTCCTCGCAGGCGCCGCCGGCGCGGGCCTGGCGCCAGCAACGCGGTCGAGACGGAGCGTTTACCCGTCGCTCGCCTCCAGCACGCGACTCACCGCGTCCCTGCAGCAGACGCCGTCACTGACGCCGTGGTTCGCCGGGCTCGCGGACCGGCTCTCGGCCCGGTGCAATATCGTCTGCATCGGCGACTCGATCACCGAGGGGCAGCACGCGGCCGGACCTCCGTCCACCGGGTTCGAGAATCGCTGGCTGGCGAGGCTGCGCGACATGCTCCGGGCGCGCTATCCCACGCAGGGCCTGGTCGGCGGCGGCCGCGGCTTCATCGGCGCCGCGTCGACCGGCGAGCTCTCGTTTACGTGGCCGACGACGATCACGGGGAGCCCGCCATACGGCATAGCCGGTCCCAAGGCGAAGTTCGTTCAGCTCAACGGGTCGGGGCAGTCGATTACCTTCAGCCTGGAGGGCGACAGCGCCGACATCATGTGGGTGCAGACGCCGTTCGGCGGCACATTCTCGTGGTCCGTGGACGGCGGCCCGGCCACGCATGTGTCCACGAACGCCAGCAGCACGGTCGACGGAAAGCTCACCCATGTTCCGCTCGGGTCGGCGGGCCCCCACTCGCTCGTCCTGTCCTGGGTGTGGGGCAGTAGCGATATCGACGGCGTGATCGAGAACAACGGCGACTACGCGAGCGGCGTCGGCGTCCACGACGCCGGGCACTACGGGTGGCAGACCTCGAACTGGGTCAGTGCCCTGAACGTCGGCGCAGCCTCAGGTCCGGCGGCAGCGATCGCTGCGCTGGCCCCGTCGGCCGTGATCATTACGCTCGGATTCAACGACCAGTACAGCGGGGTGGCGCCGAGCACGTTCCAGGCCCGGTTGCAGACGATCATTTCCGACCTGCAAGCGCGGCTGCCCCAGCCTTATCCGGCGGTCATCTTGAACATGCTCCCGCCCCGGGTCAATCAGTATAAATGGGCCTACCCGTGGAGCCAGTACGTCGCCGCGGCCGGCAATGTGGCCGCCGCTGACACCTCGGGGCCGGGGAGCTCGTCCATCGCTTCGGTCATGGACTTCACCGCGGCCGCCGACATGCCGGGCGCCGACGCGGACGTGTACGGGTTCTGGCAGGTCGGCGACAGCGTGCACCCGTCCATCCGTGGGCACCAGATGATCGCCGACTGCCTGACTGCGTTCCTCTGCCAGGGCTGAGCGGCCCGCCGATCCGGCGGCAGATGGCCGGCTCGCCATCGATACCCTGCGAGCATGCGGATCGCGAGGTTCTCCCACTCCGGCGAGGTCAGCTACGGGATCGTGACCCGTGACGACGGCGACGAGCTTGCCGTGGCGCAGCTGGCCGCGCACCCTTTCGGCAGGAAGGAGGACATCGAGCTCACGGGGAAGGGCTTCGCGCTCGCCGACGTGCGCCTGCTCGCGCCGGTCTTGCCGAGCAAGGTGATCTGCGTCGGGCAGAATTATGCCGACCACGTGCGCGAGATGGGCAGGCAGGCCCCGGCCGAGCCTGTCATCTTCCTTAAGCCATCGACATCGGTATGCGGTCCTGACGACCCGATCCAGCGCCCGGCCCGGCTCAGCCAGCGGGTCGATTACGAGGGCGAGCTCGCGGTGGTGATCGGCAGGCTGTGCCGTGACGTCCCGCAGGACCTGGCCAGTGCCGCCATCCTCGGCTATACCTGCGCCAACGACGTCACA
>Ga0126378_10003178_pt1 | contig 12383 bp, 10 predicted proteins | sample PanSoiMetPlot_23_FD_92587 | JGI IMG/M metagenome (GOLD analysis project Ga0126378, IMG submission 92587) | Tropical forest soil microbial communities from Panama - MetaG Plot_23 | ecosystem: Environmental > Terrestrial > Soil > Tropical forest > Bulk soil | place: Panama | collected 2016-02-17
CTGCTCGGGGTACCCGGCCAGACGACGGATCCCGCAGTCCGTGTGGTGCAGGATCGCCAGGTGTCCCCCGCTGGGCGACTGGCCGGCGCCGAGCCGGCCGAGCAATGCCCACGAGCGCAGCGTCTCAGGGGTAACCCGGCCGCCGATGTTACGCATGACGACTGCCTCACCAAGCTTGAGTCTCAGCACGTCGCTGGGGTCCACCCTAGAGTCGACACACCCGATCACCCGCAGCGCGGGGTTGGTCGGGAAAGGCAGACTCGTGAATGCTCCGCCGGCGGCGAACGCAGCGTTCCGTTGGACGAGCTCGGGTGTGTAGATGGTCATATCTGAATGGCCTTTCAGCGTTACGTCTTGCGTTCGCAAGAGCTCAGCATGCCCTCCCGAGACCAGTTCTCAATGATTGCCTCGGATGGCTTAACGCCGGGCCTGATCGGCCGCGGCAGCGATCTGCGGCGTCGTCAGGGTTGTGAACGGCGGGCAGGCGGGACCAGGGTGGGGTTCATGACATACGAGCGGCAGTGGCTCGTCGACCTTCTGCACCGCCTGGGTTACGCGCAAGCCGCGAACGATGCGATGCGGCTGCCCGATCACATTTCCGAGGAGCAGCTTCAGGAGTTCGGCAACCGACACGGGATCTCCCGCGGTGAGTTAATGAACGAGATGGGGGGCAGCCCCTGACGCTTGACGCGGAGGCTGGTCGTTCTCGCGAGCGGCAATTTGTGAGCCGTTCGCTGGCGGTTCCAGAGGTCAGCGGCCCAGCAAGCGCTGCACGGTCGCTAGATAGCGCTGCTTCGCGTCGTCCGCGGACAGGCCCGCTAGCTTCGCCCACGCGTCGTACTTCGCCTTGCCAACGAAGTCGAATCGGCCCGGCTTCTTGGCGTTGGCCGCCTCGCCCACAGTCGCCTGCTTGAACGTGGCGTACAACTCGAGAAGATCATCGTTGCTCGGTCGGGTCGTCAGCGTCTTGACGTCGGCCTGCGCCTTCGCGAACTGCTCGTCGAGATCAGTCATCGCCACCTCCGACGTCGGGGACACGGCGGCCGCATCCTCGATCAAGCCCCACAGATGGGACTGTATGTGCACCACCGAGCCGATTCGTCGTTGACATAGAAGTTCCCGGGCAAGGTAGCGCAGCGTGTCATGGCGTGACGGCCGGCGGCCCCCCGTCGGCAGCGAACTCGGCGCCTGTGCGCCGCTACGGGCGCTCGCGAGATGTGAGACGTCACCGACAGCCGAAGTGGTTGTGATCTTCATCTTCGGCTTGCGGTTGTGGTCAACATCGATTATCACGGCGTCGATTTGTGGGCAGATTCCGATGTTCTTTCTGCAGGGGTTCCCATTTCCGCGGCGTTCGGATATCAACGGCAGTAGCATCTGGAGGCTCGTCGACGACCACGCCGCCGAGTTCCGCCGTCAGGAAGGGAGCATCACGAATGAGCCCACGTCACGGACGACGTCGAGGATGGAGGCTCGCTGTCGCCACTGCTGCTGTTCTGGCGGCGGCCGGGACCCTGTCACCTGTCGCTTCGAGCGACACTCCCGCAGCTCCAAGCCCCGACGCCAACTCGACGGCATGTGCCAATCGGGTCAACAACACCCCGGAGAAGCTCATCGACTGCGTCAACAAGGACGACCTCTGGGCCCATATGGTCAAGTTCCAGCAGATCGCGGACGCCAACCTTGGCGCCGACGGCCATCCGTCCCGCAACTCGGGGGAGCCCGGCTACAAGGCCTCGGCCGACTACGTAGCCGATGTCATGAGAGCAGCGGGCTACAGCGTCACGGAGCAGGAGTACAAGTTCCACTACCGCAGCTTCGTCGGGGACCCGCTGATGAAGGAGCTATCGCCGACTCCGCAGACGTTCGGGCTCGGCACCGAATTCAACCCGGCAGCAATCGCCGGCTCGGTCACCGCGAAGGTCCAGCCCGCGGGCGGCATCGTCGTGCCCGCGACGCCCACACCCAGCTCGGCCAGCGGCTGCGCAGCCGCCGACTTCGCCGGGTTTGTGGTGGGCAACATCGCCCTGATCCAGCGCGGCACGTGCACCTTCGCCCAGAAGGTCGCGAACGCCGAAGCCGCCGGTGCGTCGGCGGCGGTCATCTTCAACGAGGGCAACCCAGGACGTACCGGCCTGTTCAACGGAAGCCTGGCCGGCACGGAGAAAATCCCCGTCCTGTTCACGTCCTACGCCGTGGGCACCCAGCTCCTCGGGCAGTACGTCCCGGGCTCGGCACCGGTTCTGAACGTAAACGTCCAGACCATCGACGACCCGAACCGCTCCGACTGGAACGTTATCGCGGACTCCAAGGGCGGCGACCCGAACAACATACTCGTCATCGACGCCCACCTCGACGCCATCTTCGGAGCCGGGATGCTCGACAACGCGTCGGGCTCGGCCACGATCCTTGACATCGCCCAGCAGCTTGCGAACACCAATACCCGCAATAAGCTGCGCTTCATCTGGTTCGGCGGCGAGGAGCTCGGCCTGCTCGGCTCGAAGTACTACGTCAACACGCTCCCGGCCGACCAGCTTGCCAAGATCAAGTTCGACCTGGACGCCGACGTCACGGCAACACCGAACTACGTCGCGGGCGTACTCGACCCGAAGGACGGGGTCAACCTTTTCGGTCGCGGTCCCGGCACCCCGATGCCGCCGAGCATCTGGGCTCCCTCGGCGATCGCACGCGACTACGGGATCGACTACCTCAACTCGATCGGGAAGAACAACATTCTCTTCTCGGCCGACGGCACAGACGCCTTCGAGTTCCAGCAGGCCGGGATCCCGGCGAGCGGCGTGCTCACCGGCCAGGACTGCTGCAAGCTCGCGTCGGACGTCGCCCTCTTCGGCGGCTACGAAGGCAACTTCGAGGGCAATGTGCCCGGGACCGACGGGGGCTGCGTGGACAACCCCTTCCGGTGGTGTGACAACCTCAGCAACAACGACCCCGAGGTGCTGACCTGGATGTCGAAGACCTTCGCCAACATGGTCGGACACATGGCCTTTGACACCCAGGTGTTCGACTCCAGCAAGCCCGGCACCGGTCACGTCAAGAACGATGGGAACCCAGCGAACCTCGCATCTCCCAAGGGCGCGGTTACCAGCTGACCTGAACCAGCCCTCCGACGGGCGCCGTCTCCCCTGGGGACGGCGCCCGTCGTCGGTCAACCACAGTCAAGAGCGCTCGCCACAGACCGCAGGGTGCCGCAACCGCGACGTACGCGTGCAACCGCCACGGCTCATGTCCGCAGTAGCTATGTCCGGGCCGCTGACCGCGGCGACGCCGGCGCTTACTACAACCGTTACTACCGGTCAGGAGACGACCAAGGCCCTCTCACCAGAGAGGGCCTACGCCGTAACGGGTTCCTAAGAGTAGCGGGGGGAGGATTTGAACCTCCGACCTCTGGGTTATGAGCGTCGCTCGTGGCCAGTCAATCCGTGCCATTCTGAACCGCCCCATGCCCGTGGCTGTCACCTCATGTCAGTGAGAAATGAGTGACACGGCGGTCGGTCACCGATGCGGATAGTACCTGGAATCCCCGGAATTGCTGGGTTGTAAGCGTGGGGCTGAGGGGATTTGAACCCCTGACCCCCTCGATGCGAAATCCACGCAGGCCGGTCAGCGGCAGATGTATCGGCCACTTTGTGTCGCTTTCCGGCTGCCAGTGTCCGAGCCTGTCTACTGCTATAGCTGTACTTCCGTGCTGTACTCGTCCGCGCCGACGGACGCCTCGGATCGTCCCTTCGCGATGGCGGGCGGCCGTCGGACGCTTCTCCTGCGTAAGGGTTCTGCATCCGAAAAGCAGATGAGCGGGTTCAGTCGGCCGCGCTTTGCACGCTTAGCGAGCCGTCGCTCGGCTCCGCTATCGTGCCAACCAGTGCGTGCGGTCCGGTCACTGCGCGGTGAGGGTCGTGGCGATCGACGCTGATCCGCGGGTTGCGGGCAAGCTGCACCAGGCCGAGGCCGCACAGCGGGGCGGCAGCGATAATGCCGACTGCATGGGCGCCGTTGACGCGGATGTGCTCGTGGAACAGCGCGATTCCGATCGTGCAGGCCAGCACCGGCTCGACGACCGCGATGATCGGCAGGGAGACGCGTAGGTGGCCGGCCTGGTAGGCGGTCTGCACGAGCAGCAGGGCCGGAATGCCTGCGGCGGCGAGCGCCCACAGTGGCCAGTCGAGGAGCAGGCCGGTGCCGTGATGCAGGTCGCCGCCGACGGCCTTCGTGAGGACAGCGACGAAGCCGTTGCTCAGGCCGGCCGCCAGACCGAGCCAGGCTGCCTGATTGGCCCCGGCGACGCGCAACGAGATGATCGCGGCAATGCTGGTGACCGCCGTGACAGTCGCGCCGAGGATCCACCAGGCAGCCGCATCGGCGTTGGCGGCGCTTGCGGTATCGGGCGCGGCCAGTACGAGGAAGGTCGCGAGTCCGGCCAGGACTCCGGCAAGGGCCGCGCATTCGGACAGATGCAGCCTCGCGCGTCGGGTGAGCGCGATCAGGGCGAGAGCGAACACGAGTGTTGCGGTCATGACGGGCTGCACGACGACGAGCGCCCCCCTTCGCAAGGCGATCATCTGCAGCACGATTCCCGTCCCGCTGGCGGCAAGGCCGGCCAGCCAGATGGGTCGTCGCATCAGCCGGGAAAGCAATGTAGAACGCAGCGCGTGGGCGCGCGGCATCTGTGCCGCGGCGCGCTGTTGCAGCGCGACGGCTGCGCCGAACGCGAAGGCGGCGCCTAAGGCAAACAGCACCGTCACCATGCGGTCGCCCCACTGTCTCGGCAGCTGCGATTGATGGCGTAGTCGTCCCAGCCTGCGTGGTGGGCCACTAGGCGCACCCCGACCGCCGTTACGGTGCACCGATCGCCCGCGGCGGCCATGGCCCCGAGGAGTGGGCCTTCGTTGGTGGTGTGGCGATCTCTCAGGTCGGAGAAGATGAGCACGTAGTCAACGTGGCGCCGGGCGAGGAAGTCGGAGTAGGCGCGCGTGCTGCCGAAGTTGCCGAAGTAGATGCTTTCTGGGAAGAACTCCGAGTCGAGCCTGGCGCCGTGGCGGATCAGCTGATACATGCCGACCTTCCCGTCCAGTGCGCCGACGACTCGGTAGGTAGCGTCGGGCCGGAACTCGGATGTGGCGGTGAAGTTCAGCAGGGTCCGGTCGGGGGTACGGATCAAACCTCCCCAGGCGTAGCCCGAATCGAGCGGCGCCACCGCCACGTTCAGCGACAGCACCACGCCAGCGAGCGTCGGCAGCACGCGAGGGTGGATGCGTATCGGCCACGCCGCGGCAACGGCGGGAGCCAGCACCAGCGCGCGCACGAGCACCGTGCCCACGAACTCCACCAGCTTGGTCTGTGCTGAGCTCTCTTCGAATACCGGGGACTGCAGTACCGCGACGACGCCCGGCGCAGCCAAGCACAGCGACAACAGGTAGCCCGTGATGAGCTGGCCCCTGTGCGGCTCCCACCGCAGCCGTAGCAGCACCATCACGGCGGCGATGGGCAGTATCACCGCCGCGTGGCACAGCTGAGCCAGCCCGACGAGCACAACGGCCCACCACCAATGGCCTCTGCGCCAGCACCCGATGCCGAGCGTCAGCAGCGCGCACGCCCACATGAACGGCACCTGCCCGGACAGCAAGGCCGCGATCAGCGGCGGGTTGACCAGGACCAACACCGCCCACCACGGCTGCCGTGCCTCGGGGAACGCCCAGAAGATCGCCGCGATCAACCCCACCGCCCCGGCCACGAGCACTCCCGTGACGGCGTACTCGCCGGCCAGCGGCCACAGCACGCCGGCGGCAGTCCACGGCAGCATGCCGTATGGGTATGTCAGTGCCTGGCCGTGCCCGAGAACTGGCATCCGCCACGGAATGCCGTACCCGTGCCACAGTTGTCGGTCGATCCACCAGGCATGGGCGTAGCTGATAAGGCTGTCATGAGTTACGAAGATGCGGTGACCCCCGACCAGGGCCAACAGCGCGAGCCACGCGATCGCGACGGCGGTCAGCGCCAGGTTCCCCGCGACCAGATACGTCGCCCGGCCCGGCTCGGCCTCGACGGCTGGGGCGGTAGCGATGCTCGCTGACTCGGCCTCGCGTGAGCGGGTCATGAGGGCCCTGACCGGCACAGGTCTGGCCGCGATCGTGGTGCCGGGTCTTCCGGCTGTCGATAGCCAGTCAGCGGGAACGCTCGGTACGGCACTGCCCGCGATCGCTGCCGGGCTCGCTGCGGCCGTGCTCGTGTATCGGCTGCCTCGGCGATCGCCGAGCTGGGCCGGTGGTGGTGTCGTCGCGGGATGCGCATGGCTACTCTCGCAGGCCGGTCCCGGGGCAATCGACTGGATCTTGGCGGCGATCCTCGGGATTGGCGTGGCCTGCGCCCTGCCGCGCCTCACGCCGCGCGATCCGCTCCTCGTCGGTGCCGGTGCCGCGGCCGCGGCGTGCCTCGTCGTCCTGGCGGGCACGATTGGCAGCGAGCCTGCGCAGGCGTGGGGAGCCCTCTGCGGGTTGTGCCTGGCCGTCGCGGCAGTTCTGGCCCGCCCGCCGGCTGCCGTGGCCGACCGGCCGCCGGGCCATCGGCGCGCGGCGCTCGGCGTCGTGCTGGCGTTGCTGGTCGGCATATGGGTCGGAGCCAACTCGGCCCGGGCGACGTGGTTCGGCGCGCTTACGTCCCATGGGCCGCGCAACCAACCGATGGTGGCTCTTACCTTCGACGACGGCCCGAACGCGACGGCCACTCTCGCGATCAAGAACATCCTCGACGCCTACGGTGTCAAGGCCACGTTTTTCACGGTCGGCAAGGCGTTGGACGCCCGTCCCGACATCTCCCGTGCGCTGCTGGCGGACGGCCAACTGCTCGGCAATCATTCCTACCATCACGACAGCGTGCGCTGGCTCGACCCGTGGTATCCGGAATTGGTTCGCACGCAGCGGGCGTTTCGCGGCGATCTCGGGATCTGCCCGGCGCTGTTCCGCCCGCCGCATGGTCAGCACACGCCGTTCATGGCCTGGGTGGTGCACGAACACGGCATGCGCATCGTGACCTGGGATGTCTCTGTCGGCGACTGGGCAGCCAAGGATCCGTCCGTGATCGTCCGGCGGGTGCTGGCCCAGGTGCAGCCGGGTTCGATCATTGATTTGCATGACGGACTGGACGGCCGGGTCGGCGTCGATCGGACGGTACTGGTCAAAGCGATGCCAGGCATCCTTGAAGGCTTGCGGGCGCGCGGCCTGCAGCCGGTCAGGCTCGACCGGCTGCTCGACGTTCCCGGCTACCTCGATCACTGCTAAGGCTGCCCGCGCTCTTCCCGTCGCCACCACCGGCGCGGCGGCCCAATCGGCGTGCGCCGTGCCGCGCGCCGCGCCGCGACTACGATCATGGCCAGGTCGATCACGGCATCTCGCAGCCGGGTGCGCGAGCGGTACAGCGGCACTGGTGTCAGCACGTCGTTGCGGACCCGGTATCCGAGCCGGCAGGCGATGACCGCGACCTCGACAGTTTCGCTGTATCGGTAGCCCCGGTAGTACTGCAAGGCGTCGGCGAGCACCCCAGCGCGAAAGATCCGGTAACCGGACTCGACGTCCAGCAACGGCGATCTGGCCCACCACGTGGCCCACCGGCTGAGCAGCCAGTTGCCGGCACGTTTGTGCCAGGGGTAGGTGGACAGATCGCGCCTGGCCAGCAGCACATCTAGGCGCTCGTCCCGCGTGATCCGCAACAACTCGTCTAGCGCACTGACATCATGCTGACCATCCGCGTCCACCGTGCACACGAGCGCGTACTCGCCGAGCTGACCGGCTCGCACACGAGCGGCGATATGCGTGAACGCGAGGTAGTACGCGGCAGACATGCCGCGGTTGATGTCGAAGCTGAGCAGCCGCGCGTGGTCGTGTTGCGGCAGCCACGTCTGCACAGCAGCCCGAGTACCGTCCGTGGAACCGTCGTCGACGATGACGAGCTCGTCAACAGCCCCGTACAGCGCGTCGAGTACCGCGACCACCGTCCGTTCCTCGTTGTAGGCGGGTACGACTGCGATCGTGGCGACCCTAGACCCGGCCGAGCGCGATACAGCCCGGCTGGCGTTCTCCACGATTTCGCTCATGCCGATCGTTTCCGTGTGCCGCCGTTCGCCGATTGTGTGTGCGCGGCGAACCAATCGACCGTTTGCCGCAGCCCGACCGGAAGCGAAACCGGCGTGGCATCCGGAAACAGCCTCAGCAGGTGCTGAGGATCCGCCTGCGAATGCTCGATGCTGCCAGCCGGAACCGCGACATGTCGGACCGGCAACGACCTGCCCAGCACACGCTCCATCTCGGCAATCAACTCATGCACCGAGGTACGGCTACCGAAGCCTACGTTGACCGGGAGCTCGCTCACTACCCTTCGACGGACGGCATCAGCGATGACCGCGGCGACGCTGCCCACATAGGTGAAATCGCGGGTCTGCTGCCCATCACCATGCACCTGTAACACTCGGCCCGACAGCGCAGCATCGAGAAATGTCGGCACGACAGCTGCGTAGCCATGATCGGCCGGCTGCAACGGCCCGTACACGTTGAACAGCCGAAGGACCAGCGTGTCTAACCCGAACGACATACGGTAAGCGATGGTGTACGACTCAGCGGCAAGCTTGGATGCCCCGTAGGGGCTCAACGGCGCAGACCTCGTCGTCTCTCGCAGTGGCAACCCCTCACCGGCACCGTAGATCGCGCACGAGGAGGCCAGCACCAGGTACGGCGTGTTGGCTCGCCGGGCCGCCTCGAGGACCTCCACCGTGCCCGCGATGTTGACCTGGTAACCGCGTACCGGATCCGCCAGAGACCGCGGCACTGACGGAATCGCCGCAAGATGGACGATCGCGTCAGCGCCCGCGAACACACGGTCAAGTAGGGCTGCGTCAAGGACGGTGCCGACATGCAGTCGCACATCCAGCCCTGCCAGATTGGCCGCACTACCGGTCGACAGATCATCGACCACCACTACCTCGCGCACCTGCGGCGCGGCAATTAAAGCGGTGGCCACGTGAGTACCGATGAACCCGGCGCCACCCGTGAGCACAACTCTCACAGGCCGACCTCCGTACGCTCACTCATCGCCACTCGGCGCCCGACCACCCTGAACGCTGCGGGGAGCCTACTACGGCAGGCGTAGTACGATTCGGCGTCCATTCCAGTCAGGTTCCGCATCATCGGTGGTCGCAGTCGCGGGTTTGGGCTCGGTGTCATCGACCTGGTAGCAGCGCCTGGAGGAATCGCCGGGATGCGCGAGCAAGGACTGTCAGTTTCCGAGAGACGCTCCGGAGGTGCGCGATCGATCAACTGACGCAGTCACGAAGCGGCGGCCGGACGCTGTTCACCTCGAACGGAGTCGACGTCGCCTTCGACGAGCAGACCTCCGCGCCACTACAGGAGTTCCTGCGACGGCGCGAACGACCACAATTGCTCCGGCAAGCATTCCGCGAGCACGGGTACCTCCTGCTTCGCGGCGCGCTCGACCGCGAATCAGTGCTGAGCCTGCGCGCTGACTATTTCCGGCGGTTCGACGCCGCCCTGCTCGCCGACGGAACGACGCCACGCGAGGGCATCTTCTCCGGATTCGTGCCGGCGTCGCTGCCGGAATACGGAACGGCGGGGCATCCTGCTTACGAGTTCGCACGGAGTCAGCAGTTTGACGCGTTGACCCGCGACCCCCAGCTGCACAAGATTGCCGAGACGCTGCTCGGCGGTCCGGTGCAGTTGCTGCCGCGCCGTATCGTTCGACACTTTCAGCGCTCGACGGCGCGTGCGTCTCGCGCTCACGTCGACTACGACTACCTGGACCGCGGCAGCGACCAGCTCGTCACAGCATGGATCCCGCTCGGCGATTGCCCGATCGCATGTGGCGGCCTGGTCTACCTCGAGGGATCGCACGCAATTCCACGTGGGCAACTCGACCAGCTGCGCGGGCACACCGACCGGCCGCACGACCCGCGATCGCTGACCAACGACCTGAGTCTGACTGCCCGCGTGCTCGGCGGCCGATGGCTGTGGGCGGACTACCAAGCAGGCGACGTCGTGTTTCACTCGCCGCACATCGTGCACGCCTCGCTCGACAACACGACCGACGTGATGCGCCTATCGGCCGATCTGCGGTTCCTTCGAGCGGATGCGACCCGCGATGAACGGTGGAGCAATGACTGGTCAGCCGACGACGGATACTGACCCGACCGCACCGCCGATCCCGGGCGCACGCATTGTCTTTACCGGCGAGGACCGCCGCGAGATCGCGCACCGGATTAGCGACGCGCTGTGCACCGGAACGCTCACTCTCGGCGAAAACACACGGCAGTTCGAGGCGGCCTTCGCACATGCCCACCAGGCCCCGTTTGCCGTCGCCGTCGCGAGTGGAACGGCCGCGCTGGAGATCATCCTGCGAGCGTTGGACGTCGCAGGGCGTGAGGTCGTCGTGCCGACCAACACCTTCGCGGCGACTGCGTTCGCCGTCATGGCGGCGGGTGCGACGCCGGTATTCGCCGACATCGACCCGAAGACCGCCGCGCTTGACGTTACGGGCGTCGAAGCGGTGCTCAGTGAGCGCACCGCCGCCGTGGTGCTTGTGCACATCGCCGGACTGATCGCGCCCGGCGTGACCGCCCTGCGGGCCCTCTGCGACCAACGCGGAATTGCCCTGGTGGAAGACGCCGCGCATGCGCACGGCTGCCGTCTCGGCGACGCGTACGCCGGGTCATTCGGCGTGGCGGCCGCGTTTTCCTTCTACCCGACGAAGGTCATCACAACCGGAGAAGGCGGCGCGATCGTCACCTGCTCAGAACGGATCCGCGACGAAGCCCTCTCCTATCGTGACCAAGGCAAGGCGTCGTTCGTCGGCAACCTCCACATCAGGCGGGGTTACGCGTGGCGGATGAGCGAACTGGACGCCGCCGTCGGGCTGGTCCATCTGCGGCATCTCGACGAGTTCGTAGCCACTCGTCAGGAGGTAGCCCGCAAGTACGACAACGGGTTGGCCTCTATCCCGTGGCTGACACCGCTGGAGGCCGCGCCCGCGCTGCGCTGCAACTACTACAAATATCCCGTCCTACTCGATCCGCGTCTGGACCGAACAGCGCTGAAGGCGGCACTCAAGGAGCGCTTCCAGATCACACTGTCCGGTGAGGTGTACGAGACCCCACTACACCAGCAACCCGTCTTCGAGGCCTTCGCACGCCGCCAACTACCCTGCGCGGAGCGGTTCTGCGCGCAGCATGTCTGCCTGCCCGTGCACTCGGACATGACCGAGCGCGAGGTCGAGCGCGTGCTCCAGGCCGCCGCAGCAGTGTGCCGAGACCTGGTGCGGTAGCGGCGCGTTGCGCTCGTCACCCAGCGCAACGCCCACGTCCTCGGCGTATCGCTCGCCCCAAACAACATGGGTGCGGGGCTGTCGGTGTCCAGCGGCGCAGCAGCAGCCGGTTGGGGGCACAATGTCCATGCGCGAGGATGAGCTGCGCCGGTCGCAGCGTCCCGGGCATGGGGGAGTCGACGATGTCGCCCGTGGTGCGGGATTCTCTCAAGGGCACTCCGCCTGAGCACTCGCCGCGGCGACTCGCTGGGGCGTGGGCCTGGTACCTGGCCCGCGCGCCGAGGCTAGCCGCCACGATGGCGACATTGCTGGGTGTGGCGATTCTGGCCGAAGCGTTGCTGCCACATGAGCGGGCCCGGCTGCACCGGATGGTGCCGGTGGTGCCGGTGCCGGCGAGCCCGACCGCAGCGGCGGTAATTGCGGTGTCGGGGTTGCTGCTGTTGCGGGTGGCGGGCGGGCTGCGCAGACGAAAGCGACGGGCCTGGCAGGCGGCGGTCGCGGTGTGCTTGGCAATGAGCCTGGCGCACTTGCTGGGAGATGAGGCGCACCCGGTCGAGGCGACGATCACCCTGGTGTTGCTGGCCGTGCTGCTCAGCGCAAGCTCTCGGTTCGGCGCGAGGTCGGATCCGCGCACCCGCTGGTTCGCACTGGTGGTGTTCGTACAATTCGCCGCGGTGGCGATCGCCTATGGGCTGGGCTTGTTGTATTTCTCGCGGCGCACGATCGGCTACCCGTCCTGGTCGGCGCGCGTGGAGGAAGTGCTCTACGGGCTCATCGGTGTCAACGGGCCGGTGCAGTTGCGGGGCGATCGCTTCAGTGACATGTTCCACTTCACGCTGATCGCATTCAGCGTCACCACGATGGTGGTGGTCGGTTACCTCGTATTGCGGCCGTTCGAGCCGGTCGCCTCCCTCAGCGCGGCGGACGAGGCGCAGTTGCGATGCCTGCTCGCCACCCACGGCGACCGAGACTCCCTCGGGTACTTCGCGCTGCGCCGGGACAAGTCGGTGGTGTGGTCCCCGAGCGGCAAGGCAGCGATCACATAC
>Ga0126378_10003179_pt1 | contig 12382 bp, 10 predicted proteins | sample PanSoiMetPlot_23_FD_92587 | JGI IMG/M metagenome (GOLD analysis project Ga0126378, IMG submission 92587) | Tropical forest soil microbial communities from Panama - MetaG Plot_23 | ecosystem: Environmental > Terrestrial > Soil > Tropical forest > Bulk soil | place: Panama | collected 2016-02-17
ACGTCGAAGTCCTCCAGCTTCTCGCCCGTGGACGCGAACATCACGGGCTTGCCAGTGATCTGCCTGATGGACAACGCCGCGCCACCGCGGGCGTCACCGTCGAGCTTGGTCAGCACCACGCCGTCGTAGCCGACGCCGTCGAGGAACGCCTGCGCGGTCGCCACGGCATCCTGGCCGATCATGGCGTCGACGACGTACAAGATCTCGTCGGGGTCGACGGCGTCCCTGATGTCGCGCGCCTGCTGCATCATCTCCTCGTCGACGCCGAGCCGGCCGGCGGTGTCGACGATGACGACGTTGTAGAGCTTGTGCTGCGCCTCGGCGATGCCCAGGTTGGCCGCGGCGACAGGGTCACCGACCCCGCTGCCGGGGAACGGCGCGAACACCGCCACACCGGCCCGCTCGCCGAGAACCTGCAGCTGCTGCACGGCGTTCGGCCGCTGCAGGTCGGCGGCGACCAGCAGGGGCGTGTTGCCCTGCGACTTCAGCCAGTGGGCGAGCTTCGCCGCCAGCGTCGTCTTTCCTGAGCCCTGGAGACCGGCCAGCATGATCACGGTCGGCGGATTCTTGGCGAACCGCAGCCGGCGTGCCTCGCCGCCGAGGATCTCGATCAGTTCCTCGTTGACGATCTTGATGATCTGCTGCGCTGGATTCAGCGCCTCCGAGACCTCGGACCCGCTGGCGCGTTCCCGCACGGCGGCGATGAACGTCCGCACCACTGGCAGCGCGACATCCGCCTCGAGCAGCGCGATACGGATCTCGCGCGTCGTCGCATCGATATCGGCCGCCGATAGCCGCCCGCGCCCGCGCAGCGACGAAAAGACCTGATTAAGCCGATCGGAAAGGGTTTCGAACACCTGGCGTTCCTTGCTGCGAGCGGGCGTTTACGCTACCCAAGGGTATCCGGGAACGGGGTTGTCCCGGGTCGCGGCCGCCGGCCGGCGGGCCGGTCGCGCTAGCCGCCCAGGATCGCGTCGACGAACACCTCGGGGTCGAAGAACGCCAGATCGTCGGGTCCTTCCCCGAGCCCCACCAGCTTGACCGGGACGCCGAGCTCACGCTGCACCTGAATGACGATGCCGCCCTTGGCGGTGCCGTCCAGCTTGGTGAGGATGATCCCGGTGATGTCGACGACCTCGGCAAACACCCGCGCCTGGCGCAGGCCGTTCTGCCCGGTGGTGGCGTCCAGCACGAGCAGCACCTCGTCGACGCTGCCGTGACGCTCGATCACCCGCTTGATCTTGCCGAGCTCGTCCATGAGCCCGACCTTGGTGTGCAGCCGGCCCGCCGTGTCGACGATGACCGTGTCGACGCCTTCCTTGATGCCTTCATTGACCGCGTCGAAGGCCACGCTGGCGGGATCAGCGCCCTCTCGGTCGGACCGGACGACCTGCGCACCGACACGCTCGGCCCACGTCTGCAGCTGGTCGGCCGCGGCGGCACGGAACGTGTCCGCAGCCCCGAGCACTACGGTCTTACCGTCTCCGATGAGCACCCGGGCCAGCTTGCCGCACGTCGTGGTCTTCCCAGTTCCGTTCACCCCGACGACGAGCACGACCGACGGCCGATCCCCATGGCGGGCCAGCCGCAGCGACCGGTCCATATCAGGGCCGAGCACCTGGAGCAGGCCGGCCCGAAGCAGGTCCCTGACTTCCGCAGGGTCGGTCGTGCCGACGACCTTGACCTCGGTCCGAAGCTGGTCGACCAGCTCGCGCGCCGGGACGACGCCCATGTCCGCGGTGATGAGGATGTCCTCCATCTCCTCCCAGGCCTGCTCGTCGAGCTTGCCGGTAGAGATGAGATTGAGCAGCACCGAGCCGATCGCGGTGTGCGAGCGAGCCAGCCGGCTGCGCAGCCGGGTCAGCCGGCCGGCCGACGGCGGCGGTTTCTCGATGACGCCCCGTGGCGCCGGGGGGACGACCACCTCCGGGGCGGTCAGTGTGTCTGTCCCTGCTTCGTCGCGGTCCAGCGTGCCGACCGCGGTCGCACCGCCGGGTTCGGGCCCCTGCCCGTTGCCGCTGGGGTGCTGCCGCCGGGACCGCACCAGCGGAACAACAGCGGCGGTGCCGCCGCCCACGACGACGACACCGATGAGCGCGTAGATGAGATCTGCAACCATGGCGGAACCAGTCTGACAGACCGCGATGACTAAACGGCTTCGCGCTCCCGCAGCCGCTGGCTGATCACGGCGGAGACGCCGTCGCCCCGCATGCTGACCCCGTAGAGCGTGTCGGCAATCTCCATGGTCCGCTTCTGGTGGGTCACGATGATGAGCTGCGACGCCTCCCGCAGCTCCGCAAGGACCTCCAGCACTCGTTGCAGGTTGGTGTCGTCGAGCGCAGCCTCGACCTCATCCAGCACGTAGAACGGCGACGGCCGGGCCCGGAAAATCGCGACCAGGAAGGCGATAGCGGTGAGCGCACGCTCGCCGCCCGACAGCAACGACAGCCGCTTGACCCGCTTGCCGGGCGGACGGGCCTCTACGTCGATGCCCGTCGCCAGCATGTCCTCAGGATCGGTGAGTACGAGGCGGCCCTCCCCGCCGGGGAACAGCCTCTCGATGACCGACGCGAACTCCCGCGCGGTGTCGGCGTAGGCGGTGCTGAACACCTCCTGAACCCGCTCGTCTACCTCTCTGATCACCGTGAGCAGGTCGCGCCGGGTCTTCTTCAGGTCCTCCAGCTGCGACACAAGGAAGGCGTGCCGTTCTTCGAGCGCGGCGAACTCCTCGAGCGCCAGCGGGTTGACCTTGCCGAGCCGGTCGAGCTGACGCTGCGCCTGCTGTGCGCGCCGCTCCATCGCCGCCCGGTCGAAAGACTCGTCGGGCCCGTACTCCGCCGTGAGGACGTGTGCCTCGACGCCGGATTCCTCCAGCGCCCGGCTGGCGATCTGATCGAGCTGGAGCTGGCGGGTAGTCCGGGCCACCTGTGCGCCGTGTGCGCTGTCCATCACCCGCTCGAGCTCGTCGGAGGCTTCTCTGATCCGCGCGCGGACGGCCTTCAGCTCGCCGTCCCGCCGACCCCGTGCCGCCTCGGTTTCCTGCCGCTGCGCGTCGGCGGCCGCTACCGACTCCTCGATCCTGGCCAGCGCGAACGTGGCGCCCGCCTTGACGGCCCCGGCGACCAGCGCACCAGCCCCACGTCGCTTAGCCCTCTCGATTGCCTGGGCTGCTGCCTGGCGCTCGCCGGTGGCCGCCGCTGCCAGGGCGTCCGCCCGCCCGGAGATGGCCTGCAGCCGCTCCTCGGCGGTGCGGACCTCCAGCCGGGCTTCCATCTCGGTGCTGCGGGCGGCGGTTGCCGCGTCCGCCAGCTGCTGTCGCGCGGACACACCTGCCGCGGGCTCCTCGGGCCCCGGCTCGTCGGGCTGCTCGGCTTCCAGCTCGGCCAGCCGCGCCCGCGCGTCATCCAGCTGCGCCATGCTGCGCTGGCGCGATGAGTCTGCGGCCGCGATTGCCTCCGTCAGCCGCGCCACCTCATCGCTCGCCGCCCTGGCGCGGCCGGCCAGCGAGCCGAGCGTGCCCGACGCCTCCGCGGCCGTCGCGTCAGCCTGCTGGAGGGCGGCGGCGGCCGCGGCGACCGTTCGGCTGGCCAGCTCCTCCTGCTCCAGAGCGGCCGCAAGCTCGCGTTCGGCCACCCGGCAGCTCGCCACGGCTTCATCAAGCTGAGTCGCCGCCTGGCTCGCGGCGGCCCGCAGACTCAGCAGGCTCTGCCCGCCGGCCGAGCCGCCCCGAGCCCAGTGCGTGCCCAGCACGTCCCCTTCGGCGGTGACCACCCGCAGCCGAGGCTGCTCCGCAAGGACCCGCACACCTGTCGCCAGGTCCTTCACGACGATCACGTCGCCGAGCAGCTCGGCCAGCGCACCGGAGAGCTCGGGCGGTCCGCTGACGAGATCAACCGCGGGAGTGCCGGACCCGGCGCCGTTCGCGGCCGCCATGCGCGCGAGGCTTTCCTTGGAACCGGCCCCGTTCGCGGCGATGACCAGCCCCGCCCGGCCTGCGTCTTTGTTGCGCAGCGTGGTCATGATCTCGACGGCGGCATCGACGCTGGCTACCGCCACGGAGCCGGCGGCAGAGCCGAGGGCCGCCGCGATCGCCTCCTGTGCACCGTCGCTCACGGTTAGCAGGCCGGCCAGCGGCCCGAGTACGCCCTCGAACCCGCCCGACTCGGCCAGCAGCACCCCGGACGCATCGGCGCTGCTCGTCACGGCCTCGGCTAGCGCCTGCTCCCGGGCGGTACACGCGGCTCGGTGCTCGCTGGCAGCGTGCTCGTCGCGCCGCCGCTCCGCAACCAGGGCCGACGCCGCCGTCAGCTTTGCCGATGCCCGCTCGTGGGCGGCCGCGAGGTCGTCGCGGCCCGCTTCCTGCTCCACCCGGTCGTGGAGCTCGGCATACTCCGCCTGCGTCTGCTCGGCCCTGGCCCCGGCCTGGCCCGCGGCCTCGGCCAGCCGCCCTGCCTCTTCCTCGGCGGCAGCAGCCCGGCCCATCGCTGCCTCGACCTGGCCGCGCAGCCGGGCCAGCTGGTCCGCGCGCTGTGCGGCAGCTCTGGCGGCCTCTGCTTGCCTGCGCTCGTCCTCGGCCAGCGCCGCCTCGGCTGCCTGCCGGTCAGCGACCGTCGCCGTCAGCTGCTCGCGCGCGGCCGACAGCCGCTCCGTCAGCTCTTGCTCCTGGCCGCGCAGCTGCGCGGCCTCCTGGTCCAGCTCGTCCGGGTCACGCCCGGCTCGCTGCGGCTCGGGCTCCGACAGGTTCCGCTGCCGTTCCGCGGACAGGCCCTGCACGCCGCGTATCCGCTCGGCCAGGCCCGCCAGCGCGACGAACGTGTCCTGAGCGGCGGCAAGCCGAGGCGCATCTTCCTGCTCAGCGGCCTCGAGCGCTGCCTCCTCTGCCCGTGCAGCCGCCACCGCTGCTTCCAGGGTCGCGCGCAGCTCGGCTGCGGCTGCCTCGTCCGCCTGGTCTTGCTGCAACTCCGCGGCCAGCGCCACGTAATCGTCGGCCAGCAGGCGGAGCCGCGCGTCGCGCAGGTCCGCCTGGATCGCCGAGGCCATCCTGGCGATCTCGGCTTGCTTGCCGAGTGGCTTGAGCCGTCGGCCTAGTTCCCCCGTGAGGTCGACGAGCCGGGTCAGGTTCGCCTGCATGGCGTCGAGCTTGCGGACCGCCTTCTCTTTGCGCCGCCGGTGCTTGAGCACCCCCGCGGCTTCCTCGATGAGCGCGCGGCGTGCCTCAGGACCGGCGTTGAGCACCTCGTCCAGCTGACCCTGGCCGACGAGAACATGCATCTCCCGGCCGAGCCCGGTGTCGGACAGCAGCTCGGCGACATCGAGCAGACGGCACTGGTCGCCGTTGATGGCGTACTCGCTCTGCCCGGACCGGAACAGCAGCCGGCTGATGGTGACCTCGGAATAGTCGATCGGCAGCGCCCCGTCGCTGTTGTCGATCGTGAGCGTGACCTCGGCGCGGCCGAGCGCCGGCCGACCTGCCGTCCCGGCGAAGACGACGTCGTCCATCTTGCCGCCGCGCAGGGGCTTGACGCCCTGCTCACCCATCACCCAGGCGAATGCGTCGACCACATTTGACTTGCCGGAGCCATTAGGCCCGACGATGCATGTGATGCCCGGCTCGAACCGCAGTGTGGTGGCGGAGGCGAAAGATTTGAACCCGCGCAGAGTCAGGGTCTTCAGGTACAGCTGCAGACTCCTCCCCGGACGCCCGTCGTTCACGATAGCCGAGAAAACCGAAGAGGGACGCATTCCGCGTCCCTCACCGTTCGGTTTTGTGGCCGGAGCGCTCGCCAATCAGGTGAGCGCAGGCTCGCGAACCGGAACTAGCAGGTCGTGACCGGCCGAAGCGACTAGCACGTCATTCTCGTCCTGAAGCCGGGCAAGTTCCGCCTCCAGGTCTCGTACTCGCTGCTGTAGCCGGCGCATCTCTGCGACCATGCGGGGATCCGGCCCGCCGACGTGGCCGAGTAGAGCCTTTGCCATTGTGTGAGGTCCTCCACACTGAGTGACCAGAGTGGCCGAGGCACGCAGCCGCCCGGAACAGCAGGCCAGAACCTGCTCTGCGAAGATTCTTCCGGCAGTGCTCATCCAGGACTGTGTTAATCCAAGACTGTGCTGCGCGCTGGTTAACACTTTTATGGTCCCACCGTCAAGGCTATTCGGTCAAGTTTGGCGATCGCCCAGGTCAGAGCCCTGTCGCGGGGCAGAAAGGGATGGGCCAAAATTCTCATCGTTCCTGGAATCCGGATATGCCGCCCCCGGCCTGCGCCCACCGGTGGGTCACTCGGCTGACCCTGCCGGGCCGCCTCGGCAGGCTGACCTCGACATCGCCGTCGAGCCGCCGGAGCAGCTCCTGGCAGGTGTCACCAGCACCCTCGGCCACCACCTTGACCCGGCCGTCCGCGAGGTTCTCGGCATAACCGGCCAGGCCGAGCTGAAGTGCGTTCGCCCGCACCCACCAGCGGAACCCCACTCCCTGGACGCGGCCCTCGACCCACGCGGTCAGCCGCATGCTCGACACGGTCACCACCGGCCGTTCCGCGGCCGCGGCTGGCAGTGCGGGCAGGTGTAGGAGGACCGGTTCATGAACGGATCTCGCCGGATCGGCGTGCCGCATCGCGGGCACGGCTCGCCCTCCCGGCCGTAGACGGCCAGTGACCGGTCAAAGTACCCGCTCTCCCCGTTGACGTTGACATACAGGCTGTCGAAGCTCGTGCCGCCATCCTTCAGAGCCCGGCCGAAGACGTCCGTAACCGCCCCCATAAGGCTCGCGACATCCCGGCTGCGCAGCCGGTCGGTCGCCCGCGCATAGTGCAGCTTCACCCGCCACAGCGCTTCGTCGGCGTAGATGTTGCCAATGCCGCTGACCAGTGATTGGTCAAGCATCGCCCGCTTGACCCCGGTCCGGCGGGCGCGCATTCGCACGGCGAGAGCGCCTAGGTCGAAGGCGTCCTCGAGCGGATCCGGCGCTATGTGCGCGATCTGGGCCGGGAGCAGGGCACCGTCTGCTGATACCAGCAGGTGCCCGAACGTGCGCTGGTCTGTGAATCGAAGATCGGTGGCGTCGTCGGTGAACGTGAAGCGGACGCGCACGTGCGGCGACAGCGGCGCGTCCGCCGGCCCGACGAGCAGCTGCCCGCTCATCCCGAGATGGGCAAGCAGCGCGTCATCCCCGATCGGCAGCCACAGGTACTTACCGCGCCGACGGGCGCCGTCGATGACGCGGCCCGCTAGCCGGGCAGCGAAGTCATCCGGGCCTGCGGCATGTCGGCGCACTGCGCGCGGGTGTCTGACCTCCACTTCGGCGATGCGCCGTCCGACGACGAACTGCTCGAGGCCACGCCGGATGACCTCGACCTCAGGAAGCTCCGGCACCCGCCTGTCCCGAGGTGATTGCAGTCCACGCAGCCTCCGCCGCCTGCTGCTCGGCTTCCTTCTTGGACCTGCCCTCGCCCTGGCCATAGGTCTGCGAGCCGATCCGCACGTAGGCACGGAAGAACTTCTGATGGTCAGGGCCGCTCTCCTCGACGTGATACTCAGGCACGCCGAGGATCTCCGCAGCGGTCAGTTCCTGGAGTGAGGTCTTCCAGTCCAGGCCCGCGCCGAGCCGGGCCGCCCGCGCGATCAGCGGATCGAACAGCCGGTGGACCAGCTCGTCCGCCATCGTGAGGCCCTTGTCGAGGTAAACCGCGCCGATCACAGCTTCCAGCGTGTCCGCGAGGATCGAGGACTTGTCGCGGCCGCCGGTGCCTTCCTCGCCCTTGCCCAGCCATATGTAGGCGCCCAGGCCCAGGCCGCGAGCGACGCCGGCGAGCGCGCGCATGTTGACCACCGCAGCGCGCAGCTTCGCAAGCTGGCCTTCCGGCAGGTCCGGGTAGGAGCGGAACAGCGTGTCGGTCACGATCAGCCCGAGCACCGAATCGCCCAGGAACTCCAGGCGCTCATTGGTGGGCAGGCCACCGTTCTCGTAGGCGTAGGAGCGATGCATGAGCGCCCGGTCCAGCAGTTCCGGCGTGACCGCGACCTGCAGCGCCTGCAGCAGGCCGTCGGTCCCTGCAGAGTCACTCACCCGCAGACCTCCAGCCGTGCCATGGGCTCGCCTCTAACGGCACGTCAGGACGGCGTGACGACCTGGCGCCTGTTATAGGTGCCGCAGGTCGGACACGCGGTGTGCGGCAGCTTCTGCTCCCTGCAGTTGGGGCAGACCATGAGCTGCGGCGCGGTGGCCTTCCACTGTGCACGGCGGGACCTGGTATTGCTCCGCGACATCTTCCGCTTCGGTACTGCCACCTCATTGCTCCTTAATTCTGAAGTCCTTCAGCGCCGCCCACATCGCGCCGCGCCGCTCGTGGTTGTGGCCGGGCTCGGCGTCCGCGAGCCGCACGCCACACTCCACGCACAGCCCCTGACAGCCGTCCTCGCAACGAGGCGAGAGCGGCAGGTCGAGCACGATCGCGTCACGCAGCGCCGGCTCCAGGTCCAGCAGACCACTGGCCCCGAGCCGGTAGCTGTCCGTCCCGTCGGGATCGCCGACCCCGTCGCCTCGGACGTACAGCTCCTGGAACCGGACCTTGATCGCCGAGGTGAACGGCTCCAGGCACCGCGCGCACTCGCCCGCTAGCGGGCCGGTCACGGTCGCCGTCACCAGCACGCCCTCGGCCACGCCCTCAAGCTGCAGGTCCAGCGTCAGCTCAGCACCGACCGGAACCCGAGCCAGCTCGACGCCCAGATGATCGGGAGCCGGTACGGTGCGCGTCAGCGCACGTGCCGACCCTGGGCCGAGATCCCTGGTGTCGAAGACCAGCGGGCCCCTGGGATCCCTGTGGCTGGCGGCAGGCGAGTTGGGCGGCATGGCTGTTGCAAGATGACAGGCAGTAGTAAGGGCAGTGGTAGTGGCACAGTGTCCGCATAGCCTACCGGCCGGCCTGCGGCAATCCCAAACGGCGAACGCTACTGCTGGCTCAGCCGCGTGATCAGGTGGCTGAGCACGGTAGGCGGGACCAGTCCGCTCACGTCGCCGCCGTACTTGGCGAAGTCCTTGACCAGGCTCGACGACAAGAACGCATAAAGCGGGTTGGTGGTCATGAACAGAGTTTCGACGCCGGCCTGGCTGTAATTCATCTGCGCCATCTGCATCTCGTAATCGAAATCACTCACAGCGCGCAGCCCCTTGACGATGGCCGAGATTCCATTGGCGCGGCAAAAGTCGACGGTCAGGCCCTCGAAGCTGTCGGCCCGCACGTTGCCGAGTTCCTTGGTCGCTTCCCGGATGAGCTCGACCCGCTCCGCCGCCGTGAACAGGGACGTCTTACTGGGGTTCCTGGCCACTGCTACCACGAGCTCGTCGTAGAGGTCTGCAGCGCGAGTGATGATGTCGAGGTGCCCGTTTGTCACGGGATCGAATGATCCAGGGCATACAGCACGGCGCACGCGCCTCACGCTCCTGTCGCAGAACTTGCCATCAGCTTGCCGCCTGCGGCGAGACCGTACCAGAGGGTCGCCTCTCCGTATCTGCGGGACCTGTCAGGTTCGTACCCAGCTGGCCAGGTTGGTGCACCCGAGCGGGTGGCCCGCTCGATCGCGACAACCGCCCCCGGCGCCAGCCAGGCCCCGGCCAGGGCGGTCAGGACCCGCACCACCTCGTCGTCGGTAACCCGGTACGGCGGATCGGCAAACACGAAGTCCCGTGGCGCCAGCTCGCCTCGCCCGCGGGCGAGCAGGCGGTCCACCCGGTCGTTCACCACCCGCGCCCCAGCCAGGCCGAGCCCAGCCAGGTTTTCCCTGATCACACGCGCGGCCCTGGTGTCGGACTCGACCAGTATCACGTCCGCCGCGCCTCTCGACAGCGCCTCGAGCCCGACTGCTCCTGAACCGGCATACAAATCGAGCACGGCCGCCCCGGCCAGGCCGCCGCGGATCGCCTCGACGGTGGCGAACAGGCCCTCCCGGGCCCGGTCGCTGGTCGGCCGCGTCATCCGGCCGGGCACCACCGCCAGCCGGCGCCCGCCGGCCGTACCGCCGATGATCCGCGGGCTCACGCCTTTTCCAGGAACGAGGTTTGCTCGGCCTCGACAAGCGCCAGGACAGCCGCGGCCAGGCCGGGTTGAGCAGAAAGGGCCGGGTCCTGGTCGACGAGCTGGGTCGCCTCATCCCGCGCCTGCCCGATCAGGTCCTCATCACGCAGCAGCTGCAGCAGCTTCAGGCTCGACTTGCGGCCGGCCTGAGCCGTGCCGAGCACGTCGCCTTCCCGCCGCTGCTCCAGGTCGATCCGCGACAACGCGAAGCCATCGGTCGTGCCCGCGACCGCGTCGAGTCGCGCTCGCGCAGGCCCGGCCTCGGGCACCGCGGTCACCAGCAGGCACAGTCCCGGATCGCGGCCGCGGCCTACCCGCCCGCGCAGCTGGTGCAGCTGGGAGACACCGAATCGGTCGGCGTCCATGATCACCATGACGACCGCGTTGGGCACATCCACGCCCACCTCGACGACGGTGGTGGTGACCAGCACGTCCACCAGGCCGTCGGCGAACGCCAGCATCACCTTTTCCTTCTCCTCGGCGGGCAGCCGGCCATGCAGGATGCCCAGGCGAAGGCCAGCAAGCGGACCGGCCGACAGCTCGGCGGCCAGGTCGAGCACGGAGACGGGCGCATGGCTGTCCCCGTCGAGCTCGTCGTCGGCGACCGGTCCCTCCTCATCGCCGATCCGGGGGCAGACCACGTATGCCTGCCGTCCGCCGGCTACCTCCTCGGTGATTCGCTCCCAGGTCCGCGCCAGGTAGTGCGGGCGCTCGGCGATTGGAACGACATGGGTGCTGATCGGCGACCGGCCGAGGGGGAGCTCGGTGAGCGTGGACGTATCCAGGTCACCGAACACGGTCATGGCGACCGTCCGCGGAATCGGCGTCGCGGTCATGACCAGCATGTGCGGGCGCCCGTCGCCCGCCTTGTCCCGCAGCGAGTCGCGCTGCTCGACCCCGAACCGGTGCTGCTCATCGATGACGACCAGGCCGAGGTCGGCGAACTGCACCCGATCCTCCAGCAGGGCGTGGGTGCCGATGACGATCCCCGCCTCGCCGGATGCCGCCTCCAGCAGGGCTCTCCGTCGCGCGGGCGCGCTTAGCGATCCGGTCAGCAGGGTCAACCGGGTCGCGTGCTCCGCGCCGCCGAGCTGGCCGGCCATCGCCAGCGGGCCCAGCATGCTGGCGATCGACCGGCAGTGCTGTTGCGCCAGTACCTCGGTGGGGGCGAGCAGCGCAGCCTGGCCGGCCGCGTCGACGACCTGCAGCATGGCCCGAAGCGCGATAACCGTCTTGCCGGAGCCGACCTCACCTTGCAGCAGTCGGTGCATCGGGTGGTCGGAGGCCAGGTCGTCGGCGATGGTCGCGCCGGCCAGCTGCTGTCCGACAGTCAGCTCGAACGGCAGCTCGGCATCGAACGCGGCAAGCAGGCCCCCGGCCACCGGCGGCCGGGGTACTGCGGTGTAGCTGGCCGCGGCGAGCCGCCGCTGCGCCAGCAGCACCTGCAGCGTGAAGGCCTCGTCCCATTTCAGCCGCGTGCGAGATCGGGCCACGTCGGCGTCATCGACCGGGCGGTGGATGCCGCGCAGCGCGTCCGCGTAGCCGACGAGGTCGTGCCGGCGCCTGACCAGCGCGGGCAGCGGGTCATCAGGGACGTCCAGCACGTCGAGCGCGATCCGTACCGAGTCCGCGATCTTCCACGACGAGAGCTGTGCGGTCGCCGGGTAGACGGCAATGAGCGTGGCGGCGAACTCGGCCGCCCGTCCCGGGGCACTGCCCGCGCCGAGGAGCTCATATTCGGGGTGGGTGAGCTGGCGCTTGCCGCGGAAGCTCGACACCTGCCCCGAGAACAAGGCCTGGACACCCGGCGTCAGCTCGGCCGCCCGCCAGTCTTGCCGCCCCCGGCCGAAGAACGTGAGCGTCAGCCGGCCATGGCCGTCCGTCACGACAGCCTCGAAAATTGAGCCGGACCGGTTGCGCATCGGGCGCGTCGAGACGGTCGCGACTTCGGCCTGGACGGTCACGTACTCGCCATCTCGCAGCCCGGCAAGGTCGGTCAGCTCGCCCCGGCGGTCGTACCGGCGCGGATAGTATCCGAGCAGGTCACCGACGGTGTGCAGGTCCAGCACCGAGGCCAGCCGCTTGGCCGCCTTATCGCCGACGACGAGGCGCAGCGGGTCAGCGAGGACGGCCATGGGGCCAGAATAGGCCGGACCACCGTCAGGTGACCGCGTGATAGGCTGTGGCGTCTTACCACCCAATTCCTTGGAGCAATCCCGTGGCTTCCGTCTGCGACGTGTGCGGCAAGGGGCCGGGTTTCGGCAACAACGTGTCGCACTCGCACCGCCGGACCCCGCGCCGCTGGAACCCGAACA
>Ga0126378_10003180_pt1 | contig 12379 bp, 13 predicted proteins | sample PanSoiMetPlot_23_FD_92587 | JGI IMG/M metagenome (GOLD analysis project Ga0126378, IMG submission 92587) | Tropical forest soil microbial communities from Panama - MetaG Plot_23 | ecosystem: Environmental > Terrestrial > Soil > Tropical forest > Bulk soil | place: Panama | collected 2016-02-17
GCAGCCGCGCAGCGCCCGATGTCGCCTGGGCCAGCCCCAGCACGGCCGCGGCCGCGAACAGCACAGGCAGCGTCAGCCAGCCGCAGTATCGCCAGTGGATACGCTACGTCAGCCACGCCGACACCTAGCGACGACGCTGCCTGCCCAGCCCAGAGAAGCTGGAACTGCAGATTTCGCCACAAGGGCACAGGCCGCGCACCCAGGCCCTCGTGAGCTTCCGCCGAAACGACATCGGATGACGTGACCATTTGCGAACTCCTACATGCTTACGGCAACATCAACATTCACCTATACGTGAATGCTGACACATGGGTGAGCGTCTGGCAAGATAGCACCGTGAGCGAAATGCAGGCCGCAGACGCTGAGCCACTCGACACGCGGGCTATCGACGACATCGACAGCCTGCGGGCGCTGGCAGATCCGACGAGGCTCGCCATCCTCGCCGCCCTCATGCAGCCACGGCATGGCGAGCTTCAGGTGATGTCTGCCAAGGAACTCGCGGCTCAGCTTGGCGAGTCGCAGACGAAGCTTTATCGCCATATCCGCCAGCTGGAGACTGCAGGCCTGATCAGAGTCGCCGCCACCCGGCTTGTCTCGGGCATACTCGAGCACCGCTACCAGGCGGCTCAGCGGGACTTGTCCTTCGCCAGCGGCTTCTTGCGCGAGCACCCCAGCGACTCCGAGGCCGTGATGCAGGCTCTGCTTAACAACTTCCGGGATGGACTGTTCGCCGCGTTTCGCGACCAGGGCCTCGCGCCGGACGCGCTCCCGGCGGACGAGGCCTACCGGCGGCCCACTCTGTTTACGGCAGACGCCAGGGTCAGTCCGAACATGGCAACCGAGATACGGTCCAAGATCCAGGACCTGGCCGCGTGGCTTGATGAGAACACCGCCGACGGGGCCGAGGGCCTCACCGTCAACGTCCTCATCGGCTACTTCAGCGAATCGAGCCGAAGTAGCCGATGAGCCCGGTGGTGCCGCCGGCCGCCGGGTCGCTTGAACCAGGCGGCCGCGTTACGGCCGTGCTCAGCCGAAGTAGTGTCCCTTGTCCAAGTCCTCGATGAGCCCTGGCTGGACTGGCTGCCAGCCGAGCAGCTCGCGGGTCAGCTGCCGCGGATCATCCGTGCGTCGATGGAAGAAATGAAGGGCGTGCTCGCAATTCACGCCCCGGCGTGATCGCTGCCACTTACGGCTTCGGCCCGGCACCACGGTGCCGGAGCCGAAGATGAGAGCGAGTGATCAGTTGCCCGCCACGTAGAACACGATCTGCTCGATCGAGATCTTGCCGTCGGCGTCGGTCTGGTAGAGCCGCGCGCACGGCGCGTGCACGCCCGCGCCGAAGGGTCCACCTGCCACTACAAGGTCCAGCAGGACCAGCGCGTTGTGCTCGTCGCCCACGGCGCCGAGCTCGTGCACGCTAGCCGGCACGATCGGCTCGGCGAACGCGACTAGGCCCTGCATATACGCGTCAGGGCCGGTGAGGTCGGTGGCCTGCATGGCGGCGAAGGTAGACGTCGCGGTGACGTGCACACTCGGCGACAGCATGCCGCGAGTCTTGTCGTAGTCTTTCGCGCTCCATGCATCGATGTGAGCGCGGACGATGGCCAGCGCCGGTGAATCTGACATCTTCGACACCTCCTGGTTGTGGACTGCCCGATGCCAGTCGGCACCGGCGAAGCTTGTCGGTGGTGCAGATACCGACTAGAGCCGAAACTGGGCGGTTCAGCCGGAATGGAATGGCACGATTGCCTCGTGACCGCCGAGCTCATCGACAGGGCGCGCAGTGGCGACGAACTAGCCTTCAGCCAGCTGGTCGGGCCCTACCGAACTGAACTACAGGTGCACTGCTACCGCATCCTCGGCTCGTTCCACGACGCCGAGGATGCTCTGCAAGAGACCCTGCTCGCAGCTTGGCAGGGACTGCACGGCTTCGAGCAGCGCGCGACGATCCGGACCTGGCTGTACAAGGTCGCGACCAGCCGGTGCCTGCTCGCGCTGCGTACCGCGCGGCGCCGCCCGCAGACCGACTGGCCACCACCCGGCCTGGTGCTGCCGGACGCATCGGGGCGCAACGAGGTCACCTGGCTCGAGCCCTACCCAGACGCAATGCTCGCGGGGCTGACCGACACAGTCCCCGGCCCTGAGGCACGGATGGAGACAGCCGAGGCCATCTCGCTCGCGTTCGTCACCGCGCTGCAGCTGCTGCCGCCACGCCAGCGCGCCGCGCTCGTACTCCGCGACGTCCTCGGCTTCCACGCCACCGAGGTGGCCGACATGCTCGACACCACGCTGGAGTCAGTGACTAGCGCCCTCAAGCGCGCGCGGGCGACCGTGCAGCAGCGGTCACCCGGCACGCAACCACCGGCGATGCCAGGCTCGGCCGCCGAACAGCAGCTCGTCGCCAAGCTGACCGCGGCCTACGAGATGGGCTCAGTAGACGAGCTGGTCGCGCTGCTGACCGACGACGTGCTGCTGGCGATGCCGCCGATCCCGCTGGTCTACCAGGGTCGCGCGTTGGTGGCGCAATTCCTGCAGGCGTTCGTGTTCGCACCAGGGAACAACTTCCGGCTCATGCCCGTCAGGGCAAATGGCCAGCCCGCGTTCGGGATCTACCTCCACGGGCCAGCGGACACCGTCAGCCGCGCCAACGGCGTCATGGCCTTCGCCCTGGCCGGCGATCAGATCTGCGCGATGACCCGGTTCGACACGAGCGTCCTGGATCTGTTCAACCTGCCCGCCACTCTGCCCACCTGACGCTCATCTCGGTCCGCGAGCTAGCCAGCCGTGCGCGACTAGCGTGCCGCGGCCTCCAGCGGAACGGCCGGGTCGGCCAGCGCGTCGGCGTCGACTGGCCTACCGCCGCGCACAAGTTCCCGGATGGCGTCCGTGACATCCCAGACGTTGACGTTCATACCAGCCAGGACGCGGCTGTCTTCGTCGAGCCAGAACACGACAAACTCGCGCCGCTTGGTATCGCCGCGGAACACCACGCGAGAATAGCCGCCAGGCTCCACGAACCCGGTGTACTCCATGCCCAGGTCGTACTGGTCAGTGAAGAAGTACGGCATCCGGTCGTACGCAACGTCCGCGCCGAGCATCGCCCGTGCCGCGGTCTGCGGCTGGTTCAGCGCGTTCGCCCAGTGCTCGACCCGGATGTGCTTGCGCAGAACCGGATGGTATGCATTGGCGACGTCGCCGGCCGCGTAGATGTCCGGGTCAGACGAGCGCAGCTGCGCGTCGACCCGTACGCCGTTGTCGATCTCGAGGCCAGCCGCGGCAGCGAGCTGCGTGTTCGGGGTGATCCCGACGCCAACGATGACGACGTCGGCCGCGAAGATTCGACCGTCGGCTAGCCTGACGCCGGCCACGTTCCCATCCCGACCGGTGATCTCGGCGACCTGAACACCGAATTGCAGGTCTACTCCGTTCTCGGCGTGCAGGTCTGCGAAGACCTGCGCGACCTCGGGACCCAGTACCCGCACGAGCGGCAGGTCTGCCATCTCGAGCACGGTCACCTCGGCGCCAGCGGCACGGGCAGCGGCTGTCGCCTCCAGTCCGATCCAGCCGGCGCCGATGACGGCGACCCGGGACGCGCCGTCGAACGCCTTCTTGATCTGGTCGCTGTCCCCAACGCGCCGCAGGTAGAGAACGCGATCGAGATCGGCGCCAGGAACCTGCAGCCTGCGCGGCGAGGAGCCGGTCGTGAGCAGCAGTTTCGCGTATCCGATGGTGCTGCCATCCGCGAGGCTCACCTCGTGTGCAGCACGGTCGATGCTGGTGGCCGCTACGCCAAGGCGCAGGTCGATGTCGGAGTCGGCGTACCACTGCGCCGGGTGCACGTAGATGGCTTCGCGCTCGCTTGCGCCGAGCAGGTAACCCTTGGACAGCGGCGGCCGCTCGTACGGCCGCTCGCGCTCCTCCCCGATGAGCGTAACGGGGCCGTCGAAGCCTGCATCCCGCAGTGCCTGGGCGGCCTTGGCACCGGCCAAACTCGCACCGATGATCACATATGGCGTATTTGCTGTCATGGTCTGCTCCCGTGTCCATGCGGCGCCAGCTGCGGCGCTCCTAACGAAGACTGGGTCGGGGGCGCGGCGATCACTGTACGCCGGCCAGGGCGAGGAACTCTGCCCGTGACCGCGCGTCTGAGCGCAGCGTCCCGGACAGAGCAGATGTGACGGTGGTAGAACCGATAGCTCGCACCCCACGGATGGTCATGCACGAGTGCTCCGCTTCGAGAACAACGCCTGCGCCGCGCGGCTTCAGTCTGGTGGCCAGGTAGTCGGCGACCTGCTTCGTCAGGCGCTCCTGGGTCTGCGGTCGGGCGGCGCAGTAATCGACGATACGGGCCAGCTTGGATAGGCCGAGGATCCGGTCCCCGGGCAGATAGCCGACGTGCGCGACGCCCGAGAACGGCAGCAGGTGGTGCGCACACACGGTGCGGAACGGAATCTCGCGAGCCAGCACCAGCTCGTCGTAGCCCTCATCATTAGGGAACGTGGTGAGCCGCAGCGGCGGTGACTCGAACAATTCCGCGTAGGCGCGAGCCATCCGACCCGGCGTGTCCCGCAGTTCTTCGCTGTCGAGCTTGATTCCGAGCGCGGTAAGGAAGTCGGCAGCAGCTAGTTCGGCTGCCTCGAGATCTACCTGAGGCCTGCCGTTACTAGACCCGGCGCCGTGGTGGTTATGCGTGGCGAACTCGGCCAGGTCGGCAGGACCGGCCGGGCGCATCGTCGGCTCCGCGGTCATGCCGACGCCACCGCTGCCGAGTCAACTGAATGCCGAGGCGGACCGATCACGACGCAGCAACGTCCCTGTTTCGGATCCAGGCGTGGGTGCATGCCGGGCTCGTCCATGCCCGAAATCACGCCTTCCATAAGCGCCAGGTTCATGTTGCACACCAACTCCTGGTGCTCGGCGGCTAGCTGATGGAACGGGCAGTTGCGCAACTCCACCGATCCGTCGTCCGCGCTGCACGGCTCGAAGCCGTAGTCGCGCAGCACGGCTTCCACATCCAGCCGCGCACCGGTCTGCACGCGACCGCGAAAGCGAGCCCGGACGCCAAGATCGGCGCCGAACCCGCGCGCAGCGGCCAGTAGCATCGTGCGGCTCGTACCACTGCTGTCAGCGTCGACTGCCGCGGCAAGCAGCCTGGCGGCTAGTTCGTACTCGCGTGGCGGCACGGAGACCGCGAACTCTCGTCCGGACCGGACGTATACCTTGGCGGGCCGTCCTGCACCCGGGCCAGTCCGGCCGACCGGACGCTGATATGAGGCTGTGAGGAGGCCAAGCTCGACGAGCTTGTCGAGGTGATACGCCGCCAGCGGGCGCCCGATTCCGGCGGCCGACGCTGCCTCGTCCCGGCCGATCGGGCCGCTGCTAGTGGCCACAGCCTGGTACAACCGGGCTCGTACCGGATCGGCAAGTCCAGTCACCGCCTGCACGTCAGAGTCGCTCCGCTTCATGCTCACACTCTATCACTAATGCATTTTTGTTAAATAGGTCTTGACGTGCCATGCCGTCGCCCGTCGCGAGCCCCGGCCGCGTGCTCGTGCAGCGACAAGAACCGCTCCGGCCGGGCTAGCCGGTCGCGTCCGTCGTCCAACCACCTGCCAGCGGCCATCCGAGCCCGGTCGATGAGCTCACGTGCGTGGCTGAAGTCGGCCGACGACACGTTCAGCGGGCACAGCGGCGGGATCACGTGCAATTCCGCCTGGCTGGCAAGATCGGCCACGTCGCGGATCAGCCGCTGCTGAGTCAGGAAGCTCAGCGCCTGGAGCGCGGCTGCGTACGGACTCGCGGGCGGTTCGTCCAGTGCGCAGGCCACTCCGGCGGGAAGTACGAAGATCCGGTCTGCCCCGAGCGAGATGGCCTGCGAGATCGCAGCGTTGTTGGCGAGCGCGCCATCAACGAGAGTCAGACCATCCCGGCGCACGGCCGGGAGCAGTCCAGGGATCGCAATGCTCGCCAGGATCGCGCTGGTCGCGTCGCCCGTAGAGAGCAGCACTTCTTCTCCGGACAGCATGTTGGTGGCTACCACGTGCACCTCGATCGGGGCATCTTCAAGCTGCCGGTACGTCAGGTGGGCATCGATGAGACGGCGCACGCCGTCGGCGGAGAAGACCGATTCCCGGGCACCGGACAAGGCCAGCAGATGCCGAGCCGGACTGAACGGAAACACGTCGCTACGCCGAAGGCTGACCCAGATGCGCGCGAGCGCTTCGAGGGCATCGTGCCCCGTTCCATGCCCGGCCAGGTAGCCGGCGTTGAGAGCGCCAGCAGAGGTTCCGACGAGCAGGTCAGGGGACTTATCGCGGTCAGCGAGCGCTTGCAGCATGCCGACCTGCACAGCGCCGAGGCTCCCGCCTCCGGAGAGTACGAACGCGGTGGTCATCATGGCCTACCGAAGCGATCCCCGCTCGTGGGCTATGGCGGCTGTCCCTGCTGCTTTGGTGACCGTCATGACGTTGCCTCGCTTTCTAACGGATACTAAGGTGAACGTTAGAACTGGCGGTTTCTAACGTCAAGACTTGTGTCTGTTAGATTTCGATGGTGGGAGTGGGCCGTGGCCGTTCGCGACTTCGCCAGCCGCATCACCAGCGTCGCTGCGCTCGCTGAGCCTGTGCGGCAGGCGCTGTACCTCTATGTAGTCGGTCAGCCCAGGCCAGTAAGCCGCGACGAGGCGGCAGCTGCCGTTGGCGTCCCGCGCCATGTGGCAAAGTTCAACCTCGACAAGCTCGAAGAAGCAGAGCTACTCGACGCAGAGTACGCCAGGCCTGCTGGCCGCACCGGGCCGGGCGCTGGGCGCCCGGCGAAGTTGTACAAGCGCAGCGCTCGGGACGTCGGGGTTTCCTTGCCCGAGCGGCGCTACGACCTCGCCGCACAGGTGATGGCCGAGGGGATCACGCAATCCAAAGAGAAAGGCCTATCAATCGATGCGGCTTTGCGCGAGGCCGCCAGGGATGCCGGTCGGGCTCTGGGTGCGGAAGCGCAGCGAACAGCAGGCACCAGGCGCAGCCGCGCTAGTGAGATTCGCGCCGTGGAAGAGGTTCTGGCCGACACTGGATACGAGCCTCGCTCAGACGAAGGCGGCCTGTCGTTGGCAAACTGCCCGTTCCACGCTCTGGCGAAGGCACACACGGCGCTGGTCTGCGGCATCAATCTCGACCTCATTGACAGCCTGCTCCAGGCGTCCGGTCCGCGCGACGTACGCGCGGAACTCAGCCCATCGCCTGGCAGATGCTGCGTAAGGATCGCTAAGACCTAGCCGACGGCACCGTCCAGGTCGCGTGGAAGGATGGCGGTGGCCGGATTCGCTGATGAAGGACGGAGCGAGTCGTTATGCAGAAACTTTCGCTCGACGCGATGGCCCGCGAACTGCTTGAGCGCGCCCGCGCCAGCAGCGGCGGCCGGGCCGCAGGGACCGTGGTGGGTGGCCACGAAAGAGTTCTCCGCCAGACCGTCATCGCCATAACGGCGGGCTCGGCCCTTAGCGATCACGAGAATCCTGGCGAGGCGACTGTGCACGTGCTGACCGGCCGCGTCCGGCTCACGGCCGGTGACAACGCCTGGGATGGCCGGTCGGGCGACCTACTCCTAGTGCCCGACGCAACTCACCGCCTAGCCGCACAGGAAGACTCGGTTGTGCTGCTGACGGTCGCCAAGCACCAGTGATGCCAGGGCGCTAATCTCGCACCCCGCGGCCAGCGAGCGCTGTGCTGATCGCTGACGCAGGCCTCCCGTCCAGGTCTGGCCGGCGCGCGCGCGTTACGGTGTACAAGACGGCTCGATACTGCCCGTGGGGTGTCACCGGGAGGAGCTGAGAGATGCCGCAGAACTGGCGCTATGAGGCGAACGACCTTGTGGACTTCGAGGTCCTTGACGCCACCGACACTCTCGCCGGTGCACCGGGAGATGATCCGCTTGACCGGGGTGTCGTCGCCCCGCGACGTTGGTCGGCCGTGCTCAAGTCGGGCTTCGCCCCTGAAGATCGGAACGCAGGCCAGTCGCATGATCAGCTGCTGGCCGCGGAGGAGCCGGACATTATCCTTGATACCGACGAATCCGGGCGATATGAGGCTGGCTGGGACGAGAACGCGACCGAGGACGACATCGTCAGGCTTGGCCGCGAAGTGGGCCCCGATCCGCGAGTGGGACGACTGACGTCGGCCGACACCACGCTCCGCATCGCGAATGCTGACTATGTCGCTCGCGACGCCGGAATCGACGGCGGCGGCGCCACGGCTGAGGAAGCCGCCATACATATTGTGATCGACGAAAGCTAGCGTGACTGCCGCCGCACCGTGACCCTGGTGGTCCGGGGATCATGGACCCTGGTTTGGGCGGGCGCAGCGGGAAAGATTCAGTGCATGACGACTGATGAGCGCATTGCCAAGCTAGAAGCTCAGATCGATGACCTGCGGGCGAAGCTCGCTGACCTGCATAACCAGTTGAACAAGGCGCAGATCGATCAGTGGCGCGGACGCATCGAGGATCTGGAAGTTCAGATGCATCTCGGCGCGATGGAGACCTCGGACAAGCTGACCACGCTCATGGCCCACCTCCGGTCCAGGTGGGCCGATGCCCGTAAGCAGTTCGAGGACAAGACATCGACGGCCACAAGCGTGGCTGACACGGTCCGCTCCGGACTGGAGAACGCTTTTGCTGAGTTGCGCAAGGCGCTGCTTGAAACGAAGAGCAAGCTGCGCTGATTAGCGTGCTGAGCCGATTAGCGTCGCTTGCGGCGGCGGCCGCGCGCTGCCGTGAGAAGCTCTGCGAAACCGTGCTCAATGCCGCGCGCGAGCACGTCGAGATCGGGGGTGGTGTCGTAGTCGCCCGTTATCCCGACGGTGACCTGGCCGCAGTAGGTGAAAATGCAGACCCCTGTCCGCAGCGTCGTCGCAATGGGCACGTACGGGATGATTTCCACGAGCCGACGACCGAGCGCGTAGAGCGGTACCTGCGGTCCGGGCACGCTCGTCGTTATAGTGACGATCTCCCGCTGTGGCAGGCTAAGAACCGCTCGAACAAAGAGCGACGCTAGGGCGAAGGGCGTGTACCGGCGCAGGCCGACGAATGCTTCGCCGGCCTGCGACTCGCTGCTTGCCTTGAGCGCAGTCATCTGCGAGATGACTGCGGCGAGCCGCTCGGCTGGGTCAGATATGTCGACCGGAAGATCGGCAACGAGCGCCGATACCCGATTTTCGTAGATGCCTTCTTCCCCCGCTAGCCGGACCGATACCGGAACAAGCGACCGAACCATTGCGGGGGTTGGCTGTTCGCCTCTTGCCAGCAGGAGATTCCGGAAGCCGCTCGTAACCGCAGCCAGGAAGACGTCATTGACGGTGCCGCCCAGCTCATTCTTGATGGTCTTGGCGTCATCGAGCGATGCCCTCACCCACGTGTAGCGTCGCTGTCGGCCAATGGAACCGCTCAGGGAAGACCTAGGGGCCGGCGGCAGCGCTCGCGCGTATCGTGCCAAGCCCCGCAGCGTCGTGGCTGCTTGCCGGACAGCGTGCCCTGGGTCTGCCAGCGCCCGCTGGACGGCGCCGGCCTCGTGCACGGGAAGAAGGGCCAGATTCGCCGTCGCCTGCGCGGCGATCGAAAGGCTCGACGGCTCGGATGCCGCTGGCTCGTCCTGGATCGCGGGCAGTGGCCCAGGCTCTGGCGAGAGATCGAGGATCGCCTGGTACATGTCAGCGCCTGATACACCATCCACCATGCAGTGGTGAACCTTCGTGATGAGCGCCCACCGGTCCTGATCCAGTCCTTGGACTAGCCAGTACTCCCACAGCGGATAGTCGCGGTCGAGCCGCTGCGCCATCACGCGCGCCATGAGGGCCTGCAGCTGCTCCGGCCCGCCCGGCGAAGGCAATGCCGTCTCCCGGACGTGGTACCGCAGGTCGAAATGCGGATCGTCGACCCAGACCGGGGGCCCGATGGCGAGCGGCACCTTGCGCAGCTTCCGGCGATACTGCGGAATCAGCGGGAGACGGGCGAAGAGCGCGCTGACGAACTCGTCATACGCGGGCGGCGGGCCTTCGAAGACTGCGATCGATCCAATCGCGAACGACGCGTTGCGATCAGAATCCTCAGCATCCACGAATGCAGCGTCGAGCGGTTTTAGCTGCTGCACACTTCAGCCCCTCACCTGGAACGCGTACCTCCCACCGCATGAGCGCGACAGGCCATAACGCTAAGCAGCTTTAGCTATGCCCGATACGGCGGAAGGTCACACTGGAAAGGACTTCCGGCCCCAGCGTGCCGCGATCGCAGGTGTTGCCTCGGCAGCGGCCCGTGGCCGGATGGCACCCGAGGCGATGTGGTGTCGGCTTCTTGCCGCGCTACATCTCGTTGATTGCGTCGGTTAGCGTACGGTCAACGTTCTTCGGATCAACGGCCAGTTCCTTGGTGGTTTGCTTGTCCGCTCTCGTGACAGCCTTCTTGATCGCCTCCTGGACCTTGCTCTCGCCGACAACAACGAGGCCGGCCTCGCCGGGATCGATGAAGTCGCCTAGCTCTTTCGCGTCCGACCGCGACATGCCTTTTGCCAGGTGGCCGCTGACGCCGCCGATGACGCCGCCGACCGCTGCCGCACCCAGAACCGACGGCGGGAAGATGGCACCGACAGCCGCCCCTGCCGCGATACCCCACCAGGCACCGTGCCGTGTGGCTGTTTCGTCCTTGTTCTCGTGAACCTTGCCGTTCGCGTCCTTGGTGATGATCGCCGCGTCGTAAGAGCCAACAAGTCCGGCCCCGTGCGCCTCCTTCACCATCTGGTAGTCATACCGAGCCATTTCTTTGTCTGGATATGTTGCGACCAGCACGAATGTGCTGTCAGAACCAGGCATTTCCGTCTCCCGTATCGCGCGTTTGGTCTCCTTGGCCAGTCAGCGCGCGCCCCCGCGCCGTGACCAGGCTCTCAGCTACTGCAGGCGTAGTCCTCGCCCATCGTGGGCGATGACGATGATCGGTGGAGTGTCGTGCTTTAGCTCACACATCGGCGCGGCTTGCCGTGATATGGCCAGGTCAGGTACCCTGCTAAACGTTGATCAGGCACCTCGTTCGGTGAGGCGTCGACATGAACACAGGCCACTGATCCGACGACGTCGAGAGACGCCCAGGGTCAGGACAGGTCTCCCCGGCTTAAGGGGTGACCCGAAGTGGCTGCACCTGACGGTGCTACGTCGTGTCGTGCCAAAGCTCTGACGAGAAGGGGTGCGCCGGTTGTCTACCGGAGTTCTCCTTAGGTGCTCGACGTGACACCCGCGTGTGTCCCGGCCGGAGGGAGGCGAGAGATGGATAGCAATAGTCCGGGTCATATACGACCCCCGCATCCGAGCTTTCGCGTTCTCTTCCGGCACGCGGTAACCGCCCGCACTGCGCGGCGTCGCACCGCAATCTAGCCCGCTGCCTCAGCGCAGCGCGGACGGATGCTGCGTGCCTCCCGATACAGCCCCCGACCGGGGAGAGGGAGGATCACCATGACGGCCTCCGTGGAGTACCGTGGCGCGGTACTCGACTCCGAGCCCGCTGGCGACATCCGCGGCGCGCTCGGCACCATCCGGCTTGACGACACCGCACCGCGCCGCGGCCTCAGCCGCAAGGCCAAGACGCTGCTGGCCATCGTCGGCCCCGGCTTGATCGTGATGGTCGGCGACAACGACGCCGGCGCCTTCGCAACATATGGTCAGGCGGGCCAGAACTACGGCACCCGGCTGCTGTGGACGCTCCTCCTGCTGGTCCCGGTCCTGTACGTGAACCAGGAGATGGTGCTTCGCCTGGGCGCGGTGACCGGGGTTGGCCACGCGCGGCTGATCCTGGAGCGGTTCGGCAAGTTCTGGGGCGCGTTCAGCGTCATTGACGTGTTCATCTTGAATGCGCTCACCATCATCACCGAGTTCATCGGCATCACGCTCGCTGCCGGGTACCTCGGTCTGCCGAAGGTCGCCGCCGTGGCCCTAGCGGCGGTGGTCATCACGGGTGCGGCGTTTACCGGCAGCTTCCGCCGGTTCGAGCGCATCGCCGTCGCGTTCTGCGCAGGCAGCTTGCTGCTGATCCCGATCTACTTCCTGGCGCACCCAAGCCCGTCGCAGATGCTGCACAACTTCGCTATCCCGCAACTGCCAGGCGGCGCCGGTCAGCTGTCCACCGCGATGCTCCTGGTCATCGGCATCGTCGGCACGACCGTGGCGCCGTGGCAGCTCTTCTTTCAGCAGTCCTACGTCATTGACAAGCGCATCACGCCGCGGTTCATGAAGTACGAGAAGGCTGACCTGTGGATCGGCATCGTCATCGTGGTCATCGGCGGCGCCGCCATCATGGGCGCGACCTCCGCATCGTTCGCGGCGACGCACCGCTTCGGCCATTTCACCAACGC
>Ga0126378_10003181_pt1 | contig 12378 bp, 12 predicted proteins | sample PanSoiMetPlot_23_FD_92587 | JGI IMG/M metagenome (GOLD analysis project Ga0126378, IMG submission 92587) | Tropical forest soil microbial communities from Panama - MetaG Plot_23 | ecosystem: Environmental > Terrestrial > Soil > Tropical forest > Bulk soil | place: Panama | collected 2016-02-17
AGATAGCCGCGGTCGATCAGCCCTTCGCGGCGGATGACATGGAGGAGCGCGAAGGCCAACGCCGCATCGCTGCCGGGGAAGGGCTGCAGATGAAGCTCGGCTGCCGCCGCGGTCGCGTGGCGGATCGGATCGATGACGATCTTGCGCGCCGGCGATTCCGGCAGCCATTGCTTATGGGCATGCGGCGCCGAGGAGGAGGGGTTGGCGCCCCAGACCAGGATGCAGGCCGAATCCCGTGCAGTGCGGGGATCGAAGCCGGTATAGGAGCTGCCGAAGACGAGGTCGAGCGCCACATGGCCGGCGAGGTTGCAGATGCTGTCGGGCTCGATCTCGCTCGCACCAACCCGGTTGAAGAAGCGCACCGGAAAACCGCCGGCGATGAGGGAGCAGGTGCCGGTGTAATGGGTGTGCCAGACCCCGGCTGGGCCGCGCTCGGTCAGGATGGCTCGCAGCCGGCCAGCGATCTCGCCCAGGGCTTCGTCCCAGCCGATGGCGGCGAAGCGTCCCTCGCCCTTGGGCCCGATGCGCTTCAGGGGATGCTGGAGCCGATAGGCGGGATCGCGCCAGACGCCGTTATAGGCGAGCGCGCATTTGCCGCAGAGGGCGCCGCGGGCGACCGGATGGTCGGGGTCGCCCAGCACCTTGGTGATGACGCCCCGGCGCTTGATCACGGCGATGCCGCAGCTGTCGTAGCAGTCGCGCGGGCAGGTTGTGCGGATGATCGTCTTGTCGCCGGCCATGGCTCTGCTCCAGCCCGATTTGGCGAGGCTAGCTCCCGGGGTGCCGCTTTGAACAGGGCCAGTTTGGCCGCTACACTGCAGCCAGCCCCACCGACTGCACCCCCTCCATGATCGAGACCGAAGTGCAACGCACCCGGACCGGTATGCTCTATGCGCTCGCGACCTTCGGCGCCTGGGGTCTCAATCCTTTCTACTTCAAGGCGGTGGACGAGTTCCCGGCGATCGAGGTGCTGTCTCACAGGGTCGTCTGGTCGAGCCTGCTGCTGGCCGCGCTGATCTCATGGGGCCGGCAATGGCCGCGGGTCCGGGCCGCGGTGACGGCGCGGCGCATCCTCGCCACGCTGGCGCTGACCTCACTCATCATCGGCGGCAATTGGATGATCTACATCCACGCCATGAATAGCGATCAGGTGCTGGAGTCGAGCCTCGGCTATTTCATCAACCCGCTGGTCAATATCCTCTTCGGCCGTGTCTTCCTCGGCGAGCGGCTGTCGCGGACGCAGATGGTGGCCGTGGCGCTCGCCGCCATCGGCGTGCTCAATCTCGCCATCGCCTTCGGCGAGCCGCCCTGGCTTGCCCTCGGCCTCGCCGGGACCTTCGCCACCTACGGGCTGCTGCGCAAGCTCGCGCGCGTGGAAGCGCTTCCGGGCCTCTTCATCGAGACCCTGTTCCTGCTTCCGATCGCGCTTGGCTTGCTTCTCGTCCTCGGCACGCGATTCGGGCGGATCGATCCGACCACCGACCTCCTGCTCGTCGCCGCCGGACCGGTGACGGCGCTGCCCTTGCTCTGGTTCACCCACGCCGCCCGCCGTCTCAAGCTTTCGGTCCTGGGCTTCTTCCAATATCTCTCGCCGAGCTGCCAGTTTCTGCTGGCAGTTTTCGCCTTTGGCGAGCATTTCGGGCCGGCCCACTATGTGACCTTTGCCTGCATCTGGACCGCGATCGCAATTTTCACGCTCGCGCCGCGCCTCACGCGATGATTACGAATAATTCATCCAGAGGCGCGTTGACGGCTTCGGAACTCAGCGCATAGTGAGGCCTTCACAGGGGTCGCATAGGAACGCCACCGGAACAAGGAGCTCGCATGAGCAAGTTGAACCGCATCGCCATGGCGCTGCTGCTGGCCCAGCCCCTCGTCGTGGGTGCCGGCGCGGCCTTTGCGTTCTCGCTGGTCGACCGCGATTCCACCCCCGGGCTCCCCGATTCCGATGCGGCGTTGAACAATCTTTCCGATAATTGGGTGGCGGAAGGCAGCACCCAGGCCGTGCCGCTCATCGTGGTCCTGCCGGTCGATCCCAGCAAGCTGCGCTAACCTGAATCACCTCCGCCGCTTGAGCGGCGCCGCAAAGGCTGGCGTGATCCGAGTTGCGGAACGCTCGAGGGGAAAACCGCGCCGCTTGATCTCATCCCTCCAAATCGTCCATTGATTTTCCGGCGGGGGGAGCAGCCAAGTTTGGCCATAGAAGATTGATGATCGACATCCTGAAGATCTTTGCGGCCTTGGCTTTGGGCTATCTGATCGGCAGCCTCAACACCGCCGTGATCGTCGGTAAAATATACGGCAAGGACATACGCAGCCATGGAAGCAAGAATGCCGGACTGACCAACGCTCTGAGGGTCCTCGGGAAATCTGCCGCTGCTCTTGTTCTTGCGGGCGATATATCGAAAGGGGTGATTGCCTGTCTTATAGGATTGGGCTTCGGCGTTTACGTTTATTCGGGTGAGGCCAGGGATTGCGTAAGCCTTCTGGCAGCGGGCGCAGGCGCGGTCATCGGGCATAACTGGCCGGTATATTTCGGCTTCAAGGGGGGCAAGGGAGCGCTTACAGGCGTGGCTGTGCTCTTGATGTTTGACTGGGGTATGGCGCTTATATGCCTTGGCTTTTTTGTGATCGTCGTCGCATCGACCCGTTATGTTTCCTTAGGCACGATATGTGCTGCTTTGCTTTTTGTGGTCATTTCGTTCCTGCCGGTCTTCGGACATACCTTCTATTTCAATGTTTTTGCCGTGGTAATGGCGTTGATCGTCGTCTTTAAGCATAAGGAAAATATACGAAGGCTGCTCTCGGGAACGGAAAACAAGCTTTCCTTTGGTTCTTCCGGGGCCGCGCGCATCTAGTCGGGAACCCAGGCGATCCTCAGTACATTGGTGGCGCCCGGCGTGCCGAAGGGCACGCCTGCGGTGACCACGAGGCGCTGTCCCGGCTCGGCGAGGGCCTCCTCGCGCGCGATGCGGCAAGCCTTGTCCACCATCTCCGAGAAGCTGTTGACGTCGCTGGTCTCGACGCAGTGGGTGCCCCAGACGACGGCCAGTCGCCGCGCGGTCTCGCGCACGGCTGTGAGGCAGAGGATCGGCACCTCCGGCCGCTCGCGCGCCGCGCGCAGCGCCGTCGAGCCGGAGGTGGTGTAGGTGATGATCGCCGCGGCCGAGAGGGTATGGGCCACCTGTGCCGCCGCGGCGCTGATGGCGTCGGGCGCCGTGGCGTCGGGCTCGGGATGCTGGGCGCCCATCAGGCGGCGATAGAGCGGGTCACGCTCCACCCGGACGATGATGCGGTTCATCATGGAGACGGCGTCGATGGGATAGTGGCCCATGGCCGTCTCGGCCGAGAGCATCATGGCATCGGCGCCGTCATAGACGGCGGTTGCGACATCCGAAGCCTCGGCCCGGGTGGGGGCGGGGTGGTGGACCATGGAATCGAGCATCTGGGTCGCCACCACCACCGGCTTGCCGGCCAGGCGGCAGGCGCCGACGATGCGCTTCTGGGCACTGGGCACATCCTCCGGCGGCATCTCGACGCCGAGATCGCCACGCGCCACCATCACCGCATCGGCGAGCTGAATCAGCTCATCCAGGTGATGGAGGGCCTGGGGCTTCTCGATCTTCACCATGATTGCGGCACGCTTGCCGATGAGCCGGCGCGCCTCGGCAACATCCTCGGGACGCTGCACGAAGGAGAGCGCGATCCAGTCGCAGCCCATCTCGAGGCCGAACTGCAGATCGGTCCGGTCCTTCTCGGTGAGCGGCGAAAGGCCGAGGACCACGTCGGGCAGGTTCAATCCCTTGCGGTCGCTGAGATGCCCGCCGGTGACGACGATGGTCTCCGCATGATCGGCCGCCGCTTCCTTCACGGTGAGGCGAATGCGTCCGTCATCGAGAAGGAGCTGGGCGCCGGGCTCGAGCGAGACCAGCACCTCGGGATGGGGGAGGGGTGCCCGACTCCCGTCCCCCGGCTCGGGCGAGAGATCGAGGCGGAAGGGCTGGCCCGGCACGAGATCGACGCCGCCGCCCTGGAAGCGGCCGATGCGAAGCTTCGGCCCCTGGAGATCGACCAGCACGCCGATGGGCCGTCCCGTCTCCTGCTCGATGCGGCGGATGGTCTCGTAGCGCCGGCGGTGATCCTCATGGGCGCCATGGCTGAAGTTGAAGCGGAAGACGTCGGCGCCCGCTTCGATCAGCGCCCGGATGCACTCCGGGCTGTCGCTGGCGGGGCCGATGGTGGCGAGGATCTTCGCTTTGCGCTGGCGTCTCATGCGGGCGGGTCTATCAGGATGGCGCGGAAGTCATTGACATTGGTCAGCGTCGGCCCGGTGACGACGAGGTCGCCGAGGCCGGCGAAGAAGCCATAGCCGTCATTGTTGGCCAGCAGGCTCTTGGCGTCGAGCCCCATGGCGCGCCCGCGCGCCAGGCTGTCGGGCCCGTAGAGGGCACCGGCATTGTCCTCGGTTCCGTCGATGCCGTCGGTATCGCAGGCGATGGAATGGATGCCCGCCGCGCCATCGAGGGCGACGGTGAGCGCGAGCAGGAACTCGACATTGCGCCCGCCCCGGCCCGCGCCGCGGACGGTCACGGTTGTCTCGCCGCCGGAGAGGAGCGCAGCAGGCGCGGCCGCCGGCTGGCCATGGCGGCGGACCTGGCGGGCGATGCCGGCATGGACCAGTGCCACATCGCGGGCCTCGCCCTCCAGGCTGTCGCCGAGGATGATCGGCCGGTAGCCAGCTTCCGTCGCGACCCTTGCCGCCGCCTCCAGCGAATCCTGGGGCCGGGCGATCAGGATGACCTCGCCGCCGGCAAGCCGCGGATCGCCGGGCTTGGGCGTCTCATCCTCCGAGGCCAGGCGCCGGGCGACATTGGGCGGCGGCTCGATTCCGTATTTGGCAAAGACGGCGCGGGCATCGGCGAAGGTCGTGGGATCGGCGACCGTCGGCCCCGAGCCGATGACGGAAGGATCGTCGCCGGGCACATCGCTGATCACCAGGGTCACGACCCGCGCCGGGGCCGCGGCGGCGGCAAGCCGGCCGCCCTTGATCGCCGAGAGGTGCTTGCGCACGCAGTTCATCTCCGTGATGGTCGCGCCGCATTTGAGCAGGGCCCGATTGACCTGCTGCTTGTCCGCAAGGGTGAGCCCGGGGGCCGCCAGCGCCAGCAGGGCCGAGGCGCCGCCCGAGATCAGGCACAGCACCAGATCCTGGGAGGTGAGGCCGCCGACGGCCGCAAGAATCCGTGCCGCCGCATCGGCCCCCGCGGCGTCGGGCACTGGATGGGAGGCCTCGACCACCTCGATATGTCGGGTGGAGGCGCCATGGCCATAACGGGTGACGACGAGGCCGTCCAGCTTCCCCTGCCCCAGCTTCCCCTGCCAATGGGCTTCCACAGCCGCAGCCATGGCCGCGGCGGCCTTGCCCGCGCCGACCACGACCGTCCGCCCCGCGGGCGGACGGGGCAGATGCGGCGGCACGCAGCGCGCCGGGTCGCAGGCGGCGAGCGCCGCCTGGAACATCCGATCGAGAACGAAGCGCGGCGCGTCTGCAGGCGTCACGGGCGGGGTCGGCTCCCTTGGGGATCGCTGGTATAGGGTGGCGCCGCAGGCCCGGTCAATCGCACCCGGTGGCAGGATTTGTCATGAATGCGTCAGATGCCTGCGGCGAGGCGTCGTTCGCCCCGCGGGTCGCAGCTCTAGCCCTGCAGGATCTTGTAGCCCTTCGTCGCGAGACACTCGTCCATATAGTTGCCGAGGGTCAGCGTCCATTTCCGCGCCTCCCGGCAGTAAGCGAGGTCCTGCTGATACTTCACCGGGTCGACCCCCTGCATATCCACGATGGGATCGCGCGACCGGCCGGCGCAGCCGGCGAGGAGCAGCAGCAGCCCGGCCGTTAGGAGGCGAAGGTCAAGCATGGCGATAGGATAGGGCGCGGCCCCTCGAATTCCTACTGCGCCGTAGACGGCCACACGTTTGACTACAGTCTTTCCGATCAGCCCCACTTATCGCCCAAATCGGCGCTGGCGCTGCTGGAAGTCACGCAGAGCCCGGAGGAAGTCGATTTTCCGGAAAGCGGGCCAATAGACGTCGGTGAAGTGGAATTCGCTGTGGACGCTTTGCCACAGAAGGAATCCCGAAAGTCGGATTTCGCCGCTTGTCCTGATAATCAAATCGGGATCGGGAAGATCTGGCGCGTAGAGATAACGTCTGATTGCTTCGGGAGTCACAAGCTCGACGGTCTCCATAAGCGTCCTCCCTTGTTGCATCTGGTGGCGAAGGAAGGCCTGGATGGCGTCCGTGATCTCGCGACGTCCACCATAGGCAGCGGCGATCGTCAGCTGCATATCGCCATAGTTCTTGGTGGCCGCTTCTGCTGCCCGCACCGCCGCGAGCGTCGACGATGGCAACAGCTCCATACGACCCATGGCGCGGACCCGAACCCTACGCCGATGGATGCGTGGATCGCGAGCAAGCTGTGTCAGCTTCGCCCCGACGGCGCTCAGTATGCCTGATACCTCTTCGGGCCTCCGGTCAAAATTCTCCGTAGAGAAGACCCAAAGGGTGATGGCGGGAATCGTCAGCTCGGCACACCAGTTAAGCAGGTCATCGAGTTTATCGGCGCCGGCAGCATAAATTTCGTGCGGGTCGGTCATATTGTGTTGACGGCCATAACGGCGATTGCCATCTAGGATTAGGCCTATGTGGTACGGCATCGAGCTACGTCTGATTTGGGACAGAAGGCGAATCTCATGAATTCGATAGAGCGGCGATAGCAGCACCTGCCAAAGCCTCGCTATCAAGGAAGTTCGGCGCGCCGACCGCGAGCCTGGCGTAAATCCGGTTTCGTTTGCCTGGCAATGGAGGGGTATCATCATCACCTGTCCCTGCTCTACGCGGGCGCTTCACTGAGCCAGTCTAGCAAGCACTGTCCCCCTTGCCGGGCGCATTCCCGCACACCTCACCGTCGAGTACGAGTTCACTGGCCGCTAGCACCCACATCATTCTTCTCGCAATGCAGTGACAATGGGCCGTCGCAACGTGATCTGTGTTGCTACCGCTGCAGCCAAGGTGGCGACGAACATGGCAACGGCGAGGACGGCAAGGTAGAGCCATGGGATCGTCAGTCCCTCGGGCTGTGGGTCGAAGACACCGGTCAAAAGCTTGACCAACATCCCGGCCAGCAGCAGGCCCGATAGCAGCCCCGCCAGTGAGCCGCCCAGGAAGACGAGCAGGCCTTCGCTCCAGATGAAGGCACGGATTTGCGGCAACCGGGCACCGACGGCGGCCATAATCGCGAAGGCGCGCCGGCGTTCGGCAAGATTCGGGATGAACACGATGGCCGCTGCGACCAGCAGCATGAGAACTGCGAAACCCAGTTCGATTTCTGAGAGTCCGGCGGCGTCGATCGCCGTGAGACTGGAGTTGACCAGCCGCAGCGCGCTGTCGATGTCCGAAACCCGCAAGCCCGACGCCGGCCCCAGGACGGCCTCGACCTCGTGCGCGAGCCGGGCCGGCTCGATGCGGCTGCGTAGCAGCACCATCTCCGCGGTGCTCGAACCAGTCTGCCCGGCGACGTAGGCGGCATTGGCCACCAGGAAGGAATCGCTGGGTGCCGTCGGGAACTCCCGCACGATGCCGATGAAATGAAACGGTACTGTCCGATATTGATGATCCGTGACGTTCAGCAGGCGCAGGTTGATCTTGTCTCCGGGTTGAAGCTGATAATCCCGGACCGTTTCTTCCGAAACCAGGAGTCCATCCGGGATCTCCGCGAGGGCCGCCATCGTCGCGGTCGCGTTGCCACCCTGGAAATAGGCGCCGGACATGCGGGTCGCTCGCCCGATTGAGGTCGGATCGATGCCGTAGAGATCTTGGAGATCGCTGCCGACATAGGCGAAGCGATGCTGCATCGGCTGGGCTGCGGCAACGCCCGGCAGGCCCTCCAACTGGGGGAGGAGGGGTCCCGCCGGTAAGGCAGCGCTGCCGGTCACCGTCACATCGGCGCCGTTGGTCAGCTCGGCATCGACCCTCGCCTGGGCTCGAAATGTCGCATCGAACACGGCAGTCGAGGTGGCAAAGGACATTGCCAGCAGTACCACCGTAAAGGCCCGGGTGATTCTGTTGCGCTGGCGGTCCAGCGCAGCGGTGACCAGGCTTGAGAGCGGTCCGGCGACGGGATGGAAAGCCCAGGACAGGAGCCGGCGGCCCGGACCGAGCGCGATGCCGAGCAGGCGGGCCGAGATGAGGCCCAGCGCGATCCAGAGCAGAATCGGGGAGGCGAAGGCGTAGTAGTCGACCGAGGCTGCAGGCACGCCTTCGGGTGCGAGCACGATCTGATAGCCCTGGCGCTGCATCAGCCAGAACAAGGCCGCAGAAAGCAGGAGCAGCAGTAGATCGACACGGAATCGCCGCCAGAGCGGCGGGGCGCCTGGGGCGATCGCCGCAGAGGCGACGGCGACGGTCAGACTCCGGGCCTGGGCCCAGGCCGGCAGCAGCACGGCCGCCATACTTGCCATAGCGCCCAGCAACGCCGCAGCGGCGGTCCAGGGCAGTGCGGCACCGGTGAAGAGACTGTCCTGCCACAGCAGCCGCGCGGCGAGTGTCGCCAGGCAAAGCCCGAGCGCCACCCCGGTTATGCTGATGGTTCCCGCCTCAAGGGCGGCCAGGCGCAAGATCTGGGCGATCGAGGCGCCGCGGATGCGCAGTAAGGATTGCTCCCATCGGCGTCGTCCGCTGCCCGAGACGGCAACGGCATGGCTGACGAGTATCGCGAGGAGCGCCCCCGGCATACCGAGAAAGAGAAACAGGATCCCGGCGTAGAGCGCGTCGCCCCGCACGGCATCGAGCCGCGCCGCAAGATTGTCGGCGACGATCCCGGCGCCGGCGAGCCGTGCTTCGAGGTTGCGCGCTGCCCGGGATACGCTGTCATAGGCCGCCATTGGCTCGGAGGGCAGGCGATCATGGGTGAGTCCCACATGGAGCTGGGTCTCGATGGCGGCGGATCGCATTGATGTGAGCGGATCGAAGAGGGCATGCCACTGGGTCAGGGGCAAGATCACCACATTGTCGGGTGGTGCCTGCGGAGCGACGCTCGGTGCCAAGCCGACGGCCTGGAACAGCGAATCGGCGTTTGGCAGATCGACGATGCCGTCGACCTTCACCTCCACCGGCGGCAGGCCCGCGCGCTCGATGGCAATGCTGTCGCCGACGGTTGCATGGAGATTGGCGGCCGTTTGTTGGGCGAGCAGCACCCCTTCCCCGGCACCGATCAGAGATCGAATCTGTTCAGGGAAATCGGTCCGGTAGGAACGGTCGACGCCCAGCACCTTGCCGGGTCCCGTGGTCTGGACCGTGCCTCCCGTACGAGCGGTGAAGCCGGCGGTATCAGCGTAACCGACCGGCTCTATCTTTCGATAGGCGGTGGCTTGGCCGAGGGCGTCGATGACGAACTTCGCATCGGCGCCCGTGGCGAGCTGAATCTGCCAGTCGACCGGCACTGCGGCGATCGACCTGGCGGTCATGCTGCGCCCGCTCGTGACCAGGAAGGCACCGAGCAGAGCGAGTAGCGCGACGGCCAGGGCTACTCCGGCGGCACTGCCCAGGATCAAATCCAGGCGCCGGCGCAGAAATCCGTTCAGCCAGATCGCCAGCATGGTTAACTGCCGGTCGCGGCAGCCGTATCGAGTACGCCATGGTCGATACGCCAGGATCTCCCCATCCGGGCAGCCACCGCCGGATCATGGGTTGCGACCACGAGGGCGGCGTCACGGCTGGCGAGATGGGTCAGCAGCGCATCGAAGAGCGCGGCCGCCGTGGCACCGTCGATCTGACCCGTCGGCTCGTCTGCCAGGATCAGCTTGCAATCACCCATGAGCGCGCGGGCTATGGCGACGCGCTGTGCCTGCCCGCCGGATAGCTCCTGCGGCAGCCTTTTGGCCAAATTTGCGAGGCCAAGATTCTCGAGGCTTGTCATGGCCTGATGCCTCGCGGTCCGCGGCTCGCCGCCGAGGAGAGCCGGCAACTCGACATTCTCGACGGTGCTGAGCCAGGGCACCAAGCTCGGCGATTGCGGGACAATCGCGATCAATTTGGGCCGCAAATCTAGGTTGGTGCCGAGTTCAGGCCAGGCCACCCGACCAGATGTCGGCCGATCGAGCCCCCCCAGCAGATGCAGCAAGGTCGATTTGCCGCTCCCGGACGGGCCGAGGATGGCGATGCGCTCACCCAGGAAGACGCGACAGCTTGCTGCCCGGAGTGCCTCGAAGGATCGACCGCCGCGATGAAAGATGCGGGCCGCGTCGATCGTCTCCACCACTGGGCTAGTCACTGATGATGCGTCCGTCCTGCAGCCGGAGCACCCGGTCGCATCGCTGTGCCACGGCCCGGCTGTGGGTCACGACAATCGCGGCGCCGCCTTTCTTTCGTCGCTGTTTCAGCAGCGCCATGATCCATTCGGCGGTGGCGGTATCCACTTCCGCTGTGGGCTCATCTGCCAGCAGCACGGCGGGGTCCGGGGCCAAGGCGACGGCGAGTCCCGCGTGCGTCGCCTCGCCACCTGATAACTGGCCGGGAAGGGACGCAAGCAGAGGGTAAAGGCCCAGCAGATAGAGCATGGCGTCGAGGCGGCTATCTTCCGATCTGTACCCTGCCAGCTTGAGCTGCAGGCGGATATTGCCCCCGACCGTCAGATGGTTGAACAAGTTCCCACTCTGGCGCAGGAAGCCGATATGCCGAGCGCGCAATGCGGCCCGCTCCGCTTCCGGCTGCCGGGTCATCCGCTGGCCCATCAGTTCGACATGCCCGCCATCGGGCTCGTCGAGTCCGGCGAGACAGGCTAGCAGGGTCGATTTGCCACTGCCCGACGGGCCTGTCACGGCCAGGAGTTCCCCCGGCCGGAGTCGCAGGCTGACGCCGCGCAGTGCGAAGATCTCGTCGGCACCAGCATGAAAGAAGCGGTAGAGCTCGACCGCTTTGAGCACGTTCATCTCATTTCCAGCGGAACGAATTCGCCATGAGCTGCCATTGGTCGGCATTGTCGGCGCCGGCCGGGGCGGAGAGCGAAAGGGCCGCTTCGCGTCCTTCCCGATAGAAGAGATAGCGGTTGTTCTCCAACCTGATCTGTTTTTCCGTCACTGCATTCGGTTCTGAGTTGGAGGTATAGACGATCAGCACGGCAGGGCCGGCGGGAAGGGTAACCCGGCGGACGGCGGAAATCCGAACCGCCCGTCCGTTCCTCGCCAGGATCACGGCCTCCTCCTTACGTGCTCGCTCCGGCGTGGGTGCTGAGGCCGCGGGTGCGACCGAGATATCGATGCTGTTGTATTTGTCCGTGAAGCGGGCGCCGTCGGGCCTCTCCGTCATCGCCCAACCTTCCGGGACCTTGATCGCGAATCCTGCCGGCGAGGCATAGGTGACGAAGACCTGGGAATCCGGGATATCGCCAGGCGGGTTAGCCTCGGGCGTGATCGGCTGCTCCTGCGCAGTCGCCACCGGGACCGGGATCAATACGGCGTTGCCCGCGAGCACCACCAGCGCGACCGCCAGATGTAAGGGGCTGATCGGTTTCATTTTTCCTGCCCCGGTTCTCAGCGAGGGCCTGCAGGTGGCATCGGCTCGCAGAGGCGGGAATTGTGTCCAGGCTGATGTTAGGGAACCTCGGCTTACCCAGTCTGCGCGGGTCATATACGGATTGGTAAGGCTGAAGTGGTTCGGCCATCGAGGGCGCGCCCTCGACCACGGCGCGCCCTGTCCGTGGTTCGTGCCAGTCCAGGCGACTATTGCAGCTTGAGCCCTGCCTTGGTCATCGCCTCGGCGATGGCCTTGTGGCACGCGGCATCCTCATCCTTCTTGAGGGCGGAAACGGCCTTTGATTTGGCCTCATCCAGCGCTGCCTTTCCATCGGCAGTCAGGTTTGGTGCCTTGTAGGCATCCTGAAGCCGGATCAAGTCGCTCTCGCAGTCGGCACGGGCGATCGCGGCCGTCGCTATGAGGACGGCAACGGCAAGAAAGACGATCTTGGGGGACCGGTGGTGCATCACGCTTTTCCTTCTTTTCCGGACAGTGCCTAGAGTATCCGCGCGTCGAAACGCCCGAGGCTGAGTCGGCACGGGGCTCAACCCCGATCTCGTGCTAAGCGTCCGATCGTGCTTCTGCCGGGGCAGGCGATATCTGATCGAGCCGGCTGATGGTCAGGAAGGCGACAAGCAAGAGAATGACCGCCAGAAATATCAGGCTGGTCGTGATCGTACCCCAGCCCCACCCGCCGGCGATGAGGGGCTTTGCAAGCAAATCGCCAGCCGAGGCGCCAAGGGGACGGGTCAATATGTAAGCGAGCCAGAACGACAGAATGCCATCCATCTTCAGCGCGTAGTGCAGCAG
>Ga0126378_10003182_pt1 | contig 12378 bp, 11 predicted proteins | sample PanSoiMetPlot_23_FD_92587 | JGI IMG/M metagenome (GOLD analysis project Ga0126378, IMG submission 92587) | Tropical forest soil microbial communities from Panama - MetaG Plot_23 | ecosystem: Environmental > Terrestrial > Soil > Tropical forest > Bulk soil | place: Panama | collected 2016-02-17
AAGTGATAGCGGCCTCTCAGATAGTCGTCCTGGACTGCGGGGTCCACTCGGGCCGCCCCGCTCGGGGTACTCTGTTGTTGAGGCGTCAGTTTCACCTGAATCTCACTGGCGATAGCACGGGACATCTCGCTCTGGAGAATAAGCACATCGCTAGAGTCGCGTTCATAGGTGTTTCCCCAGAGATGCTGGTCGCGGGAGGCGTCAATCAGTTCTGCCGTCACGCGCACGCGTTGCCCGAACGCGCTACTGAACCTTCCACCACGGCGTCTACGTTGAGTTCGCGGGCGATTTCCGGCAGCGTCTTTTTGGCGTGCTTGTACTGCATGGCGGATGTAAGCAAAATCACGCGCACACTACCGAGTTGGGCCAGGTTGCTGATCAGTTCGTCCGTCATCCCATCTGCGAAGTAGTCCTGCTGCGGATCCCAGGAAAAATTCTCCAGCGGCAAGACTGCCAAAGACCGAATTGGCGGTCCGCTGTGTCGCCACATCCATTCCCTTGTCCCGCCGATGTTGAAGCCGAGAAGAAGGCCAGCAGAGCAGTGCCTCCCAGCAAGCCCGCAATCAGGCCGAATACAGATCGCCGCAGCGGCCGTTGTGGCAAAGAGGGAGGCGGCACGACCAGGCCCCTCTTCACCGTCGCTCGATCTGTGGTCGTTGCGTGACGGTCGATCGGCGCGACAAAGCGGTAGCCGCGGCGGGCCACGGTTTCGATGTAACGTGGAGTTCCCGACGAATCGCCCAGTGCTTCCCGCAGTCGGTTGATCGCACTGTAGAGTCCGTGATCGAAATCAACGAAGGTGTCGGCCGGCCAGACTCTCTTCTGCAGTTCATCACGGCTGACGATTTCACCCGGCCGCTCTAACAGCACTTCCAGGATCTGTAACGGCTGCTCTTGCAGCTTGATCTTGATGCCCTGGCGGCGCAGTTCTCCAGCGGCGAAGTCGGCCTCAAAGACTCCGAATCGCACAACGAATGGGGCTTGTCTCGGCTCAAACACGAAAGGCGCTCCCACGTGGATGGCGAGTGAGTCTATCACCACTCCAATGCTCCCGCTAGACGCCCGTCTAACTCCTTCCCGTTCACAACGATAGCCCGTGTGATTCGTTTGTGACACAGGTGTGAGGCAATGCATTGAATGGTTTCCTGAATTGCTGAAAAAGTGTCGCCCCATGAATCGCGACAGCTGGATCACGATGCTGTTGCTTATCGCGGGAGTTCTTCTGGCATTTGCATTGTTTGGAGCGGGAGCCCTGTGGAAAGGCCGGGTTCAGCACAAACGGCCGCTCAGCAGTAGGCACGGCAGCTCGTACGGAAGCATTTTCGTTTGGGCAGCCGTCGTTGCTGTCACCCTTGTGATCGCCGATCAACCGGTGGCCGGGCAATTCAAGGCGACCAATCTGGTTTCCGACAAGACCGGGGTGGCTCGCTACACCGATCCAAATCTGCTGGATGCCTGGGGCATGGCTGAACTTCCCGGTGGTGGCTTCATCGTTGCCGATGCCCTCAGCGGATTCGTCACTTTCTACTCTCACAATGGCACGACGCTGCGCTCACCTGTTACCGTTCCCCCAGCGCCCAGCTTGCCGCCGGGCACACCTGGCTCGCCGGCTGGCCTGGTGGCGAATCCCACCTCTGAATTTGTGATTTCCAAGGATGGCAAGTCAGCGCCCGCGCTTTACCTGTTCTCCACGTTGGACGGTCTGATCTGCGGTTGGAACCCTGCCGTCGATCCCGACAATGCCGTAATCATGGTGGACAACTCAGCCCTCAGTCCGTTCCCGGCGAGCTACTCCGATCTTTCCATGGCCCGAAACAAAGCCGGGCAGATGATCCTCTACGCCACCGATTCCGGCATCAGCGCCGCGCAATCCAACAACGATGTCGCGATGTACGACGGAAATTTCCATCTTCTCGGGACTTTCACCGACCCCAACGCTCCCTCCAATATGGCCGCCTACTCGGCTCGTCCCGTGAACGGAAAACTCTATGTCAATTATGCCGCTTTCACCCCGCTGGCCGGGGTGTCGTGGATATTTTCGATACCGAAGGCAACATGCTCCGTCGCTTCGCAGCCAATCCTCCCGGTGGCCCGTTGGAGGCCCCTTGGGCGGCTGTTCGCGCTCCGGACGGTTTCGGATGGGCGAGTCATCAACTGCTGATCGGCAACGTCGACAGCGGCCAGATTAGCGTCTTCGATCCGAAGACCGGCGGCTTCCTCGGTCAACTCGCAGACGTTCACGGCAAACCCATCGTGATTGATGGAGTGTGGGCCCTCATTTTCGCCAAGGGGGAAAGCGATGACAGCTCGCTTCAACTATTCTTCGCGGCGGGTTGCGTATTCCCCCCGGCTTATTCCCCCAGCCTGTTCGGGCGCATAACGTTGCCCGAAGGCGACGCTGCCACTACCCAGGAGGTCGGGAATTTGTCCCCCGCACTCTCTCTACCTCAATCACGACTCTCGTCTCACCGGAAGTGAATCTTCCTAGGACTGTGAGGCGCTGCGCTCTCTTGGCGCGGCGCTTCATCTTGCCGATGAGCTTGTCGCATTGGATCGCTCGCGGATCAGGAGCTATCCGGACATTAAACCCGATGTTCTCAAGCGTTTCCAAAAACCTCTTCGACACCAGCCAGCCAACTCATTGAATTTGCAGCATCGATTGCGGGCTTATGTGTTTTCCAAAACGTCGTACGAGCCGACCCGATCGTGCGCTGTTTGTTCGATGGCTAATTGCGAAGTACCACTCCAGAGGTGCTGTGATGAAGTCGAGGGGCGTGATCGTTCGTTTCTTAGGGACATTCCTCGTTGTTAAATCATCCTTCGGACAGCAAGACATCGTCGCCAGCTTGAACAGTCTAAGCGTGCCTGCCACGCGTGTGAGTGTAACTCCACCTCCGAAGCCGATCCTGAAGGTCGCCGTTTATTTCCCCGAGCAATTCGATCTTTCAATTCTTCTCAGCGCCGAGAAGGTTACAACTGAGGTCTTCCGACAGAGCCACGTTGACGTGGATTGGCTGAACTGTCCTGGTGCGCGGTCGTGCGACGAGCCCGCCGAAGCTCTCCAGTTCAGAGTAGCGATTCATTCGCGGATCAAGGAGGTTGTCAAGGACCGGGCGCAAGCCAGGCTGATGATCGAGCACGACTCACTCGGCTTTGCGATTCCCTGTGGCGTGACTGATACAGTTTGCTTATCTTACATCTTCTACTCGCCAATCAAGCGCATGGCTTTGGTCGAAGGGACGAGTGTCGCTGTCATCCTAGGACACGTGATAGCCCATGAGATCGGCCATGCTCTCTTGGATTCCAATGCTCACACTCACCAAGGGATCATGCAAGGCAAACTGCCGATCGCAGACCTGGAAAGATTCCTCTATTTCACATCTCAACAATCAAAGCACATCGTAGCGAGTCTGGTGGCGCGTAACCAGCTACAGAAAAAGTAGGGGAGCCGTCGTTGAATGCACGGTCAGAATACCGCAACATTCAAAACTCCAGGGGACATTCCAAAAACATCTGGATCGCGGCTGTTGAAGTTATTCATTTAACTTCATCGAGCTGGTGGGCACATGCGGTGCTAAGGTGAGGTGGGAGACGAACTGTTTCTCCGTGGGAAAGCGGCTCAAATCGGGGCCGTATTCGCTGAATACCACTTCGAGCGTTTCCACTCCGGTAGCATCGATGTGGGTTGCATCGACCCCGCTCATTCGGTACAACGCCTGCCGCATTGGCTCCTGTCCGCGGTGCTTGATTGCTCTGGCCTTGTTCGTGTTATTCAGAGGCGGTGCAGTTTGTCCCCCCTGCTCTTCCCGTTCCATGTCCCCGAGTTTCCGCAGGATCTCCTTCTCATAACAAGGTCCTTGCCGCTGAATATCAGACGGTTCTTCCACACGAAAACCTGATCGCGGAAGAACTCGATCGCTCCCGACGAGAACTGGAGAGACGAGCTGGCTCACGTAGGTTGTGATCCAAATGTAATAGACCGCTGACGGCCAGCTACTGCCTTCCAATCAACTGATAAATACCGGCTTCCGCATGCATTGAGTGTGCGGATAGTGTGCGCCTCTCTTTGCGAATCAAGGAGGAACTCTCTATGGTTCACACAGGTGGCCAGATCATCGCACCAGGCGCCGCAGATGTCTCATCCGGCGGTACCCACCGTTTGTTCGTCCGCGGAATACGCTGGTTGCAGGAGACTTCACGCCGGGTGCTCGGTAAGCAACTAAGACACAGCTGGGGAACTAAGCAGCTTATCCGCCGCTGCCCACCATGATGATCTGTGAAGTGGGCGCAGAGGATCCGGCTTCAGGCTCGACGGTGATCGCGAAAGTCTTTGCCTCCACACCTGTTGGAAGCGGGGGGCGAATCACGGCTGCGGCGCCACGTGCATCTGGTTTGAAGAGACCAGCCGGAATGGGTGTGCCACTTCTGGGTATCAGCCAGAGCTCATAGATCTTCTCTGCTGGAATTGCTGGCATATTGCTGGCAAGAAAAACCAGGGTGCCGCTGCCACGAATGTAGATGGCCTTTCCTTGTGGTTGCGGCGGATTTTTTCCCGCAACGAGCGTGAAATGCTCCGCCTCAGGCGAGCTTAGCGTTGACAGCAGTTGCTTTGCCTCCAGCAACTGCTGTTCTTGCTTGGAAGAACGGGTGTCGAGCTCAGCCAAACGCCCGCGGAGATCTGAATTCTGGTGAGCTAACAAGACCGCGATCACGATCACTCCCAAGGCAGTCGCCCAGGGCAGCGCATTCCACCAAGCTACGCGAGCCCGGGGGCGAAGCTGCGCCCTGCGCGGTTCCTTTGCGATCGCGGCCATGAGTCGTCTCCGGGAGCGTGCGGGAGGCCTCGGGCCGCCAGCGGAGAAAGCCAGCAGAGCCAAATCCCCCAGTAACTTCTCGAGCTCTTGGCGACAGGCGGAGCACTCCTCCAAATGCGTTTCGACAGCGCGTCGTTCGTCTCCCTGCAATGTGCCCAGGGCGTACAAGGAGAGATCATCCGCGAATTGTTCGTGCACGCTCATGGATTGAAAGCTTTGCGCAGAGTCATGAGCCCCGCGCGGATACGAGTCTTGATGGTGCCAAGGGGCTCGCCGGTTTTTGCCGCGATCTCAGTATGGGTCAGTCCCTCGAAGAAAGCCATCTCCAGCGCCGAGCGCTGAGATGACGACATGCTGGTGAGGGCGCTGCGAATTTTTTCGAGCACACGGTTCCATTCTGCCCCACTCGCGAGATCTGGCTCGATAGAGACCACAATTTCAGCGATATCGGTTTCCGGCCGGCGTTTGCGGAGCGAGTCGATGGCGCGGTTCCGTGCAATCACGGCAAGCCAGCCGGCAAGACTGCCTCGGCTCGGGTCAAATACGTCTGGGCTGCGCCAGAGTTGTATGAAGACTTCCTGCAGAATATCCTCTGCCGCCCCCGTATCCCCAAGTACGCGTAATGCGACCGAGTAAACGATCGAAGAGTAGCGCTCATAGAGCTGTGCCATCGCGTGCTCGTCACCCGAGCGAACCGCCGATAGCAGCGTGGCGTCGATCGAGACGTTGGAGGCAGCGCCAGACAAGCGAATTATCTCTTCCTTTATGTTTACGCTCGACAGCTACTCTCGGATTGGGGATGTATGGAATCTCGCTGTCTACGACGATTCACTGCCAACGGAGTCATGGTTTCGTGAATCGCTGAGACAAACGGGGGGTGCCCACAATGCAGTTTATGGTACCAGAACACGTAAGCGCGCCCGATATATACGCAGGAAAACGGACTCTGGATTTCCTATCACGCAGAAATATTTCTTGCATCGATGGAGCGGAAAAATCAGTAATCCTCAAATCTGAATTCAGAGTTGCGTCGTATTCCAATTCGTAGACGGATCCAATCGAAACCGCTGAGTGTGTGGCGCCGCGCAACCAGCGAGTCTTGCGAGGAGGGACCCGTCGATCAACTCCAATCCCAAGAGGAAAATTGAATGAAACGACCGCATTCGTTCGTGGCCTTCGCCATGGCGCTAATGGTCTTGGCTCCCGCCAGTCTGTTCGCCTCGAGCCATCGCGAAGCGCCGATCTCCGCTCTGGACCACAGCGCGGACGTAACGGACTGGTACGCGTTTGTCAGCTACGACCGTCCGGACCGCGTAACCATGATTCTCAACGTCGACGGTTTTCTAGAGCCGTCGAATGGACCTAACTACTTTCCCTTTGATCCCAACGTTCGTTATGTGATGAACGTAGACAACACTCAGAGTGGAAAGGCGAACATCCAGTTCATTTTTCGCTTTAAGACGGAAATCCGCCAGCCCGGAGTCTTCACCGGGTTTGTGGGTGGCATTGCGGGGATCCCGCAGATCACATCTCTTAATGGCCCCGGCTCTGAAGGCTTGAGCCTGCGACAGACTTACACCATCACCATGATCAAGAACGGTGTAGCAACAGATCTGACCGACGGAAAAACTCTGTATGCCGTGCCTTCCAACGTCGGACCGCTCACCATGCCGAAGTACAACGAGCTGTTTAACCAGGGCATCTATGATCTGGGTAACAATGTTCGAGTCTTTGCTGGGACCGTCGACGATCCCTTCTACATCGATCTGGGTGCAGCTTTTGATTCGTTCAACTTCCGAATGAACGCGGGAGGAATTCTCAGCACGACGGAAGATGCGGACGACACGCACAATTATGCCCCCGATGCCGTCGCCGGCTTCAATGTCAACTCCATCGTTCTCGAAGTTCCAATCACGATGCTGACCGTAGATGGGAAAATCCATCCGGCCAGCGAGAAGCAAGCGGTGATTGGTACCTACGGTGAAACCGATCGCCAACGGATCACGGTCCGCCGAGGCAACGGTACCGTGAATGGGGAAGGTTCCTGGCGGCAAGTGAACCGCGAGGGCAATTCGCTAATCAACGAATTGATCATTGGGACGGGTTCCAAGGATCTGTTCAGTGTCTCCGATCCCGTGAACGACAGCCAGTTCGCCAGCTTCTTCCTCGATCCGCTACTGGCGCATGTTTACTCCTCGGTCCTGAACATTCCCATTCCTCCAGCACCGCGTACTGACTTGCTTCCACTGGTACAGTACATGGCTCCGATTTGCCCAGGGTGCGGCCCCAGCGACGCTGGTCCCGTCGCTGATCTGCTGCGCCTGAACACTGGTATTCCCCCCACTCCGGTCGGCAGCCAGCAGCGTCTTGGTTTCCTGGCGGGCGATCTGGCTGGATTCCCGCAAGGACGCCGGCCCATTGACGACGTGGTGGACATTGCTTCGCGCGCAGTCGTCGGGATTCTTGTCGATCCCGCGAAGTATGGTGCACGTGTCGGCGACGGCGTTAACACCAAGGGAGATGGGTTTAGAACAACGTTCCCTTATGTTCGTTCAGCCAACAACGGGCGTAACAGCCACCACACCGGCCCTGGCCTAGTTGGTTGTTCGGGACAGCCACATGGTGTCTGCCCGGTGAAGTAACCCCGATGCTTGTGGCCGCTTCCTTTGCGAAGCGGCCACACCCAATTTCAAGAAACGAGGATCCGATGAAAAGACTGGCTCAATTGCTGTTCATTTGCTCGATCGCTACCACGACGTGGGCGCAAACCCTTATCCCCTCTGCCGAACCGAAATCCTCTCCTGCGGAGCAGGGCATGGCGCAGGCGCAGCGGTTGATCGAGAAGAACCCTAAGAACTACGAAGCCTACAATGCGTTGGCGCTGGCGCTGTCTCGCCGCGCGCGCGAAACCTCGGACGTAAAGTTCTATGCCGAAGCCGAAACGACGTTGAAGAAATCGTTTGAGATTTCAACCGACAATTTCGACGGGAAGAGGATTGAAGTGTGGCTGCTCCTGGGCAAACATGAGTTCGCAGCTGCCCGCGAACAAGCTATCAAACTCAACAATAGAATGCCAGATGACGTTATGGTCTGCGGATTCCTCACTGACGCGAACGTCGAACTCGGCAACTATGACGAGGCGGAAAAATCAGCGCAGCTCATGCTTGATCTGCGTCCGGGAAATCCTCCCGGCGTCACTCGTGCCGCATACTTGCGTGAGTTGTTCGGAGATGTGGACGGTGCCCTGGAACTCATGAACATGGCGCTCCAATCCACCAACCCGAGCGAGATGGAAGATGCGGCATGGATTCTTACGCAGATGGCGCATCTTCAACTATCGGTGGGAAAAGTGGCCGACGCGGAAAAGAGTCTCCAGCAAGCACTAGCGCAGTTCCCTGGGTATCACTATGCCCTGGGAAATCTGGCGAAAGTGAGAATCGCCCAGGAGCGTTATGACGACGCCGTTCAACTACTGCAGCAGCGTTATCAAGCTGCACCCCATGCTGAGAATCTCTACGACCTTGCGGAGGCCTTGCAGTTGGCCGGGCGAACCGACGAGGCCAAAAGAGCTTTCGCCGAGTTCGAGCGAAAATCGCTACTCGAGACCAATCGCGCGGACAATTCGAACCGGGAACTGATCTTCTATTATGCCGATGACGCGCCGCAACCGCTGAAGGCTCTGGAAGTCGCCGAGAGAGAGTTCGCCCGCCGGCATGACGTCTACACGCTGGATTCCTATGCCTGGGCGCTTCACGTCAACAGTAGGAATCAAGAAGCACGCAAGCAGGTCGAGACAGCGTTGGCTGTGGGAATTCGGGATTCCAGGATGCTCCGGCATGCCGGCGAAATTGCGCTGGCGACCGGCGATCCTGTGGCCGCGGGGAAATATCTGCAGCAGGCTGTGGACTTGAATGCCGGCGATTCTGAATTGGCACGCGCAACCCTGGCGCATCTGTCAGCAGACGACCAAGACAAACTGTTACAGCACCGTTAACCTCGACTCGCCTCATAGTGCGATCTAAGTCAGGCAGTTTTCGCCTATCTGTTTAACTCCAAAGAGGGCAGATCATGACCAGCATTAACCGTCAAACCTCGTATAGTCAGCGGCTGCAGCGCGTCAGTTCTGCCTTCGTGTTCTTGTGCTTCTTCGTTCTCCCGGCATTTGCAGCGACCAGCTTGTCTGGAAGCCTTACCGATCCCGCCGGTGGCGTCGTCCCGAGCGCAACCATTCGGCTTTTGCGCCTGGCGGACTCCGTTCTTAGTGAGACATTCACGGATATCCAGGGCGAATTTTCCTTTGCGAATCTGAGTCCGGGGGAGTATCGCCTTGTCGCGGAGTTCCCCGGTTTTGCTCCCGTCACACGCACAGTAGCGCTCGCTGAGGATAGAGACGACACGGAGAAAATTCAGTTCGCCGCTATTTCCCGGCAAAGCGAATCGGTCAGCGTGACGGCCGACGTGAATGAAATGGACGTCCTTGCTCCCGATCCCTCCGAGCGAGTATTCGTCCGCCAGGATTTGCTCGATGCGAATCCGGGCGGCCCGGGAGCGCCAGTTTCGATTCCCGGGTATCCCATCGAAACCGCTTCCGGCGGAATCAAGGCTCCGCAATACTTTGCACCGGGAGTTGCCGGCGATCATGGCGAACCGATCGCGCAGTTCATTGCTGTGGGTGGCTATTTCGTGCCGAACAATCTTTCAGCGAATGCTCACGGCAATGGCTATGCTGATCCGAATATCTTTGTTCCCCAAGTCGTCGAAAGCGTGCAGATCGACGGTGGGGCGTTCAATGTCAGAGAGGGAAATCATTCTGTCAATCTTGCAGCAACCTATGGACTACGGACTCATTTCGATCCATTTCTGAATCTTACCGGCGACCAGCGTGACGTAGACCTTGCGGCGGGCTTGAGTCCCGGAGCTGAATCGTGGATGGCATTTGAAGCTTCCTACGGAAATGGATTTCTCGGCCGGCTGGAGCATCGCCAGCAGTACAAGTTCAATGGTAACAGGGCCTTCAATGTGGGCGAGCATCGGTTGGCGCTGGTCGGCCTTGGATACTACGGTCAGTCCTACATACCGGGCCTCGTCCCGATCTTTGCGCCGGATGCAAACGATGCGAATTTCCAAAATCTTGGGGATGCGATTGACCCCCGCCAGCGAGATCAAACCCACACGGCCCTGCTGGCCTTGAACGATGTCTGGCAGCTCAGTAACAGCCAGCAATTGCAACTGTCGGGCTTCTTCCGTACTTACAACTTGTCACTGTATTCTGACTTTGGCCAGGGCCTCTTTCGGCAGAGCGAATTTCGCACGGTGGGCGGTGGCAGTGCGGAATATGTGAAGAAGTTCGCTCACTTTTTTTCGCTGCTGGGCGGCCTTATTTATGAACGCGAAGCGCCGCGGCGCGATGACCTTGACCGCTATGGCTTCTTTGATCCGAGCCGTCCCGTCTATTACGGTATCTTCACCCCCTTGGATGGAAACAATGTGACCATTGCATCGACTACTCCGTATATCGCTGCCGAAGGCAATATCTCCCGTCATTTCCGGTATTATCTCGGCTGGCGACGAGACGAGATCAACTTCGGTAACCGCGACTTACTGACGGCACCGAATTCCTTTCAAAAGTTAGTCGGAGTCAACTCTCCGAAAGCGACTCTATCTTTCTTGCCAGGGAACTCAAACATTGCTCCTCGAATCGCGGTCAGCTTCGGAGAGGCCTTCTTCACGGAGGATCCGCGCATCGGCTTGGGCAGCCTAGCAGGTACTCCGGTCGCGAAGTCGCGTTCCTGTCAGCTCATTGCCAGTAAGTCGACTCATCGGACTGACATTCGGTTGACATTGGGTCACATCACGAACAGCGCAGAACTGGCCAAGATCGACCCTGATACCGGCCTCCAGTTCAACCAGGGACCAAGCCGCCTCCGGTTCATTACTCTTGCTGCTCGCCGCAATTTTTCCTTCGGGTTTCTTCAGGTGAGCTTTTCGAAAGCGGACGCTCGCGATCTCGACTCCGGCGAACCCACGCCGGAAGCGCCCCGCACGATCTTCGACTTGCTGGGGACGATCGAGCGGCTTCCGCTGCACGTGCAAGCCAAAAGTGAGTTCGAATTTGTTGGCCGGAAGCCGTTAGGGACCGGATGCGATTCCCGGAATCTGAATGCCGAATGTGTCGGAACTTCAGTCAAGGAATTCCGCGGCGCCCTAGCCAGGCCATTCCTGGATGGCCGGCTCAATGCCGAGCTGAATTTTCTGATCTCGCGGAGCTACACGGGCCAGACCACCGAGAATTTCTATCCTTCTGCGATTCAAGAAGTCGTAGGAGTGCGCTCACGATCCTACGCAAGCGTAGGCTTCAGCTACAGGTTCGGCCGCTCCCGTTGACCGTGCCGCCAGCGACTTCCCGACGTGATTCTGACCGCACGAAGTGCGGCGAGTCTATATACCGAAGCCGGACGGGAAACAGCGGCCGCTAGGAAGAGTGAAATCTGATTACAACAGTTGACCCCTATTCGTCGCGTAGCGCGACGACTGGATCGACTCGCATTGCGCGCCGTGCTGGAGCGCACGACGCCGCCAGAGCCACACTCACAAGCAGAATCGCGCACCCGGCAAACGTAATCGGATCATGCGCGGTCACTCCATAGAGCATCTTTGCCAGCAAGCGAGTCAGAGCGAATGATGCCCCGATGCCAATGACGACACCGACCATCGTCATGGCTACACTCTCACCGACGACCAGCCGCAACACATCCAAGCGGTAAGCCCCTAAAGCCATGCGAAGGCCGATTTCATGAGTGCGCTGGCCAACGACATAGGAGATGACTCCGTAGACTCCGATGCTTGCGAGAAGCACGGCAAGGACCGCGAAAGCACTGAGAAGTGTCATGATGAAGCGCTGCGAGGCCACGGAGTTGGAAACGATGGTCTCAAGCGTTTGTTCTCCGTCGATCGTCGATTGATTGTTTGTCTTTTCGAACATCGTCCGAATCGATCCCAGCGTAGCGAGGGGGTTGCCTTTTGTGCGCACGACGAAGCGACTATTAATAGTCCACGTAGGAACGAACTTGTCCGGGATTTGTACGGTCGTGTAATAGATCTGCGGATGGTTGTCGGCGGCGCCTTCGGCGAGTCCGATTTGTTTGGCATGTCCAACAACTCCGACAATTTCCCACTGTTGATCCACCGAGGAAATGTTGAGCCGTTTACCAATAGGATTTTCGTTGGGGAAATACTTCCTGGCCAAAACTTCGTCAATGACGGTGACTGTAGGCGATTTCTCGGTATCTTGTTCGCTGAAGAAGCGCCCCTGCTTCAGCGGGATCTGCAACACTTTCAAATAATCCGGTTGGACCCCCAAGTCGAAGGCCCAGTGCATGTCATTTTCGCTGGGTGGTTTGGGCTCACCTTCCCGCCAAAAGGTGACGGTATCGGATCCTTGCATCGGTAGAGGAGCGTCCAGAAAGGATGCAGCCTCGACACCCGGAACCGACTCGAGGTTGGCGGTGATCTGCCGAAAATGCTCGCGCAGGGCCGCCGGTGGCTCGGAGGTCAACGAAGGTGG
>Ga0126378_10003183_pt1 | contig 12376 bp, 8 predicted proteins | sample PanSoiMetPlot_23_FD_92587 | JGI IMG/M metagenome (GOLD analysis project Ga0126378, IMG submission 92587) | Tropical forest soil microbial communities from Panama - MetaG Plot_23 | ecosystem: Environmental > Terrestrial > Soil > Tropical forest > Bulk soil | place: Panama | collected 2016-02-17
CGTTGTCGCGGCATCCGGAGTGTCGCAGGCATCGCTGAACCGGATCAGCCGGAGACTGCCGCAGGCACGCCTGGCCATGCCCGAGCAGGTGGTGGCGGCCGCGGACCTTGTCCTGCTGACGGTGCCCGACGACGTGCTGCCTGGCCTGGTGCGCGGGCTGGCCGAGACCGGCGTTCCGTTGTCCGGACGGCTGATCGCTCATGCGAGCGGCAGGCACGGTCTTGCTGTCCTCGACCCGGCGGTCCGCGCGGGAGCACTACCCCTTGCCCTGCACCCGGTCATGACCTTCACCGGCCGGGCTGACGACGCCGACAAGATAACTGGCATCTCCTTCGGGGTGACGGCGCCCGGGCAACTCAGGCCGGTCGCTGAGGCCCTCGTGGTGGAGATGGGCGGCGAGCCAGTGTTCATCGCCGAAGACAAGCGCGGCCTGTATCACGCCGGCCTGGCCAGTGCGGCGAACTATCTCGTGACCCTGGTGGCAGCGTCGAGCGACCTGCTCAGGGAGGCGGGCGTGCCCGATCCAGCCCGGATGCTCGGCCCGCTGCTGGGCGCCGCGCTGGAGAACGCCCTGGCTCTCGGCGATCTCGCCCTGACCGGCCCGGTGGCTCGCGGCGACGCGGAGACCGTGGCTTCCCACGTGCAGGTCATCGGGGCAGTAGCGCCCGAGGCTCTGGGCGCCTACCTGGCGCTGGCGCGCCTGACGGCCGACCGTGCACTGGCGGCTGGCACTCTCACCTCCGCGGAGGCGCAGCGGCTGCTCGGCGTCCTATCCGGGTCGGCTAAGTGACCGCCGCGATGCCGATGCTGGCCAGGACCAAGGCGGGCCTAGCCGCCTGCCGGGCGACGCTGAGGCCTCCCGTGGTACTCGTTCCGACCATGGGAGCCCTGCACGATGGCCACCGCGCGCTGCTGCGGCGCGCCAGGCAGATTTCGGGGCACAACGGATCGCTCGTGGTGTCTGTCTTCGTCAACCCGCTGCAGTTCGGGGCGAGTGAAGACCTGGACCGCTATCCGCGCACCCTCTGCGACGACATCGCCGTCTGCGCCGCTGTGGGAGTGGACGTGGTCTTCGCCCCTGCCTACGAGCAGATGTACCCGCTCGAGCAGGTGATCACGGTCAGTCCTGGCCATCTTGGCGAGGTACTCGAAGGAGCATTCCGGCCGGGCTTCTTCCACGGCGTGCTCACAGTGGTGCTTAAGCTGTTCAATCTGGTCAAGCCAGATGTTGCGGTCTTCGGCGAGAAGGATGCTCAGCAGCTCGCCGTTGTTCGAAGGATGGTGACCGACTTGAACCTGCCGGTCGCGATCGAGTCGGTTCCGATCGCACGCGACCCGGACGGCCTGGCGATCTCAAGCCGGAACCGCTACCTGTCGGCCGCCGAGCGCAAGACCGCGCTGGCGCTGTCTCAGGCCCTGCGGGCAGGAGTAGCGGCCGCCGGCAGCGGGGCCGCAGCGGTGCTCGCCGCAGCCCAGGCCGAGCTCAGCGCCGCGAGCCAGGGTGAGCCGTCGCTGGCCACCGATTACCTCGCGCTGGCCGACCCGGAGACGTTCACCGAGGTCACCGCCGACTACGCGGGCGAGGCGCTATTGCTGGTGGCCGGGACGGTCGGCAAGACCCGGCTGATCGACAATATGCGCATAGACGTCGCTAGCCCGGGGGGACGATCCCCGGGAGCCTCCCGAGTTCCTGCCGACCCAGGGTCGGCGCCATGATCGCGCGGCGGTTGTTCGCCCCGCCCCCTGGCTGGGTCAGGCGGGCCGATGTCGTCGTGGTCGGTTCCGGGATCGCAGGCGTCACTGCGGCGCTGAGCACGCACAGCGCCTTGCGCGGCTGCAACGTGCTCCTGGTCACCAAGTCACTGCTCGACGACGGCTCGACGAGGTGGGCACAGGGCGGGATCGCGGCCGCGCTAGGCCCTGGCGACACGCCCGAACAGCATCTGGCCGACACGCTGGCCGCCGGGGCGGGCATCTGCGACATCGAGGCGGTCCGGGCCCTCGTGACCGACGGCCCGCGAGCGGTCCGCAGGCTGATCGCGCTCGGCGCCAGGTTCGACGCAGATGCTGGCGGCCTACTCGAGCTGACCAGGGAAGGCGGTCACCTGCGCCGAAGGATCGCTCACGCCGGTGGCGATGCGACCGGCGCTGAAGTGTCGCGCGCGCTGCTGTTCGCGCTTGCCGAAGCGGGTGCGGGAGCCACCGAAGGCGTGGGCATCGACGTCATCGAGCACGCCATGACGCTTGACCTGCTGCTGACAGCGGACGGCCGCGTCGCAGGAATCACGCTGCACGTCATTGGCGAGGGTCAGCAAGACGGCGTGGGAGCCGTGGTCGCGCCAGCGGTCGTCCTCGCGACAGGCGGGTTCGGCCAGATCTACTCGGCGACGACGAACCCTCCAGTGTCCACCGGCGACGGAGTGGCGCTCGCGCTGAGAGCCGGCGCAGAGGCCGCGGACCTCGAGTTCGTGCAGTTCCACCCCACCGTGCTGTGGCTGGGGCCCCGTGCCCGGGGCAGGCAGCCGCTCATCTCCGAGGCCGTGCGCGGCGAGGGGGCGGTCCTGGTCGACGCGTCAGGCCGCCGGTTCATGACCGGCCGCCATCGCCTCGCCGACCTCGCCCCGCGTGACGTCGTCGCCAAGGCGATCATGAACGTGATGACCGAGACCGGCACCGACCACGTCTACCTCGACGGCACTCACCTCGGCGAGGAAGTGTGGGAGCACAGGTTCCCGACCATCAGGGCGAGTTGCCTGTCCCACGGCATCGACCCGGTCCGCGAGCCGATCCCCGTCGTTCCCGCGGCCCACTACGCCAGCGGCGGCGTCAAGACCGACCTGCACGGCCGCACCAGCATCAGCGGGTTGTACGCGTGCGGCGAGGCCGCATGTACCGGAGTCCACGGCGCGAACCGGCTCGCGTCCAACTCCCTGCTCGAGGGCCTGGTGTTCGCCGAGCGGATCGCCGCCGACCTCGCGGCCGGCCTGCCGCCGCGGACCGAGCCCGGCATTGACGTCCGCCGCCCCGGCCTGCTCGACCCCGCAGCCACGGACCAGATCCAGCACCTCATGACCGAGCGAGCGGGCGTCTTGCGTTCCGGCCCCGGCCTGCTCGCCGCCTCCGACGCGCTCCGCAAGATCGGCGACTTCCAGTCGACCAAGCCGTCCCTTGCTGCGTGGGAAGCCACCAACCTGCACACCCTGGCTACTGCCCTGGTCACGGCCGCCGCGCGGCGCACTGAGACCCGCGGCAGCCACTGGCGCGAGGACTATCCGGACCCCTCGCCGGACTGGCTCGGTCACTTGATCGTGACCGTGGACAGGGCGACTGCCGAGGGAAAACCGTCGGGGGATATGGCCCGGACAGACACGTCGTCCCGGCCATTGCAGAACGCACTGGCCGGGACGACTGTCCGTCCGGACCCGACTGATGCCGACGGGCTTACAGTTCGGTTCATATCAGCATCGGCCCCGGACGGCGCAGTGCTGTCATCGACCGCCTGGCGGGCCTCGGGCAGCGACGGTCTGCGGCTAGCGGACGGCAGCGCCGGGTCTCGCCGTGAGGTGCGGGAGCGCGGCGATGGCTGAGCTCGGCACGGAACTTTCGGAACGGCTAGCCTCGACTGGGCTTGATGTCGCCGCGGTGGTGCGAGTCATACGGGCCGGTCTGGCAGAGGATCTTGCCGACGGTCCGGACGTGACCACCGCAGCCACGATCCGACCGGGGGAAGTCGGGACGGCCGACGTTGTCGCTCGTCGTCCAGGCGTGATAGCTGGTCTTTACGTGGCCGACGCCGTGTTCCAGTTGGCCGGCGGGGACGTTGGGTCCGCCGACCGCGTTCAGCGCGCGGCGGCACTCAATGTTCGCTCCGGCCCTCCCTCCGAACCATCGCGGGTTTCCTCGGTGACCAGTTACTACATCAGCGATGGCGACATAGTCGATGCTGGCACAAGGCTCATGACGGTCGAGGGATCGCTGAGCACGATCCTCACGGCGGAGCGGACGGCACTTAATTTGTTGTGTCATATGTCCGGCATTGCGACGCTCACGAGGACGTGGGTCGACGCCGTGGCGGGCACGGGCGCGCGGGTCAGGGATACGCGCAAGACGCTGCCGGGGCTCCGGGCGCTGGAGAAGTATGCCGTGCGGTGCGGAGGCGGCGTTAACCACAGGATGTCGCTGTCGGATGCCGCGCTGATCAAAGATAATCATGTGGCTTCTGCCGGCTCCGTGACAGCCGCGTTCGACGCGGTGGGGAAGCTGGCGCCCGATCTGCCGGCCGAGGTGGAATGCGACACGCTCGACCAGGTGGATGAGGCGGTGGCCGCAGGGGCCGGGCTCATCCTGCTTGACAACTTCAGCGTCGCCGACCTGGCCGAGGCGGTGAAGCGGACGGCCGGCCTGGCGCGCCTGGAGGCGAGCGGCGGGCTGCGCCTTGAGGAAGCCGCCGCGGTGGCGGCAACCGGCGTGGACTACCTCGCGGTGGGCGCGCTGACACACTCCGCGCCCGCGCTCGATATCGGACTCGACCTGGTCGGGCCCCTGGCCGGCGGACAGGTGCGGTGAAGCCGTGCTGCTCACGATCGACGTCGGCAACACCAACTCGGTGCTTTGCATCTTCGACGGCGAAGAGGTTGTCGATCACTGGCGGATAGCGACGGACCCGGTCAGGACGGCCGACGAGCTCGCGGTCATGCTCCGGGGACTGCTCTCCCAGAGCGAGCGCCTCGCCGCTGCCGAGAGGTCGTCCCACCGGGCCAGCACCGCGGGAGGTTCCGGCGCATCGCCCTTGGCCGGCACCGCGGGCCTGGACGGGATTGCCTTGTGCTCGACGGTCCCTTCCGTATTGCACGAGATGCGAGAGATGCTCGAGCGCCACTACGCTGACGTTCCCGCCCTGATCGTCGAGCCGGGGGTCAAGACCGGCGTCTCCGTCCGGATGGACAATCCCAAGGAAGTCGGTACCGACCGGATCATGAACACCGTCGCGGCCGGTCACCTGTACGGCGGCCCGGCCATCGTGGTCGATTTCGGCACCTCGACTAACTTCGATGCGGTCAGCGCCAAGGGCGACTTCGTAGGCGGCGCGCTGGCGCCGGGGATCGAGATCTCGGTCGACGCGCTGTCCAGGCGGGCCGCACAGCTCCTTAAAGTCGAGCTGACCAGGCCCGGCCGGGTCATCGGAAAGAACACGGTCGAGGCGCTCCAGTCGGGGATCATCTTCGGCTTCGCCGGTCAGGTCGAAGGCATCGCGCGCCGCATGGCGGCCGAATTGTCGCCGGCCGACCCGCAGGCCGTCACGATCATTGCGACCGGCGGCCTCGCCCCTCTCGTCATCGACGAAGTCAAGATCATCGACGCGTACGAGCCATGGCTGACGCTGATCGGCCTGCGCCTGGTCTGGGAACGTAACCTAGCAAGCTGACCCCGGTCCCCAGCGGCCCGCTTCACCACCCCGCACCGGCCAACCCCGGTCCCGGCAACAACGCTGAACCTTTCATGCTGCTATGGCGACAGGAGGGGTTCAGCGTTGTCGCGACCGCGCGGGAGTAGCGACAGGAGGGGTTCAGCGTTGTCGCGACCGCGCGGGAGTAGCGACAGGAGGGGTTCAGCGTTGTCGCGAGCGTGGGCAGGAGCGACATCACGGGTTCAGCGTTGTGGAGGGTGAGTCGTTGCGGGGAATCTCTGTCGCCCCTAAGCTCCGGGCGCCGGTAGCCTCGGGCAGGTGAGCGACGAACGCGGCGGCGAGGCCGCTTTGCCGGGCGAGGAGTCCTGGCAGCCGTCCGACCTGTCCGAGCAGATGCGGGTCAGATTGGCCAAGGCCGAGCGGCTCAGGAAAGCAGGTATCGAGCCTTATCCGGTCGGTTACCCTCGCACGCACACGATCGCTGAGGTCAGGAACCAGCACCCCGACTTGCCGCCGGATACCGCGACCGGACAGAAGGTCGGCGTCACGGGCCGGGTCATGCTGTACCGAACTGGCGGAAAGCTCTGCTTCGCCACCATCAGGGACGCGACAAGCGAGATACAGGTAATGATCTCCCGTGACCGCGTCGGGGATGAAGCGCTGGCGGCATGGAAGTCGGACGTCGACCTAGGCGACCACGTCGGTGTCACCGGCGAGGTGATCACGTCACGGACCGGTGAGCTCTCCGTGCTCGCCGACTCATTCGCGATCACCGCAAAGTCCTTGCGGCCTCTCCCGGACAAGCACTCCGGCCTGACGGATCCGCAGTCGCGAGTGCGCATGCGTTATGTCGACCTGATCGTCAATCCGGCCGCAAGGCAACTCGCTGAGCTTCGCGCTTCCGTCACCCGTGCCATCCGCGAGGAACTGCACCGTCAGGGCTTTATCGAGGCTGAGACGCCCATGCTGCAAACGCTGCATGGCGGCGCCAACGCCAGGCCGTTCGTGACCCACATCAACGTCTACGACATGCCGCTGTACCTGCGGATCGCGCTCGAGCTCTACCTCAAGCGGCTGATGGTGGGCGGGTTCGAGAAGGTTTATGAGCTCGGCAGGAACTTCAGGAACGAGGGCGCGGACGCGACGCACAACCCCGAGTTCACGATGCTCGAGACCTACGAGGCCTACGGCGACTACACCTCGATCGGAGTCCTGACCAGGGACCTGATAATCAGGGCTGCCCAGGAGGGACTCGGGGGCACGGTCATCCGGCGCCCTGACGGGTCCGAGCACGACATCGGCGGTGACTGGCCATCGGTGACCGTGCACGACGCCGTCTCGGCCGCGCTCGGCGAGACGGTCACCCCCGAGACCGGGCACGACCAGTTGCGCCGGCTAGCTGCCCAGGCCGGAATCGCCGTCGAGCCGTCCTGGAACGCTGGCCAGGTGCTCGTTGAGATCTACGAGCACCTGGTCGAGGCCAAGACAGTGCTGCCGACCTTCTACCGCGACTTCCCCGTCGAGGTCGCGCCGCTGACAAGGGGGCACAGGGAAGATCCGCGACTGGCCGAGAAGTGGGACCTGGTCGCGTTCGGCGCAGAGATGGGCACGGGCTATTCCGAGCTCGTGGACCCGGTCGAGCAGCGTGCCAGGCTCACGGCCCAGTCGCTGCTTGCGGCCGGCGGAGACGCCGAGGCCATGCAGCTCGACGAGGACTTCCTGCGGGCGCTGGAATACGGCATGCCTCCCAGCGGCGGTATGGGCATGGGCATCGACCGTCTCCTCATCATGCTGACGGGCGCCTCGATCAGGGAGACGATCCTGTTCCCGATTGTCCGCCCGACCTTATAGCCGAGGCCCGAGCGGCCGGCCACGCGTCAGGCGATCCGCACGGCGCCGTCGTAAGCGCCCCACAACATCGCGTGAATGCCGACGGGGATGCCAAACGTGGGAGCGTCGAGCATGAAGCCGTTGCCCACGTAGATTCCGACGTGGCTGATGCCGGGAAAGAAGAAAACCAGGTCTCCCGGGCGGAGCTGAGATCGCGACACGTGCACGCCGGAGTTCCACAGCCAGCCCGTGTAATGCGGCAGGCTGACGCCGAGCTGTGCGTAGGCCCACACGACCAGGCCCGAGCAGTCAAAGCTGTCCGGGCCTGCTGCACCCCATGCGTAGGATGAGCCGATCTTGCTCATCGCGATCCTGAGTGCGTGGACCTCAAGTGAGCTGCCGTTGACGTGAATGGGCGGATACTTGCCCGTTTGGCGGTAGATCTGGAACGCCTTGGCGAACACGGCGCTGTTCAGCTTGTTCTCCTTGGCCTGGATCTTGGCCACCTTGCCGCGCATGGAGGCAGAGAGCCTCGCAGCCATCTTTTCCTGCTGGACTGCCATGAGCCTTGCGCGTTGCGCCGCACGCCGCGCGGCAGTCACGAGCTGGAGCTTGGCGCCGTTCTCCTTCTGGAGCTGGCCGAGTATCGATGCCCGGTCCAGCATGGACTGCGGGTTCTTGCTCTCCAGTATGCTGATCGCGGGGCTCACTCCGCCGGTCATGTAGCCAGCCGCGGCGATCTGAGCTATCGCCGCCTGAGAAGCAGTAAGCAGCCTCTGATCCCTGCGCAGGGTCAAGTGCGCGATCTTGACTTGGGCCTTGGCCTCGTTGTACTGGATCCGAAGCGCGTCATATTGCTGGCTTAGCGCATCGATCTGCTGGGAGATCTTGGACGCCGCGGCCAGAAGCTGCTTCAGGGTCGGCTTGGGGCTCGCGGGATCGGCGCCCGCAGCCGCGACGGGCAAGGCCAAGCCAATCGCGACAGCGACGACGACAGCGCCCGACATGCGGCCGGCAAACCGACGTCGCCGGGTCCTGCCGCTGCTTGCCCGGGCGGTTAGCGCGGCCTGGCGTCTGGAGTGCCAACCTGCTGGCGAGCCCTCCACGCTGGCGCTCCTTTCCTAGGCTGGATTACCCCGGCTCGGCCAGGGCACGCCAGCGGGAACGAGGTGACAGCGATGGACATTAATCGTTTGAGGAAGCCTCTGCACCGCTGATCAGAAAAGTTTCGTCTCGGACACCGTGGTCGTAGCCATGACTTTCGGCGCATCCAGCCACCTAGCTGTTCCAGTGCATCGTGCTCCTGCGCCCTGGACGGCGGCGCACAACCCGATGTTTTCGCAGGTCAAGAGGCGTGTCTGGAACTGATCCGTTGCTAATGGCCGGCGAGACCTATTAAGGCCGGCCGTGGCGCGCGATGCACGCCGCCTGTGCACGGCGAAATGCTAAATGACCACTAGTCAATTAATGGGCATGTACGACGGAAACTGCTGAGCCTCGGGCGCGCATTGTGCGGCTGTAAGGTCAGCGGCAAACCCCGCCTTGAGGTCTCTGCAACGAAACTCGGCGGTCCGGTCCCCGCTATGCACGGAATTCGACCCTGGCGTGGCTGGCGTGGCCTGCATGACTTGCACACTCCTTCGTCAAACCGGGTGATGTCGCTGTCGAATGCGCTTGTGATGCTGTCGTTTGCCGAGAAGGCTTCCGGCGTCTATTGAGAGACATCGCGGCTCGAGAGGAGACTTGCGGAGAGCGGCTTTTCGCTGGTGACCTGGCCGCGGAGCTTTAGCCACCTTGCCGGGCCTGTCAGAATTGGCTCACTGTCGGATACAACGGTTCTCGAGGTTGCTATCAGCATTAGGCATCGCGGAATATGTGTGGAGGTTCGGTGTAGGTGACATGAAGCGTGCCACTTTCTCGCCAAGTGCCGCCCCCCTGGCGGCCGACTGGCCGGCGTAAGCTAAATGCTGGCAGCCTGCGAGTCCATCCGGTCATAGAACTAAGCACCCGCTTGTATCTGCCGCAATGTGCCGACCTGCCCAGGATCCGGGCACCTGTCGCCGGACCGGCAACACAGAGTCGCGGCCTGCTGGACTGCGGTGGTTGCCGGTGAGGCGCGGTCGGCAGCCACGTCGCCACCATGAACGCGGAACTCACGCAGGAGGTGCCCGATGCCCAGTGACCTGGCTGCATTGACACCACCGCTGCTCGTCGCGCTTGTATTCCTGATCGCAGTCGGCGCGTTTATCAGGCATGAGATGAGGAGCGGCAGGAACCGGCCCGAGGATGAAGAGGGAACCGATTCCGCACCCGATTCATCCGACGAGCCGGATTCTAATGACGCGGACCCGGGTTCGCCCCAGCGTTCCTTCGGCGAACATTCAGCAGATCGCGACCAGGATCGCGGCGATCCTCCAGATCGTGACCCACGATTACAGGTCGAATACGGAGCGTCACAACGAGTTTGTGCTGGCTCTGCCAACAGAAGTAATCCGCGCCGAATCGGCCATACTTCTATTTTTGTGCACGGCGAGTCGTCTGGTATAGGTTAAGCTACTTAAATAGTCTGCAGTAACGGAAAGGCTAACCCGCATGGCTCAGAAGACAGTGGTGACGGTGGTGTGTGACCTTCCCCACGATGGTGAGGTGGAAGGAACAGAGTCTGTTTCCTTCGCCTTTGATGGTGCCGCGTACGAGATCGATCTATGCGGCCCGCACAGCAAGGAACTGCGCGAGAAGATCGGCTCATTCGCAGATCATGCTCGCAGGACAACAGCAGCCGGTCGGCGGCGCAAGGGACGGGCTGGTCCCGGCCGCGAGCGCAGTTCAGAGATCAGGGAATGGGCGCGGCAACGTGGACACAAGGTCAGCGAGCGAGGCCGCATTCCCGGGAACATCATCGCCGAGTACGAGGCGGCGCACTAACTGAACTCGGGGATCACCTCTAACCCCGGCCGCTAACCCCGGCCGCTAACCCCCCGGCCGCGGTTCGCTTTACCTGGGGCGCCCGCATTACAACGGGCATCCCCGGCGGTTTCTGAAATGCTTCTGCAGGGTGCAGTTTGCTTCGCTCGGCGAGGTCGGCTTGAAGCCGGTGCCCGATGTGTCCGGCACGGGATGTTCCGCCCGGAAACCGCCGTAATCATCGCGGTTCTCGCCCGATCCCATAGTTCCTTCAGGCGGCTGGCGGCATAGCATATGGACGGATGTCCGGTGCGCCGTCAGCTACGCCGCGTTCGCTAGCGGCGTACCAGGGAACAGGGTTACCTCACCATAGGTTGGATGGGGTGAACGCCCGTCTAGCGGGGAAGGTTTTGTCTGGAGTGCGGTGGGCCTCATCGTGCGGTGGCCTGTCGCAGCGAAGCCTTCCCCCGTAAGCGGGCTAGTGCGCGGCAGGGACGGGGCCACCACGGCCTTCGCTCCAGTCGCTAGGTGAGGAGCGACGAGAATGTTCGAAAGGTTTACCGACCGGGCACGGCGGGTTGTGGTCCTGGCTCAAGAAGAGGCCAGGATGCTGAATCACAACTACATCGGTACTGAGCACATATTGCTCGGCCTCATCCACGAGGGCGAGGGCGTCGCTGCTAAGGCACTTGAATCGCTTGGTATCAGCCTCGAGGCCGTGCGGCAGCAGGTCGAGGAGATCATCGGACAGGGCCAGCAGGCTCCGTCCGGGCATATCCCGTTCACGCCGCGGGCCAAGAAGGTCCTTGAGCTGTCACTGCGTGAAGCATTGCAACTTGGTCACAATTACATCGGCACCGAGCACATCCTGCTCGGGCTGATCCGCGAGGGCGAGGGCGTCGCGGCCCAGGTGCTTGTCCGGCTTGGCGCTGATCTCAACCGCGTGCGCCAGCAGGTTATCCAGTTGCTGCATGGCTACCAGGGCAAGGAGCCGGCTGCCGCTGGCACGTCATCGGAGAGCACTCCCTCCACGTCGCTGGTGCTCGACCAGTTCGGCAGGAACCTGACCGCCGCCGCGCGCGAGGGCAAGCTCGACCCGGTGATCGGACGGGAGAAGGAAGTCGAGCGGGTCATGCAGGTGCTGTCGCGGCGCACCAAGAACAACCCGGTCCTGGTCGGCGAGCCCGGCGTCGGCAAGACCGCAGTCGTTGAGGGGCTTGCTCAGCGCATCGTCAAGGGCGAGGTGCCAGAGACGCTCAAGGAAAAGCAGCTCTACACGCTTGACCTGGGCGCGCTGGTGGCCGGCTCGCGCTACCGGGGCGACTTCGAAGAGCGGCTGAAGAAGGTGCTCAAGGAAATCCGCACGCGCGGCGACATCATCCTGTTCATCGACGAGATCCACACGCTGGTCGGAGCGGGAGCAGCTGAGGGCGCCATCGACGCGGCCTCCATACTCAAGCCGATGCTGGCCCGCGGCGAGCTGCAGACGATCGGCGCGACGACACTCGATGAGTACCGCAAGCACCTGGAAAAGGACGCGGCGCTCGAGCGCAGGTTCCAGCCGATCCAGGTCGCCGAGCCCACGATCTCGCACACGATCGAGATCCTTAAGGGACTGCGCGATCGATACGAGGCGCACCACCGGGTGTCGATCACCGATGACGCGCTGGTGGCCGCTGCTCAGATGGCTGATCGGTACGTCAGCGACAGGTTCCTGCCTGACAAGGCGATCGACCTGATCGACGAGGCCGGCTCGCGGATGCGCATCCGCAGGATGACTGCCCCGCCTGACCTGCGCGAGTTCGACGAGAAGATCGCCGAGGTGCGCAGGGACAAGGAGTCGGCGATCGACTCGCAGGACTTCGAGAAGGCTGCGGCTCTCCGGGACAAGGAGAAGCAGCTGATCGAGAAGAAGGACCTGCGCGAGAAGGAGTGGAAGGCCGGCGACATGGACGCAGTCGCCGAGGTCAACGAGGAACTGATCGCCGAGGTCTTGGCTACGGCGACGGGCATCCCGGTGTTCAAGCTGACCGAGGCCGAGTCGGCGCGGCTGCTGCGGATGGAAGATGAGCTGCACAAGCGGGTCATCGGCCAGAACGACGCGATCAAGGCGCTGTCTCAGGCCATCCGCCGGACCAGGGCCGGCCTGAAGGACCCGAAGCGCCCCGGCGGGTCGTTCATCTTCGCGGGCCCGTCGGGCGTCGGCAAGACCGAGCTGTCCAGGACGCTCGCCGC
>Ga0126378_10003184_pt1 | contig 12375 bp, 6 predicted proteins | sample PanSoiMetPlot_23_FD_92587 | JGI IMG/M metagenome (GOLD analysis project Ga0126378, IMG submission 92587) | Tropical forest soil microbial communities from Panama - MetaG Plot_23 | ecosystem: Environmental > Terrestrial > Soil > Tropical forest > Bulk soil | place: Panama | collected 2016-02-17
GCCCGTATCCACCACGACATATTGCACGTTTCCGCTGGAATGATCGAAAATGACGTCGTCTATTTTCCCGAGTTTTCGTCCCCGGCACCGTAGAGAGTAGTCCCTCGAATGTCTTCTGCGGCCTCTTTAATCTTCTGCGGCCTCTTTAAATTGATAATCGCCTAAAACTCCGTAATGAGACATCAGCATCCTCCTGACGTGATTGATCTCGCACTCCGCCTTTGATGCCGCAGACCGCAACGACTGTTTGTCACGAACTAGTAACGACAACTCGAGATCGTGGAGAAATCACAGCTGAGGAGGGTTGAAGGTACCGATCGTTGGTAACGCTGCTTTCCTGCCGACAGGTTTTGCCTCAGGATGACCGTGCTCAGCCGCGGCGTGCTCGATGGTTGCATTGATCTGTCCCCCGATCAGAATGGCTAGTCCGCTGACATAAAACCAAAGCATGAGCATGATCACCGCTCCAAGCGAGCCGTAGGTCCTCGTGTATGTATTAAAGAAGTGCAAATAAGCACGCAGTCCGGCCGACGCGAGCGCCCAAAGCGCAACACCAGCCACCGAACCCGGAGTGATCCAGTACCAATGTTGGTCTTTTACATCCGGTGCGAAATAGTAGAGCGTGGCGAACGAGAAAATGACGAATCCCAGCACAATCGCCCAGTGCAGGACCTTAACTCCGATGAAAACGTACTCATCCAGGCCGAGCGCTTGGGCTGTCATTTGTAAGAGCCAACCCGTTGCCAACGCGAAAAACAGTGTGAAGATGATCATGAACGAACTCCCGATGGTCAAGGCAAGCGAGACGAGCCGGACTTTGATCCACGAACGCCCCTCGCGGACTTCATATGCTTCGTTCAGTGTTGACATCAGCTGCGTCATCCCGCCCGAACCTGCAAACAAAGCAAATAGCAGTCCGAAGGTTATCTTGGTACTGGCCGGGCCCCGCGTGACCTCTTGCAAAGTGTTCACCAACACGTGATAGGCGGCTGGTGGCAGAACGGGTTGTATGTAGAAGAAGAGGTCGCTGCGTAGCCTGCCTCCTTCCGATGCGAAGACTCCAAGCAATGCGACCAGCACGAGCAGTATTGGAAACAGGGCCAGCAGGAAGTTGTACGCGAGTTCATAAGCACGGTTGATCAGGTCATTCTGATTGATTCCAGCCCACAGCCGGTGCATTAGTTCATGCCAAGACAACCCGCCCAGCCTCCAAATCGATTCGATTTGTTCGCCTGGACTGAGCAGGGAATCAGACATGGGTGTAGACCCTGAATTCAATGCAGTTGTCGGAAAGCCGACGGTGTAAAGCAGGTTGTTGGAACCTGCGATGCGCCACTTGGATACACAGGTTGGACACCACGTGCATCATGCGCGCTTTAGGTCAGTCTCGGTGACAGCTTCTTCGAATTGGAAGTCAACCCTGCGAAAAGTCCTACACAAAAAGTAGTAGACGCTGCACTGTCTCTGTCTTGCGGCAACTATCGTTCTTTCCATTTGCATCGTGACTTTCGTCGAAGGCAAACATACCAACAGAACACGAGAATTTCGTTGGCTGCATCAGTTCTCGAACATGCACTCATACAGACAATCCTTGAGTCCCTACCGTTACGACAACCACTAAATTTTATGGGGCATCCCAAAGTTGCGTCGGCGCAGTCAGTGGAGAGTAGATTTTCGGGGAACTATATCTGCCGTCGCAAGACGTGGTCATTCTATGCGGTCAGCTTTCATTCTTGCGCTAATCGAGTTGCTCGCGCTTTGTCTTGCGACAGCACAACTCGCGCCTCGGGAACCGCAGGCGGCGTACGAAGGACAGAACGTCAGTTCAATTTCGCTTGTCGCGAACCCTCATCGAGACCTTGGGCCTTTGCGCGGCGTCCTAACGCAAAATGCCGGCGAAGCGTATTCCCAAAAAAAGATCGATGAAAGCAGAGAGGCGCTGCAGCGAGCGGGCCACTTCGAAAAAGTGCAGGTGGAGGTTGTCCCGCAGATCCATGGTTTGCAAGTCAACTTCATTCTTGAGCCCGCTTGGTATTTGGGCGTTCTCGACTTTCCCGGAGCTGCGAAAAACTTCTCGTACACCCGACTCTTGCAGGTTGTCGATCTTGAGGATGAAGATCCCTACGATCCCGCGCATATCGCTACGGCGGCAAGCCAACTTCAAGAATTTCTTAAGAGCAACGGGTATTTTCTCTCGACGGTCCACCCAGAAACCCAAATCGATGATGACCACCAGATCGTGAATGTGAGATTCGTCGTCGTGTTGGGGAAACAGGCGCGGATCGGATCCGTCACCGTTGAAGGGCCAAGCGAATCGGAGGCCGCACACCTCGTTCATTCGCTTCGATCATTGCGCGCCCGCCTCTCCGCGGGCCTCCTCAAACCCGGCAAGCCCTATTCAGCGCCTCGCATCGATGGGGCTGCAGCTCTCATGAAGAAAACGCTCGCAGGGCAACGGCGGCTGGCGAGTCGCATTCACGAAAATCCACCCCGATTCCACGCCGACACCAATCGCGTCGACGTCTCATTCAAAGTTGATGTCGGTCCCGTGGTAACTGTCAAGGTGACAGGGGCACGGCTCACCCGGATTCCATTTCTTGCCGGGCGGGAAATGAGAAAGCTCATTCCCATCTATTCGGAAGGAACGATCGATCGTGACTTGGTCGACGAAGGCCAGCGTAATCTGACCGACTTCTTTCAGAAAAAGGGATACTACGACGTCAACGTCACCACCGCTTTCCAACATCAGCCCAATCAGATCCTGGTTTCCTACTCCATTGATCGTGGCAGGAAGCACAAAGTCGACCACATCGGGTTTCGCGGTAATCACCAGATCGCAGAAAAAGACCTTATGGCCCAGGTATCCATCAAAAAATCCCACATTTGGACGCACGGGAGCGTCAGCCAAAAAGTGCTGAAACAGAGCACAGCAAACATCGAAGCTCTGTATCGGGATCGCGGCTTCGAAGACGTCAAAGTGACTTCCCAGGCAATCGATCATGAGCCGAAGATCGATGTTGATTTCGATATCCAGGAAGGCGCGCAGACCATTGTCGATAATGTCGAGGTAACGGGAAATCAGAACATTCCGTACGAACAGTTGACGGCACCCACGGGATTTCAGCTCCGCTCGGGGACCGCGTTTTCTCCGCGCAAGCTAGCCGAGGACCGCAATCGGATTTCAGCTACATATCTAAATCGGGGATATCTGAACGCCGAAGTGAAGGCTTCCTTCAGCCAAAGCGGTGCCGATCCGCACCGCGTGAATGTCTCGTACGCAATCACCGAGCGTCAACTGGTTCGTCTGAGCGACGTAGTGTACCTGGGACAGAACCATACGAAGCTCTCGCTAATCAGGAAAACGGCACAAATCGCTCCCGAAACTCCGATGCGCAGAGGCCAAATGCTTGAGGCCGAAAGCCGGCTTTACGACCTCAATATCTTTGATTGGTCGAGTGTCGGTCCGCGCAAGCCGATCACCAATCAAACGGACGAGGAGGCCCTCGTCAAGGTTCATGAGGCGAAACGCAACGAAATCACCTACGGCTTCGGTTTCGAAGTGTCTCATCGAGGAGGAAATGTTCCGGGCGGAACAGTTGCTATTCCTGGTGGTGGCCCAATTGTCGGACTGGGGTCGAACCAGATTGCGCCGAGCCAATCCACCTTTGCCAGTCCTCGGGGAAGCATCGAGTTCGATCGCCGTAACATGCGCGGCCTTGGTGAGACTGCCAGTGCGTCACTGTTACTCTCGCGACTCGACCAGCGTGCTCTCACCACCTACACGCAACCGCATTTTGTCGGATCGCAGTGGAGTTCTCTCACCAGCTTCTCGATTGAGCGCAACAGTGAGAACCCATTGTTCACAGCGAGTCTCGGAGACTTGTCGTTTCAGGTCGAACGACTGATCAGCCGCAAGCATAATACCCGGCTGCAAGTCCGTTACGATTTCAACAAAACAGCGCTCTCTCATCTACTGGTACCCGACCTGGTACTCGAACAGGATCGCAATGTCCGGCTCTCTACTTTTTCGGGAACCCTCATACACGATACCCGAGATAAACCACTCGATGCGCACCGTGGCATCTACTCGACTCTAGACTTGTCGATTACGCCCACTGCGCTCGGGTCTAGTGCAGACTTTGCCAAGCTCTTCGGACAGTATGCTTTTTACAAGCCTGTCGGACCGGTGGTGTTCGCCAACAGCATTCGGTTGGGCATGGCAAAAGCATTTGCCGGAAGCTTCGTGCCGACCAGCCAGCTCTTCTTCTCTGGTGGCGGAACGTCGTTGCGAAGCTTTCCTATCGATCAAGCGGGACCTCAACGGCTCGTTCCTTTCTGTAACGTGTTGCAGGGTCAATCCGGTTGTGTGAATGTCACGGTTCCTGTTGGAGGAAGGCAGCTATTCATTCTGAATTCGGAGCTTCGGTTCCCGTTGCGCCTCATGAAGGCGCTTGGCGGAGTGCTTTTTTACGACGGCGGGAATGTTTATCGAGCAATTAACTTCAATGACTTTGTAAACAACTACACGAACACGATCGGTTTCGGGTTGCGCTACGCGACCCCGATCGGACCTGTACGGATTGATATCGGTCACAACTTAAATCCGGTGCCTGGGATTAAGTCGACTCAGTTCTACATCACGGTGGGACAAGCATTTTAGAGAAGTGTCCTTCAGGGTTACTTTATGAAGTCAAATCGCATCGTTGGTTGGACGCTGGCAATGATCGCTGCGGGTCTGGCTGTGGCAACCGTGGCAGGCCTGCTCTATATCAGAAGTAATGCGTTCCACAACTACGTCTTGCAGAAAGTATCAGACGAAGCGTATGCCGCAACGGGAGCCAAAACGCAAGTCCAATCCTTTGACTTTAGTTTGTCAGGCTTAACCGTTAACCTCTACAACATCACGATGCGTGGAACTGAGCCGGAGAATGCTCCGTCGCTCCTCCACACCGACAAGTTGACTGTGCGTTTCAAGATTTTGTCGGTATTACGACAAAAAATCAATCTTCAGGAAATCCTGATCGAGCACCCTGTCGTAAACCTGAAGGCTGACCGCACGGGCAAGACGAACTTACCTCAAGCACCACCGCGGCAGGGACCAAGCCAGACGAACATCTTCGACTTGGCGATTGGCCACGTCGCGCTTTCTCATGGCGAGGTGAACTACAACGATCAGTCGACGCCACTGCAAGCCGACCTTTATGACCTTGGCACAGATGTGCGCTTCGATCCGGTCGCCAAGGCCTATCGTGGAGAGTTGTCATATGCGAGCGGCCGTGTCCAGTACGCACAATATTCGTCCTTACCCCACAAACTTAAGGCCCGGTTTAGCGCGACCCCAGATGAGTTTGCCCTGGAACCCCTGACTTTAAATCTTGGCGCGTCGCAGATCATTCTCCGCTCGGCACTCACAAACTATTCAAATCCAGTAGCCGATGGCGATTACGAAATACGAGTGCATACGCAGGATTTTGCCGCGATGTCAGCGTCAGCGAAGCCCGCGGGCGACGTGCTGCTGACTGGCAAGTTGCGTTATCAATCCTTGGCAAACACTCCGTTTCTGCGAAACATCTCGATCGATGGTCAAATTGTGAGTGAAGCGCTCAGTGCCGTTGCATCGGGAACTACAGTTGACTTAAGGAAATTGCATGGCCGCTACCAGTTGGCGAATGGAACCCTTCGACTGTCCGATGTGAATCTTCAGACCTTGGGCGGAGCCATACGAGCGAACGCAGAGATTCAGAATCTTGACACGACACCCAACTCGCGTATTCGCGCATCACTCAATAACATCTCGCTGCGAGCTGCTCAAGAAGCGCTGCACCAAAAAAAGCTGGAGAGCACGCGTCTATCCGGGGTTCTGAGCGGTACGACCGAAGCTTCGTGGAAGGGGAGTGTCACTAACATCAAAGCACGGGCCGACCTCGCTGTGCGGGCCGGAGCAAGAAGCAGTGCGAATCCTTCCGCCGGAGAAGTCCCGGTCAATGGCGTCATTCATGGCACTTACGACGGCCCTCATAACGTGGTCTCCTTACAGAACACACAACTCGAAATTCCCTCCGCTACGCTCAAGGCCGAAGGAGCGATTAGCAATCACTCGAATCTGACAATTCAGCTTCTCGCGAAAGACCTTCACCAGCTAGCTGCACTGGCAGCTTCGTTTTCGCTCAATTCGGCAAATCTACCTGCCATATCCGGTTCTGCGAGGCTCAATACAATTGTGCGAGGGGCGTTGCGAAACCCTCAGATTTCTGGGCAGCTAGCAGCCCAAGATCTCGCCGTCCAAGGGAGCCAGTGGTCTTACTTAAAGTGTGATCTGCAGGCGAATTCCTCCCACGTCGCCTTGCAGCACGGAGTTTTGCTAAATGCTCAGCGTGGGCAAGCAACATTCGAAGGCAACGTGGATCTGAAGAACTGGTCTTACGAATCTTCGAATCTGATCCATGCTCACGTTTCTGCCAAATCCCTGGAACTCTCAGATCTCCAAAAGCTAGCCAACGTGCACTATCCGATTTCCGGTACGATCACCTCGAATATCTCTCTGCAGGGATCTCAGCTCGAGCCGCGTGGGTCCGGGTCGGTCCAAATCACAAACGCGGAGGCTTACGATGAGCCGCTGCATGACGTGACTGCCCGGTTCAACGCTGAAAACGGAACCATCACAGCAAATGTAAATCTCGCGGCGATGGCGGGCTCGGTGAATGCAGATGCACTCTACAAACCAAAGACCAAGGCTTACACTCTGCGGCTTGACGCCCCCGGAATCGCACTGCAAAAGTTACGAACGGTGCAGGCGAAGAACTTGGCAATCAGTGGAACGGTCACAGCGTCGGTAAAAGGCGAGGGTACGATCGACAACCCGCAGCTGACGGCGACGCTCTCTATCCCCAAGCTTGCTACGCCGCAAGCTACGATTGGCGCATTCAAAGCCGAAATGCGTGTTGCGGACGAAAAGGCAGATGTAGATCTCCAATCAAATGTGGAGCAGGCGGCAGTTAAAGCTCACGGTCGTATCGATTTGACCGGCAATTACTATACTGAAGCAGCCCTCGACACGGGCACCATCCCGCTCGAACAACTATGGGCGGCTCGTGCATCCGGAGCTCCAGCCGGATTCCAGGGCCAGACTGAATTCCACGTGACCCTGAAGGGTCCACTCAAAGACAAGACCCAACTAGAGGCACATCTCACGGTTCCTACGCTCCAAGCAACCTACCAGTCGTTGGAGATTGGAATTCCCGAGCCGATCCGCGCAGATTTCGCGCATTCCGTCATAACTCTGCAGCCGGCCGAACTACGCGGTACGGGAACTTCGTTGAAGCTTCACGGAAGCGTGCCGGTGGCAGGCAACACAGCGCCCAGTCTCGTCGCCCAAGGGTCCATCGATGTTCGAATACTACGTATTCTTGATCCCGATGTTCAGAGTTCCGGCATCTTGGCAATCGATGTCCGAACAGCCGGGACTGCTGCCAGACCGTCCGTCGAGGGGCAGCTCCAAGTAAAAAACGTCTCCCTCACAACGAATGATGCTCCAGTCACAGTAACGAAGCTGAATGGAAATATCGATATCGGCAACGATCGGGTTCAACTCTCGAGTCTCACTGGCGAAGTCGGTAGTGGCAAGATCTCTTTGGGCGGCTCCGTTGCCTACCGACCCAGCTTGCAATTCAACATTGCGCTACAGGGACAATCGCTACGCTTACGATATCCCGATGGCCTGCGATCATCTCTCGACGCGAATCTGGCGCTAACTGGAACTACCGAAGCATCTGCCTTGAACGGCCGTGTACTGATCGACAGTTTGAGCTTCACGCCAGATTTTGATCTGGCAAAGTTTTCCGATGAGTTCAGTACAGCGACGAATACACCATCGCAACCTGGGATCGCCGATGCGGTGAAGCTCGCGATCAACGTGCAGTCGAAACAGAACCTCGCCGCAACCAGTTCTCAGGTAAGCATCGGAGGAAACATCAACTTGCAGGTTGTCGGAACCGCTGCCGACCCAGTTATCACCGGCAGGACGAATCTCAATTCGGGAGAACTCTTCTATCGCAATGTGCGCTATCAGCTTCAGCGCGGCGTGATCACGTTCGACCATCCGAATGAGACTCATCCTGTGATGAACGTCTCTGTGACTACAACCGTCGAACAATACCATCTGACGCTAACCTTGCGCGGTCCCCTGGACAAGCTGACAACATCGTACGTTTCGGATCCACCTCTGGCTACCGCAGACATCATCAACTTGGTTGCTCGGGGAAAGACCACCAAGGAATCAGCCGCGAGCAGTCAAAGCACCGACTCGATGATTGCTTCTGGAGCCGCGAGCGAACTCAGCAGCAGCGTGCAGAAGCTTGCGGGGTTGTCGAGCTTGCAGATTGATCCAACGTTGGGTGGCAACAATACAAATCCTTCGGCCCGGGTTGGTATTCAGCAGCGAGTCTCGAAGAAGTTCCTGTTTACGTTTTCCACCGACGTTTCGCAACCGGGGAGCGAAATTGTTCAGGGCGAATATCAGATCAATCAGCGGTGGTCCACCACCGTGACTAGAGACCAACTCGGCGGAGTTTCAATCGACGGGAAATATCACAAGCGGTTTTAAGCGCGAACCGTGTTCGTTGGCCTTGAAGGTAGTGAAGGCTGCCAAGACTCTTACGTGGACGACCGTACAAAGGGGCGCCTCAGCGCCCCATTCTTCACCTTTTTTTCGAGAACTGTGAGCTAGTCTCCAGACGTGCCCGTAGATCGGAAATCGGCCGAGGATCGGGCACTCCGGGTGGCCCTCGCCGCCAGATCACCAACATTATTTTTGACCTCCGTAACTTTATTCCGTAGTGCGGCTCTCATGTCGTCGCCGGATGTCGGAGCCATCAACATGCCAACACCCATGCCGATTCCAACGCCGGCGAGAAGGCTCGTAACCCGGGCGAGCCAGTCACTATGTGTCCGGATCTCGACACGCGCCGAATTCAGCCGGTCGGTGGTTTCACCGAACTTGCGTCTGATTACATCATTCACGTCGTTGGCACCCTGCTGCAGTTGCTTGTTCACAGCGGCCCAAACCTTGGCGTCGGTTGCGATCAGGCCAAATTTCATCGCAAGCCTTGCCCACTCCTTCGCTGTGTATTGCCTTCCAAATGATCGCATCGGAGTGATCTCCCTTCCGTCCTCTTTCTAACGACTTCTCACAATGACTACCTTGACGAATAGCGCGATCCTGGACGACCAGCAATCAATCACAAGCTGTAGACGTAGTCCACGGAATACTGTACTTCGGGCCATGTTTTGCGCGCTGCATCCAAACCCTCAGCATTGAGCTCCTAAATCGTTCGACCATGTGTAATCCAGACCATCACATTGCTTTCCGAAAAGCTTTTATAAGCAATCCGGCGGTGGCCCCATAAACAAGATGCGATGCGAGTCCATAGACGTGCATAGACAAAGGAATCTTCGCAGGACTGTCAGTGAGTTGCATGGCTGGCAGGGCAACTTCATCGGCGGCCGCAAACAATGCACCCCCCATCAGCAGGCCGCTGGGGATCGCATTGCGACGGTGCCACTGCGGCGCCAACTCGAGTGCAACGCCATATAAGCCACCCATAATTGTGCCGAACGCGTAATGCACCACAGCGCCACCTGTCTTCTTGCCTTGTTTCGATAGCTGTTTCCCTGTTACGGAAACAACCTTAGCCGCTACCGTCTCGGTGGGATTCTCCTTGGCGGAATTGGTTTTTTCTTGTGGGTTGGATTCGGCGTATCGTATTTCTGCGAGTTGCTGAGAGATGCTCTTCGTCCCATTGCCATTGGCTTTCGGCACGTGTTCTTTTGACCTGTCGGTGACACTATTCCACGCGTTTTGAAGACCCGTCATAACCAACGTCGCTGCCAGTCCGCCCGCAAGTCCAGCCGCGCACCCCTTCCAAACATCATTGTTTTTCACAGTACCTCCTCGTGTAGTGATTTCATGGACACAGCTGTAGACACTATTTGCAGCCGCGCAGCAAGCCACTACGAAAATCACTTCTGCCTATCATCGATGTGGTGAACACCTTCCTCAATACAGTAAAAGGTGGAGTTGCTTGGGCAGGGTGCGGGGGAGCACCAAGGCTTCGAACGGACGCCCCCGCTTATTGGATGGCGACCTGGTTTTACTGGGGGGCCGCTATTCCGCTGTCAGATCTGACCAGCAGCGCCAGTCGGGGAAACGCGAAGTGCCCCGCGGCATCATCGACTACATTTATCTGGCACGTGTAAAAACCGGGTTTGAGGGAGTTCAGAGGCAAATCGAGCTGAAAGACACCGGCCTTCCGCTCGCGGGCGTTCATGTCGGTCAACTCGACGAGCGAACTTTCAAACACCTTGACTTTGCCGCGGAAGAACGCCACGTTCGACAGTAGATGAATGCCCGATTTCGTCTGGCCGCCCGCCGCAGCTTCCTGTGGGTTCGTCTTCCCTGGATCGTAGACCTCGTAGTAAAGCAGCAACCGCTGCCCAGACGAAAAGACGTGAGTGACATTCTGGATAAGTTCGGATCCATCGTGAATGAGCGGATTCGCCGCGCGCGTCTTCTTGGCTGGTTGCAACTGGCTAGCCAGCACCACCGAACTCAGCTTTAACGGGTTCGTCTTCAGATCCGGGACAATGAAGTCAGTTTCAAACGATCCCATGCGCCCCGTCTGATTCTCGCGCACCACAAACTTCATGTGATAGGTGCCGCTCGCCAAGGTGAGGCAGGTGTTGTACTGAACATTCTTCTTTTTCACCTCCGTCGACGTGTCGACCGCAAGCTTCGCGGTGTCTCGAACCGTGCTTACGGGGCGATGATCCTTGTCCGTCACTACTCCAATGATGTCAAGTGTTGCTTTGTCGCGATCGCTGCTCCGCACGAATGGGATTTGAGATCCCGGCACGACAAGTGAAACCGGAACTGAAAACTTGTTGTTATCAAGTCGGAAGTATTGGGCGCCGAGATAAACGGGCAAATCCGTTGCCGGCAGTTCGGAAGCCAGCTCCTCTTCCAACTGCCTTTCCTTGTCATCCTTTGTTGAGTGCTGGTAGTCGGAGGGCGCATAGTAACCGCGGCGATAGTCGATCTTCACACTTGGTACGTTGACTTTGACCGTTATGCGTCGATAGTGCCCGTCCCGCGGCGGATTCGTGCTGTGATAACCGAGCAGATAGTACGTCGAGGTGTCGTCTTGCACACCCTTGAAGATCTTACTGAAGTCATTGGAATCGAGGAATGCCCGCCCTCCCGTGTCGCTGGCGAGCGTGACGAGCGTCTCCTGCGTCGTGAAGTTCGACTCCAGCGCGTTCATCATCGACCGGCCAGAGTTTGCCGAAACACCTCGCAGACTCGCGTTCTGTGCTTCTCCGCCCGCAACCAGCGCCTGTAGCCCGCGCATATCCATCGTGTAAATCGCGAGATTAGCGCGCACAGCGGCATTGGTCGCAGCGCGTAGCTCCGACTGATTCTCGATACCGGTCCGATCCATCCCGCTCGAGAAATAGATCAGGGATTTTTTCTGCTGAACGTGCGAGAGCTTTTCTGCAACCGATCGAATCGCCTCAAGCCGCCGGTCGGTGTTGAAAATGTTGAACTCGGTATCGTCCGCTGTAAAAGATTGGCCGGTGTCGGGAGTTCCTTCTGTTGTGCCGGTGCTTCCCTCCTCGAATCCTTGTCCGGCACCCGTATTAAAGGCGAGCAACTCCTTCTTCAGCAGTGCGTGATCAGTTGTGAAATCCTGGTTGACCAACAGAGAGCTTCCCAACGAGACGATCGCCACAAGATCCGCAGGGGCCATCTGGGCGTCGACATAGTGCACGGCTGAGGTGACCGAGCGGTCGATCTCGTCCGGTTCCATCGCAGACAAATCAAAGAAGAGCACAATCAGGCGTCGATCTTTAAATGCACTGTCAGTTGATGCCAGTGCGTTCGGCGTTGCTGGTTTGGATGCCTGCTCGGCTCCCGGAAGCGGTTTCGCCTGAGCGACGTCCTGCATCGCGACAGCGTCGGTATTCTCTATATCGAACGAAACGACTTTTTGAGGTTTGTTGTCTTCCAAAATCGTGAAATCGCCTTGCTTCAATCCGCGAACGAATTGGCCGCTCTTGTCTCGCACGGTGACGTTGACGAGAACCAATTCGGTTTCCGCATGGAACGTGTAGTCATCTTGCGCCGGCATGGAAGTGCAGCAACACAGCAACGCGAGCGCTCTCGCAACGATTCGATTCGCGAATGATGTAGATCTCCAGATCATGAGTTTCTAGAACCGAAAACGGGCCGTCATGGTGAACTGCCGCATGCCGCCTACGCCAGTCACTCGTCCAAACGTTGGTGAGTTCAACACCGTATCAATCGTGGTGTACTGCGGC
>Ga0126378_10003185_pt1 | contig 12375 bp, 8 predicted proteins | sample PanSoiMetPlot_23_FD_92587 | JGI IMG/M metagenome (GOLD analysis project Ga0126378, IMG submission 92587) | Tropical forest soil microbial communities from Panama - MetaG Plot_23 | ecosystem: Environmental > Terrestrial > Soil > Tropical forest > Bulk soil | place: Panama | collected 2016-02-17
GAGGCTTCGATGGCGGAGGTCTATCAGGCAGAGGTCCTGTTGCAAACGGCGCAGGCGCAGGCGATTCAACTGCAAGGCTTGATCGAGCAGACGGAGAACAACATCAACATTCTGCTGGGACAGAACCCCGGGCCGGTTGTGCGCGGCCTTGAGGTCACCGAACAGCCCCATCTCCCGGAAGTTCCTGCCGGATTGCCTTCCGCACTGCTGGAACGGCGTCCCGACATTCGCGTGGCCGAAGAAAACCTGGTAACTGCCAACGCCAACGTCGGTGTCGCCAAAGCGAATTTCTTCCCGCAGTTCGAGCTCACCGGATTATTTGGTTCGCAAAGTATCGCGCTTTCGCAGTTTACAGCCGGGCCGGGAACGTTTTGGGCCGCCGGTATTCAGGCCGCACAGCCTATCTTCCAGGGCGGCCGTATCCGGAGCCAATATAGGTTGGCATGGGCCCAGCGCGACGAAGCCGAACTGCAATACAAGAGGATTGTGAATCAGGCATTCGGCGACGTTTCTAATAGCCTTACTGGTTATACACAGGCGCGTCTATTCCGGATCAAGATCGCGGAGCAGACCAATTCGTACGGCGCGGCTGCGCACCTGGCTGACGTGAGGTTCCGAGGCGGTTATACCAGCTTCCTCGAGGTGCAATACAACCAGCAACAATATTTCACCTCGCTGTTGCAGTTGTCGCAGGCATGGTATTCAGAGTTGGCGAATTACGTGTCGCTCTACCAGGCGCTCGGAGGCGGCTGGCAGCAGTAGCCGCAGCTAACTTGTCTGCGTGCCGAATGGTCGCCTAGCGCGAGAGCTTTTGCTAGAGCCCGCAAATCGCTGTCGGACATTCGATGAGGGCGCAGTGGCGAAAACTGCCAACTGACAATTGATAACTGCTTTCAGTTCGGTGCGGGTATATCCGACCCGTCAATCGTTCACGTAATCATCGCAGGATAGCATTTTCAGTCAATACCGTACGTTCTCATCGACCACCTGCGCGAACTCAAACTCAATTACCTTGCCCACTTCAATACGCGCGGTGGTTTCGAATCCCTGTGCGTCCACGTCCCAGGTTTGTGCAAATCGCCGAATAGTAGACCGGCTTCTCATCAATTCCTTGGATGCGGATCGGTAACCGCGTTAAGGCCCGGTCCTGCCCGCGCCGGTCGGGCGCAACGGGAAGGTCGGCACGAAAAACCGCAGCTTCGATCCGGTTGGCCATGGCTGAAAGGACTATCGGCACGAACCGCGCTGTACTTAAGCCGGCGATACTTTGAAGGACCACAGTTTTCATAACATCGCAGCAGTCTCTGTTGTGTCATCCGAGCGGCTTGGCCCGCGGGTGGCTTCTGAGCCTTGCGATACACTGTCGCTTCTCCCAGGAGGACGAATTGGTGGCTAACCGCGAATCTGCGCTCTTGCAAGCACTCGATCAGGCGAAGCACTCGTATGGGTCAGACTGTGCCACCGAATGTGAGCGGGTCTTGAAGAGAGCAAATGTGCGGTTCACAAACGCCGAAGGCCTCATTCGCGCCCACGACAGCCTACTCTTCCTTCGCGCGTTTCCCCCAAGCGCAAAGGTTGCGAGACTCGCCGACTCCTTGCTGGCCAGGTTCATTCCTCAAATCGAACAATTCGCTGCCGCCGATCCCACACGCTTCGACGACGAATCTGTTTCGGGCATTGCCGGTACTACCATCACCAACACCTGGACCTTCGAACTCGCGAAATTCCTCGTACGCCGTCACGGTTCGCAGGTCACGGCCGAAGTGGACGTTGACAACACTTACCGGCAGATGGCAACCGTCCTTCCCCAACTTCTGCCATTGCTCGATGACGACTCCTACGTTGAGGCTGACACGCCATTCGCGAAGTGGCTCGAAGCCGCGGCAGGAAGCGTGCCAAAAGTTGCACAGTTCCTCATCGACAGCTTCCGGCGTCTTCCCATCACGCCTTTGCTGCGCACTAACCTTTACGACAGCCTCGGCATCAGCTTGCGATGGCAACTCGGGAACTCGCGGGCCAGCCGCACACTGGCTCGTCGTCCCGTAGCCAAGCTGTTCGTCCACAATGAACCGCTAATGCAACGCAAGCAGGTCTCGTTGCAAGACGAGTTGACTTCGCCGTCGCTGCCGCTAAAGAAACTTAATCGTCACGAAGCCCAGTCCATCATCGACATGTCCCGCGACGCGCTCGCTGTACGCTATCGCGAGTTGCAGGGTTCGACCAATGCCGATCCGAATCACGCCTTCCAGGCCGACGGCGGTCGCGGCGTACAGCTCTTCATCTGGGGACTCGCTGCCGAGTGGCGTCTTCCGTTGCGTGCCTACTATGCGGGATTCACGCTGAAAAACGGCGTGCCCATCAACTACTTCGAAGCCATTGGACTATTCGAATGGATGGAAATCGGCTTCAACACCTTCTACGCCTTTCGCGAAGGCGAGACTGCCTGGATCTACTCCAAAGTGTTGCACCTGCTAAACCAGCTTGCGGGCATCACATGTTTTTCGGTGTACCCATATCAGATTGGTAAGGATAACGAAGAAGCCATCCAGTCCGGCGCCTTCTGGTTTTATCGCAAGCTCGGATTTCGTCCCGGACGTTCGGACTTGCTGTCGCTCACATTGCGCGAAGAACGAAAGATGCAACGCGATCCAAAGCATCGAACCTCTCCAGGCACACTTCGTAAGCTCGCCGAGGGACACATGCTTTTCGAAGTCGGCGGACAGCCACTTGGTGCGTGGGACTCGTTTTCAACACGCAAGATCGGACTTGCGGTTCAGCGAAAAATGGTATCGGAATTCGGTGGTGACCCTATCAAAATGCGCCGGCGTACTTCAGCGAAGCTCGCGAGAATGCTCGGCGTTGATTTCAGCCGTTGGCAGCCAGGGGAACAGCAGGCCTTCAGCAACTTCGCGCTCGCATTATCTGTTTGCCACGAGTTCAAGAGCTGGTCCGACGCCGATAAGAAAGCTCTCGTCGGCATCCTCCGCAGCAAAGCAGGCCCCAACGAAACCCGCTATCTCCGCCTGCTGCAGAAGCACGAAAAACTCCGTGCCGCCTTCCTGCTTGCAGGTTCTACCTGATCGAAAGTGGGTGCCCCATCCTTTGTTTTTTTGGCAAAGGGTGCGAGTAACTTGACAGGAAACTCGAAACCGACCGTGTCCTACTGCCCCGGAGGTTTCGTAGTCGCCGGAGGCGGCACGCTCGTCTGCTCCGATGGTATTGTGTACACCGGATTCGGCTTACCCTGCAGCCACTGATCGAACCAGCCGACGATGTGGTCCAATCGCTCCACGCGGTGCCACGGCTGTCCTGAACGTGATAGCTCATGCGACTCGCCGGGGAAGTGCACCATCACCGTGGGGATGTGCCGATACTTCAGCGCCCGGAACATCTGCTCGCCGCCGCTCTGCGGAGGAGTGCGCCAGTCGACATCGCCCAGAATAAACATCATCGGCGTATTCACGTTCTTGATATACGTGATGGGTGAGCGTTCAATGTAGTCCTTGGGATCATCAAACGGAGGCGCCTTGAACCAGTTTGGCTGGAACAAGGTGAAGTCCGCCGTGTACCACCACGAAGTCCAGTCAGCTATATCCCGTTGCGCTACTCCGGCTGCAAACCGCTGGGTGTGCCCCACGGTCCAGTCGGTCAACAGTCCGCCGCCGCTGCCCCCTGTTACACCTAACTTCTTTTCGTCGATGTAGCCCCGCTTCAGCATCTCATCTACGCCAATCATCAGGTCGCGATAATCATCGCCTGGATAGTGATACTGGATGATGTTGCCGAAATCCTGCCCGTAGCTCGTGCTGCCACGTGGGTTGGGATACAGCACCACGTACCCCTTGGCTGCCATCCACTGGAATTCATGATCGAAGATCCATCCGTAGGCTGAATGCGGTCCGCCGTGGATGTTGATGATCAACGGATACTTCTTCGATGGATCGAAGTCCGGCGGCTTCTGAATCCAGGCCTCGATCTTCTTGCCGTCAAAGCTCGTGTACCACATGTCCTCCGGCAAACTCAGGTTTAGCTCAGAGAACAGCGTGCCATTGACGTTGGTGATCTGCTTCTGCGCTCCATCTTTGCCCAGTACGAATAGCTCATCGATCATCGTTGGCGTGGAGACATTCACCACTATTGTGTTTCCGTCTTCCGAAACATCGAAATCTTCCACAGCCTGATCGCCCTTAGTCAGCTCTGTGACTGAGCCCGTTTTGGCGTCAATCGAAACCAGGATTGCCCGTCCCTCTTTTGCAACCACATCGAAAATGCGCGATCCGTTCTTGCTCCACACAGGTGCAAGGCGTCCCGCCCCACGCGGTGCGCGGTTGTCGCCGCCCACTCCGCTGCCCACGTCGTAGTCATATTTGGTGGTCAGGTTTACAGGTTCCTGCTTGCCCAACTCCAGCACCCACATGTCAGGCTGAGAATACGAGCGGACTGGCTGTTGTATGGTGGCAACAAAGGCCAGCCGCTTGCCGTCGGGGGACAAAGCCATTTCGCCGACACCGCCTAGCAGTCCGCCCACATGCAAAGTTGCCAGCAACTCAGGCGTACCTCCCGCCGCTGATATCGACATAATCTCCGTGGTGGGCAAGTTGTAATACGGCTCCTCGTTGCGACCGGTGTGGAAGATGATGCGGCTGCTATCCGGCGTGAAGTGCGGATCGCGCTCGTCAAAGTTGCCGCTGGTCAATTGCTTGGGAGTCGCCTTTGCGTCCGCACTGGCGGGCACGTCCAAAATCCAGAGATGCTGTGGACGTTTGGGATCCAGATAATTCGCGCCGTTGAAGCGATAAATTGCGCGCGTGATCACCTTCACATCGCTCTCGTGCTCCGGTTCACCCCCAGTGTCCTTCTTCTGTTTTTTCGCCATGTCCTCAGGATTGGCATCGCACAGAAATGCAATCTGCTTTCCATTCGGTGACCAAACTGGACTCGTTGCCGACCGCGGCAAGTCCGTGATCGTCCACGCTTCGCCACCTGCCAACGACAGCAACGCTAACTGCGATGGCGGTGGCTTTCTCGCGCCGCCATCACCGGATCCCGTGCTTTCCGCCGGCCCGCGCACGAACGCGATCCACTTGCCATCAGGAGACCACTTCGGCTGCGAGTCACGCTTTGCGGCAGTCAGCCGCACCGGAGGCTCCGAACTATCTGACTTCACCATCCACAAAGCGGTGTCGTAGCCATCTTTCTTTTCGTTTACGGTTACGCGCACAAACGCCACACGCGTGCCGTCTGGAGAGACTTGCGGATCACCTATCCATTGGAACTTGAACAGATCCTTATCGGTGATCGATCGCTTGGAAGGGTTAGATTGGGCAACCGCAAACTGGCAGAGAAGGGCACAAAGCAAAAGAGCTGCACAACGCCTCATTCAGAAGAACCTCGTTGGTGGGTACTCGGAATTCAGTTATAACCGTGCAACGATAAGATTGTCGAGACGGCCTTGTGCCGTCGAAGGAGAACCGCTCAATGACTTACCAGGGACTTGACCTCACCGGACGCTCCGCCGTCGTCATCGGCGGAACCACCGGGATTGGCCGCGCCATTGCTCTCGGCCTCGCTCAAGCCGGGGCGGACGTCGCACCAACGTCCCGTCGCGCCGACCTGGTCGATCAAGTTGCCGTGGAGATCGAAGCCACTAGCCGTCACTCGCTGCGTTGCCCCTCCGACGTGCGTGAGCGCGCCAGCCTTGAGCGCCTCCTCGCCGACTCCATTGCCGCTTTCGGCAAAGTCGACATTCTCGTCAATAGTGCTGGTCGTACCAAGCGCGGTCCTACTCTCGAGTTCTCCGAACCCGACTGGAACGCCATCCTCGAAACCAACCTCACCGGCGCTCTTCGCGTCTCGCAGGTCTTCGGACGCCACATGCTCGAGCGCGGCTACGGACGCATTATCCATATCGCTTCTGTGGCCAGTTTCGTCGCTCTCTACGAAGTTGCCGCCTATGCCGCCAGCAAAGCCGCCGTCGCCTCACTTACCAAGTCCCTCGCTCTCGAGTGGGGTCCCGGCGGCGTCTGCGTCAATGCCATTGCGCCCGGCGTGTTCCCTACCGACCTCAACCGCAGTTTGCTGCAAGGCACGGCTCGAGGCCATGAGTTTCTCTCCCGTATCCCACTCAAGCGCTTCGGCACCGTCGAAGAGCTCTGCGGCGCCGCCATCTTTCTCGCGTCCGAATCCGCTAGCTACGTGAACGGAGAAGTCCTTGTCGTCGACGGCGGTTTCCTCGCCAGTGGCGTGAACGTATAACTTGCGGGTGCCCCATCCTTTGCGCCTGCTTTTGCCGCAAAGGGTGGGAGTCAATCCGTTAACACCTCGACCGGCTCCACGCGCGGCGCCAACCCCTGTACCATTGCCAGCGCCACCAGGTACGCCGATCCCGCAATTACGAAGATGCTGGTGTACGACCCTGTCCACTGCAAGATGTATCCCACGATCTTCGCCGCAAACATTCCCCCAACTGCTCCGACCATGCTCCCCAATCCAACGACGCTTCCCACCGCCGTCTTCGGAAACATATCTGAAGCCAGCGTGTACATGTTTGCCGACCATCCCTGATGTGCGCCGGCCGCGATCGCTACCAAACCCACAGCCACCCACACGTGCTCCGTGTATGCCGCGACCATCACCGGAGCCACAGCCACCGCGCACACCAGCAGCGCTGACTTGCGACTCTCATTGACCGTCCAGCCTCGCTTCAGCAGTGCCGACGAAGTCCACCCGCCGCAAATGCTGCCCACCGTCGCTCCCGAATACACTACAAACAGCGGCAGCGCCATCGCCTTCAAATCGAGGTGAAAACGTCGGCTTAGAAAATCTGGAACCCAGAACAAGTAGATGTACCAGATGGGATCGGTCAGCAGTCGTCCTACCGCAATTGCCCATGTCTGACGATGTAAGACTAACACCTTCAGCGGTACTCCTCGCTGCACCACCTCCGGCGGATCGCTGCGTATGTACTCCAACTCCGCCGCCGACAGTCCGCTATCTTGCGACGGCAACTTATACCGCAACCACCACACCACCACCCACACCAGTCCCAGCCCGCCGGTCAGCACAAACGCCATCGGCCAACCAAAGCGATACGTGATCCACGGCACGACCAGCGGAGTTATAAGGGCGCCGATATTCGCGCCCGAATTAAAGATTCCCGTAGCCAGCGCTCGCTCTTTCTTCGGAAACCACTCAGCCACGGTCCGAATCGAGGCAGGAAAGTTCCCGGACTCTCCCAGTCCCAGCGCAAACCTGGCCGCTGCGAATTGCGCGACTGTGCGCGCGCCGGCATGTGCCATCGCAGCTATGCTCCACACCACCACCGCCAGCGAGAACCCACGCTTCGTCCCCAGCCGGTCAATGGTGCGACCCATCAGCAGCAGTCCGGCTGCATACGCAATCTGGAACGCCAGCACGACGTTGCTGTAGCCGATCTCGTTCCATCCAAGCTGTGTTTGCAGTGTCGGCTTAAGCAGCGCGATGACCTGCCGGTCCATGTAATTGATAGTCGCCGCAAAGAACAGCAGCGCGCATACCGACCATCGCCGCTGCATCATCGCGCCAGTGGAGTCGCTCATTTACGCTTGTGCAGAGTCCCTGAGTCGATACAAGACTTCCCCAGCCCGTGGAATCACCTTCACGCCTTCATCCTCACGGCCTTGCCACTTCTCCACCCGTACCGTCGCCGGATCCAGATACCCAAGGTTCAGCCTGCGGCATCGTTCCTCTGAAATGCCCGTCGCCAGAGTCACCTTGATACGCGGCATCTCCACACCTGACGCCGCATCGTAGGTGCCTTTCCCTCGCAAATGCGTGGAGTGGGCAAGCACACCGCGCGAAATATCTTTGAATCGCTCCCACTGTTTCACAAAGTAGTCGCGACAGTGATACCCAATGCGATCAATCTCTTCACCGTGCGTATAACTTACTTCCATGATGTGTGGCGCATAGATCACAACCTCCCCGCCATCCGCCACCGCTGGCTCGACTTTGTACATGCCTTTCGCCGCCGTCCAGAGATCGGCATATAGCGTTGGCATTACCGACAGTACGCGCTGCAACGGCCGCTGCAACCAGTTCACATGGATCTGCGACGACAACTCCGCCGCTGCCTTCCAGGCTGCTTGCGCCGATCCGAAGTACACGCCGTTCACGCCTTCGTGCGTTACCACCAGCGCCAGGCACGATACCGGAATCTTAACCATGCCCGCCGCCGTATCGATCATCTGGCGCACAGGCGTTGTCTGCGTTCCAATGATCTCGTAGCTCCCCATCAGCGCGCCGAGCCAATGCGTTTGCCCAATCATCTCCGGCCCGCTGATACCCGGAAACAGATACTTGTTCCCCCCGGAGAACCCCACCACCTCATGCGGAAATACGGGCCCGCAAATCAGCACCTGGTCGTATTCCAGCGCCATGCGATTGATGCGCACTGGAATCGCTTCCTGCAGCAACCCACCTGAAATGCGCGTCACCTCCTCCGCCGGAATCGTGCCAATGTCGGCGAACGTCTCCGGCAAGTCCCAGCGGTGATTCACGACCTGCGCAGCATCACACCTGCCGTTCACCACTGGTTGTCCCACCAGTGCCGCCAACTGTGCATCGCTCATCAGCGGATGCGTGCCCAACGCCACCAGGTAATCGCACGTAGCCGCGCGTCCTCCAACCTCTTCTTGCAGCATCTCGAACAGCATCGGCATGGGCATAGTGCGCGTGCCATCCGGAATAATGACCAGCACTCGCTTGCCGCCAACCTGCATCCGAGCCGCGGCAGCCGTTACCACTTCGCGTATCTCTTCGGGCATGAGCCTGCGCTCAACGAATCCAACACCAATCGACATCAGCTCTCACTCGGCCTGCCTATCAGCACTGCCGCTCCGTATTGTCGCACCTGCCTCAACAATTCCGCTGGGTGCCCCATCCTTTGCCCACTTTTGGCAAAGGGTGGGAAATTGGGAGACCACCGATCACGGTGCATCTCTCTTGCGCGCAAATCCCAAACCAGCGACCATGTCTGCATGTTCCTCGGTGAAGATTTCCTCCTCACCACCGAAACTGCGCGCCGCCTCTATCACGAGCACGCCGCACCACAGCCCATCTTCGACTACCACACGCACCTCAGCGCAGCCGACATCGCCAATGACCGCCGCTATAACGACCTCTACGAGATCTGGCTCGCCGGCGATCACTACAAATGGCGCGCCATGCGTGCTGCCAGTCAAAGCGAGCGCCTCTGCACCGGCGACGCCCTACCGTACGAGAAGTTCATGGCGTGGGCGGCCACCGTTCCCGCCACTTTCCGCAATCCGCTTTATCACTGGACGCACCTCGAACTCCAGCGCTACTTCGGCATAACCGAATTGCTCAACGTCCAAACTGCACCCGGTATCTGGAAGCAAGCCAACAGCGTTTTGCAGGAAGGCCTCACCATCGGCGCCATTCTGAAAAAGTTCAATGTGAAGGCGGTCTTCACGACCGACGACCCAACCGATGATCTGAGCGCCCACCAGACGCTCGTTGCGCGCACGCCTGGTGTTCTGGTCTGTCACTCGGGTCCTAAATACGACGTTGCAGTCCGACCGAGCTTCCGTTCCGACGGTGCTCTTCGGATCGCCGAGCCTGAGATCTTCCACCCATGGCTAGCGAAACTCGAAGCCGCAGCCAACGTTGAGGTCCGCAATCTGGCGACTTTCCTCGACGCGCTCGGCAAGCGCCATCAGGACTTCCGCGAGCTTGGCTGCCGTGCTTCCGATCACGGCCTGGAGCGCTGTCCAGCGCAGCCGTGCCGTGAAGCAGCTGCGGCCGCGATCTTCACCAAGGCGCTCGCGCGCCAGCCCATAGACGCCGACGAAGTCGAGCAGTACGCCACCTTCGTCATGCTCTTCATCGCCCACTTGAACCAGCAGGCTCATTGGGCGATGCAGCTTCACCTCGGCGCGCTGCGCAATACCAGCACCAATGCTTGGCGCAGGCTTGGTCCGGACGCAGGCTTCGATACCATCGGTGACTTTCCCCAGGCGGTTGCGCTCGCGAAGTTTCTCGACTTGCTGCAACGCGAGAACGCTCTACCGCAAACCGTACTCTACAACTCCAACCCGGCCGATAACTATCTCTTCGGCACCATGGCAAACAGCTTTCATCCCACGCCGTGGAGCGAAGGCGAGCCATCACAAGCACTGCAATGGGGGCCGCCCTGGTGGTTTCTCGACCAGAAGCAGGGAATCTTCGAACAACTCAACACTCTATCGAGCCTCGGCCTGCTCTCGCGCTTCATCGGCATGACCACCGACTCGCGCTCCTTCCTTTCATTCCCACGTCACGAATACTTCCGCCGCATCCTGTGCGACCTGCTCGGGGGCGATGTCGAACGGGGTGAGCTGCCCGCTGATATGCAACTACTAGGCAACATGGTAACGAACATCTGCTTCCGCAATGCCGTCGGTTTTTTCCAAGCCCCTCGGATGGACTTCTGGAGCTCGGGTTAGGCGATTCCTTTGCACTTAGCAAACCATGCGAGCCGAAGCCAATCCCTAGGCCGAGCACTGGTTTTGCGTGAGGCATGTGGCGAGTGTGACAGAGCTTAGCCCAGCACGGAGCGGAGCGACGTGCTGGGTGGTCAGTCCTTAGAGATGACGAGTCGGCCTTTAGCCGACGCCACTCTTCCGCGAGGACATGTTTTCCACTCGAAGCTGGCCACGCGTATAATCCTCCTGTCCTCAGAAAAACCGATTTTTCATCGGAGCTCCTCATGCAGCAGAAAGATTCTCCCAATCGTCGTGACTTCCTCAAAACCGGCACGGCCTTTACCGCCGGCCTCATCGCAAACTCGGCTATATCCGCCTCGGCTGGGACGCTTCCAACTCTTCCTAAAAATCCCGTCACCGAATCCGCCATGCCCACGCGCAATCTCGGAAAAACCGGCTACCGCGTCGGCATCTTCAGTCTCGGCGGACAGGCTGCCATCGAGCGTCCCGACAACGCTGCCGTTGGGGTCCCGATCATCGAAAAAGCGCTCGACCTCGGCGTCAACTACATCGACACTTCTTCCATTTACGGGGGCCCACAGCGCTGGAGCGAGCGTTACGTCGGCGAGGTCATGAAGAAGCGCCGCAATCAGGCGTTCCTCGCCAGCAAGACCATACAGCGGACGAAGGACGGCTCACTGCGCGTGCTGGAGGAATCGCTGAAACTCCTCAATACTGATCATCTCGACCTATGGCAACTGCACGACATCGGCTCCGACAATGAGGTACAGCAGATCTTCGCCAAGGGCGGTGCCATGGAAGCCTTGCTGCAAGCCAGAGATCAGAAGATGGTACGCTTCCTCGGCATCACTGGACACTTTCGTCCCCAGCCTCTCGTCGACTGTATCCATCGTTATCCGTTCGACACCATCTTGCTGGCTGTAAACGCCGCCGATCCGCACCACTACGCCTTCTCGGACGAACTCTTGCCGCTTGCTGTGGAAAAGCAGATGGGCATCATCGGCATGAAGATTCCCGCGCGTGGGCGCATTCTCAACTCCTGGACCCCGCCCTCCGTCGAGGCACAGAAACATTCCTGGGAGGGTATGGCGATCCAAACGACTATTCCTGGCACCCTCGACATGAAACAAGCTATGTACTACGCCCTATCGCTGCCAGTTTCGACTGTGATCATCGGCTGCGACTCGATCGCTCAACTGGAGCAAAACGTACAGTTGGCGCGCGCATTCACGCCGTACAGCCAGAAGCAGATGGAAGCGTTGGTGATTAAGGCCGAGCCAGTGGCGAAGCAAGCGCTATTCTTCCGCTTCTACGACCACGCGTAAGCCAGCGATGCTTTTGAAGGGGCGCAGCTTTAAGCTGCGCCTTAACACTGTGGTGTTTAAGAGACTGTCATTACGAGGAGCTTCAGCCCCCATGGATCTGCTGTTCTGAGAACTACTTGATCGATCACCTGCAACCCATTACCCTCCGCGATACACTCGTTTCGCACCCTGAACGACCGCCGCATGCCGCCAGCCCCCAAACAGCAACCCGACTTCGAACCTGAGCCGCGATGGCCTGGATTTCTCGCTCTTCTGGCCGGAGCCTGTCTGCACGCGGCACTGCCATCCAGGCTATCGGTAGGACCAGACTGGGCCCTGTTCGTACTCATGGTGGTCCTCCTGGTGCCGATCATGGTGTTGCATGGGAAGCGACGATACTTGCTGGCGCGAGCCCTAACTTTTGTCGCAACTGGCGCACTTACTCTGGGGATGATCGGGTCCTTGGCTCTTTTGATCGAAGGTATTCCGCACCATAAAGACGATCCGGCGTCGCTTCTGCGTTCGGCGGCGGTCCTCTGGATTACCAACGTTCTCGTATTTGCGCTGTGGTATTGGAAACTCGATGC
>Ga0126378_10003186_pt1 | contig 12371 bp, 8 predicted proteins | sample PanSoiMetPlot_23_FD_92587 | JGI IMG/M metagenome (GOLD analysis project Ga0126378, IMG submission 92587) | Tropical forest soil microbial communities from Panama - MetaG Plot_23 | ecosystem: Environmental > Terrestrial > Soil > Tropical forest > Bulk soil | place: Panama | collected 2016-02-17
CGTCCATGACGGCCCCGCCATGCACACAAAACCGTTCGTACCTTTGACCGCTGTTTCCCAGCCATTGGGCGTCAGCACCAAAACAGACGCATCCTTTGAAATGCCCTCTGGAGCGGCGCTTCGCGCCAGCGCGATTGCCGCATTCCGGTCCATTAAATACTGCGAAAGTGGCAGCATCTTGGGATAGGGCCTTTCTGCATCCTGTGCCTGCGTGCTCGCAGTCATGCTCAGCAAACTCACGAGCGCAATCGCTCCCATTGCAACTCTGGCTGCAATCTTTTCGATCTTTGCAAATCGCATCATGCTCATTTTCGTTTCCTTCATGCCGAAGATGTGTCCGCAACTGCTCCAAGGCTCGACGCTTAGCTTGCTCATGGCTGCCGATCCCCGCGGTGGGCTCTTACTGCTGCTGAGACGCATAGCAACCGAAGGTCCAAACTCAAACCCTGCATTTGCAGTGGCCTAGGGCGGCGTTGATCTGCCGGAATTATGAGTTTCTGGATGACTCTTGGGAGAATAGTGTGACACGTCAGTTCCTTCAAATGAAAAGCTTCTGTCTGAAGGTGGGTCATTCGGAGCGGGAGACGGTACAGTCATGTCCGACCAACCCGATGCCTGAGCCGTGGGAGTGAGCGCAGAGCCACAGCCCGTAAGCGCAGCTATTACCAGCGCCAGAATGGTTCCAGGGGCAACCAACAGCAAAACTCGCGCTATGCGTTCTTCTGGGGGGTGAAAACGGAAGCGCTTAATAGCTTAATAAAGGACGCGGGAAATCTGGCAAACTTGTACTCATTTGCGTCCGCGATGGGGTCATTCAGTTTTGATGGTTTGCGTAAATGGCTTTGTTTTGTTGGCGTCCCCGACGGAAGAATTTTGAACCAAATTGCTAGGGCTAGGGCGGTCCTAATCGGAGGGTAACTTACGTCTATCGCTTCGCTGGATTCAAGCGCTTGCCGAAAAACCAGAACCCGACACCGCAGCCAAGCCCAAACACGAGGAGTGTAACGCCGAATACTCCCAGCTCCCAATGTCCACCGAAGGCCGAGATTGGGTTCCATGCATTCGGTCCGAGTCCAATGAATTGGCCGCGCATCAGAAGCCAAAGGAACGCACAGCTCAGGCACAGTAAGATCGCCAGACCGCCGGTGGCCATGCTGCCAAGGCATACCATCATCCAACGCATGTGGGCATATTCTACGCCAAAGGGCCGCTGGAGGCTAAGGAGTGACGGCGGCGGGTTTGTACTCATTCTGCGTCCGCGATGGGGTCATTCAGTTTTGATGGTTTGCGTAAATGGCTTTGTTTTGTTGGCGTCCCCGACGGGATTTGAACCCGTGTTACCGCCGTGAAAGGGGCGCTACAACTCGTAACTGATTGAAACTAGACGGCACCGACAGCCCATTTTGGAGCCGTAAGTAAGCTTTTGGAACCTTATCGGACCCTATCGGACCCTGATTTATGTTGCCGCTTTCGTGCGGCGAGAATGCGAATCGCGGATTGGACCCAAATTCATGTTCTCGCTTTTGTGAGGCGAGAGCGCAGGTTTATCATTTGCAGCACCTCACACAAAATAGTTCCATCCCTTAAAGACCAAATCATGCAGCACGCCTGACTTCAGGAGCCTGAGGCCGCTGCCGTCTTGAACGTGTCCTATGATCTCAAGCGATTCGCCAAAGCGGACCTTTGCGTCGTTCGGATTCCACTGCCCTCTAAGCGTTCCAATTAACGAAAAGTCTGCTCCGCCATTGAAGAGAAACTCCAACGGTTCCTTATTTCTAAGAGACGCAACGCGGATAACCAACTTGGGAATATTTATCCGTGCCTCGTCTACAACGAACGATACGCAGCTTGCCTCTCCTAGCTCACTCAGTGATTGCCCGATTCCATCAGTGTTGTCCATGCAAGATGTGCACACCCCTGAGTCAGCGAGCTTTTGTCCCAGTTCAACCATGGGGTACATAGCAGTAAATTGTTCCCGCAAGCGAGCCACATCTTCCTCTGGCAATTCCTGCGCAGGATTACCAAGCAGGTATTCGAAGGCTGCTGGAGTCATGCCTGCTGGCCGGCTTATGAAGATGCTGTCGCCTGGCCGTGCACCTCTCCGTCTCAACACTTGGCTTCGTTTAGCCAATCCCACCGATGTCGCGCTAATACTAAGTTCCATTGAATCGGTGATGTCACCGCCAAGCACTCTGCATCCCGTCTTCTCTGCTTGGAGACGAAACCCTTTACAGATCGATTCCACATGTTCATAAGCGGTGTTAGGTGGCAGGCCAAGATTTAGCAACACCCCAATTGGGCGTCCTCCGCAAGCGGCAATATCGCTTAGGTTGAGCTGAGCCAAATAGCCGCCAAGGCCGTGGTGGTCTAGAATTCCGAGCCGAAACGCAGTCAGGTCCGCTGGTACGCGATCCGTTGAGAACAGTACAATCTGGTCACCAAGTTCGATCATCGCGCAATCATCACCAACCCCACACGGGTCGTCTTCCGCATTAAAGAAAGGCTTGATGAACTCACGAATAAGCTTCTTTTCACCTACGTCGGAAATTGTCAGCTTGCGGTCGATCATCAGATTTCTCGATTCAGATCCTGAAGTGCTCCTTCGACCAATTCCCTCAGTCTTGTTTCACCAGCGTGACGCAGCCCATAAAGGATTGGTGGCCCAGACACCCAATTGGGGTTCAGCTTGGACCAACTCCAGTCCTGAACGTCCTTGAGGCTTTCATATGGGTCAACTGGAAGGACCGCAACTGGAACGCGCCTTTGGGTGTTTTTCGCATAAATCTCTTGAACTTCGGCAGCAATATTGCCGCTGGGTTTCTTGGTAGCACTTGATAACCATGCTCGTGAAGCAATCACCAGAATCGCCTCGGCTTCTCGGATCAGATTCCGGCTATTGTCCAATGCAGTATTGCCCAGCCCTAGCAAGGAATCCAATAAAACACGATAACGTTGTTTTCGCTGTTGCATCGCACGGATGACGCGCACAATGGTTGGCCGATCTTCGAACGCGCATGAAATGGCGATCTTTTTGCCTTTGAAATCAGACTTTTCCCAGGTATCACTGAGGACATCGATTTCGCGGCGAATGTCCTCTCGGTTTATCGCTTCGTAAAGACTGCCCTCACGCCCCTCTTTATCAACAGCTTTCCATTCGTTGCCTCGTTTTTTGGGGCGGAACAGGAAAAATGAGTCTCGAACGAGAGGTGCTCTGTTTTCTTTAAGGAAGATCGGGCCAAGAGCGCCGCAGCAGTCTTCCAGGCACATCAGCTCTTTCGAGGACGGGAGATCGCTTGTGAGGGACTGCTCGACTCGAACGGATTTCGGAACATAAAGCTTATGTTCCTCATCGTGATCAAGGAGCAAGTCGAAAAAGAGGTCTTTGGGCAGACTACTGAGATTCGTTCGGGGTGTTCCGGTCGAGTCTGCGGGTTTAGGCAAAATTCGGCATTCATATTCAGTGACCGTCTTCAGAAGGCCTTCACAGGCGTTGCGTCCTGTTTCCAGGAGGTGGCTGAAGTCTCGGTTGTCCTTCACTGCACGAATTCGTTGCAACATGCTGTGGTCGTCAAGGTCGAGGAATTCTTTCAATGTTATCTCTGGCACAAAACCTGCATCGTGAAATATCTTCCGTCCTTCTTCTGTAGAGAAGCCAGCTTGAAGGAAAGATTTGAGAAGGGCTTGACGGAATCGCACGTCGGGAGACGTATATACGAATGTCCATAAGCGTGCCCTCGTGGAAAGAAAGTCTGCCGCTGGCCGAGGATCGTCCACGACGACATGATCAGCTTCGTACCGAACGATGCTGTGAAGAACAGTTTCAGCGCGGCTTATGCTACCTATTGTTAAGAGGGCATCCCGAAACACATAATCCAAGCGATCAGCATCAATCGGACCATCGGTCATCTGACGAAACATTTGCAAAGGTGATGTTCGTGGGCATCCTTCACCCGTAATCAAGAAAGCGAGAAACTTCAGATCGTAGTTCCTCAGATCAGCTTTTTTGAGGTCTTCACACAATGCCCTGAGAGTAAACACGTCCTTTGTCTTCCACTCCTCGGGCTTGGCGCCTCCGATTTTTCCCTGGAGAGAGTCCAATTCATTGGGATCGGGCCTGAAGTAAAGGCTAGTGACCTTTTGAAAGGGCAACTCCCCACAGTCCTGGTAGAGGGCCGCGAGCAACAGATGACACCGGATTGAGATAGCTTTGTCCTCGCAGAGATTGTAAACATCAGCGAATACTCGACCCACTTCACTTGTTAACGAGGACGGGAGTTGTCCACTCGGCCAAAGATGATTGAAAAGCCTATTCATCATGAGCAGGGTGCCCACGGCATGAGAGAAGCGAGTTTGCGTCGCAGAGAAATACGTTAAAGATGTGTGGCCTAGCTGACTGATTCTTGTGAGGCGGTCTAGCGCCGGAGAGCCCAGCGCTGCTCTAAGAGCTGGCTGGAATTTCATCGGCAATTCACCGAAGGCCACGCGCCCGTGAATTGTGTCGTAGAAGTAGCCAAGGTCCTCGAACTTACCGCCGCCTTGACGTGGGGGGCCGCTGGTTGAGGAATTGGTCTTGATACGAGAGCGACGCGACGGGACTTTCGATGTTTTGGTATTTGCCATTGTAAAGTGTCCTTCGACCGAACGTTTTCCAGAACGTTACCTGTCCAATTAACATACCGGGGTAAATGCGTACGGGCTGCACGCAGTGAAGCTGCAATGTCCATTGGTTAATGGACCCAAGATCAATGAGGTCCGCCGTGATATCAATGAACAACCCGAGGCGACCAATGGAAGAGCGTCCGCGAATTATCGGGACATAGCGTGTGCTACCCATTTTTTCTTCGGTATTAACTAGGTATATGTTGTCGGGCCTCAACACTAACCCGCTTCGCGGCACTTTCACGAGCTTGGTTGCATTTGGGCGAGCGGCATCCAAAACGGGGGCAGTGTAGATACGACAGCGGTCGCCAAGACGAAAATCGTACGCGTTCGGTCCAACTTGCTGGACGTGAAAGGGCTCAATGATGATGTCGCCCGCTCTGTGAGCTTTGCAGATTTGAGGTCCAGTCAAGATCACAATTTTCCAATCAATAGAGCAAGATCGCGGTTAGGCGCTGGTTCTAAATGCCGGTGATAACGGCCAGAGTATTTATTCAACTGTAGGTTCGTAGTGCGCCAAAACGCGACTTGTCCGATGCACATTGCGGCGTACACGCGAACTGGCTTAACAACGGTTATTTCGAGTGTCCAGCGGGAGCGGCATCCCAGATGGCCGAGGTCGGCCGTGATATTTAGGAAGATGCCAAGACGCCCTATTGAGGACTTTCCGAGAAGCGTTACAACGTTCTCATCGCTGCCTATGACCTCGGCGGTTGCTGCGAGGTATAGCTTGCCGGGAAAAAGAACCATCCCAGACTTGTCAATCGAGCAGATTCTCCACTTATCTTTGTGGCTTGCTCGAATGAGAATCCTGTGATGAAGGTGGAAATTGTAGCTATTAGGGTTGAGATGTACCGGATCGAACGGTTCGATTGTGATAGCACCACGTCTGTGCTCTTGGGCGATAGCGTTGCCTGTCAGAATCACGGCAAAATGCTATCACGAAAATCTCGTAAATCCCGTTGTGTCCATAAGTTGCAACGAAGGTATGATCGGGGGCCTGGGGAGCACGAGGGGCGCGGCCAGAGCGCCCCTCGAAAAAATTTTGAGGCAAACGAAAATGCCCGGACCGTGCCGGGCATGTTGAGAATCTCGCTGTTGATGTATTTAAGTGTCGCCTTTCTGCTGCTTGACGAAAGCCTCTAAGAATCCTTGGGCTGTCAGGTTGGTGTCCCATATGCCAGCGAAAGCAATGTGCTCTCGCTTCAATTTCGCATTTAAGAGTGTTCGCCCTTCCTCCACGAAAGCCGAATACTGCTCGATTCCCGCGTAGTCGTTCCGCCAATAGAACGGAATCAGACTCATCTTGTCGCCAGATTCCTCCGCTTCAAAGATCATTTCAGGATCGCGCATCAGGTCGCCGTTCTGCTCTCCATAGTGAGCAACCGAGATTGCCGGCAAACCGTTGGGCCCTTGCTCCTGTGTGTCCTCAATGACTAGAGTCATCCACGGTTCGTTTTCAATGCGGATATGAAACCCGGCTTGCAAAGGGGCAGCCAGTTCGAGAATTCTGGCAATGGTTTTCATTACTGCACCTCCGTAGTCGCTGAGGTGCCTACCGCATCCTTGGGGCTGATCGCCCCAAGAATGACGGTGGATGTGCGCTGCACGACTTCCAAGCTCTCTTTCAGCAGGTTGGCATCCCCGTGATAGAGCTGGATGTAATCAGCAGAGCCGGTTCCGGTTTCGAGTCCCAGAGCACGGCAGACCACAAAAGCCACAGCCTCGGCTTCGGTTTCCCGTACAACCTTGGTCGTGAGTATGCGGCGCTCGGCCCTGTGTAACATCTCATGCGCCAATTCATGTACAAACGTTGCCAGCGTTTCGGAAGGCTCCATGTCTGGCAGAATGCGAATCAAACCACCATAGGACATTCCCCTTGCGGGTGCGATCTTGTCGGAGTATTCCAGTTTGATTCCTTGGCCAGTCGTAAACTCGGCCAACTTATCCAGCTTGTCGCCTACGTCGCCCTTGAATGTGCTGCCAAGCTCCGGCAGTTCTGCGCCTTCGGTTTGGCCAACATCGAAGACATACACGGCCCGAAACCCTACTAACCGCGCCTCGGGCTTGTCGGTCTTTGCGTCGGTCTGCGCTTGACTGATCCCTCCAGCATTGCGCTTGTAGCCAATCATCGGGGCAAAGATCATGATTCCTTTTTCCCCGCGTTTCACTCTCCGCCCCAACTCGTTCCATGACCGAATACCCGCAACCCTCGTTGCTGTCGGACGCTGGCTGGCAATTAAGAGAATGTTCTGAAAACTGTAGTTGTGAAATTGCGACATTGCGGTGAGATAGGCAGAGAGAGCATCACTGTGTCCGGCTTCGAGAGCCTTAACCAGAGCATCAATGCTGGCCTTAACGAGTTCCTGCGTGTTTCTGCTTTTGCTTGCATCCTTCAATAACATTTTTAATCCCCTGTTCCGCCGGGTAGGCTGTTTTTGTCTTTCACTTGAGCGGCAGCGAGACAAAAACAGATACCGGCGGACACGGGGCAAAACGCAGCGGAGCGAAGGGTGGCAGGGCGCGGGAGTCGGCGCGGTGAGTGCCAAAATGTTTTTGGGTTATGTTTTGGCGCGAAAGCGGGCTTAGACCCCGTGACCGTCCGAGCCGTGGCCGAACGGCGACCACCTAAGCGCAGCGCAGTGGAAGGTGTCGCGAAGCCACAATTTAGAAGGGCTGTACTGGGCAGGTATCGTCGGCGCTTTTATGTCTTAGAAAACGATGATCTTATGCGAAAATACTCAGGCGTCGAATCGTTTCAATCCCAAACTGCATTGAGCAGTTCGAGCTGGAGCCAGAGGCAGTAGTGCATCAACAAGATTAACTCAAAAAGATGAGAATGATGCCCCGAAGAGTCAAGACGCAATCGCCCGAAGTGAAGACAAGAGCTAAAGCGCCTCGCGGTCATCGTCTCACCGTACTGGATCTTTACTGTGGCGCTGGTGGCTTCTCTGAGGGCTTCAGGTCTGTAGGCTGCAAAATTGTGGGAGGGGTCGATCATTGGCGCCCCGCCGTCGATACATTTAACTGCAATTTCCGCCTAAATGGTAACCCGATAGATATTCGTACACTTGAAGGGAATGAGGAGCTAATCGAGCAACTTCCTGATACCGACATCATAGTGGGCAGTCCTCCATGCGTGAGCTTCTCCTATTCCAATAAGTTGGGGAATGCAGACAAGACAGAAGGTATTCGTCTAATTAAGATTTTCTTTTCTATCGTAGCCATCAAGAAGCACAAACGCGGCAGCCGCTTGATCGCTTGGTACATGGAAAACGTTGCGAACGCAAGCAAATGCCTGCCCGATCGCTACACATTCAAAGACCTTGGCCTCTCACGCTGGGCGACCAAGCATGGCATTCACGCGACGGCGACCGCCATTACCATAAAAAGGAATGAAGCTGTTCTCAATGCAGCGGATTTTGGCGTTGCCCAAACCAGGAAGCGTCTTTTTGTCAGTGAAATCAATCGTCGAAGAGCACGTAGCCGAGGGTTTACCGTTATTGCGGATGTCAAAATGCGCACGATCAAGCAGTTTGTACCAGCACGCGCCGTGCGGTCTGTGCTGCCTGCTCCGACATGCAAGGTCTCGTCTCGTCAGATACGGGATCCTATCGACGGGTCAATCAAAATACCGCTGAGGCAACTGACCGATCATTTCTATGAAAATGGCGCTTATCAGATTCATTGGCGTGATAGCTGGCTGCTCAAGACAAGTCATCCTTATATGGGGAAAATGGCATTCCCAGAGAATGAGGACAAGCCAAGCAGAACTATCATGGCAACGCCGTTTCCCCGTTCGAGGGAGGCGCTGCTGTATGAATCAGAGTGGAAACGAATTGGAGACGGAAAGTACCGCGGTCCAACAATACGCGAAGCGGCTTCCTTGATGAGCTTCCCCGTCACCTACCAGTTTATCGGTAGCGAAGGCGCAAAATGGAGACTGGTTGGTAACGCGGTCTGTCCAGAAGTGTCGCGTGCTCTCGGAGTCCAGCTTCTCAAAACGCTGGGTCTAACACCGCTGAGGATTCATCGATCGATTCTTCCGAAACCACTCAGCAGAATCCCTAACCTGAATACGTTCTCTCCCAAGCGTTATGATCAGCCGCCTAAACGACAAGCTCTAGCCCGCTTCAGAAGCCATCCTCTCAAAGCTGCCAGCATGACAGTAGCGCTCGCAAATTACGATGTCGCCAAGCGCAAAGAAGCAGACGGCAATTGGCGTTGTTTCGTAACATACGGGATCGGGGACGGATACAAAATCCAGACAGTTGATCTTAGGCGGCTTCGTAAGATTAGGCGAGCGGTGGAGGAAGCTACAGTTCAGGGAGGGGCATTCGTGGATCATATTACGAATGGATTCTCCGCCAAGATTCCGCCGGCGCGATTACTCCAAGACCTATACGAGAGCAATGTTGGCCAGAAAGGGCAAATGTTAGGCCCACATCGCCTTTTAGAAGAAGCAAAGAAAATCATTCTTAAGTTTTCAGATTCTGATGCGTGTTTAAGTTCTTCTCTGGGCCTTTTCCTGCGAAAATCGGTTCCGGTTAGCCAACTCTACGCACTATTTGCGGTTGGCCACATCGTATCGATCGCCAGAACAAAGAAGGGATCATTCTCATGAATGAAGCGCTCCGTACACAGCGGCTGGACGAGATCAGAAAGAAAGAGCCTTATTCAGCGATGGAGGTTGTGTACAACAGCGTCAGACGAAAACTGCCTGTCCATGAAATACCGCTCGATGTACTTATCTACAACAAATATAACGGTCGAATCGCAAGCATGGTGAAGTCATGGGAGCGCCAGCACCGCGATCTTGATGCTTCGCAGACCGAAGATAAGACGATTATTGAGCGATTTCTTTGGGATTCCAACCCGGGAAGAAACAAGCATACACAGCAAGACCTGGAGGACCGGAAACAGCTCCGCTACGGGATCGTAACTCGCGACGGCGTGATCATCGATGGAAATCGTCGCGCTCTGCTTTTGAGCAAGATTGCTGTCCAGAGAAAAGAGACACCAGGAATATTTTTAGCGGTGATCCTGGAAGACACTTTGGACGGTAACCCTAAAGAAATCATGCGGCTCGAAACCGCCTATCAAATGGGGGAGGATGAGAAACTCGGCTACAACGCCATTGAGAAGTATTTGAGAGTCAAGGATTTGGAGGAACAGACCTTTGATCTTGGCGAAATCGCCAAGATGATGTCGGAAGATGAAGACATCATCAAGAAGTGGAAGAGGACGATGCAGCTGATGGATTCATACCTCAAGCTCCTGAATTATGACGGCATTTATACTCGCCTAGATGATACAGAAGGGCTTTTCGTTGACCTTGACCAGTATTTAGAGCGTTATAAAAAGGAGACAGCGCTGGCCACTTGGGCATACAAGCCAGCGGATGTCTCGGACCTTCAAGCAGTCTTCTTCGATCTCATTAGGGCGCGGTTCTCTGGCGATGGAAAGCTATATCGGATGGCGGGGCGGCCCAGCAAGAAAGAAAGCTTTTTCTGTACTGAGGATGTGTGGAAGGAGTTCCGTGACTTTCACTTTGCCAACGTTGATCCGATTACCGGAGACGAGAAGACTGTAGATCAATATAGAACTGAGAATCCTGACGGGAATCTTGACGAGCTGCTGAAGCAGCGCGACAAAGATTGGGAATCCAAGGTCAGACCTAAATTACAAGAGAATTTCGGCCGTTCTCAGCGAAGACTGGACGATTTCAATGCGAAAAGCGCGCCTTTAGAACTATTGACGAGGGCCCTGAAGACCCTTGAGACGATCGATACAACCGCGTCAGCATTTTGGAATGACCAGAATGTAGAAGAGGCGGTTGCACAGATAAATTCCTTGACTTACGAATTTAAGAAAATCATCAAACGCAAGGGGCAGTGATGGAGATTGAATCGCTCGTCCTTGGCGTGACGGATGACGGGAGCCATCTAACACTCACGGGGAATACGCAGCAAGTCTGGCGTAATCGGCGGATAGCTATCTATTTCCGAGATTATCTCAAGGCATCCCTGCAACAGGATGGACAGATCGTCATTCCGGCAGAGCGTGGACAGTTGGGTCCATTGCTGAGGGCTGTTGAGGAGTCGCTGGAAAACGGCGGCTTCCAATGCAGCCGAACACGGGAATTGTCTACGTCAGTTGCGGACTTTCAACGATCTGAGGATGAGTTTCATCAATTTTCAGCGCGTGCAAAAAGTATATGGGCAAATCGGGTCCCGTCGGAAGAGTTTCGCGTCTTTGCGAATACTCTTCTGGAACGGCTTCCGGGAAGGAAACTGTATGATTTGCAACTGCTAGCCTCCTACCATCTGGCTTTTGCTCAAAATGCGGCGAACTTTTCAGCACCAGGTGTCGGCAAGACAACTATCGTTTATGGTGCATTCTCGTATCTGAAGAGTCTGCTAGCGACTGACCCAAAGTTCGTGAATAAGCTTCTAGTCATTGGACCGCTAAGCGCATTTGGCCCGTGGGAGTCAGAGTTTAGGGAGTGCTTTCTGAGAACTCCCCGAAGCCATCGGCTCTCGGGCGGTATTTCCGTCGAGCATCGAAAGCGAATTTTTTACTCTGAGCTTCCGGAGTTTCGTGACGCCGAGTTGGTTTTGACAAGTTATCAGGCCGTGGCGAACGACCTTGAGCACGTTCAGCATTTCCTTACGCGGCCTTGGAATAAGGCAATGGTCGTGCTTGATGAAGCGCACAAGATAAAGAACTCTGCGGGAGGTGTTTGGGCGGAGTCTGTCCTTGAGCTAGCCAGGTTCTGCTGCGCAAGAGTGGTCTTGACCGGTACACCGGCTCCGAATGGCTATGAGGATCTTTTTAATCTCTTTCACTTCATTTGGCCGGAACATGATGTAATCCAGTTCCATTTGCAACACTTGAGGGATATGAGTCAAAACCCGTTCGATCCGCGGATCGAACGGTTAATCGACAATGTATCGCCGTTCTTCATCCGAATCCGAAAGTCAGATCTTAGCCTGCCTAAACCAGTGGAAAATCCAGCAAATCTAGTTTCGATGGGCCCGAAACAGGAATTGATTTACCGCTTTATTGAACGCAAGTATGTCGCGTATTTCGAAAGCAAGAGCAGCGAAAGCTGGGTAAAAGATACGCTGACAAAGGCGAGACTCATTCGTTTGATGCAAGCTGCAACAAACCCGGGTCTCCTCCGAGCTCCTTTGGATGCAACTCTGTTTGGTGAATGGGGTCAACGAAGTTCGGCTCTGTTCATCGATGATGCAGAGATTCTGTCTGAAATCCAGAAGTATGCAGCCACCGAGCAGCCGGCAAAGTTCACGGCAGTACAGAATCTCGTCAACAAGATTCTGAACGAGGACGAGACCAATCGCATCGTCATCTGGTGTGTATTCGTAGCCAATTTATTCGCGATTCATGAGTTGCTAGCTCGAAGTGGAATTAGCGCCAGGATACTTTATGGGGGCACGCCGACCGAAACTGATGATGCGGAGTCGGACATCGAGACTCGCGAGAAGATTGTTGAAGAATTCCAGAGCCCCAAGTCGTCTTTCCGCGTCGTGGTTGCGAACCCGTTTGCTGTGGGTGAATCCATTTCTTTGCATCGAACTTGTCGCCACGCGATATACGTGGAACGGAATTTTAATGCGGCTGCCTTTCTTCAGTCCAAAGATCGTATTCATCGCTACGGCCTGCCTGCGGACGCCAAGGTGAACTATTAC
>Ga0126378_10003188_pt1 | contig 12367 bp, 13 predicted proteins | sample PanSoiMetPlot_23_FD_92587 | JGI IMG/M metagenome (GOLD analysis project Ga0126378, IMG submission 92587) | Tropical forest soil microbial communities from Panama - MetaG Plot_23 | ecosystem: Environmental > Terrestrial > Soil > Tropical forest > Bulk soil | place: Panama | collected 2016-02-17
AGTTGCAGGGTCGCTTCCCGATCCGCGTCGAGCTCCAATCGCTGACGATGGAAGATTTCGTGCGGATTCTCACCGAGCCGAAATCCTCATTGGTGAAGCAGTACACGGCACTGCTCGAAACCGAGGGAGTGAAGCTGGAATTCACCCATGAGGCTCTGGAAGAGATCGCACATTTCGCATTCCGCGTAAATGAGAGCACGGAAAACATCGGGGCGCGGCGCCTGCACACGATCATGGAGCGCGTTCTCGATGAACTGAGCTTTGACGCACCCGAGAAGAAGGGTGAACAGGTCACGGTGGACGCCGATTACGTGCGGAGGATGCTGACCGACATCGTCAAAGACCAGGATCTGTCCCGCTACATACTGTAGCCAGCGGTGCAACTGAAGCGCGTAGCATGAGTTCTCGCCTCTTGAAAAGCGCGGCTTTGGGCCGCGCCGAATTCCTTGCCCCGGAGGGGCAACTGAGAGTCGCCCGCCAGTTCACTGGCGGGTTAAGGCCAAAATTATCGCCGTGTCCCGGAGGGACACCCTAACTCGCGGCACAAGCGAATCGGCCAAGTGGTTTCCAGTGTCCCTCCGGGACACAGCTTCCGTCTTCTCACACGCAACCCGGCGTAGAAAAACGGCCGGGCTATTTTCGCGGGTGCCTAACCGCACCGATGAGTGAGAGCATCCCAGGTGCTGTCCTGGAGCGAAGTAGATCCCGCCCGTTTCCCCAACGCTTCAATTAACGCGGTATGCAACGGTGTCGGCGATTGAAGTGGTTCCGGAGTAATCCCGAATAACGTACGGACAACCGCCCCGGCGGTCCGCGGAGCAAAGCTCCGCTGCGGGAAGCCCGCACTGCCGACGCTTAATTTCCTGAGCGCAGCTTTTGCGGGCCCCGCTTTCTCACCCCACGATTCCCATTCGCCTTCCCACAGTCCCGAGAACCTGCAAAGCTTTCTCCAACTCATCCTTTGTGTGGGACGCGGTCATGATGGTGCGGATGCGGGCCTTCCCCTCGGGCACCGTCGGGTAGGTGATGCCCGTGCCGAAGACTCCTTCCTTGAACAACTCGCGCGAGAAGTCCATCGTGAGCTTGCCGTCGCCGATGATGATTGGGGTGATCGGTGTCTCGCTGGCGGGCGTGGTTTTGCCGCCAATGTCGAAGCCGAGCAGGCCTAATTCCTTTTTCCAGAAGCGGGTGTTTTCCCAAAGCCTTTCCATGCGCTCAGGCTCTTGTTCGAGAACGTCGAAGGCCGCGATGCATGTGGCGGTGACCGAAGGCGGATGCGAGGTCGAGAACAGGAACGGGCGAGCGCGGTGATAGAGGAAATCGATAAGGTCGCGGGTGCCGCAAACGTATCCCCCGAGCGCGCCGACCGCTTTCGAGAGTGTGCCGACCTGGATGTCGACGCGGCCGTGCACGTTGAAGTGATCGATGGTGCCGCGGCCGTTGCGGCCCAGGACGCCCGAGGCGTGGGCGTCGTCGACCATCATGATGGCGCCGTACTTTTCGGCGAGGTCACAGAGCGCGGGAAGCGGGCCGATGTCGCCGTCCATGGAGAAGACGCCGTCGGTGATCAGCAGCTTTTTCCCGGGCTCGTTTTTCACGCTGGCAAGTTGCTCTTCCGCATGTGCCATGTCCTTGTGGCGGAAGACCAGAATCTTGGCCTTGGAGAGGCGCGCGCCGTCGATGATTGAGGCGTGGTTCAGCGCGTCGGAGATGATGCAGTCGTCTTTGCCCAGTACCGCCGAAACGGTGCCGGCGTTAGCCGCGAACCCGGATTGGAAGACCACGCACGCCTCGACATTTTTGAAGCGCGCGATCTTTTCTTCCAGGTCCATGTGGATCTTCATCGTGCCGGCGATGGTGCGCACTGCGCCCGATCCCACCCCGAATTTGCGGGTGGCTTCAAGGGCCGCTTCGCGCATCTTGGGATGCGTGGTCAACCCGAGGTAATTGTTCGATGCGAGATTGATGACTTTCTTCCCGTCGAACGTGCAGACCGACGCCTGCTCGTCATCGAGCACGCGCAATTTGAAGTGCGTACCCTTGGTCTTGAGTTCGTTGAGCTGTTCGGTGAGGTAGGAGAGCGGGTTGGTACGGGTTGCAGTGGTCATGAGGACCTCGGAACTTCTCTACCGCGGGTTGCGTGGTACGAAAATGAAACCTACTGCACGTCATCTTGAGAAAGGCGTCAGCCCTCCGAGCGACCGTACGACAGCTTACGGCTGTCTGTGCAGTCAAGAAGATCGTCGATTGTACCGGCAGCGTGTGCGGTTCTCGTTTACGTCATATTCAACGTCGGTTGCCGTACGGTCCCACACACCGGCTTCGCCGTTGTTCAGGATGACAGGCGCAAGGGTTATCTCAAACAAGGTCTTATCTCACTCCATTTGGGTACACCAGAATCTTGCTGGCCTCGCCCGTCTTCAGGCGCTCCATCGCCTTTCCGAAATCTTTCATTGAGATGCGGTCGGTGATGACCGGGTGCAGGTCGAGCTTGCCGGCCTTCAAGAGCGCGGTCATTTGATACCACGTCTGATACATTCGACGGCCGTTGATGCCCTGGATCGTGATGCCTTTGAAAATGATGTCTTCGGAAAAATTCAGCTGGATTGGTTTGGAGGTGAGGCCCAGGAGAGAGATGCGTCCACCGCGGCGGACGACGTCGAAGGCTGTGCGGATCGAGTCGGGATGGCCGGCCATCTCGAGGACGACGTCGACGCCTAGGCCACCCGTCTTCTCCATCACAATGGCCTTTACGTCTTCCTTCGCCGGATTGAGAACATTGTCCGCTTTCATCTCGCGGGCAACACGCGCGCGGTGCTCGTTCACTTCAATGGCGAAGACTGACGTTGCTCCAACCGCCTTTGCTACGGCAATCGAGAACAGGCCGATTGGGCCGCATCCGGTGATTGCGACTGTCTTGGCTGCGATTTCTCCAGCCAAGACTGTATGCACTGCGTTTCCCAGCGGATCAAGAATGGACGCATAATCGAGGGGAATGGCGGGGTCGAGCTTCCAGATGTTCGATTCAGGGATGACCACATACTCGGCGAAGGCACCATTGGCATCGACGCCGATGATCTTCACGTTCTGGCAGATGTGGGCTTCGCCGGTGCGGCACTGCAGGCACTTGCCGCAGGCCACGTGCATCTCAGCCGAGACGAAATCGCCTTCTTTGACGCGGGTGACCTCATCGCCAAATGCGACGACCTCACCGCAGAACTCGTGACCGGGGATGAGTGGGGGCTTGATGCGGTTCTGCGCCCAGCGGTCCCAGTTATAGATATGAAGATCGGTGCCGCAGATCGAGGCGACTTTGACCTTCACGAGAACATCGGTGCGGCCGAAGCCGGGGACCTTCACTTCGCGAACCTCTGCTCCGGGCGCTGGTTCTGGCTTGACGACCGCCAGCATTGTTCCTGCCATGATTGCCACCTATCACTTGGATGCCAAAATCTGATAAACACAAAACGTTAGATTCTAGCACTGCAAGCACTTAACCATCCGACCGAGCGGTTTGTTGGTGTAGGCCTGTTCACGACCCAATTCTGATAGGTTAATGATTTGCAAAAACCGAGAGCAGCAGTGTCCTTTCCTGACATCGCAGGCATCGAAGCCTCGTCATTACGGAGGTACGACTTGCCCGATCGATTCGTAATCCTCGTTACTCTTCTTAGCTCGGTTCTCACGACCGTCGCCTTCGGTGATTCCGGCGTGCCCGTTCGTTACAAAGAAGGAGTAACCCACGGTTTTCTTGTGCTCAGTACTCTTAATGGCGAGCGGATCGCGGTCGGAGATCTGAGTCAGGTGGCTTATGGAAACCAGGTCAGAAGCCGTCTCATCTATCACTTCAACGATGGATCACTGCAGGACGAAACTACGGTTTTTTCGCAGCGTCGAAACTTCGCCCTGATCACCTATCACCTCGTACAGAAAGGGCCAGCATTTCCACATCCCACGGAGGTCTGGGTGGACACTGCCAAAGCGCAGGTTACGGTGCGCTACACCGACGACAAGGGAAACGAAAAAAATGAGAGCGAGCATATGAGGCTGCCTCCGGACCTGGCGAACGGTCTGGTTCTCACCGCATTGAAGAACTTTGGCCCGGACGCCAACCTGCCGCAACTCTCAATGGTGGTCGCCACTCCCAAGCCCCGCATCGTCAAGCTCGCGGTTCGTTTGCAGGGAAAGGATCCGCTTACACTTGCCAGCTCTCGCCGTGAGGCCCTGCACTACGTGCTGAACGTAGAAATCGGAGGCATAGGAGGAATGCTCGCGCCGCTGCTCGGCAAGCAGCCGCCGGACGCGCATGTGTGGATTCTCGATGGTGAGGCTCCGACATTCGTCAAATCCGAAACGCTCTCGTTTTTGGGAGGCCCCGTTTGGCGTACCGAGCTGGTTGCTCCGGACTGGCCAAAATCGGACGGCGAGTCCGACAACGGCCAGGACATGAGGCACTGACCAGGGATCCCTCTTCCTGCCATACAATCGGTAAATGCGCAACAACGCCTACCCCAGACTCCGGTTGTTACTGGCGTTGGTCTCAATGCTTCTCGGCGTTGGGGTAGCAACGTCACAATCCAGAGGGCCGGCTTCACACCAGGAATTCACGAAACGTTTAGTGGCCGCCGCAATCGAACGCACGCAACATGCAGTGCGCTACGTCTCCGCCTACGTGCGTATTCCTTACCCCAACGGAGATGTGCCGGCCGATACGGGAGTGTGCACCGATGAAGTCATTCGCTCGTATCGGGCTGTGGGGCTGGATTTGCAAAGGGAAGTCCACGAGGACATGGTGCTGCATTTTTCGGAGTACCCAAATCGCTGGGGACGAACGCATGCCGATTCGAACATCGATCACCGGCGCGTACCCAATTTGATGGTGTTCTTTCAGCGGAAGGGAGAGTCGTTGCCGATTACATCCAAGGCGGCGGATTATGCGCCCGGCGATCTGGTGACTTGGGACCTGGGGCATGGCGTGCCGCACATCGGGATCGTGGTGGACCAGAAATTAGGCTGGAGCGGGCGCTACATGATCGTGCACAACATCGGCGAGGGCCCGAAGATGGAAGACGTGTTTTTCAATTGGAAAATTACCGGGCATTACCGTTATTACGGACCGGGAGTCTAGCTGGCTAGGGAAACTCGGGTAGATCAACCTCGGGCGCTAAAGCGCGCCGATCTAATTCAGCGACTCAGCGGCACAAGTGAACTCGTGCCATTCCCGGTTTCGTGTTCTTTCCGTCCTCGGGCGCTCCCCAGTTTCGGGGCGCTATTTTCTATTCACGGCTTGATCGCGCGCGGAACACCTCGGTCGAATTTGTCGGACGCCGCCTTCTTCTGATTGAACTCCTCTGACTTTCCCCTTGGGATGCTCAAGGTTTTCCATTCACTCGACAGCAGATGCTTCGAGAGAAAAACGATCTGGCCGATGTGTTGCGCGTAGTGTGCGATCTGGCGATTGATGGCCTGCAGCACGGTGTGCGGCTCGCCGCGAATCGTAACGGTGCGCATGACATCTTCCGGCTTGAGCGGATCGATGGCCGCGAAGACACAGGTCCAACCTTCTTCCCACCACGACATTACTTCACCCCGGGTGGTGGCGGGACCGATCTGGAATTCACGATCACGAAATCGGTCGGGCTTTTCGCCATCGCTAGTGAGGAAGTCGGTGAATCGCGAGCGCATGTTGCCGGCTATATGCTTGACGAGCACTGCGACGGAGTTCGCTTCCGGGTCCAGGGTAACGAAGAAGTTTTCGTCACGTAGCTGGCTCATAGCGCCTTCACCCATGCGCTTATGCCCGCGCAGTTGGCGGCGGGCTTCCTCAAGGTAATGCGCCGCTGCATCGCTCATAGTGGTTCCTCTGGTCGTGATTCGATTGTTGGAGTCGGCGGCGGGACGATGGGATAGGGAGCAACGAGTCCGCTGGGCTGCAAATTCAGTTCGAGTTCCAACCCGCCCACCCAGTTGGATAGTAAGTTGTAGAGCCAGGCGCCCAGGGCGCCTACCACGAATCCCATAAGGCCATACATCAGCGGCATCATGACGGCGAGCGCGATGCCGATCAGCCCGGCGAAAGGTGTCTTTTGCTGTCCCGCCAACGAGCCCAGCAGGCCAATGAGCAAGAACAACGGAACGAAGAGCAGGCCCGCGCATCCGTAAAGCAATCCCATGATCTTGGCTACCGACATCACTCCCACTGATTTCAGTATGTACATAGGATGTGCCCTCGAAGGATTGGTTGAAAAATTTAGGCGCTGATCGAGTCTCGTACAAGAAACGTCAGCGGCTAATTATCACTACATCCCGCCTGGCTGCGCTCGCGGGGCGGACCCTTCGACTTCGCGCAGGGCGGGGTGCGTCAGCCCTACATTAGTGCGGCTTTCCCCATCCGCCGGCGCCTGGGGTTTCGAGCCGGATGCGCTCACCCTTTCTGAGGCGCGTGCTGAATTTCCCGGGCCGGGATTCGAGCGAGCCATCATGGCGGACAACGGTAGCTTTTCCGGCTGCGCCCTCTGCACCGCCATTCAATCCCCAAGGACCGCGTCCGCGACGATCAGCCAGCAGCGTGACTTCGCATTCGGTGAGGACTTCTATCTCGCGAATAATGCCATCGCCGCCGCGGAACTTGCCGTCGCCTGCGCTGTTCGAGCGCAGCGAATACGAACGCACGCGCAATGGGTAGGCGTACTCCAGCGCTTCTGCGGGCGTGTTCAGGGAATTCGTCATGTGTGTGTGCACGCCGGAGACGCCGGGTTTGCCGGGGCGTGCGCCCATGCCCCCGGCAATGGTTTCGTAATAGGTAAAGGGCTCCCGCGTGCGCGGATCGATGCCGCCGATCGTGAGGTTATTCATGGTTCCTGACGCAGCGGCCGGGATGCGATCGGGAACGGCCTGCGCGAGAGCGCGGAGGAGAACATCGACGATGCGCTGCGAGGTTTCGACATTGCCGCCTGCCACGGCCGCAGGAGGCTTGGCATTCACAATCGTTCCCTCGGGCGCAATGACACGAATTGGCCGCATGAGTCCCGCAGTGGCGGGGACATCTTCGACCAAAAGACAACGGAAAACATAGAAGCAAGCCGAATAAGTGATGGCCGCAACGGCATTCACGCTGCCCTCCACCTGCGGGTCACTTCCGGTGAAGTCGACCGTGACGAGGTCGCCTGCGTTCGGAGGTCCCGCATGTTTGTTTCCTCGACCAGGCGAATGAATACTGATCGATACCGCAATCTTCACCGGCCGGTCGGTGATCCCATCGCTATCAAGGAAATCTTCGGCGCGATATTCGCCCTGGGGCACGTCCTGCAGGAACGCACGCACGAGTTCCTCGGCATAGTCGTGCAAATCGGCCGCGGCCCGCTTCGCGCGATCAGCCCCGTACCGTCCGCAGACCTCGCGAAGGCGTTCTGCACCGGTATGGCAGGCGGCGATCTGCGCGCCCAGATCTCCATCGCGCTCTTCGGGGGTGCGCACGTTGTTCAAGAGCATCGCCAGAACATCGATGTCAGTCGTGCCCGCGCGTATCAGCTTTACCGGCGGAATGCGCACTCCTTCCTGGTAGATCTCGCGGCAAAGGCCCATCGATCCGGGATAGGCTCCGCCCACGTCGGCATGGTGTGCGCGCGAGGCGACGTAGAAATCCGGGGCCGGCTGGCGAAATTTCCCATGTCTCGCACATTCGGCGAGACGCGGGGCGCCCAACCTTCTTTTTCCCGGCAGCGCATCAGTTTGTATGCCCGGGCGTCGTCCGATGTGGACGGGAGCCACCAGCGTGATATCTGGCAGGTGCGTTCCGCCACGGAAAGGGTCGTTAAGCATGACGACGTCGCCTGGCTGCATAGGCACCGCGTCGATCGCCGCTTGAACGGACATGGGCATGGATCCCAGATGCACGGGCATGTGATCGCCCATAGCGATGACTTGTCCTCTAGCGTCGAATAGGGCGCAGGAGTAGTCGCGACGCTCCTTGATGTTTGGAGAGAAAGCCGTCCGGCGAAGAGCGGCGCCCATTTCTTCGGCGATCGAGTGATAGAGATTTTTAAAGATCTCGAGTTCGATGGGGTCGCGCCGCATCAGGCGATACTACCAGTCGTTGGTCGATGGTCGTGAGTCGTTTGCGGTCCCGCCTTTGCAGCCGCGTGCGTAGTTGTTCCTGGTTATGTATGCGAATGCGAGGGTTTCGGCCGCGACAAACGACCAACAACTAGCGAGGAATTTCGCTTACGGAATGCAGAATTCTATTGACACTTTGTTAATACTGCCGCAATATCTTGGGTTATAGGGCCTTCCCATACCATGAGTAGGGTGGCCCTTTCAGGATAAGGGCCCAAAGTCGTTAACCCTTGCAAGGGAAAATCGTTCACGGAGGCACCTTCAATGGCAACCAAGAAGAAGGCAAAAAAGAAGAAACACTAACCGCAGCGAGGCGAACTCGCATACTCAACGATTTTTCACTGGCCTCTTGAGAGAAGCACCTCTTAAGAGGCTTTTCTGTTGTGGCCCGGAAGCGGAGAATGGACAAGCGCGGGCAACTGGCCTTAAATGCGAATTCATCCCACAGGCATCAGTCCGCTCGGAGGTGCATCGTGACCGGATTTTTTCCGCGTTCCGCCGGGGCCCTCTTAGTACTCTTCATGGCCGGCTTGAGTTGTGGCGGCAGCCGCCATCTCGAGAGTGTAACTGTGCAACCTTCCGTAGCAACCGCCGAGAACGGGCAATTCCAATTCACAGCGACCGGCACGTTCAGCGAGCCACCCTCTCCGGCGTCGCTGACCAGCAAGGATGTGACCTGGTGTGGGGGCGAAGTGACCAGCGCGCCGAGTGCGAATCCAAACTCGTGTGTCGGATCCCTCATTCCGTTTGCCACGTGGGACCAGAACGGACTAGCCACGTGCAACCCCACCTTTCACGGAAGCGGGTATATCTTGGCCGGAGCGCACCCGATTGCTTCGAAGATCCCGGACGAAGGCTCTCAGTTCAAGGTATCCGGATACGCAACGCTGACGTGCCCTTAAGTGCCCGCGAAATTCTGCGATTCCGCTTGCGACCTGTGTCACAATAGGCGAAAGATGCGGCGCAGGCCGCGGGAATCAAATGGCGGCGAAGAAGAAGAGCTCAAGCAAGCACAACTCGGAGCAAATCCTGATTCCGGACAAGCTGTATTTCCGGATCGGCGAAGTCGCCACGCTTTGCCGGCTGCCCGCATATGTGCTGCGCTTCTGGGAGTCGGAGTTTCCGCAACTGAAGCCGATCAAGAGCAGCACCGGGCAGCGCATGTACCGCAAGCGCGACGTCGAGAGCGTGTTGCGGATCAAACAACTGCTTTACTCGCAGGGATTCACCATCTCGGGCGCACGCCAGCAACTGCGGGCGGAAGTGAAATCTGACAAATCGCAGACTGCGATTCCATTTCCAACGCAGGCCGCACCAGAGATTCAGCATATCCGGCAGGGACTGCGGGAGATTCTGGATTTGCTGTCGACGCGCAGGACCGGATAAGAGACACCCTCATCTTTTGGGATATCTGCTAAGGGACTGGTGGTGTCCCTTGTGAAAATCCCCACTTTGGGCAAAAGCGGCCAGAAGTGGGGCACCCAGATTTGTGTCATTCTCGCCGCGAACTGTGCGGCTCAGGAGGTTAACGACTCTAGCCGTTAAGCTTCGACCCAATTTTCTGCGTTTCAGGATCGTCGCCGGCTCGTAGGTTTCTTCCCTGAGCTAGGCGTTTTTTCTCCCGACGCGTCGTCCACAATCAAACCGGGCCCAGCGCGGCCGGCATCATGCGCGAGATGATTCCTGACTCATGCTTGAACTTTTCTCTCACTGTACGGATTTGCTGACTGACCTGTTCGTCGACTTTCCGGAACTGGCGCTCCATCGCCCAGAGGGGCTGAGCTGTAGATGCCACTCAGGCGATGCATCTCGTGCGCGAAACGCTCGCGCACTCGCGCATCGGGCCAATCTTTGTAGCGCTTCCATCCGGCCAGCAGCGTGCGTGTGATGCGGTACAGGCTGGGCCATTGGCTTGATAATCGCGCCAGAAGGCCCCATCGAGAAACCGTTTGGAATCGTCGCGCGAGATCGCAGCATGCTTGAAATTGAATTTGAACTGACCGGTGAACATCAGCATAGTCGACGTCGGGCAGCATACGGCCTTCTTCAGACATCTGCTGATACAAGGGCGTTCCCGGGACCGGCGTGTAGAGCTTGAACTGGTGGAAGTCGGTGTCGTGGGAGACGGCGTATTCAATCTCGCTAAGGATGTTATCTGGGGTGTGATGCTCGAGCCCGATGATCGTCGCTCCCTGTACGCGAATACTGTGCTCGCGAAGTTTGCGGGTGAGTTGGCGTGTGTCGGTCCCCTTCAGTTTGCTGTAGCTGGCTTGCGGGGATTCGAGGCCCATCCACAACCTTGACACGCCAAGCCCGACCAGTTCCTGCATCTTGTATTTGCGGATCGCGTTTGCCGAGGCGAAGACCGACATGGTCCAGACCTTTTGGGCGGTTCTCATGCGCTCCAGCAGGCGCATGCCGAGTGTCTGCGGAAGTGGTGTGACGTAGAAAACACCAAAAAATTTCAAACCGAGGGTCTGTTCAAGATTGAGACGAACCTCTGGTAGATACGGCAACTTGAACCCAAAATGCGTTCTGGCCTAGAATCGCATGCTGCTATGCCATCAGAGCCGTTAGAAGTCGAGCGTCTGGATCGGGGAGTGCTGTGCTTGCACGGTCCGCTTACCATGGAAAACGTTACTCCCTTTCTGAACGCGGTACGTCGCGAGACGGCTCCAACCATGATCCTGGATTTCTCGGGAGTTCCCTACCTGGATTCTTCCGGGCTGGGCTCGCTGGTGAGTGCCTGTACCTCGTGCGCCAAGGCCGGGCGGCGGATCGCACTGACGGGAGTGAATAAGCGGGTTTTAAAAGTATTTGAGATTACGAAGGTCGAAAACATCCTGCTGATGTTTCCCACCTTAGGGGATGCAATCGAGGCGTTCACGAACGCGGGTACGGCCTAGAGCGGTGTTGGTCCCTTCTGCACTTCGGCAGTGCGACTCTTTCCGAATTTGATCAGGCAGCGCGGTCAGGACCGGATTTTTTTAGATGACCGGCATTTACCGCATCGAGCCGGATGCGGGTGACACGTGCGGTTTCCTGAAGCAGATCGCTGGTGTACTTGCCGCCGTCTCCCGCCATCACTTGTCCGGCGGCGAGCGCGAAACGAAGGGCATCAGACTGGTCTTCGAAATAGAGAACAACTTGTCCCGACATAGGTACTTCTCCCTGGATGACCAGCCTTAGGCGAGGGCGCCTGGCTGGAAAGATCAATCGAGCTGACGAGCGCTTTCGACGCAAGCTGACGCGAACAGTTCCCTTGATTGTTACGGGCAATGCGTCCGGGTTGAAGTGATTCTCTTGGTTACCTCCACTCATTAGGCCATACCTGGATGCCGAATGAGGATTTGGCGCTGCCTGGTGTGCTCTCGTGGTCTTGGGTGGGAGCTTCAGATATGATGCCGTCATTCATATGTTCCGTGCGCTGATCGTCGGCTTGGTCGTTTGTATCGGGGGGCTGTCCGTTCGCGCGGCGGATAAGAAGGCGGTTCTCGGTTCCTGGGAAGGGGATTCGAAGTGCACTGTTGCGCATTCGCCTTGCCATGATGAGCACGTGCTGTATCAGATTGCCGAGGACAAGAAAGATCCGTTTCAGTTGAATATCGATGCCTACAAGATTATCGAGGGCACGCCGGATTTCATGGGCACGCTTGGATGTCACTACGAATCGAAAACCGGAGCGCTGAGCTGCACGTCGAGCAACAAAGATAACGATGATTGGGAATTTCACGTTATGGGCGATGCGATGGCAGGCAGGCTGCTGATCGACCACGGCAAGACACTGTATCGGCGGGTGACGCTCCACCGGGTACCGAAGTAAATCCATGGCGGTTCTAATTTCCATGTTGCGCGGTGTGAATCTGGGTTCGCATAACCGGATCAAGATGGACGAACTGCGCGCACTTTATGAGTCCCTGAAGTTAGAAGATCCACGGAGTTATGTGCAGAGCGGGAATGTCATCTTCCGCACGAAAGAAAAAAACAGTCCGCAGATGGGAAAGAAAATTCAAGCCGCCATTCAAAAGAAATTTGGATGCTGCCCGGAGGTGATTCTTCGCACTGCAGAGGAGCTGCGACGGGTGATTGCGGCGAATCCGTTTCCTGAGCAGACCAAGTCGGAGCCAGGCAAAGTATTGGTGACATTTCTCACCGCGGAGCCTCCACGCGACGCGGAGGCCAACCTCGAAAAGTTCCAGAACCTTCCCGAGGAATTGCATCTGAAGGGGCGCGAACTCTACATCTACTTTCC
>Ga0126378_10003189_pt1 | contig 12367 bp, 9 predicted proteins | sample PanSoiMetPlot_23_FD_92587 | JGI IMG/M metagenome (GOLD analysis project Ga0126378, IMG submission 92587) | Tropical forest soil microbial communities from Panama - MetaG Plot_23 | ecosystem: Environmental > Terrestrial > Soil > Tropical forest > Bulk soil | place: Panama | collected 2016-02-17
AGTACCCATCGATTGGATTTTTGCCTCTCCTGTGCAAATTGGGCGCTTGCCATATACCGATAGTGGCTTCTGGCGCGAGCTCCAGCGCGCAGCGAAGATTGCGGGAATCGGCCCACTCGGCACCCACGCGTTTCGGCACACCTACCGATCGTGGCTTGATGCGGTCGGGACACCGATCGCTGTTCAGCAGAAGATGATGCGGCACGCCGATATCAGAACGACGCTGAACATCTACGGTGACGTAGTGACGGATGAGATGGAGCAGGCTCACCGAAAAGTCGTGGGTCTGGCACTGAATGGCCCTGCTAATTGATTTTTAACTGATCGCAGGGTCAGCTAACCGATTGAAAAATTGGCTCCTCAGGTAGGACTCGAACCTACAACCCTCCGGTTAACAGCCGGATGCTCTGCCATTGAGCTACTGAGGAGTGTCGTCTTTGCCGAACGCGAGGACGATGCGTCGCGGTTAAGTTGTCTTTCTTTTATAGCATAGCTGATGTTTGCGGGCCACTTGTCTGGCTTATAGTCCCGGGTCGCTGGAGTTTTGAGCGAAGCCGGGTGGGAGGTGAGCTTCTTACTCTGTTGCCGTTTACTCTCCCGTTCGCACCGAACGTAGTTCGGTGGCACCACGTTTCCAAAACCGCGGTCAATCGAAATCTGGATGGGCGAGGTTAGCGGGGCTTGGCGGAACATTCCTGGATCGGGATTCGAAGTGCGAGCAACGGATTGCGAATTCGGAGATTCACTGTTAATTCGCTGTTATTCATTGTTCTTTTGCGCGACCGCAGATGCGGCATTCGCTCTAAGTGTCTGTCGACAAGTCGTTTGCTCGGATTTGTCCGTTGCGCGCAACGAAAGCAGAAAAAAATTCGCTGTTAAATTCGCTGATAAATTCGCTGTTCCTGAAACAACAGCGAAATTTGTCCTTGCTGCAGCACGAAAAATCGATACACGGCTTGGCAGCCCCGCGCGACCTCCTTGTCTCCGCATTGCTTGTTAATCTGAACTCATGACCTTGATATCGAGTTTGACTAGACCTCCGGCGCTGGAGAAAGAAACCGTCGAAGAGACGATGCATGGGATCACGATTCGCGATCCATTTCGATATCTCGAAGACCCGAGCGATCCGCGAACGCTGCGCTTCGTCGAGGAGCAAAACGCATGGACGCGCGGCTTGCTTAATCAAGTCCCTGGACGCGATGAGATTCGCGGACGACTCGAGCAACTTTTGAGTATCGGCGTAATCGGCGCTCCGCAAATTGGTGGCAACTGCTATTTCTATACAAAGCGCGAGGGTAAACAGAATCAGGCAGTCCTTTATGTTCGCCAAGTACTGAATGGCAGTGATCGGCCACTGGTGGATATCAACACATGGGATGCGTCTGGGACAACGGCGCTGGATTGGTGGTATCCGAGTCACGATGGCAAGTATGTCTGCTTCGGCACATCCGAAAATGGGTCCGAGATCAGCGATTTGCAGGTGATTGAGACGGCTTCGGGCGAATTGCTTCCGCTGAAGATCAAGTGGACGCGTGCGGCGAGTGTGGCGTGGAAGCACGACAACTCCGGCTTCTTCTATACGCGATATCCCAATCCAGGAGAGGTGCCGGCTGGGGAGGAAGTGTATTACCGCAAGGTGTTCTACCATTCGCTGGGTCACGCGAGCGACGGTTCGAACGACAAACGGATCTTCCTTGATGACAAGGATCCGCAGGCCTGGCCGAACGTCACCATCTCTGATGATGATTGTTGGTTGCTGATTGCGGTAAGCCACGGCTGGACGCGAGTCGATCTTTTCCTCCTGGATCTGCTTTCAAATGCTTCGCCGATTGAAATTACCGAGGGCAAGGATTTTCTCTATGCTGGCGAGATCTACGGCGGGTCCATCTACGTGACCAGCAACGAGGATGCGCCTCGATTCCGCGTATTAAAAGCGGATGTCGGTACACCTGCTCGTAGGCATTGGCTGGAGATCATTCCACAGACTCCAGGAGCTCGCGATGCTGTCCTCCAGGGCGCCCATGTAATCGGTGGAAAACTGTTCCTCACCTACGAAAAAGATGTCACGGCCGAGATCAAACTATTTGATCTTGAAGGAAGGCATTTGTCGGATGTCGCGATGCCCGGGCTCGGCTCGCTAGCCGGAGTCGGAGGCAACTACGACAGCGACGACGCCTTCTTCAACTTCCAGTCGTTCACGGTGCCTACGACTGTGTATCGCGTTGATATGAAGTCTCCCGATGCAGAAGTGTCATTATGGGAATCGTTACGGGGCGCGATCAATTGCCAGCAATACGTTGTGACCCAGGTTTTCTATCCTTCCAAAGACGAAACACAAATTCCGATGTTTGTTGTTCATGGCAGGGCTGTGAAGCTTGATGGACAAAATCCGACTTGGCTGAGTGGATACGGAGGCTTCAACGTTAGCAACTCACCTGCGTTTCGCGCCTCGGTGTACTTATGGCTGGAGCGTGGAGGTGTCTTTGCTCTTGCCAACCTGCGTGGTGGCTCGGAATACGGGGAAGACTGGCATCGCGCCGGCATGCTCGATCATAAGCAGAATGTTTTCGATGACTTCGTCGCCGCAGCTGTGTATTTGATCTCGGAAAAATACACGAATCCGAAGCGGCTTGTGATTCAAGGCGGGAGTAATGGTGGACTTCTGGTTGGCGCGGTCCTCACGCAGCGTCCAGAGCTGTTTCGAGCTGTGATTTGTCAAGTACCGTTGCTTGACATGCTGCGATATCAGAACTTCCAGATCGCCAAACTCTGGATTCCCGAATACGGATCGTCAGAAGATCCCGAGCAGTTTCACTGGTTGTACGACTATTCGCCTTATCACCATGTGAAGGCTAATGCCGAATATCCAGCAGTAATGTTCATGACCGCCGACACCGACACACGTGTCGATCCGATGCACGCGAAGAAGATGACCGCGATGCTGCAAACGCAGGCAGCTAACGGCCAGAGCACAGAGCGTCCAATCCTGGTGCGAGTCGATGTGAAGGCTGGACACGGGGCCGGGAAGCCGATGTCGAAGCAAGTCGAGGAGCTTACGGATATGTTCGCGTTTTTGTTTTGGCAGTTGGAGGTGAAAGGAATCGGGTCAGCGGATCGTGTCAGTACCGTCTGCGGTAGCGAGCGGGTGCGGCCAGCCTGACCCCATCTGCTACCGCAGACGGTACTGACTATTCCTGGTTGCGGCCTTGTTTGGTCTGTCCCTTAGCGCGAATGATCTCTTCCATTCGTTTTCGCAGTTCGCGCTCGAAGCCTTCGTCGGTTGGGTGGAAGTAGCGGCGGTCGCGAAGGTTATCGGGCAGGCACTGCATGTCGGCGACCTTGGATTCGAGATCATGGGCATACTGGTATCCGTGGCCGTAACCGAAGGATTTCATCAACGGAGTGGGCGCGTTGCGCAAATGCAGCGGCACAGGATCGGCGGCGGTTTTCTCGACATCCTCTTGCACTTCACCAAAAGCGGTGTAGATCGCGTTCGATTTAGGAGCAAGCGCCAGGTATGCCACCGCCTGTGCGAGTGCGAGTTCGCCCTCTGGCGTACCAAGAAAATCGTAGGCATCGCGGGCTGCCAGTGTGACTCCGAGGGCCTGAGGAGAAGCTAGTCCGATGTCTTCAACCGCCATGCGAACCACACGTCGTGCGATGTAGAGCGGGTCCTCGCCCCCTGCAAGCATCCGACCAAGCCAGTAGAGTGATGCGTCCACGTCACTGTTGCGCACGCTCTTGTGTAGCGCTGAGATCAGATTGAAATGCTCTTCGCCTGACTTGTCGTAGAGCAGAATTCGTTTCTGTAGAGCGTCGGCAACCAGATCCGACGTAATGCTGGCAGCTTGTCCCGTTTTGGCTCGGTCTTGGGCGAGTTTAGCTGCGATTTCGAGTACGTTGTAAGCGGAACGAGCGTCGCCGCTGGAGTAGGCGGCGATTTTGGCGAGGGCCTCATCGTCGATGCTCACCCCTATATCTCCTAATCCGCGCTCGCCATCGGAAAGGGCGCGACGCAGCAGGGTGACGATGTGCGCCTCAGTTAGCGGCTTGAGGACATAAACACGTGTGCGCGAGAGCAGCGCCGAAATGATTTCAAACGAAGGGTTTTCCGTGGTTGCGCCGATCAGGCGAATGTTGCCTTTTTCTACGTGCGGGAGAAAAGCGTCTTGCTGCGCCTTGTTGAAGCGATGAATCTCATCGACAAAGACGATCGTTCGTGTGCCAAAGTCTCGCGCCTTTGCGGCGTCGGCCATCACTTGCTTGATTTCTTTGATTCCACTGAGAACGGCGGAGAATTCGATGAAATCCGCTTTCGTGACTCGCGCAATGATCTGGGCCAGCGTTGTCTTTCCTACTCCGGGAGGACCCCAGAAGATGATCGAACCGGGATCGTCGCGCTCGATCTGCAGGCGCAGAGGCTTTCCAGGTGCAAGCAAATGCTCTTGGCCGACGACTTCATCGAGCGAACGCGGACGCATTCGTTCCGCCAGAGGTGTGGATGCCGCCTTTGAGGCTTCCCGATCTGGAAGGGAAGAGAAGAGGCTCATCGCGGGATGCTCCGCTGGCGCTGAGCCTCGTAAAGTGCGATTGAGGCCGCGACTCCCGCGTTAAGGGATTCAACTCGTGCCTGAGGAATGGCGACGAACTGATCGATTTGGCTTAGCAGCTCGCGAGGTATTCCAGAACCTTCATTGCCCACGAAGAGCGCGCAGGGAGTCGTGAGGTCCGCTTCCTGCAGTGCAATTGGCGAGCGTGGACTGCTGCCATCCCTCGAGCTACCGTCGCCGTGGGGAGCCACTAAGGCTATGGTTCGTGTCTGTCGACTGCGAAGCTCTGTCAACAATTCCGAAGCGTCCGTCTTAAGCACCGGCAAGCGGAAGATCGATCCGGCGGAGGCTCTCACGGCCTTCGGATTCCAGTGGCTGACAGTTCCTTCGAGGCCGGCGACTCCGCTGGCTCCGAAGGCTTCAGCGGAACGAACCAGGGTGCCGAGGTTCCCGGGATCTTGAATGGCGGTAGCCACCACGAGCAACGCAGGTCCGGCATCGAACAGCGATTGCAAATGATGCTCTGGCACCTTAACCAGCGCCGCGATTCCCTGTGGATGCTCGGTTAGCACAGCGCTGTCGAATATTCGATCGGGCAACAGGACAGCGTCGGCATGCCGAGTGAGCTGGTCCAGGACTCTCTGCGCCTTGGCTTGAGTGGATTCACTAACGAACAGCGCGTGTACCTTTAGCCGGCTGCGGATAGCCTCTTCGATCAGCCGTATGCCTTCAACAGCAAACAGGCGGTCGACAGCCTGGCCCTGACTGAAGGCCTGCCGAAGCTCCTTTACCAGAGTGTTCTGAGGGCTGGTAACTGGACGTAACCGAGTTGATGCGACTTGTGGCATTTCTCAGCTCATTGTATGCCGCAAGGCCGGGCCAACCGTGCTGGTGACGCTCTTGCAACGATGATTTATGCTTACCCTTCGCGTTTCACACTTCGTACACAAGAGGCGCCTTTGCCGGCAGAACTCCTGAAGATCAACAACAGCCAGCCGGAACAAAAGCTCGTAAGTTACGCTGCCGACCGCATTCGCCAAGGCCAGGTTCTGGGCATGCCAACCGACACCTTTTACGGCCTCGCCGCCGATCCGGTGAACCTTCGAGCAGTCGAGCGGATCTACGAGATCAAGAGCCGCTCGCGCCATAAGCCACTGTCGTTGTTGGTTGAGAGCGTTGACCAGGCCGAAGATCTTTCCCGCAATGTTCCCGATGTTTTCCATGAACTCGCAGACAAGTATTGGCCTGGACCACTCACGATCATCGTCAAAGCGAGTTCGCGCCTCCCGTTGAAGGTAACGGCCAATACGGGAAACGTCGCACTGCGAGTACCATCGGCAGCGATTCCAGTTGCCATTATCCGTGAGATCGGATTTCCCATTACGGCAACGTCCGCGAACCTGCTCGGAGCCTCGGAGTGCACTACAGCCGAATGCGTTCGCGACCAGATGGGAGATCGCATTTCGATCATCGTTAATGGCGGGCCCACAGAGCGCGACACGCCAACAACGATCGTCGATCTGAGCGGTGATCTGACGCAGTGGCAGATCATCCGGGAGGGCGCAATTCCTGCGGAAGAAATTTCGCAGATCCTCTGGCACTGATGTCGAGTATTCCTAGGCCGCGAATTTGGTTGCGTTTCATCGTGGCGATCGTTGCGGCAGTTCTGGTTTGGGTGGCAACGATCTTCTGGCTTGTTAGCCGTCAGGCAGATCGCGATGAATCGCGGAAGGCAGACGCCATTGTCGTGTTTGGCGCAGCGGAGTATGCCGGCCATCCATCGCCTATCTATCGTGCGCGGCTCGACCACGCATACACACTATTTAAGAGTGGATTTGCTCCGCTCATCATCACCAGCGGGGGAGCGGCCGATGATCCAAGTTTTACAGAAGGAGGTGTCGGCAGAGACTATCTCGTCTCCCGCGGAGTGCCAGACGGGGCAGTCATAGCTGAAACGCAGAGCGGCGACACCAGCGAATCGGCGGCACGCATCGCCAACATTTTCCGAACAAATCACCTGCACACCTGTCTTGCGGTGAGTGATGGGTATCATATGTTCCGCGTGAAGAGGATGTTGGAACGCGAAGGCGTGACCGCATATGCGTCGCCACGGCCAGATTCTCGTTTATCGAGTCATTGGCAGCGGACGAAAGTGAAATTGCGGGAGGTTATGAGCTATACAGCGTGGAAGTTAGGATTCTAAAGGCTACCTCACCAATGCCATGAGCCGAACAGGTCCTTCGCTTGCCCCATCGATCTTCTCTGGCGCCGCGATGGCAATGACTCCGGAGCGCGGAACCAACGAAAGATTCGTTACGTTCTCCAGTTCGTAAATGCCCTTGGTAGCAAGATAGCGATCCTCAGTTGAGGATGTGACTGTCGTTCCGGCATTGCCAATTCCAACGATATTCCGGGCTTCAACCAGAAAGTGCAGAGCATCCTCACTAAACCGAGGTGTCTGCTCCAGCTTTGACGTCAGCAGGACAAGGGCACCTTGTGGGACAGCTCCATGATCGCGTTCATAGTCAGCCACATCATTCATAGTGACTAGTGATTCCGAATCAGGAAAATTCTTGTGTTGCGCTTCAATCACCGCCAGCGGTGCAACTAGCCGGGTCGCCGGAAGGGTATCCACTGTCCACACGCCTCCGATCTTCGCTGGAGCCACCAAGATCGTGTTGTGCGATGAGCTCAGATCGACTTTCAGCGTTGTCGAGGCGGTGAGGTCAACAACCGCCCGGAACTGCGGCCCGGTTCCAATGCTATGTTTCTGCGCGGCAAACAGCAGGATTGCAATGGAGAGCGTTGCTGCGACTACGAAGGCCTGAATCTTTAACAGTCTTAAATTCATGAGCTACTTAACTCTCATCCTCTAGTACGCAAATTCCACGCGCGAAGTTGCAGATGAGTGACACTCGAAATGAGATGCAAATCCTTCTCCCTCGTTTGCAGCAGCTCAGGTTAAAAAATCCTGTGATGGATCGCGTATTAATGGGGCTTACTGGGCTCTTTCGAGCGCAAAACCGAACCAAAGGGGGTTTGATCCATTAAACGTGAAGGCACGCTTCTGGGCAGTAAATCCCATCCGAGAGGCGCTGAGCGCGCAATTCTCACACGGTTGTTCCATCGGGATTTCGTATTTGCCCTCCCGTCCCGAAGTTGCGCTTCCGATTTCCTTACCAGAGGCATCGGTCAAGGAGAGTTTGGTGCGAGGCAGCGGCCACCCATCGGTATCGCTTACAAACCCACGGACACTTCCTCGTGGAGCTAGTCCTTCTGGAGCAATTCCCCGGGCTTGGTAAGCCGGCCCGCGAAGGGGACGACCGCCGTACTGTCCTGTGACTTTCTCGGCTTCGAGCGCGAGAGTACCATTCACGAACACGTATTCAATTCCCACACTGGGACGATTTGGCGATTCAAACGTCGCCACATCAAGCACTTTCGTGGGATTGAAGATCGTGATGTCGGCAAAGTAGTCCTCACGCAAGAGACCGCGATGGTCGAGACGCATACGTTGTGCAGGAAGGGAGGTGAACTTGCGAATCGCGTCTTCCAGCCTTAGGAGATGCTCTTCGCGAACATATTTGCCGAGGATGCGAGTAAAGCTTCCGTAGGCGCGCGGATGAGACTTTGATTCGCCAAGAAGGCCGTCAGGCGCCACCTCGCCATAATCAGTGCCGACGCTTACCCAAGGCTGCTGCATCGCCAGGCGGACATCGTTTTCCTGCATGCTGAAGTAGGCTGCACCGATGCCGTCTTTGCTCTGGATCAAAAGGTCACAGATAGTGTCGAATGGCTCTTTGTTCTGCATGCGAGCCACTTCAGCGACGGTGCGTCCTTCATATTGTTTAAGTTCGGGAACAATGGTGGAGACGAGCATCACACCCTCAGGGCCGCCTACTCCGCGCCACATGTTTTCGTATCCTTTGCCGCCCTCAAGTTCCTGCCGGATCGCTTCCTTTGTCTTAGGGTCCTTCAATCGCGCCACCAGGGCCTCAGCTCCGCCCTCGTGGTACTTCGGAGGAATGAGCGCGCCAAGCGAAGTAGCGGAGGCAACGTAGGGATATTGATCGGCCGTGACATCGATGCCGTTGGCTCGCCCACCCTCAATCTTGGAGACGACTTGCGGCATCTTTCCCCAATTCTGTTTTCCCGAGACCTTCAAATGGAAAATTTCAACGGGGATGTTCGCCTCGCGCGAGATTCGGATGACCTCATCCAGCGCCTGCATCTCGTCGTCCCCTTCGTTGCGCATGTGGGTAGCGTAGATTCCGCCGTACTTCGAAGCTACCTTGGCGAGAGCGATCAGTTCGTCGGTTTGTGCATAGTTTGACGGCGCGTAAATCAACGCTGTCGAAATTCCCATGGCACCGTCGAGCATGGCATCGCCCACAAACTCTTCCATGTCCTTTAATTCATCCGGGGTTGGCGCACGATTGACTTGGCCCAGAACTTTCTTTCGTACTTGGCCGGCACCGACATAAGTCCCCAGATTTATGGCCGGGCTTTGCTTGGCTAAGCGATTGAAATATTGATCAAGGCTCTCCCAGTCGATGGTGAGATGAAAGTGTTCGAGGAAGTCCTTTTGTTCCACTAAGTCCGATTTTACGAACGGTGCGACAGACTCTCCTTCGCCGGTGATTTCAGTAGTAATGCCTTGGGTAAGCTTGCTGATCGCACGCTTGTCGATTAGCAAGTTCGTCTCCGATTGCCCAAGCATGTCGATGAATCCCGGAGAAACGATTAGCCCGGTGGCGTCGACCGTGTGCTTCGCCTTCACGTCTGCCGCTGCGTGTCCGATGAAGGCAATGCGGTCACTGATGATTCCGATGTCTGCGTAGAACCAGGGATTGCCGCTGCCATCAACGATTTTTCCATTACGAATCAGCGTGTCGTATTGCTGTGAGAAAGCGGATGCGGTGAAGATTCCGGAGAGGAGAATCAGTAGAAGTCGAGTTTTCATGAGCTAGCGGCAGTGACTCCGTGAGTGATGAGACAAAAAGTGTGTATTGGTTTACCACGCGACAATCATCGCAAGCAAAGCCGCCGCAAGCGTCGAGATGAGATTCACTGTGTTGTTGGTCAACCAGCCACGCCTCTCGAGCGTCGCCCCGAGCAGGCTATCCACGAGCATTCCGAGAATCCCGGCCACTGACACGATGGTAGCTCGGTGCAGATCCAGTACGCCTGAGACGACTGCTTCGAGTGCGACCAAGGCGGCTGCGATTGCGCCTAAAATGGTTCCGGGCAGGCTAATTGCTCCGTCAGTTCCCGCGGGCACGATCTTGCCGGAAATGACAAGCCGGGCTTCGAGAGAAAGAGCCTTTCCTGTTTCGCTTGAAACTGTGTCGCAGGCTGCCTCTGCGAGCGCAGCGAGGGCTCCGACCGTCAAAGGCAAACGATAAGGAGTTATTGCAGACACTGCTCCAAACATCGCAGAGATTCCAACGTTCGCCAGCACCTGTGCACCATCGCGGCCACTGGAGCGCTCTGCAATGGTCAAGGATTGCTTGCGCGCTCCACCGAACTTCGTAGCTGTCAGAGTGAGAACAAACACAAGGAGCACTGCAATGAGCATAGCTGGGCCGCTGGAGAGGAACAGCAGAGATGTAACCAGGAAGCCTGCAGCTGCGCCTATGTAAGTCACTCCGCCGAGGATCTTGGCGAAAACAGCAAAGGCAATAGTGACTAAGACTACCGACAACAATCGTGTGCGGAGGGGAGTTTTGACCAGGATCGCGCCGAATAGGCCGATCAGGACCAACGCAAACAGTTTCCAAGCGCCCGCCTTGCGGGTGCGAACCGGTGCGGCAGCTTTAGAGACCGCGTCCGTGGAGGGTGGTGGCAAGGACGGCATCTGCTGGGGGTATCTGCATCGTAACAAACGCGACCGTTTGTAATCTTGAATTTACGGGGTCCGAGGGTAGAATTACGCTCCTACGCTGTTAGGCCTTGCATAAACACATAAGGAATAGCTATGGCTGCCTCCGTTTGGACTGGATATCTGACGTTTGGCCTCATTTCCATGCCCGTGCGCCTGTTTTCCGGCGCTCGACCCAATCACGTGTCGTTTCACATGCTGCACCGCGACGATCACGTGCGCGTGAAACAGCAGCTCATCTGCCCGGAAGAGGATAAGGTCATCGGCCGCGACGAGATCGTAAAAGGATACGAGTTTCGGAAGGGCGAGTATGTGATCATTGAGCCCGAAGAATTGAAGCAAATTGAACCTAAAACCGCAAAAGCGATGGAGATTCTGGAATTCGTCAAGGCAGAAGAGATCGATCCAATCTACTTCGAGTCTTCTTATTACCTCATGCCGGAGGAGGCCGGTAAGCGTCCATATGCCCTTCTGCAGAAAGCTCTGGAAGAGAGCAGACACGTAGCAGTGGCCAAGCTTGCGATGCACAACCGCGAGTACACCGTCTTCTTGCGCCCTTACACCGGTGGGTTGATGCTGCACACTATGTATTACCAGGACGAAATCCGCGAGGTTGAGAACTTCGGGAAGAGCGATGTAGAGATCAAAGAAGGTGAATTGAAGGTCGCGCACCAGCTCGTGCAGGCTCTCGCTGCAGATTGGGAACCGAAGAAGTACTACGACACCTTTGAAACTAACGTTAAAGAGCTGATCAAGGCCCACTTGGAGGGCAAGCACGTGGTGGGCGTCGAGAAGCCTAAGAAGGCCGCGCCAGTAGTCGACCTGATGGATGCGCTCAAGCAGAGCTTGGCCCAGATGGAAGGCAAGAAGAAGGGTCCGCAACGCGCCATCGAGTACCAGCGTGAGAACCAGGTGCGAATCAGCGACGAACCACAGGCTGCTGCGAAGAAGGTTGCGAAGAAGAAAAAGAGCGCATAAACGAGTTCCCGGATACCCGGCCGTTGCCTTCCGGCCCAGAATTCACTCGCTGCTCTGTGATACTTCCTGCTCACCCAATGTTCGCTCGCCGTGTGCCATAGCGCGTCGGCTCGACGATTGTAGCCACCAGCTATAATCAATGTAGGTAGTCAGTCCTCCCTGAAGCTTCCCGGCTTGCCGTTGTGACTGCATCCAACCCATATGACGAAGCCGACCATCGCCGTAGCTATGTCCGGAGGAGTGGATTCTTCCACTGTCGCGGCCATGCTGCATGCCGATGGACACCCGGTTGTCGGGTTGACGATGCAGCTCTGGAACCAGAGGCGGCTTGCTGGACGTGAGGGCATGCCGGAGCAAGTGCAGGGCCGATGCTGCTCGATCGAGGACGTCTACGACGCGCGGCACGTCGCCGAGCATCTTGGGATTCCGTACTACGTGGTTAACCATCAGGAACGTTTCGAGCGGGACGTGGTCCGTCCGTTTGTTGACGAATATCTTTCGGGCCGTACACCGATTCCCTGCAGTCTCTGCAACAATCACTTGAAGTTTGATCAGCTCTTGATCACTGCTCAGCAGATCGGTGCCGACCTGCTTGCGACCGGACATTACGCGCGAGTCGAGTATTCCGAGGAGCGCGATCGGTGGCTTCTGCTACGTGGCTGTGATCTGAGCAAAGATCAGAGCTACTTTCTCTTTGGACTCAGTCAGGAGCAACTCAGCCGCACGCTATTTCCCTTGGGGAACATGTCGAAGCCGGAGGTGCGTGATCTTGCTCATCGGCACGGTCTGGCCCTCGCTGAAAAGCCGGATTCGCAGGAGATTTGCTTTGTTCCAGGTGGGGACTACAAGCGCTTTATCGACGCCTACCTCGATGAGCAAGGTGAGGAGCTGCCCGACACTTCAGGAGAGCTAGTAACGACGTCCGGCGAAGTAATCGGCACTCATGCCGGCATCCACA
>Ga0126378_10003190_pt1 | contig 12362 bp, 13 predicted proteins | sample PanSoiMetPlot_23_FD_92587 | JGI IMG/M metagenome (GOLD analysis project Ga0126378, IMG submission 92587) | Tropical forest soil microbial communities from Panama - MetaG Plot_23 | ecosystem: Environmental > Terrestrial > Soil > Tropical forest > Bulk soil | place: Panama | collected 2016-02-17
CCTGGTGACCGAGGTGGGCACCCACTCCGAGCTGCTGCGCCGCTCGTCCCGGTATCGCTCGCTACTCGCGGAGCAAGCAGCCTAGACATGGCCATCGAGCAGCGGGACCGGTGGCGGGGGGTCGCGGGGGAGGACGTCGACGACCTCCCCGCCGACGTGACAGCGCTGTTGCGCCGGCGCTCACGGCGCCTGCTCGCGGCACTTGTCCGGCCCTATCGCTGGCGCCTGGTTGCCGCCACGGTACTTATCACGGTGCGCGCCTCCGGCGCGCTGCTCATCCCGTTCCTGGTCGGCCAGGCCATCGACCTCGGCATCGCCCGCCGCGACCTCCGGGCGCTGGAGCTGCACGTGGCGCTGATCGGCGCCGCCGCCCTGGCCTCCGCCGCCGGCAGCTGGGGCTTCCTGCGCATGTCCGGAGGGGTCGGCCAGGACGTGCTGTACGACCTGCGCACGCGCGTGTACGCGCACATCCAGAGCCTGTCGCTGTCCTTCTACGAGCGCTACACGTCCGGCCGGATCATCTCCCGCCTCACGAACGACATCGACACGTTGACCGACCTGCTCGCGACCGGCCTCACCTCGCTGGCGACCTCGACGGTGTCGATCGTCGCCATCAGCGGCATCCTGCTGGCGCTCGATGTGCGACTGGGGGCGGTCACGCTGCTGTCGTTCCCGGTCATCGTCGTCCTCACCCAGTGGTTCCGGCGCAACTCGGCCCGCGCCTACCGGGCGGTGCGCCAGGCCATCGCCCTGGTCATCGTGCACTACACCGAATCCCTCAGCGGAATTCGCGCCGTGCACGCGTACGGCCGGGAGCCGCGCAACCAGGAGATCTTCGAGGACCTGAACGCGCGCTACCGGGACGCGAACGCGTGGTCGGTGAGGCTCTCGTCCACCTACGGGCCCGGGATCGCGTTTCTGGGTCGGGTGACCACGGTTGCGGTCCTCGCCTTCGGCGGCACGCTGGTGATGGGCGGGTCGCTGACGCTCGGCGTGCTGACCGCGTTCATCCTGTACGTGCGTCAGTTCTTCGAGCCCATGCAGGACCTCTCGCAGTTCTACACGCTGTTCCAGGCGGCCGCCGCCGCCATGGAGAAGCTGTCGGGGGTGCTGGAGGAGAGCTCCGCGGTCCCGGAGCCGGCCCGCCCGGTGCGCCTCCGGGCCGCCGGCCGGATCGAGCTCGACCACGTGACGTTCGCCTACCGGGAGAGGCCGGTGCTGCACGACCTCACGCTGACCATCACGGCCGGGCAGACGGTGGCGCTGGTCGGGCAGACGGGCGCCGGCAAGTCCACGATCGCCCGGCTGATGGCGCGCTTCTACGACCCCACGGAGGGCGCGCTGCGGCTGGACGGCGTGGACCTGCGCGACCTGGACGGTCGAGACCTGCGCCGGGCCGTGGTCATGGTCACCCAGGAGAGCTTCCTGTTCAGCGGCACGGTGGGCGACAACATCGCCTTCGGCAGGCCCGGCGCGACGGCCGAGGAGGTCGACGCGGCGGCGCGCGCGGTCGGCGCCCATGGCTTCATCGCAGCGCTGCCGGAGGGGTACGACACGCAGGTGCGCCGGCGCGGCGTCCGGCTCTCGTCCGGGCAGCGCCAGCTGGTCGCGTTCGCCCGCGCGTTCCTGGCCGACCCCCGCGTGCTCATCCTCGACGAGGCGACCTCGTCGCTGGACCTGCCTAGCGAGCGGCTGGTCCAGCACGCCCTGCAGACGCTGCTCGCCGACCGGACGGCCATCATCATCGCGCACCGCCTCTCGACGGTCGAGATCGCGGACCGGGTCCTGGTCGTGGATGGAGGCCGGATCGTGGAGGACGGTCCGCCGGCCGCGCTGGCCAGCTCAGAGGGCCACTACGGCGCCCTCCACCGGGCCTGGCTGGAGTCGCTGGCCTGACCAAGATGGTCGAAGTCGAAGTAGAGCTCCGACAGAGGAACCAGATGACCCTTCCGGAACGGATTGCGCGCACCATGGGCGTTCGTCGGGGGAGTCGTCTTCTGATTACCTACGACGAGCAGACCGGCGAGGCTCGGATCCGTCCGCTTCTGGAGACCTATGCCGGTGTCCTTCGTGGTGTCTACGGCCAGACACCCGACGAGGTCGCCGCGTACCTCGAGGAGGAACGCCGAAGCTGGAGCGACTCTTGAGCCCAGCCACGCTGGGACGCGCGCTCCCTCAGCGGTGGAAGGCCGCGCTGCGGCCGCTGGGCAGCCGCGTGGAGGTCGTCCAGCTGGGCGACCACCTGCCCTGGTAGCCGGGGTCTCAGGCCGACAGGGCGACCGGGAGGCGGCTCAGGCCGCGCAGGACCAGCGTCGGCCGGGGCTCCGGCTCGCCGGCCAGCCGCAGCCCCGGGAACCGCTGCAGCAGCATCGGCAGCGCCACCTGGGCCTCCAGCCGGGCCAGCGGGGCCCCGAGGCAGAAGTGGATGCCCCTCCCGAACGCGACGTGCGGGTTGGGGTCGCGCCCCAGGTCCAGCCGGTCGGGCTCGGCAAAGACGGCGGGGTCGCGGTTGGCCGCGCCCAGGACCCCCACCACCGACTGCCCCGGCAGCAGCGTGCGGCCGCCGAGCTCGATCTCCCGGAGCGGCACCCGGCCGGTCCACTGCACGGGGGACGTGTAGCGCAGGAGCTCCTCGACCGCGGTCCGGGCCAGGCCCGGGTGCGCGCGCAGCCGCTCCAGCTGGTCGGGGTGCCGGAGGAGGGTCAGCACGCCGTTGCCGATCAGGTTCACGGTTGTCTCGTGGCCCGCGACCAGCAGCAGGTTGCACATCGTGAGCAGCTCGTTCTCGCTCAGCGTGTCCCCGCGCTCCTCGGCGACGATCAGAGCGCTCATCAGGTCGTCTCTGGGCTCCGCGCGGTGGTCGGCGACGACGTCGCGCAGGTAGTCGATCAGCGCGTCGCGGGCGTCGAGCACGGCTTCCTGGGTGGCGTCGTCCAGAATCGGGTCGAGGCCGCGGACCAGTGTCGCCGACCACTCCTGGAACCTGCCCCGGTCGCGCGTCGGCACGCCGAGCATCTCGGCGATGACGACGACTGGCAGCGGGTAGGCGAAGTCGGCAACCAGGTCGAGCTCCCGTCGGCGCCCGGCACTGTCGAGCAGGTCCGCGGCGATGGCCTCGATCCGCGGCCGCATGCGCTCGGTCATCCGGGGTGTGAAAGCGGTGTTCACCAGGTTGCGGAGCCTGGTGTGGTGGGGCGGGTCGGACACCAGCATGGAGCGCCCGCGGGCCTCGCGGCCTGGCGGCGGCGGCCGGAATCGGTCGCTGCGCGATCGGTCCGCCGAGAACGCATCGTCCTTCAGGAGCTCGAGGACATCGGCATGACGCGTCAGGAACCAGGCCCGCAGCGTCCCGTTCCAGTGGACCGGGTCCGCCTCCCGCATCCGCCGGTAGTACGGGTACGGGTCGACCATGACCTCCGGCTGGAACGGGTTGAACTCCACCTTCGTGCTCCCCATCGGGCACCAGCCTAGACTTTTTGCAGTATCAGTGCAAGATTCTTCGCCCGAATTCGAGAGGCTCCTACGGTCCGGTTGGCCAGTGCTCGACCTCGAGCTCAGGCATCGGGAAGTCCTTGACGTTGCCGGTGGCCAGGCGGGCTCCGACGCCGACGGCGGCGGCGGCCACCAGGCAGTCAGCCTGGGCCAGGGTGATGCCGCGGCCGGCGTAGGTACGCCGCCAGGCGCCCGCCCTTTCGCCCTCGGCCCGGCCGAGGGGTGCGATGAGCAGCCCGTTGAAGAGGTGGTGCACAGCTCCGTCCTCGCCGCGCCGCATGCCCCGCAGCACCTCCTCGACGTTGATTGCGCAGACAAGCGGTACGTCGCGCCGGGCTCGCAGGACTCGCAGCCGGTCGGCCGCGGACCGACCGCGCAGGATGTCGATCAGCACCGTCGTGTCGAGGAGGACTCGCGCCACGGTCGATCGGTGCCCGGCCTCCCCTCAGCCGGTGCGCCGCAGGTCGGCTCGTCGCTGGGCTCGCACCCACGCCGCGGGGTCGGCGTCCCACTCGTGGCCGGAACTCTTGATGCCGCCGATCGCCGATTCGATCTCGTCCCATCGTCGCTCGTCGTCGAGGGCACGCCGGATCGTGCCAGCGATGAATGCGCTCCGCTCCCGTCGCCCGACCCGAGCGTCCAGCTCCTTCACCAGCTCAGCGTCCAGGCTGATGTGCAGACGCATGGCCACACGTTAGCACACAGATCACGATGTCCCTGCCGGCAGGCGCGGTGGTCGGACTCGGCCCGGCCGGCCCCGGTTAGCCCAGGTGGTGCCGGACGATCTCGGCCAGGGCCGCCACGAACTCGGGGCGGTCGTTGAACGACGCAGTCCGGCGCAGCTCGACCCCCCGCTCGTCGGCCCACTGCCTGGCCTCGACGTCGAGGTCGTAGAGGATCTCCAGGTGGTCGGCCACGAAGCCGATCGGGCAGACCAGGGGCCGGCGCGTGCCCGACTGCTCCATGGCCTCCAGCAGGTCGGGGCCCAGCCAGGGCTCGCCCGTGTGGCTCGCGGACTGGAAGGCGAACTCCCAGGGCGGCAGGGACAGCCGCGCCGCAACCAGCTCGCAGGTCTCCCGCAGCCTCTGGTCGTACGGATCCCCCTGCTCCACCACGCGGCAGGGCAGGCTGTGCGCCGTGAAGAAGACGCGGTCCGGCCGCCCGTCGGCCAGGGCCTCCCGCAGGAGCCCGCACAGCGCTTCGACGAAGGCCGGGTGGTCGTGGAAGCCGCCGACGAACCGCAGGTCGCCCGGCCACGCCGCGGCCAGCGCCGCCTCGTAGGCTCCCACGCTCATCCGGGCGTAGTGCGGCGCCAGCGGGAGGCCCACTAGCCGCTGCACGCCGGCCTGCGCCGCCTCGGCCGCACCCTCCCGGATGAACGGCGGCGAGTGCTTCATGCCCACGAAGGCTGGCACGCCCAGGGCCCGGCCGAGGGCGGCCGCCTGGCGCCGGGTGATCCCCTCCAGCGGGGACCCGCCGATCGCGCGGTAGCGGCCCTGGAGCTCGGCGAGCGCCTCGGCCGACGGCGGACGGCCGCCCCGGATGTCCGTGAAGTAGGCCTCGACGTCCGCCTCCGTCCGCGGGCTGCCGTAGGCCATGCACAGGACGCCTGCGGTCACCGGGGTCAGGTGACCCGGGTCGGCGCCCACTCGCGGACGGTCTCGATCAGCAGCTCCAGGTTCTCGACCGGCGTGTCCGGGAGCACGCCGTGGCCCAGGTTGAACACGTGGCCGGCTCGCCCGCCCGCCCGGCGCAGCACGTCCCGAGCCCGCTCTCGCACCAGCGCCCGCGGTCCGAGCAGAATCGCGGGGTCCAGGTTGCCCTGCACCGCCCTGTCGTGCCCGACCCGCGCCCAGCCGGCGTCCAGCGGCAGGCGCCAGTCCAGGCTGACGACGTCGGGCCCGGTCTCGGCGATCGCCTCCAGCAGGCTCGTTGCCCCGGTGCCGAAGTGCACCCGCGGCACGCCCAGCCCGGCCGTTGCCGCGAAGATGGCGCGCGTGTGCGGCGCCACCCGCGCCACGTAGTCCTCCACGGCCAGGGCCCCGACCCAGCTGTCGAAGACCTGGATCGCGCGCGCCCCGGCCCGGACCTGGGCCGCGAGGTAGCCGGACATCACGCCGGCCAGCCTGGCGAGCAGGCGCTCGAACGCCTCCGGCTCCGCGAACATGAAGCGCTTGGCCAGGCTGAAGTCCCGGCTCGGCCGGCCCTCGATCAGGTAGCTGGCCAGCGTGAAGGGCGCCCCGCAGAAGCAGATGACGGGGACCGGCGACTCCCGGACCACCTGGCGCACCGCCGTGATCACCTGGGGCGCCGCCTCTTCCCCGCCCGGCTCGCCCAGCGCGTCCACGTCGGCCGGCGAGCGCACCGGGCGGTCGATCACGGGGCCGACGCTCTCCACCAGCTCGAAGTCGACGCCCATGCCGCGGAGCGGCAGCATGATGTCGGCGAACATCACCGCCGCGTCCACCCCCAGCCGGCGCACGGGCTGGAGGGTGACCTCGGCGCACAGCTCGGGCTGGGCGACGATGTCCACCAGCGTCCACCGCTCACGCAGCCTCCGATACTCCGGCAGCGACCGTCCCGCCTGGCGCATCAGCCAGATCGGGGTCCGCTCCACCGGCTGCCGGCGGGCCGCGCGCAGGAACAGGCTCTCGCCGGCCTCGGGGCCGGCGCTCACCGCGCCGCCTCCAGCGTCCGCCCGACGTCCTCGTCCGTGTGGGCGAGCGACACGAACCACGCCTCCCACTGCGAGGGGGGCGCGAGGACGCCGGCGCCGCGCAGGCGCCGGTGGAACCCGGCGAACTCGGCCTCGTCGCGCAGGAACACCGTCAGCATCGAGCCCACGCGCGCGACCCGGCCGACCGCGGCCAGGCCCTCCTCGAGCGCGGAGCCCAGCTGCTCCAGCCGCCGGTACGCCGCCGCGTCGAGCAGCCCCAGCGTGGCCTCGCCGGCCGCCATCACGGCCGGGTGGCCGGCCAGCGTGCCCGCCTGGTAGACGGGACCGACCGGCGCCACCAGGTCCATCAGGTCCGCCCTGCCCCCGTAGGCGCCCACCGGCAGGCCGCCGCCCACGATCTTGCCCAGCACCGTGAGGTCGGGCCGCACGCCGTACAGCTGCTGCGCACCGCCCGGCGCCACCCGGAAGCCGGTGATGACCTCGTCCAGGATGAGCAGTGCCCCGTGCTCGTCGCACAGGCGGCGCAGCCCGGGCAGGAAGCCGGCGGGCGGGACCACCACCCCGACGTTGCCGGCCACCGGCTCCACGATCACCGCGGCCACGTCGTCGAGCGGCAGCGCGGCCACCGCATCGAGGTCGCCATAGGGGGCAGACAGCAGCTCCCCGGCCGGCGCCGCCGGCTGCTCGAACAGTGCGTCGGAGTGGCCGTGGTAGGCGCCCTCGAACTTGACGACCTGGCGCCGGCCGGTGGCCGCCCTGGCCACGCGCACCGCGCTCATGGCCGCCTCGGTCCCCGACGTGCAGAAGCGGAGCCGCTCGATCGAGGGCATCCGCTCCCGCACCGCCCTGGCGAGGCGCACCTCCCACTCGGTGGTGACGCCGAACGGCCCCCCGCACGCCAGCGCCCGCTCGACCGCCGCCACCACCGCCGGGTGGGCGTGGCCGGCGACCAGCGGGCCGAACGCCCCCACCCAGTCCACGTACTCGCGCCCGGCCGCGTCCCACACGTGACCGCCCAGCCCCCGCATTAGGGTCGGCGGGTCGCCGCCGACCGGCCGGTAGGCGCGGACCGGGCTGTTCACGCCGCCGGGGAAGTGCTCCAGCGCGTCGGGGATCATGCCGGCGCCCCGAGCAGGGCCAGGATCTCGGGCAGGGGCCGGTGGACGCAGGTCAGGATCGGGGTGTCGTTCACGGTGGACCGCCGGCTCTCCGTCCCCCGGAGGTCGTGGACCAGGTTGCCGAAGGCGACCAGGTCGTCGGTCTCGTACGCGACCAGGAAGTCCTGGTCGTCGATGCCGAACGAGTAGGCCAGGAGCTGCCGCACCTGCGGGTAGTCGTGGCCCACCCGCATGTGCTCGTTCATGATCCCCTGGCGGGCCTCGCGGCCCAGCATGTACCACTCCGCGCTCTTGGTGAACGGGTAGACGACCAGGTAGCGGGAGCGCTCGCCCGAGAAGAGCGACTGCTCCTGGGCGGTCGGGCGCTTCACGTACTGCGACGGCTGCACGATGCCGAGCAGGCTCTCGGCCACGGTCAGGTACCGGCCCAGGCCCGAGCGCAGCGCGACTGCCGCGGCTTCTTCGAGCTCGTCGAGCGCCCCCGCCAGCCGCCAGAGCAGGAGGTCGGCGCCCTGGTGCAGGCCGATCATCGAGTACGGATACGTGGTGACGGGGCCGGGCCGCTCGACGGCCCGGCAGAACGCCATCGCGTCCTCGCAGCGCTCCCGGTCGCCCAGCCGACGCCACGCCGGGTCCAGGCCCAGCGCCAGAGCCTGCACGTATCGCCGCTCCGGCTGGTCCGTCACACGCCCTCCTCGGACAGCCAGCGCGCGGCCTCCTCGGCGAAGTACGTCATGACCACGTCCGCGCCGGCCCGCCGGATGGCCGTCAGCGTCTCGAGCGCCGCGCCCCTGCGATCGATCCAGCCCCGCTGCGAGGCGGCGTCGATCATCGCGTACTCGCCGCTGACCTGGTATGCAGCGAGCGGCAGGTCGAAGCGGTCGCGGGCCCTGGCCAGCAGGTCCAGCGAGCTGATGCCCGGCTTCACCATCAGCAGGTCGGCGCCCTCCTGGACGTCGAGCTCCATCTCACGCATCGCCTCCCGCCCGTTGGCGGGGTCCATCTGGTACGAGCGGCGGTCGCCGAAGGCCGGGGTCGAGCCGGCAGCCTCCCGAAACGGCCCGTACAGGAAGGACGCGTGCTTGGACGCGTAGGCCATGATCGCCGTGTCCGGGTGCCCGGCCTCGTCCAGGCCGGAGCGCAGCGCGGCGACCTGGCCGTCCATCATCGCGCTGGGCGCGACCACGTCGGCGCCCGCCGCAGCGTACGCCACCGCGGCGGCCGCCAGGAGCGGGAGGCTCCGGTCGTTGTCGATGCGCCGTCCGTCGAGGACGCCGCAGTGCCCGTGCGACGTGTACTCGCACAGGCAGACGTCGGCGGCCAGGACGATCGGCACGCCGGCGTCCCGGACCAGCCGGAGCGTCGCCGGCACCGGACCGTCGGGGTCGGCGGCGCCGTGGCCCATGTCGTCCTTGACGTCGGGGACGCCGAACAGCAGCAGCCCGCCGACGCGGAGGCCGGCGAGGCGGCGTGCCAGCTCCAGCGCCAGGTCCGGGCTCAGCCGCTCGTGGCCGCTCATCGATGGGATTGGCTCCCGCCGCCCGGCCCCGGGGACGACGAACACGGGGGCCACGAGCTGGCGCGGACTGAGCCGCGTCTCGCGCACCAGCGCCCGGCTGGCTGCCGTCGCGCGCATCCGGCGCGGCCGGTCCGACAGCTCCAGTTTGTCTGCGGTCTCAAGCAACATGGGTCACCACCTTCGTCCTCAGCTCTTCGCCGGCACGCTCCGCGATCGCCAGCCCGGCCGGCTCGGTCGGCTCGTCCTCCCGGTACACGACGCAGCGGTCCGACCCGTCCGGGGCCGCGGCGGCGGCCAGGAGGCACAGACGGCCGCCGGTCACGACGGCCAGCGCGCCGACCGGGGCCCGGCACGTGCCGCCCGTCGCCTCCAGCACCCGCCGCTCGGTCAGCACGGCCAGCCGCACCTCCGGGTCGTCCAGGGCCGCCAGCGCATCCGTCACCCGGGCGTCGCCGGCGCGGCACTGCACGGCCAGCGCGCCCTGGCCCGGCGCCGGCGGGACCACCTCCGGGCTCAGCCGCTGGTCCGCCCGGCCGCCGAACCCCAGCCGGTCCAGCCCGGCCGCCGCCAGCACCGCGGCATCCACCTCGCCGGCGCCCAGGCGCCGCAGGCGGCTGTCGACGTTGCCGTGGAGGGCCCGGTGGCGCAGGTCGGGGCGGAGGTACAGGACGAACCCGGCCCGGCGCGGGCTGTCCGTGCCGAACGTGGCACCCGCGGGCAGGCGATCGAGCGTGCAGCCGCCGCCGGCGGTGACCAGCGCGTCGCGGGGGTCCGCCCGAGGGCCGGGGAACGCCGCGATCACGAGGCCGGACGTCGTCTCCAGCGGGACGTCCTTGGCACTGTGGACGGCCAGGTCGACGTCGCCCGCCGCCAGCGCGCGCTCCAGCGCCGTGACGAACACGCCGACCCCCGGTTCGGTGCCCGGAGCCCGGCGATCGCCGTCGGTGACGACGGTCACCAGCTCCACGTCGTGACCCAGCCGACGCAGCCGCTCCGCGACCTGCTCGCTCTGGACCCTGGCCAGCCAGGACCCGCGGGTGCCGAGGCGAAGCGGCCGGCTCACAGCTCGAACAGCGCCCTGGCGGCCTCGCCGTGCCGGCCGTCCCGGTCGGACCGCAGGGCACAAACCGGCTCGTGCAGCACGTCCGTGACCAGCTGCTTCGACATTGCCACGACCAGCCCGCGCGCCCGCTCGTCCAGGTCCGGGAGCCGGCGCAGGAGCCGCTCCACGCGGGCCCGCCGCCGCGACTCCGCCCGGTCCCTGAGCGCCACCAGCGTCGCCACCGAGCCCCGGCCCTCGAGCCAGCCCAGGTACTCCGCCACGCCGTCCGCCACGACGGCGTCCGCCTTCCGCACCCAGCCGGTGTCGGCCCGCCCCCGCTCCCACAGGTCGTCGATGCCCAGGTAGTCGGGACCCAGCGCCAGGCGCACCGCGGCCGGGACGGCCGGCGGCGCCGAGAGGTCGGCGACGGGCGGCAGGCGGCTGTCGGCCGGGGCCTGGCCAGCGGCCGCCAGCTCCGCCCACTCGGCGCGTATCGCGACCGCCACCGCCGCCATCTCCGGGGCAACCCTGGCCGCGGCGGCCAGGTCGAGCGTCTCGGGGCGCGGTCGCCGGCTCGCCACCGTCACCACCGCGCCGGACGCCTCAGCGGCCGCCGCCATCGCCCTGCCCATGGGCCCCAGGCCCACGACCAGCACGCCGCGCCCGGCCAGGTGCGTGCGCCGGGCCAGCCACGCGACCGCCCTGCCGGCCAGGCCGTCGCGCTCCGGCAGCGACGCCCTGGCCCCCCGCCCGACGGCGATGGCGCACTCGAACAGCCGGGCCACGCGCTCGTCGGTGCCGCGCTCCCTGGCGTGGGACAGCGCGTTGCGGACCTGGCCCAGGATCTCGGTCTCCCCCACAACTGCGCTCTCCAGGCCCGCCGCCACTCGGAACAGGTGCCTGACGGCCGGCTCACCCTCGAGCAGCCGCATGCTCTCGCCGGCCGGCCGCGGCCCGAAGCCGTACAGCTCGACGCGGTGACACGTGGCGAGAAGCGTCCAGCGGCGATGCAGGTCTGCGAGTTCCCGGAGCGAGTCCGCCAGGCGGGCACGCTCGCCCACCGCGACCTCACCGGCGTGGGCGACCAGCGCCCAGGGCAGCGCGTCTCTCTCCACCAAACCTCCCCAAATCTATCAAAGTCCGCACAAATCTCTCTCTATCGAAAGAGGCGATCGACCTCCGCCACCAGGGCCTCCACGCCGGGCCGGCGGGCCTCTGCTGCAACCCGGAAGCCCTCCTGCCGCGCCACGGCCGACGTGGCGGGCCCGATGGTGATCGCGGCCAGGCCGCGGGGGTCGCGGGCCGCCAGGCGGAGCAGCCCTCGAACTGCCGAGCCCGAGGCGAAGATGGCGGCTTCCAGCTCGGGGTCGGCGAGGGCCCGGTCCAGTGGCTCCCGCGACCCCTCCGGGCCGACCACGGTGTGGTAGACAGCCACGTCCTCGACCAGCGCCCCGGCGGCGCGCAGCGCCCGGGGCAGGTCGTCACCCGCGGCGTCCGCCCTGGCCAGCAGCACCCGCCGGCCGGGCAGCGGCTCGACCCGCGCGATGGCGGCCGCGATGGCGGCGCTGCGGCTCTCGTCCGCCACGGCGGCGGCCTCGATCCCGCGCGCCGCCAGCGCCGCCGCGGTGCGCGGGCCCACGGCCGCCCACCTGGCGCCCCCGGCGGGGCCAGCCCGCTCGAGCAGCGAGGCCACGCCGGCGGCGCTCGTCACGACCACCCAGTCCTGCCGGGCCAGGTCGGGGACCGCAAACTCCACCGGCTCCAGCGCGACGGTGGGCACAGCGTGGACGCGGTGGCCGCGGGCCTGCAGCTTCACGACGAGCGGGTCGTGCACGCCCTCCGGACGCGTGCTCAGCAGGACGGCCCCCAGGCCTGCCCGGTCACGCGTGCTGCCAGCCCTCCATGAATGCCAGCAGGAGCTTGTCGAAGGCGCTCTCGGCGTCCACCAGCAGGCCGGTCGCTTCGCGGGTGTCCAGACCCCGCCTGCGCGCGGTTGCCGCCAGCTCGGCGATGAACGGCGCCCGGAAGCGGAGGAACGTCTCCACGGCCTCGCTGAGCGACGCGCCCATCCGGGCTGTGCTTGACCCGTACTCGGCCGCCTGGCCCGCCGCCTCGTGCAGGTTCGCCATCGCCGGGGCCGGCGCGTCGGCGTCCAGGTGGGCCAGGAGGCACTCCACCATGCGCCGGCCGCGCTCGCGGAACAGCTGTCGCTCGGACTCGGGCAGCTCCGCGAGCAGGGACAGCGGGCGGCCCCCGGACACGTCGATCAGCCGCCGGTAGGCGCCCGTCATGCGCTGGCTGGAGGTGCCCATCTCCGACAGGTGCGGCCGGCGTGCCCGACCCGCCGGCAGCAGCGCCTGGATGGCCGCCCTCGGGAAGCGGCGGTGGCCGCCCGGCGTGGTGAAGCTGGCCACCTGCCCGCGGTCCGCCCAGCGGCGCAGCGTCCCCTGGCTGATCCCCAGCAGCCGGCTCGCCTCGCCCAGGCTGAGCCAGGTGTCGAGCTCGCCCGGCGCC
>Ga0126378_10003191_pt1 | contig 12361 bp, 7 predicted proteins | sample PanSoiMetPlot_23_FD_92587 | JGI IMG/M metagenome (GOLD analysis project Ga0126378, IMG submission 92587) | Tropical forest soil microbial communities from Panama - MetaG Plot_23 | ecosystem: Environmental > Terrestrial > Soil > Tropical forest > Bulk soil | place: Panama | collected 2016-02-17
CATCGCGATCGACGTTCGCGTAGAAGGCGACCAGATCGCCGGCCATGCCGGCGACGGCTCGGGCGAGCCGAGGCCGTTCTTGGGATGGCTCGGCCTGATCGGCGCGCTCGACCTGCTCATAGCGGACCGGCAGGACCATCCCGGGGATCCACAATCTCCCAACGATCCAGCCGCCGCTCCGGTGCATGGCGACCCGCACGGAGGCTGAGCCATGAGCAAACCAGCCATCCTGGCGGTTGACGACGATCCTGCGGTCGCTGTGGCGATCGCTCATGACCTGCGCAGCCGCTATGGCGCCGACTACCGGATCGTGCGAACGGCATCCGGGGCCGAGGCGCTGGCCGTGCTGGCCCGGCTGGCCCTGCGAGAGCAGCCGGTGGCGTTGATCGTCACTGACCAGCGGATGCCGCAGATGACCGGGATCGAGATGCTCAAGCGGGCGCGCAGCCACACGTCCGGCGCGAAATATCTGCTGCTCACGGCCTATGCGGACACCGACGTGGCCATCGATGCGATCAACGATATCGGCCTGGACTACTACCTGCTCAAGCCGTGGGATCCTCCCGAGGAAAGGCTGTATCCAGTCATCGACGACCTGCTTGAGGGCTGGCGGCAAGAGAATCCGGAGCACACTTCGGACGTGCGGGTGGTCGGGCACCGGTGGTCGGATCGCGGTTACGAGATCAAGGCGTTCCTGGCTCGTAACTATGTGCCCTACCGGTGGTATGACGTCGAGCGGGATGCCGAGGCCCGGCGGCTGCGCGATCTCGCGCAGGCGACGCCCGCCGATTTCCCGCTCGTCCTCATCCCGGACGGCGACACGCTCCGCTCGCCGTCGAACCTTGAGCTTGCCACCGCACTCGGGCTGCGTACTACCGCGCGGCGGCCGCTGTATGACGTGTGCATCATAGGCGGCGGCCCGGCGGGCCTGGCGGCCGCAGTGTACGGGGCGTCGGAGGGCCTAAGCACCGTCATCGTGGAGCGTGAGGCGCCGGGCGGCCAGGCCGGTCAGAGCGCGGCGATCGAGAACTACCTCGGGTTCCCGAAAGGGCTGACCGGCTCCGACCTGACCCGGCGTGCGATGGCTCAGGCTTCCCGCTTTGGCGCCGAGATGGTCCTGGCCCGCGACGTTGCGGGCGTCGAGTCCCGTGGACCGGTGCGCGCGGTGCTCTTCGATGGTTCGGGGCAGATCGAGGCCCGTTCGCTCATCGTGGCCACTGGCGTGTCCTACCGGCGCCTCGATGCGGCCGGCCTCGAACAACTCGCCGGTCGCGGCGTCTACTACGGCGTGAACGCCGGCGAGGCGAGCCAGTGTCAGGGCGAGGATGTCTATGTCGTCGGTGCAGCCAACTCCGCAGGCCAGGCCGCGCTCAACCTGTCCCGCTTCGCCAAGCAGGTAGTGCTGGTGGTCCGGGCCCCGACGCTCGCGACCTCGATGTCCCAGTACCTCCTTGAGAGGATCAAAGCCGTTCCCAACATCGAGGTGCGGTACAGCAGCGAGGTGGTGGCGGGCCACGGCGACGGGCACCTGGAGAGGCTCACGCTCGCCGACTGGGACTCCGGCGTCACGGAGGAGGTGCCATCGAACTGGCTGTTCATCTTCATCGGCGCCAGGCCCCGCACCGAATGGCTCGGTCCCGACTTCGCCCGCGATGACAACGGGTTCATCATCACCGGCCAAGACCTCGCGGCTTCCGGCCACGCAGAGCACTGGCCGCTGCCCCGCCCGCCGTTCGCTCTCGAGACCAGCGTGCCCGGCGTGTTCGCAGCGGGGGACGTGCGGCTCGACTCCATGAAAAGAGTCGCGTCGGCCGTGGGTGAAGGCGCGATGTCGATCTACTTCGTCCACCGCTATCTGGGCACGATCTGATGCTTACCGACGAGCTTCACTCTCTCAGCCTCTTCGACGGCCTGACCCGCGGCCAGCTCGCCGAACTAGTCGCGGGCAGTATCGAGGTTCACATCGAGCCCGGGGTCGAGCTGTTCCACGAGGGTGCGCACGCAGACTACTGGTGGGTGCTCATCGACGGGGCGATCGACCTCCTGCGCCACATCGGCCGCGAGGATACGGTTGTCCGGAAGTGGGACGTGCCGGGCCACTGGGCCGGCGGGTTCCGCGCCTTCGACGAACACGGTGTCTATCTCGCGACCGGCCGCGGAGCGAGCACCGGGCGGGTGCTGCGGGTGCCGGCCGAGGTACTGCGTGAGCGGCTCAACGCCTGGTTCCCACTCGGCAGGCACCTCATCGAGGGACTTTACGGCACCGCGCGCTCCATCGAGTCAACGGCACGGCAGCGTGAGTCCCTCGTCACGCTGGGCAAGCTCGCGGCCGGTCTCGCACATGAGATAAACAATCCGGCCGCCGCCGCCGTGCGGGCGGTCGACTCCCTCGAGACCACATGCCATACGCTGCTCTCGTCTCTCAGCCGGCTCGCCAGTAATGAGATCTCGGCCCAGCAGTTCGCCGCACTCGACACGCTGCGCCGTGAGATCGAGCCTGAGGCGCCGGTCCATGATCCGCTGGTCCTGGCCGACCATGAGGATGCCCTGTCGGCGTGGCTTGCCCGCCACGGCGTCACTTCCGGCTGGACCATTGCCCCGCCGCTCGCCGCCGCCGGGATCGACGTGGCCTGGTGCGAGCGGGTCGCCACGGTGCTGGATGGGACGGCCCTGGAGGCGGGCCTGGAGTGGGTAGCGAGTACGCTCTCCGCCGCCACGCTGCTATCGGATATCAAGGAGTCGAGCCGGCGTATCTCCGAGCTCGTTGCCGCGGTCAGGTCCTACTCGCAGATGGACCGCGCATCGATGCAGCGGACCGACGTGACGGAAGGCATCGAGAGCACGCTGGTGATGCTCGGGCACAAGCTCCGCGATGCGGTTACGGTCGTCCGTGACTACGGCACCGGCGTCCCCGACATCGAGGCTTATCCCGGTGAGCTCAACCAGGTGTGGACCAACCTCATCGACAACGCCATCGATGCGATGGACGGAGCAGGCACGCTACGGCTGGCGACGCGGGCCGAGGGGGACAATGTCGTCGTCGAGGTCGGCGACACCGGCCCGGGTATGCCGCCTGAGGTGGCGGCCCGCGCGTTCGAGCCCTTCTACACAACCAAAGACGTCGGCAAAGGCACAGGTCTGGGTCTCGATATCGCACAGCGCATCATCGTCGAGCGCCACGGTGGGACGATCACCATCCACTCCCAGCCAGGCGAAACGGTGCTGCGTGTCTGCATCCCCGCCCGCCGCTCGCGGTCCCCGGGCGAGCGGCCAGCTGACCAACCGCTTCGACACAGCGCCCTGAATTTAGACCACCAAACGAGACCACCGCAGCACGCGGCACCGCCGAAAGGAAACCGCTCCACCCACCTGTACCAGACCCCTGAGGGTTCCGGGGCCCGGCCGCCGAGTAGGCGGCACCCCCGCGTGCAGGCCGGCCGCGATCCCCCAGCCCGAAGGTCAGGGTTTCTGCCTTGGTTGTGTACGAACCTGTGGATGGCTTGTGTAAAACTGCACCTAACTTGTGCGCAATCCGGAAAAATCGGTGGACTGCCCTGGGCCCCGTCCTTGTTGACAAGGCTGCTGCCTGGAAGAACACCATCCACACCCTGTGCACGGCAACAACTTCGACCTTTGTCCACATGCCACGCCGCGGCCAATGCGAGATAAACCAAATCTTTACCCCAAATTCATCCATCTGTGATCGCAGCTTAGGACTGTAAGAGACTAAACATAGATGGTGCGTCCATGCTAAAGGCATGGGCCACACGTTGCAGGTGATGTGCGGCCACGCTAACAGCGGCAGAGCCCGGAACACCCTGGGGGGAACACCGAGGCGGCCACGGCCCGTATCGACGCGGCCTGTGTTCCTGTTCACGGGGAAGGCCGACGGCTGCAGCTCGCGCCACATGTGGTGAACGGGAGGGACTGTGCCTGAAGATTCGGGCAACCGGCCCGGTGGCCGGATGGCTGACCTGGCCGCAGGCGACGGCATTCCAATCGCACCCCGTCCGGCTATGCAGGCGAACAGCCCATCATCCGCGCGGAGACCACGGTGCGCGCTGAGGCTTTTCAAGGGGGCAAACCATGACTGACCACCATCATCCGGCCATGCCCGGCCAACGACCGGCTCCGGTCCGATCGTGCTGGCTATGTGGTATTCGACTGTCCGCTAGCCAGATGGTGGCCGATGGCGGCAGCGCTTGCCCCGACCTCCGTTGGTACTGCCGGGACACATGGGCATGCACAGGGCGCTGGACCTCGCATCTGGCCGCCATCCGCCAGGACACGGCGAAACCGTCGAAGGCACCAGATGCGCGGGCCGCGGACGCGGACGCCGCCCGGCCAGTGCCTGTATAGCCTTTGGCAGGCCCGCTTGCCAGGCGAATGGCTTCCGGCCGTGGCATCCACAGGTCGCCCGCGCCTGGCTATCTGGCTAGATACGGGGCCCATCGTTCCCTTCCCGTCGTGGCAGCCCTCTGGGTTAACGGCATTGGTGCTGGTAACTGCTGGGTTGCCACAACGGATTTCTCGCACGTCATCGCTGTCATCAAAGCCATCTGGTGGTATTTGTCGCAGTTCATCCGCAAGTCTTCTGCACATCCGTCTAGGCTCTTGGACTTGCCGGGGCTGGCGTGATATGAGCATGCTCTCACGCCAGCCCCCGGCAATTACGGCACTGAATGGTCAGCAGGTATAAAACCCCGCCTCTGGGGCCGTAGGAATAGGGCCGTAGCACTGCCCGGGGGGCGTCCCTGACCCGGGCAGCGTGGCCGGGGCGCGGCAAACCCCGCAGAACCGCGCTGCGGCACGCGCGGCCTGCGGGGCGGTCCGGACTCGATCGACGGGCGCGGCTTCACGCATCCGCCGCCGCCTCAAGGACCCGTGATAGAACGTCCGGGTTCCATTTGCTGGTGTGACATCCCTGGTTCCGCGGGGGGCGGCACTAGGCTGGTCGCCTGACGGCGAGGTTCAATGGGCGGTGTGCGGGCGGGATCAACCCGCGGGGCCGACCCGTTAACCGCTCTGTTGTGGAGTGATCAGGCATGGCTGATGCGGCCGCTTCTAGACCACCGGCGCCGGCCGCCCCGGTCACGGAGACACCACCGGCCGGGTTGAGCAGCGCTCAGGTTGCCGAGCGGCGCTCGCGCGGGCTGACGAACGCGGGCGGGGAGCACACCAGCCGCTCGGTCGCCCACATTCTGCGCGCGAACATCTTGACCAGGTTCAACCTGATCCTGGGTGTCCTGCTGGCGGTGATCCTGGCCGTGGGCCAGCCGCAGGATGCGCTGTTCGGCATCGTGCTGGTCACCAACGCGCTGATTGGCATCGGGCAGGAACTGCGCGCCAAGCGAACGCTCGACCGGCTCGCTGTGCTCAGCGCGCCCAGGGTCCGGGTGGTCCGTGACGGCGCGCCGCGCGATATCGCCGTGGACGATGTGGTCGCCGATGATCTGGTCGACGTGCGCGCCGGCGACCAGCTGGTCGCGGACGGGCTGGTGCGGGACAGCGCGAACCTGCAGGCCGATGAGTCGCTGCTGACCGGCGAGTCCGAGCCGGTGGACAAGCACGCCGGAGATCGCCTGCTGTCGGGCAGTTTCGTGGTCGCGGGATCGGGCGACTATCAGGCGACCGGGGTGGGCGCCGAGGCGTACGCCAGGAAGCTGGCGGCGCAGGCGCGGCGCTTCACGGTGGTGCGCTCGGATCTGGTTGCAGGCATCAACCAGATCCTGCGCTACATCACGTGGGCGATCCCGCCGGTGGCCGCGCTCTTGATCATCAGCCAGATCCACACCCACCAGGCCGTGCGCGAGGGTGCCACCTCGACCGTCGCCGCGCTGGTCGGCATGGTGCCGCAGGGCCTGGTGCTGCTGACCAGCGTCGCCTTTGGGGTGGCCGCGGTCACGCTCGCCCGTCGCCGGGTCCTGGTGCAACAGCTTCCCGCTGTCGAGGGCCTGGCCCGGGTAGACATGGTGTGCTTCGACAAGACCGGCACCCTCACCGACGGGACGGTCGCCTTCGGCAGCCTGATCCGGCTCGATGCCTCCGCGCCGGCTGAGGCGGCGCTCGGCGCGCTCGCCGACGACCAGGCCCGCAACGCGACGCTGGCCGCCGTCGGGCAGGCCTTCCCCCCGCCGCAGGGGTGGGCGCGCCAAGACTCCGTCCCGTTCTCCTCGGCGCGTAAGTGGAGCGCCGCCACCTTCGCGGGCCACGGCAGCTGGGTGCTGGGAGCACCGGAAATCGTCCTGGCCGGCAGCCAGGACGGGCTGCTGCGGCAAGCGGCGGACCTGGCCGCCACCGGGCAGCGGGTCCTCGCGCTGGCCCGGACCACCGGGTCCCTGGACGGCCAGGCGCTCCCGCAAGGCCTGCACGCGGCGGCCTTCATCGTGCTCACGGAGCGGCTGAGATCCGACGCCCCCCAGACCATCGCCTACTTCGCCGCGCAGGGCGTGACGCTCAAGGTGATCTCCGGGGACAGCCCGCGCACCGTGGGCTCGGTCGCGGCGCGCGCCGGCGTCCCCGGCGCCAGCGACCCGTTCGACGCCCGTGACCTGCCCGACGACCCCGGCCCGCTCGGCGCCCTGCTCGAGGAACGCTCCGTTTTCGGCCGGGTGACACCGCACCAGAAAGAGTCCATGGTCCAGGCGCTGCAGGCCCGCGGGCACACCGTAGCGATGACGGGCGACGGGGTCAACGACGTGCTGGCGCTCAAGCTCGCCGACATCGGCATCGCCATGGGCTCGGGCGCGCCCGCGACCAAGGCGGTTGCTGAACTGGTGCTGCTCGACAACAGCTTCGCCACACTGCCCAGTGTCGTGGCCCAGGGCAGGCAGGTCACGGCCAACATCGAGCGCGTCGCCAACCTGTTCATCACCAAGACGGTGTGGGCAACGCTGCTGGCCGTCGCCGCAGGCATCGCCCTCATGCCCTACCCGTTCCTGCCCCGCCACCTCACCATCATCGACACCCTGGCCATTGGCGTTCCCTCCTTCTTCCTCGCGCTTGCACCGAACTACCGCCGCTACCTGCCCGGGTTCGTCGGCCGGGTCCTGCGGTTCACCATTCCGGCCGGGCTCATCATCGCCGCGGCGACGTTCTCGGCCTACGCCCTCGCGCGAGCCCGCGGCCTTCCCCTGGCCGAACAGCGCACCGCCGCGACCCTGGTCGCGCTCCTGCTCAGCCTGTCCGTGCTCGCCCTACTGGCGATCCCGCTGACGTGGCGCAGGATCGCCCTGCTCGTCGCCGCGGCCGCCGCCTTCGTGCTGCTGTTCCCCCTGCCGGTCGTGCGCAACTTCTACGCGCTCGCACTGCCACACGGCGAGATCGGCGGCACACTGCTCATCGCGGCCCTGGGGGCCGCCGCACTCACCGGCTTCTGGGTCCTCTCCCGCCGCCACGGCCGCGGACCGGCCGAGTCGGTACCCGGGTGATTGAGTATCGGCATCCATGCCGGGTAGCACCACGCATCCAGCAAGGACTTACCCGGCCGCTGCTGAAAGGCCCGTGCGCGCCGGTTCCCTTCCGGGGCTCAGGGCGGGCGCGCACGGGCGGCTCGTGGGTTACTTTTCAAGTTGTAGCATGCGTTACATGATGCTTGGGGCTTGACTACGGTAGGCCGGGCTGGCCTGGCTTGCGGCACCCAGGCGGGCGGGAGGAGGCAGGCATGCTGTGGCACCTCGCGGAGTGGGCTGGCACGGTGCTGGCCGCAGGAGTGGTCGCCGGGCTGGTGGTGGCCGCGGCGGGGGCCGTGGCAGCGTGGCTGGTGTACCGCTGGGCGCGGCGCCGCGTGGAGGCGTTCACTGGTACCGCGGCGAGGTATGCACTGCGGACCGCCCCCGTCATGGCTGCCGTGCGGCGGCGGCGGTTGCCGCCGCAGGTGGTGTACCACCTTCGCCGCCGCCTGGGCAGCGCACCCGGACTGGAGTGAGCCGGTGTCTTGGCGGGTGATCACCTACCGGCTTTCGGCCCAGCCGTCGCGGCACCGGATGGCGGTGTGGCGGGAGCTGCGCAGGCTGGGCGCGGTATATCGGCGACCTGATCGCCAGCTACGGCTACTGGGCCGTGTTCGTGCTGGTCGCCGTGGGTTCCCGGGTCGTGTCAGGCGCTTGCGAGCGCGGCCACGATCGCTTGCTGGCGGCTCATGCTCTGTCCGCTGTCCCACGCGCGCTGGGCTTGAACGGGTTCGAGCTGTTCCCAGGCGTTGTGCACGAGCTGGGTGAGCTGGAGGACATCGGCGCTGATGCCGCCGCCGAGTTCGCCTTCGAGCGCTCGCGCGGCGCCGCTGAGCATCACTGCTCTTTCGGGCTGGCTACGGGCGGCCGCAGTGGCGGCGAGCTCATGCAGCATCCACACGATCCCCGACACGTTTCCGGCGCGTTCATGCAACCTGAGCGCCTCGCGCAGGAGGCTTTCTGCTTCGGCCGCCGCACCGGTCTGGCTGATGATGCTGCCCAGCAGGCCGAGCGTGTTGGTGGCGCCGAACTCGTCGCCGAGCTGGCGCTGCTGGGTGAGACTTTGTGAGGCGCGTTGCCGGCCGCGTTCGTAATCGCCTGTCGCTCGGTCGACCAGGGCCAGTCCGGCCAGTGCGTTGCTCGCGCCGTGGCGGTCGCCGAGCTTGCCGTACCTGGCCAGCGCGTGGCGGAAGTACCTGCGTGCTGCCGCATGCTCGCCCGCATAGACGGCGGTGAAGCCGAGGTTGTAGTGAGATTGCGCGATCCCCCTGGTCAGGTCCGCCCGGGTGTAAATGGCTAGCGCTTGCTCGAAGTTCTGCCGCGCGCAGTGGTAGTCCCGCTGCCAGTAGGCAACGCTTCCCAGCGCGTCCAGCCCATCCGCGCGGGCGGCTGGCTCGAGCCGCGAAGCCCGTCCTGCCAGGAGCGCTTCCAGCAGCGTGCGCCCTTCGTCTAGGTGCGCACGCAGGTGCCAGAACCGCCATAGCAGCGACGCGGTGCGCAGCGCCCGGCCGGTCTGTGCCGTGGCCAGCAGCCAGCGCAGCGCGCTGCTGAGGTTGTCTCGATCGGCCTCCAGCCTGTCCAGGTACAAACTCTGCTGCGGTCCGATCAGGTGCGGCGCCGCTTCGGCGGTCAGGCCGCACACATAGTCGGCGTGCCGGCCACGGCACCTGTCTTCCTCGCCGCAGCTGGTGAGCTGTTCCAGCGCGAACTCTCGCAAGCTCTCCAGCATCCGGAACCGTTGGATCCCGGCGAACGGTTTCACCGGTTCGATCAGGCTGGCATCCACCAGTGTCTCCAGCTGATCGAGCAGCGCGACCTCGTCGGCCTGATCGCAGACGGCCGCTGCCGCTGGCAGGTTCCAGCCGCCCCGGAATACTGCCAGTGCCCGGAAGGTCTGCTGGGTGGTGTCGTTGAGCAGTTGATAGCTCCAGTCGATCGTGGCCCGCAGCGTCTGCTGCCGGGCTGGGCGGTCGCCCCCGGCCCCGGCAAGCAGATCAAGCCGCCGGTCCAGCCGGCCTAGCAGGGATTCCGGCGGGAGCACCCGTACCCGGCTAGCGGCCAGTTCGATGGCCAGCGGCAGCCCGTCCAGCCGCCTGCAGATCTCGGCCACCGTGGAGACGTTGTCGGCGGTCAGCTGGAAGGCCGGGTCGGCGGCTGCGGCACGGTCGGTAAACAGCTTCACCGAAGCGGCCAGCCTGGCTGGTTCTGCCGCATGGCCGGGAACCGCCAGCGGAGCTAGCGGATACAGGTGTTCACCCCTGGAATGCAGTGACCTCCTGGAAGTGGCTAGCAGCCGCAGCCCAGGGCCAGCCCGCAACAGCTCCGTGACCACGGGAGCGGCACCCGCCAGATGCTCAAGATTGTCCAGCACCACGATCAGTTCCTTGCCGGCGATCGCGTGTCTCACCGCGTCGGCTGCCCTCTGTCCCGGAGCAGGCCGAATTCCCATCGCGCTGGCCAGTCGGCTGGGGATCAGCGCGGCATCGGCGACCGGCCCGGCATCGACGAAGAAGGCTTCCCGTCCCTCCCGAGCGGCCGTCTCGGCGGCGACCTCGACGGCTAGCCGGGTTTTGCCGCAGCCTCCGGGCCCGGTGAGCGTCACCAGCCGGTGCCTGTGGATCAGGTTGCGGACATCGGCGACCTCGCCGTCGCGGCCGACGAAACTATCGGGCGGCACCGGCAGCCGGTGCCGGGATGCCGGCTCTGCCGACGGACCCAGCCGCGGATCATGCCGCAGCACCCGGGTGTGCATGTCCCGCAGCCCAGGACCGGGGTCGGCACCGAGGTCGGCGGCGAGGACGCGGCGCGTTTCCTCGAATGCGGCCAGAGCTTGGGCCTGCCGACCGTCCTGGAACAAAGCCCACATCAAGAGCTCGCACAGCCGCTCCCGCAGCGGCTCCCGCTGCCGCGCCTCCTGCACGACAGGCAGCACATCACGGGCGCAACCGCACTGCAATGCGGCGGCCGCCCAGGCTTCCACCGCCTGGCAGCGCAGTTCTTCCAGCCGGCGCACGGCCGCCTGCTGAAAGGGAAGGCCGTCTAGATCCGCAAGCGGCGGCCCGCGCCACAACGCAAGCGCCTCGCCCAGCCGCGCCGCCTCTGCCCGGATATCTCCCGCCGCGGCGGCCGCCCGCCCATCAGCAACCGCCTCGAAGAACTGGTCGAGGTCAAGCTCTCCTGGTTTCACCAGCAGCCGGTACCCCGCCCCGGCCATGCTCAGCCGGCCGTGACCTCCGCGGCTGGGACGGTCTGGCTCCATCGCCTTGCGCCAGGCCGACACATACGTCTGCACGAGGTTTACCGCGCTCGGCGGCGGGTCAGTGGCCCACAAGCCATCAATCAGATCGGCCGCGGGCACCGCGTGGTTCGCGTGCAGCACCAGCATGGCCAGCAAACCACGCCGCTTCGGGCCCGCCGGCCCGGCGGGCCGGCCATCACGCCATACCTCGAACGGGCCCAGCAGGCGGAACTGAAGGGTACCGCCATCCACCCCGCGCTCCTCCCCCCCGCTACGCCCCAAGGCTATCCCGGCCCGGTGTTTCAGGCCCGTTCCAGCCGCAGTCAAGCCCCATTCCAGCGGCCGCCACCAGCCTGGGACTGTCCACCGCGCCACAGGCCGCCGAGCCGGCGCCGCCCGAGCCGAACGGAGAACCGCCATGCCCAGCGGTACATCGGCCAGCTACTAGCCGCGCCCGGAACAACGACCTGCACGCACGGGCCAAGGCCTGCCAGCTGGCCGCAGGGGCGCCAGCTGACCCGCCCATGACCTGCCCCACCATCCCGCTCACTCCCAGAAAGGATGACCGCAAATGTTCAAAGCCATCCGGGTAGCCGTAGGCAGCGCGGCCGTATGCGCGGCCGTCATTGCCCCAGCAACCATGGCAGTTCCTGCGCTCGCCGATGGTGCCGCACCCAGCTACGTCACCTTCGACAAGCACTTCGTGGCACCACCCGGCGAATTCGAGGGCACCACCGGTGGCGCCGCGCCCGGCACGGTCCACACCATATGCAACCTCGCACCGAACAACGCAGTCCTGGTCCCGCTCACCTGCGACTGGCAGATCTCCGCCGGCTCACGCAGCTTTGACGCACCGCTGACCGGCACGCTCAACTGGCGGACCGGGAACGTCGTCATGAACGGCCAGATCGCATCCGGCTGGCAGGCAGGCGCCCAGGTACACGAGACCGGCCACCTCGTCAACCTCGCAGCGCTGGAGTTCGCCGGCACCATCCGAATCGGACCATAACCCAGCCATCGGCCGGGGCGGCGAGTCCAGCGCCCCGGCCAACGCCGCTTGCCCGGATCGTGCTCGCTGATGACCGCGGGGGCGGCGGCGGCCAGTACCGCCGCGCGGACCGCCGCGGTGGTGGATACCGACAGCGCGGCGGGCACCTGCGCGGCGCCGGCGCCCAGGGCGGCGGTCAGCGCCGCCGACAGCGTGTCCCGGGTGCCCGAGCCGCCTTCCCGGCTGACCAGCGGGGTGCCGGCCAGCTCGGCGGCGCGCTGAGGGCGCGGCGCCGCGCCCAGCGGTGAGCGGGAGCGACGACCACGACCAGCCGGTCCTGGCCGATGACCTTGCTGCACGGCCCGGCCGGGCGCGGGGGGCCCTCGATGAACCCGATGCCGGCCGACCCCGCGGCCACGTGGCCGATGACCTGTACAGAGTGTCACTGGGCGGCGCCGCTGTTGCCGGATCACCCGGCCGAGCCGGCCGCGACCGGGATGGCGCCGGTTCGCTGCTGTCCGGCGCGGTGGCGCCGAACAAAGTACCACCCGTGTTGCAATGTCTCGGCAACTATTGCGCAACAGGCCCGGAAGGTGATGATAGTGGGTAGGCAGTTGTAGTGGTGCCGCGCGCGGCGCAGTGCGATCCGGCGGTGGAGGCGCGGCGTGAGCATCGGCGAAGACC